>CEAH01021874.1_pt1 | contig 26368 bp, 13 predicted proteins | sample 557571 | NCBI WGS metagenome assembly CEAH01 (sample SAMEA3182092, study PRJEB8094) | gut metagenome | biome: human; feature: gut; material: Stool; isolation source: human stools | place: Canada | collected 2013-11-25
CAAAGTTATACCCATAAGATATTGACAGGCCGCCGGGCAGCGTTTATGAATGCGGACGAGTATGACGAAGTCTCCGGATATTCCGAACCGTCGGAAAGTGAGCATGACTTTTTCGTCATTGGGCATACCTCTACCTCCGTCAGTCTGGCAAGCGGGCTTGCCAAGGCGCGTGACTTGAAGGGGGAGACGGGTAATGTGATTGCCGTCATCGGCGATGGCTCGCTAAGTGGTGGCGAAGCCTTCGAAGGATTGAATGTAGGTGCCGAACTGGGCACGAACTTCATCGTCATTGTCAACGACAACCAGATGTCCATTGCCGAGAATCATGGCGGGCTATACCGCAATCTGCAACAGTTGCGCGAAACGGAGGGTCAGGCTCCCTGCAACTATTTTAAGGCAATGGGATATGATTATCTCTATGTGAAGGATGGCAATGACGTGGAGCAATTGATAGAGGCTTTCCGTGAAGTGAAGGACAAGAAGCATCCGGTTGTGGTACATATCAATACCTTGAAAGGTAAGGGATACAAATTGGCGGAAGAGCAGAAAGAACGTTTCCATTACAGTGTTCCGTTCGACCTTGAGACCGGCAATCTGACCGGTGAGCCTGGGAAGGGTGAAGACTATGCCGACCTTACCGCCGGTTATCTGTTGCAGGAGATGAAGAAAGACCCGACTGTGGTGGGTATCACCGCAGGTACACCTACGGTATTTGGCTTTACACCGGAGCGCCGCAAAGAGGCAGGGCGGCAGTTCATTGATGTGGGCATTGCCGAAGAGCAGGCTGTTGCCATGGCTTCTGCCATTGCTGCCGGAGGTGGAAAACCGGTATTCGGGGTTTACAGCACCTTTATCCAGCGCGCCTACGACCAGTTGTCCCAGGATCTTTGCATCAACAATAATCCTGCACTGATTCTTGTCTTCTGGGGAAGCTTGTCGAGTATGAATGACGTTACCCATCTTTGTCTTTTCGATATTCCGGTTATCGGCAATATTCCGAATATGGTTTATCTGGCACCTACTTGCCGTGAGGAGTATATGGCAATGCTGGAGTGGGGCATCCGTCAGACGGAACATCCGGTTGCCATTCGCGTGCCGGCCAATGGGGTTGTCCGCAGGAATGTAGAACCAGAGAAGGATTACGGCAAGACGCTGAACCGTTATGAGGTGTCCCATCGTGGAGAGAAGGTCGCCATATTGGGACTGAGCTCTTTCTATCAGTTGGGCGAAGCTGTGGCTGCCCGGTTGAAGGAAGAGAAAGGAGTGGATGCCACGCTTGTCAATCCCCGCTACATCACGGGTGTGGACGAGGCTTTGCTCGATGACCTGAAGCTCGACCATACACTGGTCATTACTCTTGAGGACGGAGTGCTGGACGGTGGCTTTGGCGAGAAGATTGCCCGTTACTACGGTCCGTCGGATATGAAGGTACTGAACTATGGTGTGAAGAAAGAGTTTATCGACCGTTACGATGTGGAGGAACTGTTGAAGAAGAACCGGTTGACGGTTCCGCAGATTGTGGAAGATATCTGTAGGATTTGTTAAGAATTGAAAAAGGAGATGCAGTTTGATGCATCTCCTTCTTTTATTTATTTAATACCCAGTTTCTTGGCAATATCCTTAGGTAGTGCATCCTTGTGCACAATGATGTTCATTGTTTTATAGCGCACGAAAGCTTTGGAAGCATACCACAAACCTTTGTACTTTCCGGCTTCACCCCAAGAGTTCTTTACCATATAGTATTCGTTGCCTTCCTGGTCTTTGGCTATACCGTAAATCAGCATACCGTGGTCGTCAGTAGTTTCCCAGTTGTCGTATGCCAGCTGGCGCTCTTCTTGTGTGCACCACTTCTGCGGTTGAGGCTTGCTGTTCAGTTTCTTTTCTTCGGGTTTCATTTTCAGCCAGTGTGCCATGTCAGAACCGCTCAGTTCTTGCACCTTTTCTGCATCGGGCATTACGGCTATACCGTCGCGTGTGAAGCCTTGTTCGCTTACGTCACTACCCCATGCAATGGTGTAACCCTTATTGATAGCGTTGTCAAACACTTCCATCAGCTCGTCGATAGGCAGGTTGTAGGAAGAAGCCCAACGCCAGTTGTCTTGTATTTCCAGGACGAACGGCTGGTAGAAGGGATGGTGCGTATAGGAAGTCAGTGAGATATAGTCATCTGCATTCAGTCCGGTAGATTCATAGAAAGACTTCGGAGTGTATTCTTTGCCTTTATAGGTGAACTTTTCAGGACGTTCGCCCAAGTAAATATCGTGGATAGAGGTGATGGCCTTCTTCCAGAGTGGGTTCTTGTCACTGTCGGTTTGCAGGCTGCGCAGTTTGCCTTTGGCGATAGCTGCCACTACGGCATCAGATACGGCTGTCAATTCGGTGTGGTTGCTCAGCGTGTCACCATACATAACGCCCGGACGCATTTCCTCTTCGGGCACCAGACCGAAAGTCTTCATACCATAAATTACATCGTAGAACGAACCGCCTTGTGAGAACGAAACGTCACCATGTGTACGCACTGCCTTGTCGGCACGGTCCAGATAGGTGTTGTGTACGATAAACATTTCAGAAAGGTCGTACTCGCCCTTGCCCATACGGAGCAGTTCGGATTCGATGAATGCCAGTCCGGAGTAGCACCAGCATGTACCGGCACGGTTTTGGTTCTTAACAGAAGTGATAGGATTTTCTTTTACGGTTGTAAAGATGAAACCTTCCTCTTTCGTAGTGTCTTGTGCTATTGTGTTTAAACTTAATAAACCCAATGCAGCCATCAGTATTGATTTCTTCATCATAATTAAAATGTTATAGATTTATAGTTGCAACTGCAAATATAGGTAGAATATCGTAAACAAAAGCTATCTTTGGAGCGTTAATTCTGACACTTATGGAGAAAATAATACGTATCGACGACCGTAGCGGTCTTGTTTTGGAGGGCGGTGGCATGCGCGGCGTCTTCACTTGCGGTGTGCTCGACAGCTTTATGGATCATGGCATTCGCTTTCCCTATACCATCGGCGTCAGTGCCGGAGCCTGCAACGGACTTTCCTATATGTCCGGCCAGCGCGGGCGTGCCAAGTACAGTAATATCGACTTGCTGGAAAAATACAATTACATCGGATTGAAGTATCTGTTGAAGAAGCGGAATATCATGGATTTCGATTTGTTGTTCCAGGAGTTTCCGGAACACATACTTCCCTACGACTACGAGGCATACTTTCATTGTCCCGAACGTTATGTGATGGTAACTACCAACTGCGAGACGGGCGAAGCGAACTATTTTGAGGAGAAGCGGAGTAAAGAGCGCGTCATTGATATTGTGCGTGCTTCGAGCAGTCTGCCGTTTGTCTGTCCCATTACCTACGTGGACAACATCCCGATGCTGGATGGAGGTATTGTGGACAGTATCCCTTTGATGCGTGCCCGTCAGGATGGATTTACCAATAATGTGGTGGTGTTGACGCGCAATCATGGGTACCGTAAGGAAATTCAGGGAACGAAGGTTCCACCTTTTATATATAAGAAATATCCGCTATTGCGTGAAGCCATCAACCGCCGCAGTATTGTCTATAATCAACAGTTGGAGCAGGTGGAACGGATGGAAGCCGCCGGGGAAATCGTTGTGATCCGTCCACAGAAGCCGGTAGTGGTAGACCGCATCGAGCGTGACATCAAGAAGCTGACGGAGCTTTATGAAGAAGGATACCGGTGTGCGGAACATTTTGCTTTTCGTTTTTGATTCTGAGAGAGTATACTATGAGAGCTGGTGCAATTAGCATCTGCTCCCATATTGTTTTCATTCTTTTCTATTAATTTGCTGCTAAAGCTAAAGTTTATTTAGCAAAAAACACGCGTAGAATACCTTTAGAAAGGGGATGTATCAAAAATACCACCTTTCGTAACATTTGTTATAGGTGCAAATCCTGGTTTCGCTTAATTTTGCTGACACAAAACTCAATTGCAGAATTGGTTTATTACTAACTTTAAATTAATAGATATGTTGAAAAGCATTAGTCTCAGGCTTTGCACACTAATTGTGCTTCTCTTTGCGGGCATCTATTCCTTTGCCCAGCAAGTCCAGGTAAAAGGTACTGTCGTTGAAAAATCGAGTGGTGAATCCATTATCGGTGCTTCTGTCATGGAAGTAGGTTCCAACAGTAATGGAACAATTACGGATATTGACGGAAATTTCACTCTGTCTGTAGCTTCCGGTGCCACATTGTCTGTATCCTATATAGGATATAAAACCGTTACAGTAAAGGCACGGCCCACTTTACGCATTGAGTTGACGGAAGATTCCCAGTTGATTGATGAAGTAGTAGTGACCGGCTATATGTCCGAGAAGAAGGCCAGTTTGACTGGTTCGGTGGCTGTGGTCAAGATGAAGGATGTAGCAGATATTCCTACGGGAAATGTGTTGTCGAGCTTGCAGGGACGTGTTGCCGGTATGAACATTACGACTGACGGCACACCGGGCGGTGGAAATACTTCTACATTGGTCCGTGGTAAGTCATCTTTCCGAAATGATGCCAATTCCCCGCTTTATGTCATTGACGGTGTGATGACCCGTGAGAACATCTCGTCTATCCTTTCTTCCAATGATGTAGAATCCATTCAGGTATTGAAGGATGCCGCTTCCGCTTCTATTTATGGTGCACAGGCTGCCAATGGTGTGATTATCATTACTACCAAACGTGCCAAGAAAGGGGAGACCCGTGTGGATTTTGATATGTCGTTGACTTTGCAGACCTATCAATGTGGCTTTGATATGTTGAATGCAGATGCGTGGGGCCAGGTTTATTGGTCGGCTTATAAGTATGCCAATAATGGAGCTACGCCAAGCAGCGAAATATATGGTAATGGTGCAACTCCCCAACTTCAAGACTATATCGGCCTGAATGGAGCTAAAGTACATGCCGTTGATACGGATTGGCGCGATGTGGTTTATCGCACTGCCTTGATGCAGAATTATAGTGCGACACTTTCAAAGGGCTCTGACAATGGTGCCTTCTCGTTAGCGTTGAACTATCTCGACCATGACGGTCTGGTAGAGAATACGAATTTCCAGCGTATCAATACCCGCATCAGTTCTAACTATCATTATCTTGACAATCGCTTGCGTATCGGCGAGAACGTTGCCATCAATCGTTGGACACAGACCCTCAGTCCGGCCGGTGTAGATGAGAATGCCATCAAACAGCATCCTGCCAAGACGGTTTATGATGAGAATGGCAATTATAACGATGCCATCAATGATGTTTTGGGTGATGCTCCCAATATGGCACGTTTGTTGGAGAATGAAAAACAGAACAAACATGATTACTGGCGTATCTTCGGTAATGCATTCCTTGAAATTGAACCGATTAAGAACCTGGTGCTGAAAACCAATTTCGGTATGAATTATTATGATGAAACCAACAAAACTTTTGAGCCGGCATGGGCACGCGATGAGGTCAATAAGCTGACTCAATCATCCAACAAAAGACTGGATTGGGTATGGACCAATACCGTGACTTATAGCAAAGCTTTTGGAAAGAACAATCTGACTGCACTTCTTGGTACAGAAGCCAAGAAGAACCATTCGGAATCCATGTTCGGTTATGGTACGGGACTGGCTGTAGAAGATGAAGATTATATTTATCTCGACGGTGTGACTGCCGGTAAGAATGTAGGTGCCGGTGCTTCCAATTATGGTATGGTGTCTTACTTTGGTAAAGTGAACTATGATTATGAAGGACGGTATTTGGCCTCTGTTACGGTGCGCCGTGATGCTTCTTCCCGCTTGGCAAAGGGTAATAATGTGGATTACTTCCCTTCAGTGTCGGCAGGCTGGCGCATTTCAAGTGAGAAGTTTATGGAAGCGACCAGGGATTGGTTGGCTGATTTGAAACTACGTGCTTCATGGGGTGTCAATGGTAACGATATTATTGATAATGAGGCTCCCTATACAAAATACTTGATTAGTCTGAAGGATGCAAGCTACAACATGAACGGTGATGGAACGACTTTGGCTCCCGGTGGTTACAAAGTGAGGTCTACCAATCCCGATTTGAAGTGGGAGAGTACAAGACAGCTCAATATCGGTGTGGACGCCGCTTTCCTGAACGGACGTCTGAGTGCTTCTCTCGATTATTTTGATAAGAAGACAAGTGATATGCTTGTGGAGAAACCGTATATCGCTGTCATTGGCGAGGGTGGTTACTGCTGGTATAATGGTGGTACGATGAACAATAAAGGTTTCGAGATGGCACTGACCTGGAATGATAAGGTAAAGGATTTCCAGTATAATGTAGCATTCAACCTTTCATATTACAAAAATGAAGTGACAGAGCTGACGGAAGAAATTTACTATACTTATGGTGGCGGTAATGGGGTTGACAAGACTTTGGTTGGCCAACCGTTCGGTTCATGGATGGGCTTCAAGACAGATGGAGTGTTCCGTACCCAGCAGGAGGTGGATGAGTATAAATCCAAATATAATGTACAGTTTGGCGCTCCCGGAGTAGGACGTATCAAATACGTGGATGCTGATGGTAACGGTACGATTGATACGAACGACCGTGTATGGTTGGGTTCTGACAATCCGAAAGTGATTGCAGGTCTGAATCTTGGGGCATCTTGGAAAGGCTTTGACCTCAGCATGTTCTTCAACGGTATGATTCGTGATGCCTATAACAATTCCAAATATTATACGGATTTATTCCAATGCTGGACCGGTAATCACTCTACCCGCCTGCTCGATGCCATGCATGCTTACGAGAACTTTGAAAAGACGGGTGTTTACAATAGCAGTGTACCTGCTTTGACCACTCTTAACAGCAACAATGAGCACGAAGTATCTGAGTTCTATATTGAAAATGGTTCGTATATCAAGCTGAAAAGCTTGACATTGGGTTACACGCTTCCTAAAGCAGTTCTCGACAAGATGAAGATGCGTCATGCACGCATTTATTTCCAGGCTCAGAATTTGTTTACGATTACCGGTTATACGGGTGCCGACCCTGAAGGTCTGGGTTATCCTTATCCGTTGCCCCGTACGTTCTCTTTGGGATTATCATTTGGTTTCTAAACTTTAAAACTATACTATCATGAAATTGAAACATTTATATATGCTTGGCGCAGTAGCGCTGATGACTGCAAGCTGTAATGAAGACCGTTTCCTGGATTTGAAGCCCCAGGGTAGCTTGAACGAAGATATTATGACTTCTACAGAAGGTGCCGACCTTTTGGTGAATGCCGCGTATGCAGCTTTGGGTGGTCCCGAAGGACAGAGCTGGAGTGTATGGTGTCATCCTACTTCCAATTGGACCTATGGTGAGGTACGTTCGGATAATGCCTATAAAGGCGGTGGTGGTGTTGGTGACCTTAATGAAGTGCACCGTATGGAGACATTTGATATGGATGCAACCAATGGATTTCTGGACAGCAAGTGGTACCATCTATATTGCAGTGTACAGCGTTGTAACTCTGCATTGCGCGTTCTGAATGCTGCAACAGATGAGCAGGTGAACGGACGTGTATCCCGTATTGCGGAGATGAAAGTGCTTCGTGCCCATTATTACTTTGAATTGAGCCGCCTTTTCAACAAGATACCTTATTTTGATGAGAACGTTGAGATTTCCCAATATCCGGATATTCCGAACAATGAGTTTACCCGTGACGAGATTCTGAGTATGCTGGCCAAGGAGATGCTTGATGCCGCCGAACTGCTTCCTGCATCACAGTCGGAGGTAGGGCGTATTCATAAATATATAGCACTGGCCTATGCGGCTAAAATCAAGCTGTACCAAGCGTATCAGCAAGATGAGACTACGCATGCCGTAACTTCCATCAATAAAGAGCTGCTGAGGGAAGTCGTTTCGCTTTGCGACCAAGTGACTGCCAGCAACCGTTACGGTTTGCTTGACGATTTCCAGGGATTGGATTTAGTAGCTAATGAAAACGGTAAAGAGTCTGTTTTTGCCATTCAATATTCCATGAATGACGGTACCGAAAGTGCCGGCCGCATCAATTGGAGCAATCTGTTGAATTCTCCGGGTGGAGGCAGCCCTTACGGAGGTGACGGTTTCTTCCTGCCCAGCCAAGACCTGATTAATGCTTATCAGACAGATGCAAACGGTCTGCCCGATTTTAATTATCAGTCAAAGTCTGATTATAGTTGGGCGGTATTGAACAATGGGGTTTATACTTTACAAAACACGACTCCCAATGTAGACCCGCGTCTCGATTTTGTTGTGGGCCGTCCTACTATAACTTGGAAAACTTACCCAGACAAGCCATGTGAGGGATGGGTGCGTGATAAGGAAACTTATGGCTATAATTGCGCGAAGCGCTTCTGGGTTTCTCCGGAAAGTAGTGATATGTTTAATGGCTGGCCTTGGGGGGCTTCACAGTTGAACTGGCAGATTATACGTTACGCAGATATTCTTCTTTGGAAAGCTGAGGCTCTTATTGAACTCAATGAAGGCGATGGACTCGAAACTGCCCGTGATTTGATTAATCAGATACGCAATCGTGCCCGGAACAGCGCCTATGTAAAGGATTTCAACGACCATTCCAAATATGCGGCCAACTACCTTGTCAATCCTTATCCTGCTGATGTCTGGAATCAGGATTATGCCCGTCAGGCCCTCCGTTGGGAAACACGTCTGGAGAAGGCTTTGGAAGGTGAACGTTTCTTCGACCTGGTCCGTTGGGGCATAGTGGAAACAACCATGAACAAGTACATTACCGCGGAGTCAGACAATCGCATTTATTATGCCAATGCGCACTTTACGGGTGGAAAGGATGAGTATTATCCGGTTCCGAACAATCAATATGGATTTTCTGGAGGCAAGTATGTACAGAATCCCGGTTATGCTCCGTTCAACTAATTATATTTTGAAATAAAAACGGAAGGGAGGGGAAACAAACGTTTCCCCCTCTTCCTTTAAACAATCTTTTATTATGAAACACTTTGCCTATTCTATATTGGGCTGTCTATTGCTTTCTTTGAATGCAGCTTTTGCTCAAAAAACATGGTCGTTTGATGGGCAGGACCCCTTACTCTCCAGTGACGGCAAGTCATTGTTGAATTTGTACACTATAAAGGAAATACCGGAATTTGTTACCGGAGTCGAAGGTAAAGCCCTTCGTACAGACGGGTATTCCACTTGGATGGATACAACCACGGAAGGAGATGTTTCGTCGTTGTCCGGATGGTTTGCTCTGGAATCTTATCCGACGGATACTGCTGCCTTTATGGGAATCAGAGACATGGCAGGAACATCTGTAGCGGTATGTGTAGACCGTTATGGTGAGCTGCTGTTGGGAATGGGGCAGAATGGCTCATACTCTTACTGTTCATTAAAGACAAAAGTCGACCGTTTCAAGTGGCTGCATGTAGTCCTTGATTTGAATAATGAATCGGTTTGCCTGAATGGGCAGAGGATGAGTGTAGAGGTATGGCCCCGGAACTTGCAAGATGGTGAAATGATGCTTCGGGTAGGTAAGGATTTCAGGGAAAAGAAGGTTTGGATGTACGATGTTACGGCTATAAACGGGTTGATTGACGGGATAAGCCTCACTCCCTTTTCCGATGATTCGTCTGCATGGAGAGACGAGATTGCCTTAGGATTGAAGAAGACTTCGGTTTTGGCTATTCCGGAAACCCGTTTTGCGAAGGACTTCAACCGTCCCCGCTATCATCTGTTGCCGGCTGCCAACTGGACGAATGAGACGCATGGTTTACTTCTTTATAAAGGTAAATATCATATATTCAATCAGAAGAATGCTTCTGCAATCTTCCTGGGACAGATAAATTGGGGACATTTCAGCAGTCCCGATATGCTTCATTGGACGGAGGAAAAGCCGGCTTTGACTCCTGATGCTGCTTATGACAAGAATGGAATATGGTCCGGGCATGCTGTTATCAATGATGACGGTATCCCCCAGCTGATATACACAGCCGGTGGAGACAAGATGGGAGTGGGTATTGCTTTTCCAAAAGATACTGCGTTGATAGAATGGGAGAAATATGCGGGTAATCCGGTTATTGCCGAGAAGCCTGCCGGATATACCCGTACGGACATGCGTGACCAGTATGTCTGGAAAGAGGGTGATGTCTGGTATATGATTATCGGTTTCGGCATTGAGCAGACCGATACACCCCACGGGGCTTTGCTGCTTTATAAATCGGCGGACTTGAAGAGATGGGATTTTGTACATTTGCTGTTTGAGGGCAATCCGGAAGTGGATGACTCCGGTATTTTCTGGGAAATGCCGGTCTTTAAGAAGATGGGCGGCAAGTATGTTCTTTTGGTGAATAGGGTTCCTCATAAAGGCATACCTGCGCGTTGCCAGTATTGGATAGGAGATTTCAAGAATGAAAAGTTTATACCGGACAACCCAGTCCCTCAAAATCTGGAGGTCATCAACCGCTTGCTGTCCCCCTCTGTTGTTGAGACTCCGGAAGGGGATGTTGCTGCCATTGCCATTATACCCGATGAAATAGGAGGGGAGGCCACTTATGAACAAGGATGGGCACATCTCTACAGTATGCCCAGAAGATGGCAGCTGAAAGATGGGAAACTATGCCAAACACCCCATCCCGTGATGAAACAATTGCGTGAACAACCGACGGTTTATTCCAGACAGGCATTGACTGCTGCGAAACCGCACATTGTGAGCAGAAGGGAACATCAGCTTGAAGTCAAGGCGACTTTTTATCCCGGTGACGCAAAACGGTTTGGATTTACATTGTGTAAGAATCCGGATAATAGCGAATATAGCCTGATTTATTATGATGTGGAAAAGGAGGAACTTATTGTGGACCAGACGCATTCTTCCTTGCGTGCACACATTCCTTTGAAGCTCCGCAGGGATCGGTATCGGTTGGATACAACCAAGCCGGTGGAGATTCGTCTGTTTATAGACGGTTCTGTGGTGGAAGGATTTATTAATGATGAGGATGCATTCACCACAAGAATCTTTCCTCTGAAAGAAAACAGTACGCTATTGGAACTATTCTCTGACGGAAATACAACGGAAGTTGCTGCCGAAGTTTGGAGACTGAAAGATGCAAGGGTAAAGATGAACTTTTAATGAAAATACAGAAAATGAAGATACCGACTATATTGGGTGCACTTTTAGTGGCAGGAACATTGTCTGCCGGTGCACAAATGAATTCAGACAGTTTATACAAAGAGCCTTATCGTCCTCAGTATCATTTCAGTCCGGAGAAGGGATGGATTGGTGACCCCTCGGGATTCATGTACTATCAGGGTAAATATCATATGTACTGGTGGGGCAAAGTCGAATCTACAGATTTGGTACATTACCAACAGATAACCCCTTATGCCATGACCGGAGCGGATGACAATATCAGTTACTTCACCGGTTCTGCAGTCGTAGACAAGAACAACACGGCCGGCTTCGGCAAGGGTGCTTATGTGGCGGCTTACACCGTTTTTGAGAAGGACTCCAAGAAACAGGCGCAGGGCATCTCTTTCAGTCATGACGGAAAGACATTTCATTATTATGAAGGTAACCCGGTTCTGGACCTTTGGAGTACGGAATTCAGGGACCCTACCGTCTTCTGGCACGAGCCGACCCAAAAATGGGTGATGGTTGTAGCCAAGGCCCTGGAGAAGAAAATAAAGTTTTATACCTCTCCTGATTTGAAGAGCTGGACTTGGACCAGTGATTTCGGCCCTGCCGGTGACAGTGAAAAGTCTTGGGAGTGCCCGGATTTATTCCAGTTGCCGGTTGACGGGGATTCTGACAAGAAAAGGTGGGTGATGGTCGTATCTGTAAACTGGGCGCAAGAACAATACTTTATAGGAGACTTCGACGGCACTTCTTTTAAGCTGATGGAGAACCATCCTGCAGAGCCTCTATATGTGGACAAAGGGCTGGACTTTTATGCATCCCGCACATTTCAGGATTTTGACGGAACGTTGGATTCCAAAATTTCGATGGGCTGGGTTGCAACCTGGGACTATGCACCGGTAGCTCCATCGAAGTATGGGAAGGGCTTCTGGTCCATTCCCCGTAATCTGGAACTGAAGACATACAAGGAAGGCGTGAGGCTGGTGCAGAAACCGGTGGAACAGTTGCAAACACTTCGCCATAAGCCCGCATCGGTGAAACGTGCTTTATCGGTGGGAACACAGAGGTTACCCGGCTTTGTTCCCGATAAGAATGTCTACGAACTCGATGCTTCGTTTTCTACTGACGTATCCAACACCTTTGGCTTGAATTTGTGTGTGGGTGAAGGGCGCAAAGTGGTGGTCAGCTATGATACGGATTCACATAATCTGGTGATTGACCGTACCCATTGCTCCGATGTGCAGATTCCTAAATTCAGCCGTATGGCATATGCCAGGGTGGAACCGGTAGATAATAAGATACGTTTGCATATATTTGTAGACAAATCGAGTATTGAAATCTTTGCCAATGACGGGAAGGATGTATTCACATTATTAACCTATCCGGGCGAGGCTCAAACCGGTATCGAACTTTTTGCGCAGAAGAAGGGGACGAAGATGGAGTTGGATGCCTGGATGCTTAAATCAATATGGAGATGAGGAATTTAATTTGTATTATTTTAGACTGAATGTAACATTTGTAGTATGCTTTGAAACAAAAAAGATAGTCTCCTGCTGCTTGGTGGCGTATCTTTGCATGGTAGAAAAACATAATTAATTTAATACCAACAGAAACATGATTCATTTAAAAGACTTTTGGCGGACAATCAGAAGGACGCTTACCGTATTTATATTAGGAACTACCGTGGCTGTCTTCACATGCCAGGCCATAAATCCTCCTTTCGTGATTAAACATCTGGGTGACGGACAGAGTATCGTCCAAATTGACGAGCAGAAGAAGTTTTTGCTGCTGCCGGTGGAAGAGGCTTCTCCGGAGGCAAAATTGTATATGATAGCGGACAATGATGTTGTACGCAGTATGAACGTGCGATTGGCAGTCAATAAGGTTGACTATTTTGTTCCGGTCGATTTGACCGGCTTCGATAATAAACATCTCTCTTTCAACTTCCAGCTTATTCCGGATTCGGCCTTATGCTGGGAAGAAATGAAACTGTCGGATGAATTCGATGTTTCGAACCGGGAGAAGTTCCGTCCGGTGTATCATTTCAGCCCGGCTTACGGTTGGATGAATGATCCTAACGGAATGTTCTACAAAGACGGGGTTTACCATTTGTTCTACCAGCATAATCCCTACGGCTCCATGTGGGGGAACATGCATTGGGGACATGCCACCAGTACGGACCTCGTCACTTGGGAGCATCACGGAGATGCCATTTCGCCCGATGCGCTGGGAACAATATTCAGTGGTTCTTGTGTTGTCGACAAGGATAATACGGCCGGGTTTGGTGCCGGTGCCGTCATTGCTTTCTACACATCGGCAAGCGACCGCCAAGTACAGAGCATGGCCTATAGCCTTGACAACGGAAAAAACTTCAAGAAGTATGCGCGAAATCCCATCCTGACTTCCACGCAGCGCGACTTCCGTGACCCTAAAGTCATCTGGCACGAAGATACCAAGAAATGGATTATGGTTCTTGCCGTAGGGCAGGAAATGGAGATATACTCTTCTGCCGACCTGAAGAACTGGACGCTGGAGAGCAAATTCGGTGAAGGACAAGGTGCTCACGGCGGAGTCTGGGAGTGTCCCGACCTGCTTGAACTGCCGGTTGAAGGTACGGAACTGAAGAAGTGGGTACTCGTCTGTAACCTCAATCCGGGCGGACCGTTCGGTGGCTCTGCCACACAATATTTCGTAGGGACATTTGACGGTAAGAAATTCGTGAACGAGTCTCCCGCAGTGACGAAATGGATGGACTGGGGAAAAGACCATTATGCAACTGTCACTTGGAGCAATGCTCCTGCAGGACGTGCCATTGCATTGGCATGGATGAGCAACTGGCAATATGCCAATGATGTGCCCACCCGTCAATACCGTAGTGCCAACTCCGTGCCGCGTGACCTTTCGCTCTATACCTCGGAGGGTGAAACCTATGTAAAGGTAACCCCGTCTCCCGAATTGCTGAAACTGAGGGATAAAGGCAGCAAGAAGCGTGCTTTCAAGGTAGACCGCACGTATAATCTGGACAAACTGCTGAATGACAATTCCGGAACGTATGAAATCGAAATGACCATCAAGAACAAGGATGCGGATGTGATAGGATTCCAGCTCTTTAACTCGAAAGGCGAGGAGGTGGAGATGTACTATAACCTGGCGGAAAAGACGTTCACCATGGACCGTACCAAGAGTGGTGAGGTGTCGTTCAGCAAGGACTTCCCTGCAGTGACCGTGGCTCCTGTCGAGGGTGGCAATGAAATGAAACTCCGCTTGTTCGTAGACAAGTCGAGCATTGAAGCGTTTGGCAACGACGGACGTTTTGCCATGACAAATCTTGTATTCCCGTCGGAACCTTACAACCGCATCAGTTTCTATGCTAAAGGTGGAAGCTGCAATGTCACCTCGTTTACTGTGTACAAACTCGGATTAAAATAACAGATAATAATCTTCAGCATGGAAAATACTAAGAATTCTTCCTTGGCAAAGCTCTTTCCGGTCATGCTTTGCTTCTTCGCCATGGGCTTTGTGGATTTGGTGGGCATCGCCTCCAACTACGTGAAGGCCGACTTGAACCTGACCGACTCGCAAGCCAACATATTCCCGTCTCTGGTGTTCTTCTGGTTCCTCATCTTCTCCGTACCTACGGGTATGCTGATGAACCGCATCGGACGCAAGAAGACGGTGCTTCTCAGCCTTGTCATCACGTTTGCCTCTTTGCTTCTCCCGGTTTTCGGAGACGGCTACGTGCTGATGCTGCTCTCGTTCTCATTGCTGGGCATCGGCAATGCGCTGATGCAAACGTCGCTCAACCCGCTGCTTTCCAATATCGTAAGCGGCGAGCGGCTGGCAAGTTCGCTCACCTTCGGACAGTTTGTAAAAGCCATTGCTTCGTTTCTGGCTCCATACATCGCCATGTGGGGAGCTACGCAGGCCATTCCGTCTCTGGGCATGGGCTGGAGGGTGCTGTTCCCGGTCTATATGGTCATTGCGGTGATTGCCATTCTCTGGCTGAGCGGTACTTCCATCCGCGAGGAAAAGGAAGAGGGACGCCCTTCCACCTTCGGGGAGTGCCTCGCTCTGCTGGGCAAGCCGTTTATCTTTCTCTGCTTCCTGGGCATCATGTGCCATGTGGGCATTGATGTAGGTACGAATACCACAGCGCCCAAAATCCTGATGGAGCGTCTGGGCATGACGCTGGCCGATGCCGGCTTTGCCACCAGCCTTTACTTCATCTTCCGCACGGCGGGTTGCTTTCTCGGAGCCTTCATCCTTCAGAAGATGGCTCCCCGAACCTTCTTCGGCATCAGCGTGTTATGTATGTTGGCTGCGATGGTAGGGTTGTTCGTTTTCCATGAAAAGGCAATGATATACATCTGCATTGCCCTTATCGGTTTCGGCAATTCGAACATCTTTCCGGTTATCTTCTCCCAAGCGTTGCTTGCTATGCCACAAAAGAAGAACGAGGTTTCCGGCTTGATGATTATGGGGCTCTTCGGCGGTACGGTATTTCCGATAGCAATGGGCTTGGCAAGTGATGCTGTAGGACAAAGCGGTGCCGTGGCTGTAATGACGGTGGGGGTAGTGTACTTGTTCTTCTATATGCTGCGTATGAAGCGGTAATCTTTGTTCGCAGGCTGCGGACACATATCCCAAGGCTGCGGATATCTGTCCCAAGGTTGCGGATGTCTATCCCAAGCCTTGGGATAGAGATAATCCTTAGTTCTTAGAGACTTTTTAATAGATAATTGGCAACTTTTCATTCTATAGTTAGGAACTTTTTTATTAGGTTTGCAGCGGGTAGGACATTGAGTTTGCCGTGAATAAAATATATCATTCATTAAACAATATAATATTATGAATAAGATAATAGTAGGTATGGGCGAGGCTCTGTGGGACTGTCTCCCCGAAGGAAAGAAGATAGGCGGTGCTCCGGCAAACTTTGCTTACCATGCATCGCAGTTTGGTTTCGACAGCCGTGTGGTCAGTGCCGTAGGTGCCGATGCGGATGGGGACGAGATTCTGGATGTGTTCGCCCGGAAGGGGCTGCGCACGCAGATTGAGCGCGTGCCTTACCCCACGGGAACGGTGCAGGTGACGCTCGATGCCGTGGGCGTGCCGTGCTATGAGATAAAAGAAGGCGTGGCCTGGGACAACATTCCCTTTACCGACGAACTGAAGCGTCTGGCACTGAATACGCGTGCCGTATGTTTCGGCTCTTTGGCGCAACGCAGTGAAACAAGCCGCATCACCATCAACCGTTTTCTCGACACGATGCCCGATGCGGAGGGGCAACTGAAGATATTCGACATCAATCTCCGCCAAGGGTTCTATACCAAAGAGATACTCTGCGAATCCATGCGCCGCTGCAACATCCTCAAGATAAACGATGAGGAGCTGGTGACCATCAGCCGTATTTTCGGCTACCCGGGCATCGACTTGCAGGACAAATGCTGGATTCTGCTGGCCAAGTATAACCTGAAGATGCTTATCTTGACTTGCGGAACGAACGGCAGCTATGTGTTCACTCCGGGAGTGGTTTCCTTCCAGGAGACGCCCAAGGTACCGGTGGCGGACACCGTTGGAGCCGGTGACTCGTTCACGGCAGCCTTCACCGCTGCCATTCTCAGCGGGAAGCAGGTGCCCGATGCCCATAAACTGGCGGTGGAAGTCTCTGCCTATGTATGTACCCAGAGCGGTGCCATGCCGGAATTGCCGGTGGCCTTGAAAGAAAGGCTGGCATAGATTTTTCTTATTCTTTTCACATTTTTCGTTATCTTTGCTCATCTGCAATCTTAAATCAGAGGAAAGTGAAGATGAGACAGCATAACCTTCGGATTTTATTCTTTTTGCTCGTGCTTTGGGGAGTGGCGGTTGCCTGCTCCCGGCGCGAGGCACGTTTCCGTATCGGCGTTTCCCAATGTAGCGAGGATGAATGGCGGCGCCAGATGAACAGTGAGATACTCCGTGAAGCCCATTTCTACGAGGATGTGGAGGTGGACATCCGTACTGCCGTCGACGATAATGACCGTCAGGCAAAAGACATTCGTGAGCTGATAGCCGAAGGGGTGGATCTGCTGATTGTGGCCCCTAATGAAGCCACTCCGATAACTCCGGTTGTGGAGGAGGCATACAACCGGGGCATTCCGGTGATTGTAGTGGACCGTAAAATCCTTTCGGACAAATACACGGCCTACGTCGGTGCAGACAACTACGAGATAGGGAAAGCTGTGGGAGAGTATGTGGCCAATGTGCTGCATGGGCAGGGAGATGTGGTGGAAATCTCAGGTTTGGTGGGCTCCACACCTGCCGTAGACCGTCATCAAGGATTTGTGAAGGCTATATCCGCTTATCCCGGTATCCGGTTGCTGGCCGTTGAAGACGGTGCCTGGTTGCAACTCAAGGCCGGAGAGAAAATGGATACCCTGCTGAGCCGCTTTCCGCATATCGACCTGGTGTATGCTCAGAATGACCGTATGGCGGCCGGAGCCTATGCTGCCGCTGCCCGAGAGGGGCGGGAAAAGGATATGCGGTTCATCGGCATAGATGCCCTGCCCGGCAAGGACTATGGAGTGGAGAAAGTGCTTGCCGGCGAACTGGATGCCACGTTTATATATCCTACCGGTGGCGACCGCGTGATGCAGATTGCCATGGATATTCTGAACAAGCGTGATTTCCCCCGTGAAACTATCCTGGGCACTTCCGTCGTCGACCACGACAATGCTCTCATCATGAAGATGCAGACCGCCCACATCGGCACCCTGGATGGAAAGATAGAAACCCTGAACGGAAAGATAAACCAGTATTTGGCCAGTTATGCCACGCAGCAGGTTGTCTTGTATGGCAGTCTGTCTGCCCTATTGTTGCTGGTCGGTTTGTTGGTGGCTGTCTACCTCTCCTTGCGTGCCAAGAACCGGTTGAACCGTGAGCTGTCCATGCAGAAAAAGAAACTGGAAGAACAGAAAACTCAGTTGATACAGCAGAAGGAACTGTTGGAAGTGCAGAAGTCGCAGTTGGAACAGCTTTCCCATGAACTGGAGGAGGCTACGCACGCCAAGCTGGTGTTCTTCACGAATATTTCGCATGATTTCCGTACTCCGCTGACGCTGATAGCCGATCCCATAGAGCAGCTTCTTGCCAACCGCACCCTCGACGGACAGCCGCGCCAGCTCCTCGAGCTGATGAAAAAGAATGTGCATATCCTGCTTCGCCTGGTCAACCAGATACTTGATTTCCGGAAGGTGGAGAACGGGCGCATGGAGCTCCATCTCGAACCTTTTGATTTGCTCGACAGCTTCCGGGGCTGGAACGACTCTTTCCGCATGGCGTTGCTGAAGAAACATATTGCTTTCAGCTTTGAGGCATCTTCCGATACGGACTTCCGGATGATGGCAGATGCGGAGAAGATGGAGCGCATTTACTTCAATCTCTTCTCCAATGCCGTGAAGTATACGCCGGAGAACGGGAAAATCACCGTACGGTTGTTAAAGTCGGAACAGAACTACAGTCTGTCCGTCTTCAATTCCGGCAGCTACATTTCTTCGACCGATGTGGAAGCCATCTTCGAGCGCTTCTATCAAGTGGACGGGCATCAAGCCGGTACCGGTATCGGACTGGCGCTGGTACGTGCCTTTGTAGAGATGCATGGCGGTAACATTACGGCACGCAGTGACGAGAAAGGCACTACTTTCATCGTTACTTTCCCGCAGCAGGATGTTTCGCAGTACCATCCCACCATAGTGACGTTGCCTGCCGAAGAGAAGGACGTGTCGTCCACCCTGATAGATACGGAAGTGAAGGCATGCGAAGAGGTGGTTGAGGCTGATTGTCCTACTGTGCTGGTAATTGACGATAATGCTGATATTCGCAACTATGTGAAGTCACTGTTGACGCAAGAATTTCGCGTGCTGGATGCTGCGGACGGGACAGAGGGTATCCGGCTGGTCATGAAGTATGTGCCGGATGTGGTTATTTCGGATGTAATGATGCCCGGTATGGATGGTGTGGAATGTTGCCGCCGCTTGAAGGGGGAGTTACAGACATGCCATATCCCGGTGATTCTGCTGACGGCCTGCTCGCTGGACGAACAGCGTATCCAGGGCTATGATGGCGGTGCCGATTCTTATATTTCCAAACCATTCAATTCGCAGTTGCTCTTGTCTCGTGTCCGCAATCTCATTGCAAACCGCCGTCAGTTGAGGCAGTTCTTCGGAGATAACCAGACTATCGAGAAGGAAACCATCAGTGATTTGGATAAGGGTTTCGTCTCCCGCTTCAAATCGCTTGTCGAGGAGAGGATGAAAGATGCGGAACTCAATGTGGAGGATTTGGGACGGAATATGGGTATGAGCCGTGTGCAGCTTTACCGTAAGCTGAAATCGCTGACCAACTATTCGCCGAATGAGCTGCTGCGCCAGATGAGGTTGAAAAAGGCTGCCTCACTGCTTGCCTCCTCTGACATGACGGTAGCGGAGATTGCCTATGAAGTGGGCTTTTCGTCACCTTCCTATTTCACGAAATGCTATAAGGAACAGTTTGGGGAGAGTCCTACCGAGTTTCTGAAAAGAAGGGGATAGCTGTTGTCTATCCCCCTTGTTCTTAATACACGTCTGTTTACTTCTGTAAATGATACTGGAACTTATTTCAGTATTTGAGGCAGGTTTTCCCTTCCCCAGAAGTAGTAAACACAGATTCCAATCCAGCTTGTGAGCAGGATGATGATTGCGACCAAGAGCTTCTTTACTCCGTCTACCGGCCATCTCATGATTTCGAGTACAGCCTTGACTGCAAGGACCACCCCAATAACCCAAATAATAAATCCGATCATAACTTTTTGATATTTAATGTTTTTATTTAAAACAAATAGAGGCTGCATCCGGTTCGGGAACAGCCTCTATTTTCTATTTAGTAATTAAGGAATTACTCTGTAACTTCAGCGCCCCAGTTTTCTTTGGAAAGACGCTTGTAGCTGTTGTAGCGCCATTTAGCGTTTTCTTCGGCGGCCTTGAACAGCTCTTCGGCTTCCTGCGGATATTGCTTCATTACGGATGCGTAACGAACTTCACCCTTCAGGAAGTCTTGGAATCCGCTCCAATCCGGTTCCTTGCTATCCAGCGTGAACGGATTCTTGCCTTCGGCTTCCAAAGCCGGGTTGTAACGCCACAAGTGCCAGTAACCGCACTTAACGGCCTTTTCCTCTTCTGCCTGGCTCTTGCCCATGCCTGCCTTCAGACCGTGATTGATACACGGAGCGTAAGCGATGATGAGTGACGGGCCGGGATATGCTTCTGCCTCGCGGATAGCCTTCAAGGTTTGAGCCTGGTCGGCACCCATAGCGATTTGAGCAACATATACATAACCGTAAGTAGTAGCCATCAGACCGAGGTCTTTCTTACGTACGCGTTTACCGGCAGCGGCAAACTTGGCGATGGCGCCTACCGGAGTAGCCTTGGAAGACTGACCACCTGTATTGGAGTAAACCTCAGTATCCAGTACGAGGATGTTGACGTCCTTACCGCTTGCAATTACATGGTCGAGACCACCGTAACCGATGTCGTAAGAGGCACCGTCACCACCGATAATCCACTGGCTGCGTTTAACCAGGTATTGAGACAGACCGGCGATAGTCTTGCAGCTGTCGCATTTGTCTTTGGCTGCTTCTACCATCGGGATGATCTTTTCGGCCAGTTCCTTGGTCTTGTCTGCATCGTACATGTTTTCAATCCAAGCCTGGAATACTTCTTTGTATTCAGCCGGAGTTCCTTCTGCTGCGATGGCATCTTCCATAGCCTTCACGATACGAGCGCGCATCTTTTCGTTGGCAAGCTCCATACCCAAACCGAATTCGCAGAAGTCCTCGAACAATGAGTTTGCCCAAGCAGGACCGTGACCCTTTTCGTTCTTAGTATAAGGAGTAGAAGGTACTGAACCGGAGTAGATGGAAGAACATCCTGTTGCGTTGGCTACCATTTCGCGGTCACCGAACAACTGGGAAATCAGTTTAACGTACGGAGTTTCACCACAACCGGAGCAAGCGCCTGAGAACTCGAACAACGGAGTAGCGAACTGAGAGTTCTTCACGTTGGCCTTGATGTCAACCAAATGTTGTTTGCTCTTCACGTTTTCAGCACAGTAGGTCCAGTTGGCAGCTTCCGGCAATTGGCTTTCGAGGTGCTTCATAGTCAGAGCCTTGCCACCCTTCTTCGGGTTGCCCGGACAGACATCGGCACAGTTGCCACAACCCAGACAGTCGAGAACGTCTACCTGAATACGGAATGTCATACCGTCGAATGCTTTACCTACAGCCTTCAGTTGAGTGAAGTTGGCACCCTTCTGCTCTTCAGCATCGAGTACGAACGGACGGATGGAAGCGTGAGGACAAACGTAAGCACACTTGTTACACTGGATACAGTTCTCAGCGTTCCATTCGGGAACGAATGCGGCTACACCACGTTTCTCATATTTGGCAGTGCCTTGTTCCCAAGTACCGTCTTCAATACCCTTGAAAGCGGATACCGGCAATAAGTCACCGTCTTGTGCGTTGATAGGACGAACCACTTCGTTGATGAATGCAGGATCGTTGTTTTCAGCCTTGGCGTCGTCTGCCAGATTGGCCCAAGCCGGGTCAACGGTCAGTTGCTTGTATTCGCCGCCACGGTCAACTGCTGCGTAGTTCTTGTTGACAACGTCTTCACCCTTCTTGCCGTAAGACTTAACGATGAATTTCTTCATCTGTTCTACAGCCAGGTCAACCGGAATAACGCCGGTGATACGGAAGAATGCGGATTGCAGGATGGTGTTGGTACGGTTGCCCAAACCGATTTCCTGTGCAATCTGGGTTGCATTGATATAGTAAACAGTGATATTGTTCTGTGCAAAGTACTTCTTCACCTTGTTGGGCAGGTTCTTGGCAAGCTCTTCGCCTTCCCAGATGGTGTTCAGCAAGAAAGAGCCGTTCTTACGCAAGCCGCGGGTTACGTCGTACATGTGCAGGTAAGCCTGAACGTGGCAAGCCACGAAGTTAGGCGTGTTTACCAGGTATGTAGAGCGGATAGGAGTATCACCGAAACGCAGGTGCGAGCAGGTGAAACCGCCTGATTTCTTGGAGTCGTAAGAGAAATAAGCCTGGCAGTGCTTGTCGGTATTGTCACCGATAATCTTCACAGAGTTCTTGTTGGCACCTACTGTACCGTCAGCGCCCAGACCGTAGAATTTGGCTTCGAACATGCCTTCGCCGCCCAATGCGATTTCTTCTTCCTGGGGCAGAGAAGTGAAGGTAACGTCGTCTACGATACCGATAGTGAAGTGGTTCTTCGGCATCGGCATAGCCAGGTTCTTGTAAACGGCGAGGATTTGCGCGGGAGTAGTGTCCTTGGATCCCAAACCGTAACGGCCGCCTACGATAACCGGAGCATTCTCTGCACCGTAGAAGCAGTCTTTTACGTCGAGGTACAACGGTTCGCCGTTAGCACCCGGTTCTTTCGTACGGTCCAGTACGGCAATCTTCTTGGCAGTCTTGGGAACGGCGGCAAGGAAGTGCTTGGCAGAGAACGGACGATACAAGTGAACGGCAACCAAACCAACCTTTTCGCCATTGGCAACGAGGTGGTCGATAGCTTCGCGGGCAGCTTCCGTTACAGAACCCATGGCGATGATAACGCGTTCTGCATCTTCTGCACCGTAGTAATCGAACAAACCATACTTGCGGCCTGTGATTTTGGAAATCTCGTTCATGTATTCCTCAACGATAGCCGGAACTGCTTCATAGTAGTTGTTGCAAGATTCACGGTGTTGGAAGAAGTGGTCAGGATTTTCTGCCATACCACGTGCCACCGGGTTCATCGGGTTCAATGCACGTGCGCGGAATTCAGCCAAAGCTTCCTGGTCGATAAGCGGAGCGAGGTCTTCGTTCTCCAACATTTCAATCTTCTGGATTTCGTGAGAAGTACGGAAGCCGTCGAAGAAGTTCATAAACGGAACACGGGCCTTGATGGTGGCTAGGTGGGCAACACCTGCCAAGTCCATAACTTCTTGTACAGAACCTTCGGCCAACATGGCAAAACCAGTCTGGCGTGCAGACATAACGTCCTGGTGGTCACCGAAGATACACAGTGCATGGCTTGCCAATGTACGTGCTGATACGTGGAATACACAAGGCAGGAATTCACCGGCAATCTTGTACATGTTCGGGATCATCAGCAACAGACCTTGTGAAGCTGTGTAAGTAGTAGTCAGCGCACCGGCTTGCAGAGAGCCGTGGACGGCACCTGCAGCACCACCTTCTGACTGCATTTCCTGTACCAATACTGTTTCGCCGAAGATGTTCTTGCGACCTGCGGCAGCCCATTCGTCTACGTATTCAGCCATCGTAGAAGAGGGGGTGATGGGGTAGATGGCAGCTACTTCGGAGAACATATACGAGATATGTGCAGCAGCCTGGTTACCATCACAAGTAATGAATTTCTTCTGTTTAGTCATAACTAAATTGAATTATTTATTTAAGTAAAAAAATCTCTCTCTTAATACAAGAAACCGAATAACCAGAGAGGTATTTGGTTGCCTCGGCCTATTTCTGCCTTATGCAGTACATAAGTAACTCCCGGATTATTCTTTATCTTTGTTCCTTCCGGACAAATCTTGAAAGGCATCACCTCATCTACCATGAACGAGATGTTCTTGTCGCCCTTGTTCACCTTGTGGTCCTTCCACATTGTGTTGGCAAAGAAAGTGTCCAGTACGTCTTGCTCTTCCACCTTGACGGGATAGATGGAATACATCAGATTTGAATTGTGCATCATTATCTTCGACGGCTTCTTGGGGAATTCTTCTCCTTTCGGATAGACCATATTGATGAGTCGTGCGTCTGCCAGATACTTGATGTAATTCATTACTGTGGCGCGGGAGGTCTGTATGTCGTTTGCCAGTTGGCTGACATTCGGCGCTTTCGGCCCGTCCACGGCCAACAAATATAGTAATTTCTTTATCTTCGAAAGGTATTTCAGCTCAATTTGTTTGATGAGCAGGATATCCACTTCCACCATCATGTTCATCGTCTTGAGCAGATTCTCCGAAAAGTTACGCTTTTCAAGGAAGAAAGGGTAGAAGCCGTGGTGCATATAGTCTTGCATGTAGTCCAATGGACGTACTTTGGAGAGGATGCCTTTGGCTATCTGTTCGTGGTTGCTCAGGATTTCTTCCAACGGATAGGCATGGAACTTCATGCCCGTCTGCAGGTTCAGGTATTCGCGGAAGGAGAAGCCGCGCAGGTTGTAGCTCTTCACGATGTCGCGCAACTCCATATTCTCCTCTTTCAGACGCATCACGGACGAGCCGGTGAACACGATTTTCAGGTTGGGGAAGCGGTCGTAGCACATACGCAGTTCCTTGCTCCATTCCGGGTACTTGAATACTTGGTCTATCAACAGCACTTTTCCTCCGCGGCGCTGGAATTCGGCGGCGAACTCCACGATGCCATGTCCGGAGAAGTAGAAGTTGTTCATGTTGATGAAGAGGCAGGAGCGGTCTGTGCCGAATTTCTCTTTGGCATATTGCAGCAAGAAAGTAGTCTTACCTACGCCTCTTGTGCCTTTGATACCGATAAGACGGTCATTCCAGTCTATTTCGTCCATTAGGTCGCGGCGTACGGGGGCATTGGTATGCTCTACGAGATAAGCGTGTGTACGGTAAAATGCTTCCATGCTTTAAATTCGGTTTATTGGGCGACAAATATACGGCTTTTTTATAGATTTGCAAAGTAGAGATGGCAAAATATTATATAACTTTGCACTCTCATACAAAACGTGAGTAATTGGTTAACATTTGAAAGATGAAACTTTATGTGTTCAATCCTGATGCAGATATGGCATTGGGAAATAATGAAGAAAATTATATGGCGCCCGCTACCATCCGCCGTATGGCTGAAGACTTGGCTTTGTTGCCGATTTGGTATGCCCAGCCGGGTAGTGGGGTACTGGCCTCTTCCGCCTATAATGCAGATTATCTGAAACAGATGCAACAGTTGTTCCGGCTGGATGTGCATTTGGTGACAGAGCCGGAGCTACCCGATTATGCTGATGTGCGGGTAATGCCTTGGGGATGGAATCCCGCTATCCGTAAACGGATGTTGAAAGGCGGTGTTCTGGAAAGGAATCTTCCTACGCCGGATGCTTTGGATAAATATCGTATGAAGGCTGCCCGTAGTAACGCTTTGGCTTTTCGTGCACTTTTCTATTCCAATAAAATAGATTATACTTGTGGTGACGGTTGTTGCTTGGTGGAGGCTGATGGTGGAACTACGGCTATCTCTCTGGATATTATTGGTCGTTACAAAGAGGGATGTGTGTTTAAATCACTTTGGTCGGGAAGTGGGAAGGGATTGTGTTGGTGCCGTCATGGCTTTACGAAAAATGTTTCCGATTGGTGTAGTAGGGCGCTGAAAGAAAATGGAGGTTTTGTGATGGAGCCTATATTTGATAAGGTGGAAGATTTTGCCATGGAATTTTATTCGGATGGCCGGGGAAAGCTTCTTTTTGTCGGCTATTCCCGTTTTGTTACGGATGACAAGGGGGCTTATCGTGGTAATATCCTTACTTCAGATGGGCAAGTGGAGGAATGGATTCAGCAATATGTGCCCTTTGAAGCATTTGTGCGCATACGCAATATGATGCAGAAGGCATTGGAAACGGGTTATGCTACATCTTATACGGGTTTTTTGGGTGTGGACATGATGGTCTGCCGTCAGAAGGAAGGGCATCCGTATGCCATCAACCCCCATGTCGAAATAAATCTACGGATGAATATGGGAATCGTTTCCCATGTGCTTAGTGATCATTTCATTGTCCCCGGTGGGGAGGGACGTTTCTCCATTGATTGTTTTCCGACCCATGAAGCTTTGATGGAGCGGCATGAGCAGGATATGCAAAGCTATCCGCTGGTGGTGAAGGACGGCAGGGTTGTTTCTGGCTATCTGCCTCTGGTACCGGTCACTCCGAAGAGCCGTTACCGGGCTTTTGTCTGTGTCACTGCTGCTGAATAGCTTCGCTTTCGTTTCCGCAACGGTCTATGGCTGTCACGGCAAAATATTTTCGGGCAGTCCACGGGCGGATGGGGGCATAGGTATATTCCGTGCCTTGTACTCGTTGTGCCAGGATATTCTCCGGATTGGAGGTATCTACGGGATAGGTGTCCGAACCGTAGATTACATACATCGGAGCATTCCGCTTGTCATTATCCGTGGCGGGTTGCCAGCTTAGTTTCCAATAGCCGTTTTCCGGTGTTTCCACCGTGAGTCCGG
>CEAH01046084.1_pt1 | contig 26296 bp, 28 predicted proteins | sample 557571 | NCBI WGS metagenome assembly CEAH01 (sample SAMEA3182092, study PRJEB8094) | gut metagenome | biome: human; feature: gut; material: Stool; isolation source: human stools | place: Canada | collected 2013-11-25
TGTTCAAATTACGGACATTCCTCGTGCTGCTGAAGGTCACAACCTGTTGCGAGATTAGAAGAAAGCGATTCATCGCCCCGACATCCGGCTCATAAGTGACATCCCACAGGGCAGAGGTTCCAGTCTGTGCGCAGTAGACTTGGCTACAAAGATAGAAGCAGGAAATTCTCTGTCCGCATGAGGATATTATATCATCGCTCCCTCAAGGGGCGTTGATACCGGTTTTGAAGGCGTTTTGTGGGGGGATATCCCCGTTCGAAAATATAACAGATATAAAGGAGTTTGACAATTCTATATGTGGTTCTGGCTTTCTCTCATCGCGCTGCTCTGCTGGAGCGGCAGCGACCTCTTTTCCAAAATTGGCTGCCGCGACGAGGACGACCGTCTCAGCCATCTCAAAATGGTCATGGCGGTCGGCGTCGTCATGGGCCTGCACGCGGCGTTTGAGATCTTCGTCGGCGGGACGGAGATCAGCTTTTCTATCATCCTCACCTACCTGCCCGTGTCGCTGCTCTACATCGGCTCGATGACGCTCGGCTATCTGGGGCTGCGGTACATTGAGCTGTCCGTCTCGTCGCCCATCTGCAATTCCTCCGGCGCGCTCGTCGCCGTGATGACGCTTGTGTTCCTCGGCGGCGAGGATTATTCCCCGCTTGCCATCTTCGCCGTGCTGCTCGTGTGCGTAGGCGCCATCGGCCTCGGCGTGGTGGACGCGACCGAGGACCCCGAGCTGCGCGCGGCGCGTCAGGCCGAGGGCAACCGCAAGTACGCCAAGAGCTTTCTTGCCCTCGCGCTGCCGGTGGCCTACTGCCTGCTCGACGCGGCGGGCACCTTTGCGGACAACCGCGTGCTCGAAACGCTGACCGCGCAGGCCATTGACAGCGGCATGTATGCCACACTGGACGAATGCGCCAAGCAAGCGGCAGCCTCCGCCAACTGTGCCTATGAGCTGACCTTCCTTTTCGCCGCCGTGGTGTGCTTCGTCTACGTCGTACTGATCCGCAGGGACCGCCTTATTCCCAAAAAGGAAGCGCCGAAGTACCTCGGCGCGGTCTGCGAGACCGCCGGTCAGTTCGCCTACATCTACGCCATCGCGGACACCGAGCACCTTGCCATGTCCGCGCCCATCATCAGCTCCTACTGCGCGGCGAGCGTGCTGTGGAGCCGCCTGTTCCTCAAGGAAAAGCTCTCGTGGAAGCACTACGCGATGATCGCTCTTGTGGTCGTCGGCATCGCCATCATGGGCGTGTTCGACTTATAAAGAAAACAGAAAAGGACGGCCTTGAGCCGTCCTTTTTCTATTCCTCGATGGGCACGTCGATGATATTCACACCGCGGCGCAGGGCGTATTCGATGGTGTAGCGCGTGCCGCCGGGCAGGCCGTCGTGCACGGCGATGAGCAGGTCGGAATGGTCGACCATGTAGCGGTTGCGCCGCTGCATACACTCGCGCGTGTAGTGCTCCTGCACCATCGTCTCATAGTCGCACTGCTCCAGAATCCGGCGGTAGCGCTCGCGCTGCGCCGCGCTCCAGCCGTCCGCCTGCGTCGGGCAGGGGATCGCCGCCTCGAGCGTCACCTCGCTGTGGCGCTCGCGCAGCGCCAGCACCGCCTCGGCGCAGTAGAGGTCGCAGCCCTCCGCCATGCCGCAGATAAAGTGCGTGTAGCCGTCCTCTACGGCGCGTGCGATCACCTCACGCAGCCGCGCCTTGAGCCGCAGGCAGCGTTCGTCGCCCTCGTCCGTCCCCCACGGCAGCTTCGCCGGGCGGTGGCCCGTAAAGCAGCAGCTCACCGGTTTCCCGCGCACACGCATTCCTCCCCTCGTTGTTTATCCTTTATTATAGAACATTCGTTTTTATTTGTAAAGTGTTGTTTTTCCTCTTGCATTTTTTCCAGCGCTGTGCTATGCTTTAACCAAACTTGAAATACAGGTCTTCGAGGCGGGGTGAAATTCCCCACCGGCGGTATAGTCCGCAAGCGGCATTTTTTGCCGCACGATCCGGTGCGATTCCGGAACCGACGGTCACAGTCCGGATGAGAGAAGATGTGCTGCGCGCTGTTACCACGCAATTCCCTCGCTCTTTTTGCGTCATGCACCTTGGAAGACTCGTTCTTTCAAGGAAAATGAACAAAAGGAGTGTTTTTTCATGTCCGAACCCAACGTCAACGCCATCCCCTCCGCCCGCGCCGCGGGCCGCAGCCGCACGCACAAGGTAACGGTCACCGCCATGCTCTCGGCCGTCGCCTTTGTGCTCATGTTCATCGAATTTCCCATCCCCGCGCTCATCCCCGCCTTCGTCAAGCTCGACATCTCCGACCTTCCCGAGCTGCTCGCCGCGTTTTCGCTTGGCCCCGTCTACGGCGTGGTGGTGGCCTTTCTGAAGAACCTGCTCTTCGCCGTGCTGCACGGCACCTCGTCCGCCTACGTCGGCGAGCTGTTCAACTTCCTCATGGGGTCGGTGTTCGCCTTCTCCGCCGGCTTTGTCTACCGGCGCAACAAGTCCCGCCGGGGCGCGCTGCTCGGCGCGGTCATCGGCACGCTGCTCATGGCGGTGCTCTCCGTTCCGCTGAACTACTTCGTGGTCTACCCCGCCTACGTCGTGTGCTATCACCTGCCGCTCGAGACCATCATCGGGATGTACCAGGCCATCCGTCCCTCGGTCGACGGTCTGCTCGAATGTCTGCTCGTGTTCAATATGCCCTTCACATTTTTCAAGGGCCTGCTCGACGTGGCGCTGTGCTTTTTGATCTACAAGCCGCTCTCCCCCCTGCTGCACAAGTAAAAAGGCTCTCTCGGGGCGGTCTGCCAAGGCAGGCCGCCCTTTTTATGCAAACAGCTGAAAATTTACAGAAATTTTGTGCAAAACGTTGGGTATCTGCAATATTGACGATTTGCTCCCGCAAGACTATAATTCACTCATTCAATCCAATAAAGCGAAATGCAATGATCGAGACAAGTACCATGCGCCATTCGGTCACAGCGAGTCGGGGACAGTGGGAGCCCGATACACAGAGGCCATGCGAATAACACTCGGGAGCAGCGATCTGAACGGCTTCGGCCCGGTAGGAAAGACGCGGCGTGCGGCGTTAAGGCACAGGGGTTTGTTGGAACCCCGCAAAGGGGCCGGTTCTTGGATCGGCAAATTAGGTGGCACCACGGATACGCAGCGATTCGTCCTAAAATTTACAGGACGTCGCTGCTTTATTTTATTCGGAGGTGCTTTTTATGTGCGCTATCATCGGTTTTGATTCCCCCACCCTGACGGAGCAGGAGATCCGTCCTTACTTTGACCGCACCATTTCCCGCGGTCCCGACATGAGCCGGATGGAAAAGGCCGGCCGCGGTATGCTCGGCTTCCACCGCCTTGCCATCATGGGTCTGCACGAGGAGGGGATGCAGCCCTTCCACCTCGGCGGCGACATGGCGGTTTGCAACGGCGAGCTGTACGGCTTCCGTCCGCTCAAAAAGGAGCTGGAGGCCAAAGGCTACACCTTCGCGTCCGAGTCCGACTGCGAGCTCATTCTCCCCCTCTACCGCGAGTACGGCGTAGAGATGTTCGCCAAGCTCGATGCCGAGTTTGCTATGATCATTTATGACGCCAAGGCTGACCGTCTCGTCGCCGCGCGCGACCCCATCGGCATCCGTCCGCTCTTCTACGGCTATCTCGCCGACGGCGGCATCCTCTTCGCCAGCGAGGCGAAGAACCTCGTCGGTCTGTGCGAGCGCATCATGCCCTTCCCGCCGGGTCACTACTACGCCGACGGCAAATTCGTCCGCTACGCCGACCTCACCACGGTGACGGAATACTCCAGGGACGATCTGGACACTGTATGCAAAAAGATCCGTGAGAAGCTCATCGCGGGCGTGGAAAAGCGGCTCGACGCCGACGCACCGCTCGGCTTCCTGCTCTCCGGCGGACTGGATTCCAGCCTTGTCTGCGCCATCTCCGCCAAGCTCCTCGGCAAGAGGATCCGCACCTTTGCCATCGGCATGGACCTTGACCCCATCGACCTCAAGTACGCCCGCGAGGTCGCCGACTTCATCGGCGCCGAGCACACCGAGGTCATCATGACGCGCGAGCAGGTGCTTGTCTCGCTCGAGGAGGTCGTGGCCATGCTCGGCACCTACGACATCACCACCATCCGCGCGAGCATGGGCATGTACCTGTGCTGCAAGGCCATCCACGAGCAGACCGACGTGCGCGTGCTTATGACAGGCGAGATCTCCGACGAGCTCTTCGGCTACAAGTATACGGACTTCGCACCCTCGCCCGAGGCCTTCCAGCAGGAGGCCAAAAAGCGCGTGGACGAGCTGTATATGTACGACGTGCTCCGCGCCGACCGCTGCATCGCGGTCAACTCCATCGAGGCGCGCGTGCCGTTCGGCGACCTCGATTTCGTCAAGTACGTCATGAGCATTGATCCCAAGCTCAAGGTCAACAGCTACCACATGGGCAAGTACCTGCTGCGCGAGGCGTTCGCCGCCGACCACATCCTGCCCGAGGACATCCTCTGGCGGCAGAAGGCCGCCTTCTCCGATGCCGTCGGTCACTCGATGGTGGACGATCTCAAGGAATACGCCGAGAGCCTGTATACCGACGAGGAGTACGAGGAAAAGCGGAAGCAGTATTCCTTTGCGACGCCGTTCACAAAGGAGAGCCTGCTCTACCGCGAGCTGTTCGAGAAGTATTACCCGGGGCAGGCCGAGATGGTCAAGGACTTCTGGATGCCGAACAAGGACTGGGAGGGCTGCGACGTCAAGGACCCCTCCGCCCGCGTGCTCTCCAACTACGGCGCAAGCGGCGTGTGAGCGATACAAGCTCAAAGCGAAGATATGCTCGGCGGTCTTATTCGCCGTTTCCCCGTGATGAAAAAGGAGTCCCCTGTCCGCACGGACAGGGGACTCCTTTTTGCTGCTTCACAGGAATATCTTCGCGTCGGCGCGGCGGGTGTAGTCGCGCTCGAGCATCGCCTTGTGGGAGAGGAACGCCTCGTCGTCGAAATACTTCGCGCCCGTCGGGCAGTTCCGCACGCAGGCATGGCACTTGATGCACACGCCCGTGACCTCGGCGGGGTCCTCGCGGCTGATGCTGCCCATCGGGCAGAGCGCCGCGCACACGCCGCAGCCGGTGCATTTGCTCCGGTCGGTCTGCGGCTTGGCCTTGAGGAAGTTTTTCGGCTCGCCGTCCAGTCCGAGGGGACGGTAGTAGGGCGCGTCCGCGTCGCCGTCCACGGCGACAGGCGCGGGGATCTCGGTCATTTTGCCGAGCTTCGTCACGACCGCCGCGCCGAGCTGCGCGAGCACGGTCATGTCCTCGCGGTCGGGACGGCCCGCAGCCAGCGTATCCGAAAAGGCGTGCTGGCAGGCGAACGCGCCGGCAGCGATGGTGTGGAAGCCCGCGTTCTCCAGACTCGCGCACAGCTCGGCGAGGGAGTTGTCAAAGCTGCGGTTGCCGAAGGTCACGACCGGCACGGCAAGCGCGCCGTTTCCGGCAAAGCCGGTCTGCACAAAGGGCAGGAGCTTGTTGGGCACCTTGCCGGCGTAGGTCGGCGTGCCGAAGATCACGAGGTCTTTGTCCGTGAAAGCATAGGTCTCCTCCCGCGCGGCAGGCAGAGTGAAGTCGACGGTCTCGAGCGACAGCTCCAGCGTCTGCGCAATGGCGTTTGCCAGGGTGGTGACGACCTTGCGGGTCCTTCCGGTAGCGCTGAAATAGACGGCGTAAACGGTTTTGATCTCCATGATGCGTCCTTCTCTCTTCATTTTTATATAACTCTCAGAGGGAAAAATCCTCCGGTGAGTGCGCTTTGGGATCGAGCGAGGCGGGCCGTGGCGGCACGCGGCGCAGAGGGTCGTAGCGGAAGTGGCGGCAGTGGTCGCTGCCGTCTACCACGCCCCTGCGTGAGCAGGCGACCTCGCGCTCGTTCACCGCAGAGCCGTGGGCGCAGTAGGCGCAGCGCGGCTCAATGTCCTTGCGGAACGGATTTCTCATGTCCTCTCTCCCCTTTTTCTTTCTTTTTATTATAGGCTCAAAAGGTCGATCGCGCCGTCCTTCATCACGGCGCGCAGCTGCGTGACGGGGTGGTCGTAGGAGTCGATGATGCGCGTGGCGATGACGTCCTCCAGCTCCTTCTGGATGGTGCGGCGCAGATTGCGCGCGCCGTAGGTGAGCGAGTAGGACTTGTTCGCCAGATACGCGGCAACGGCATCGTCGTAGGTGAAGGTGAAGCCCTTCTCCTTCAGGCTGGCCGCCAGCTCGTCGAGCATGATGCGGGCGATGGATACGAAGTTCTTCTCGTCGAGGCGATTGAAGCAGATGATCTCGTCCACGCGGTTGATGAACTCGGGACGCAGGAACTCGCCGAGCGCCTTCATCGTGCGCTCGCGGTTCTGCTCGCTGACGCTGCGGCCGAAGCCGACGCTGCCCTCCTTGCGGTCGCTGCCGGCGTTGGAGGTCATGACGATGACGGTGTTTTCAAAGTTGACCTTGCGGCCGTGCGCGTCGGTCACCTCGCCGTCGTCGAGAATTTGCAGCAGAACGTTCAGCACATCCGGGTGCGCCTTCTCGATCTCATCGAAGAGAATGACGGCGTAGGGCTTGCGGCGGATCTTTTCGGTCAGCTGACCGGCCTCGTCGTAGCCGACGTAGCCCGGAGGGGAGCCGACGAGACGCGAGACGGAGTGCTTCTCCATAAACTCCGACATATCGAGACGGATGAGGGAGTCGGGCGAATCGAAAAGGTCGGCGGCAAGCTGCTTGACCAGCTCCGTCTTGCCCACGCCGGTGGGGCCGACGAAAATGAAGCTCACGGGCTTGTGCTTCGGGCTGATGCCCACGCGCCCGCGGCGAATGGCCGCGGCGACCGCGTCCACGGCCTCGTCCTGCCCGATGATGTGCTTTTTCAGGCGGTCGGCCAGCTCGCTCAGGCGCTTGAACTCGGCCTCGCGGATGCGGCTGGCGGGAATTTTCGTCCACAGCTCGATCACGCGGGCGAGATTGTCCATCGTCAGCTCGGGATCGCCCTGCGCGCAGAGACCGTCCAGCTCGCTCTGCGCCTGAAGCTCCAGACTTTTCAGCTCAGCCAGACGCTCGAAGTCGGGGTTCTCGGTCTCCGCCTCGAGCAGCTCGCGCTCCTTGGCGTAATCGTCCAGCTCGCGGCGCAGCTCCATGCGGCGGTTGATGTTCTTGTCGTGCAGGTTCATGTCCGAGCACGCCTCGTCGATCAGGTCGATGGCCTTGTCCGGCAGGAAGCGGTCGGTGATGTAGCGCTCGGAGAGCACGACGGCCTGGCGCAGGATGCCGTCGGGAATTTTCACGCCGTGGAAGGACTCGTAGTAGTGGGCGATGCCCTTGAGAATTTTGAGCGTATCCTCCATGCTCGGCTCGTTGACCGTGACGGGCTGGAAGCGGCGCTCGAGCGCGGTGTCCTTCTCGATGTGCTTGCGGTACTCGTTGAAGGTCGTCGCGCCGATGACCTGAATTTCGCCGCGCGAGAGGGCGGGCTTCAAAATATTGGCGGCGTTCATGCTGCCCTCGGCGTCGCCCGCGCCGACGATGTTATGCACCTCGTCGATGACGAGAATGATGTTGCCGAGCTTGCGAATTTCCTCAATAAGGCCCTTCATGCGGCTCTCGAACTGGCCGCGGAACTGCGTGCCGGCGACGAGCGCGGTGAGGTCAAGGAGATAGACCTCCTTGCTGCGGAGCTTGAAGGGCACCTCGCCCGCGGCGATGCGCTGGGCAAGGCCCTCAGCGATGGCCGTCTTGCCGACGCCCGGCTCGCCGATGAGGCAGGGGTTGTTCTTCTGGCGGCGGTTGAGAATCTGAACGACGCGCTCGATCTCCTCGTCGCGGCCGATCACCGCGTCGAGCTTGCCGTCGCGGGCGCGCTGGGAGAGGTTGATGCAATAGCTGTCAAGAAATTTATGCTTAGCGGCCTTGTCGTTCTTCTTGCCGCGCTCGGCGCGGCCCGGGCCGTCCACCGCGCCGTCCGCAGGCGCGGGCGCGTCGCCGTTCTGCCCGCCGAAAAGGCGGCCGAGGAACGGGAAGGTCGCGGTCTTGCCGTCCTCCTCGTCGTCGCCGTCGGGCGCGTCGATGCCCTCAAGGTTTTCGGCGCCGCCGAAAGCGCTCATCATCTCGTTGGAGATGTTGTCAAGGTCCTCGTCGGTGATGCCCATGCGCTGCATCATCTCGTTCACCTGCGGCAAGCCGAGATTCTTGGCGCACTTGAGGCAAAGACCCTCGTTGATATTTTTACCGTTCTCCATGCGGGTGATGAAGACAACGGCAACGTTCTTTTTACATCTGGAGCAAAGTTGTGGCTGCATAATGGGAAACCTCCGTTATGTGAGAGATGCGATGATGGATCGCGGGGTGTTGTTCAGAAACCACGCGAGCAGGTGCGTGCCCGCCGCATGGTCCGCAAACCACGTCACGCCGAGGCGCGGCGCGAGGAATACAATGAGAAAAATAAGCAGCGCGCCTTCCATGAGCGAGAGCGCCGCGCCGCCGAGGCCGTTGAGCTGCGCGAGCACCGGCAGCGAGAAAAGGCGGTCGAGTCCGTGCGTGAGCAGACGGAGCAGCAGCATCAGCGCAAGGAAGAACGCGAGGAACAGCGCGGCCTGCACGATGGTCTTGACGAGCAGGTACGCCGCCCGCTCCGCCGCGGAAACGGCGGAATCGGTCACGCTCTTCGTCACGCCGTCGATGGCGTCGTCGGAGACACCGAAGCGCTTGAGCGTGTCGAGCGCTTCGGCGAGCAGATCGCTCAGCTCGTCGGGCAGCAGTCCGCCGGCACTCAGGTCGCCGTCCTCCGCGGCCAGCGCGTCGGACGGAATGTCGCGCTCAAACTGCTCAAGCACTCTCTCCTCCACCTTGGGGTAGACGAGGTCGGTGACCGGCTCGACGAACATCGCGGTGAGCAGCGTCGCGCCGATGAGCGCGACCACCACGCTCACGAGCGCCATCAGGCTGCGGATGAGGCCCTTTCGCGCGCCGAGGAGCGCGAACAATGCCAGCACGGCAGCCAGGACGAGATCAATGATAAGTGCATTATCCATGCTTTTCACTTACCTTTCAAGTGAAACATTTTTCTAATTACGGCACAAAGAGCCAGCCGTGCTGCGAGCCGAGCAGCACCGCCGAGCCGTCGGCGCGCATCCGCACGCCGCGCGCGTACTGCGTGTCGGTGAGCGAGGCATATTCAGCGAGGTCAGAGGTGTAGATGACCAGCTCGTCGCTGTAAAGCACGGCGAGGTACTTGCCCGCCGCGGAAATGTCCAGCACGTCGCGCTGCGTGTCGAGCGAGGCGATGAGGTTGCCCTCCGCGCCGACGGTGACGAGCTTGCCCGCGCTGCCAGAGCGGTAGCGCGAGAGCACGAGCGCGCCGAAATCCGTCCCGCCGAGCGTGCTGCCGCGCAGATAGGGATAGGCGTAGTCGTAGGAGCCGCCGAGCGAGCCGTCGCCGCTGAGCGCGAGGAAGCGATCATCCGTCACGGCGACGAGCGTGCCGCCGAAGCTCGAGAGCTCGTAGAGCAGCGAATCATCCAGCACGCAGGCGGAGACCGCCGTCTCCTGATCGAGCGCGTAGCGGCGGATCGTACTGACGAACATGGCGTCCTCCGAGCCGAGCGTCGCGACCGCGACGTGCTTGCCGCCGCGCTCCACGCAGGCGTCGATCATGTAGCGGTTCGAGGAATTGAAGGTGAACACGCGCTCTCCCGAGGCGTTGTAGACCGAGACGGAGGACTTGTAGCCGCTCTTGTCCGTCACGAGCGCCAGCATATCGGAGGAGTTGAGCTTCGCCGAAATAATGCCGTTTTCCGTCTCGGTACTCAGATCGCGCACAAGGCCCCTTTCACCGAGGATATAGAGCGTCGTGCCGCCAACGTCGTAGACCGCGGCGGTGCGGCCGCCGAGGGCGATGGCGGGCGAGTCGAGCTTGACCTCCTGCGCGTAGACCTCGCTGCCGTCGTCGGCGAGCACGCTCACGCGCGTGGTGGAGACGACCAGCAGGCGGTCGCCGAGGAGGGCGAAGCGGTTCGTGCGGTCGTTGTCGTAATCATAGGTGTTCTCGCCCGCGGCGTCGGCCTTATCGTAGCTCAGCGCGCGGCGGAGACTGTCGAAATTCGACAGGTCCAGATACGCCGCGGCGAGCACCGCTCCCAGCACGACCGCGAGCACCGCCACCAGCACCAGAATACGGTGGAGCGTGCCGCGGCGCGGCGGCGCGGCGCGGTCCGCGCGCAGATCCTCGCGCGAGAGCTTATCCTTGTCAGTCATTGAGCCGTTCATCCTCATACCAAAGTCTAGTCATGTACAGTCCCCCCGGCGGCACCGTGGGGCCGGCGAGCGTGCGGTCGCCGGAGTCGAGTATTTTCGGAATGTCCTCCGCCGTGAGCTTGCCCTCGGCGGCGTAGAGCACCGTGCCGGTGATGGCGCGCACCATGTTGTAGAGAAAGCCGTCCGCGCAGACCTTGAGCTCCAGAAGCTCGCCGCGGCGCGTCACGCGGCAGTAGTGCACGGTGCGGACGGTGGTCTTCGTTTCCGTACCGACCGAGCGCACGGCGCGGAAATCGTGCGTGCCCTCAAACGCCCGCGCCGCCGCGTCCATCGCGGCCTCGTCGAGCCTTTTGGGATAGAAGTACGCGCGGTTGACATAAAAAGGGTTCTTGATGCGCGAATTGTAGATGCGGTAGGTATATTCCTTCCTCAGGCACGAGCCGATGGCGTTGAAATCGTCCGCCACCTCCAGCGCCTCGCGCACCACGATGTCCTCGGGCGTGTGGGTGTTGACGGCGAAGGGCAGGCGGTCGATGGGGATGCGGGAGCTCGTGCGGAAATTCGCAACATAGCGCTCGGCGTGAACGCCTGCGTCCGTGCGGCCGACGCCGGTGAGCCTGACCCTCTCGCCGCAGACCATCGAAAGACCGCGCTGGAGCGTCTCCTGCACGCTCGCCTCGGTCCGCTGCATCTGCCAGCCGTGATAGGCCGTGCCGTTATACATCAATTTTAGCGCAATGTTACGCATGATTCGTGTCCTTTTTTTGAATTTTAGAAAAACTTTTTCAGGGTGATCATCGCCGCGCACAGCGCGGCGTAGAACGCGAGCGTCAGATAGTCCCGCGTCTTGTAGCGCAGGACATGGAGCTTCGTGCGCCCCTCACCGCCGTGGTAGCAGCGGCACTCCATCGCCGTCGCCAGCTCGTCCGCACGGCGGAACGCGCTGACGAACAGCGGCACGAGCAGCGGAATGAGCGCTTTCGCGCGCTGGAGCAGGTTGCCGCTCTCGAAGTCCGCGCCGCGGGCGCGCTGGGCGGACATGATCTTGTCCGTCTCCTCGATGAGCGTGGGGATGAAGCGCAGCGCGATGGACATCATCATCGCCAGCTCATGCACCGGCACGCCGAGCTTCTTGAGCGGGCCGAGCAGGTCCTCCAGCCCGTCGGTCAGGCGGATGGGGCTGGTGGTATAGGTCAGCAGGAAGGTGCCCATGATGAGCAGCGAGATGCGCAGCATCATGGCGACGGCGGTGATCACGCCCTCGCGCGTGACGTGGAAGATCCAGAACTGCGCGATGACGGTGCCGGGGGTGTAGAAGAGGTTCAGCACCGCGGTGAAGGCGATGATGAACAGCACCGGCTTGAGACCGCGGAAGAGCGCCCTCGCGCCCACCTTCGAGATGCGCACGGAGACGATCAGCGTCAGGATCAGCACGCCGTAGGCAATGGGGCCCTTTGCCAGAAAGATGGCTATGATATAAAGAACGGTCGCCAGCAGCTTGGTGCGCGGGTCGAGCCGGTGGGCGAGCGTGTCGCCGGGGAAATACTGGCCGAGGGTGATGTCCTTCAGCATACGGCTCCCCCCTTTCGCAGCGCAAGCAGCGCCGCCTTCAGCTCCGCGACCGTGTAGACCGCGGGGTCGATGGGCAGCCCCTTGGCGCGCAGCGCCATGGCGACGCGCGTCACCTGCGGCACGTCAAGGCCCGCGGCAACCAGCTCGTCCGCGCGGGCGAACACCTCGCGCGGCGTGCCGCTCATGAGCACATGGGCGTCGGAGAGCACGGCGATGCGGTCCACGTTCTGCGCGATCTCATCCATCGAGTGGCTGACGAGCACGACGGTGTTGCCGCGCTCCTTGTGATAGGCGCGGATATGGGCAAGCAGCTCCTCGCGCCCGCGCGGGTCAAGACCCGCGCTCGGCTCGTCGAGCACCAGCACCTCCGGCTCCATGGCGATCACGCCCGCGATGGCGACGCGGCGCTTCTGGCCGCCGGAGAGCGCGAAGGGCGACTTTTGCAGCAGGCCCTCGTCCAGTCCCGCGAAGCGGGCGGCGTCATGCACGCGGCGGTCCAGCTCCGCGCCGGTCAGGCCCATGTTGGTGGGGCCGAAGGCGATGTCGCGGTAGACGGTCTCCTCAAAGAGCTGGTACTCCGGATACTGGAACACCAGCCCCACGTGGAAGCGCACGCTGCGGATCTTCTTCGGGTCGGCCCAGATGTCCTCGCCGTCGAGCAGCACGCGGCCGCCCGTCGGCTTGAGCAGGCCGTTGAGGTGCTGGATCAGCGTCGATTTGCCGCTGCCCGTGTGCCCGATGAGGCCGAGAAACTCGCCGCGGTAAATGTCGAGCGACAGATTTTCCACCGCGCTGCGGCGGAAGGGCGTGCCCTCGCCGTAGGTGTGGGTCAGATTTTCAATACGAATGATCTCGTTCAACTCAGTTGTCCTCTTTTGCGGATTTTCCAAAGCACCTTGCAATGGCGTCGGCGCACTCATCCACGGTGATGGCCGTAAGCGGCAGGTCGCAGCCCGCGCCGCGCAGCTCGTATAAAAGCTCCACCGTGTCCGGCACGGTCAGGCCGATGGACTTGAGCTTTTCCACCTGCGCGAACACCTCGCGCGGCGCGCCGTCCATGGCGACGCGGCCCTCGTTCATCACGATCACGCGGTCGGCGTGCTCGGCTTCGTTCATGTGGTGGGTGATGAGCACAACGGTGATGCCCTCGTCGCGGTTGAGCCGTTCGATGGTCGAAATGACCTCGCTGCGGCCGATGGGGTCGAGCATGGCGGTCGCCTCGTCGAGCACGATGCACTGCGGGCGCATCGCCAGCACGCCCGCGATGGCGATACGCTGCTTCTGTCCGCCGGAGAGCAGATGCGGCGCGTGCTTTGCAAATTTCTCCATGCCGACGGTGCGCAGCGCGTCGTCCACGCGCCGCCGGATCTCCTCCGTCGGCACGCCGAGGTTCTCGGGCGCGAAGGCCACGTCCTCCTCCACCACGTTCGCGACGATCTGGTTGTCGGGGTTCTGGAACACCATGCCCACGCGGCGGCGGATCTCGAGCAGCAGCTTCTCGTCCGTGGTGTCCATACCGTCGACGTACACCCTGCCGCCCGAGGGCAGCAGCACGGCGTTGAAGGTCTTGGCGAGCGTGGATTTGCCGCTGCCGTTGTGGCCGAGGATGACGGTGAAGCTCCCGCGCTCGATGGCAAGCGTCACACCGTCGAGCGCGAGCGTCGGCTGCTCGTTTTCCTCGCCCGCGGGATAGGAATAGGTCAGATTTTCAGTCTGCAGCATGGTTGACATAATTTTTTCTCTTTTCGTTTATTCACTGCACCAGCGGCCGGTCGCGCCGCAGGGCAGCGCGAGCCCGGTCTCGGTGACAGGCAGACCCAGCTCGTCCCACGTCACCCTGCCGCCGTACTTCTCCGCGACGAGCAGATGGAGCATATAGCCGAGCACCGAGGGCGCAAGGCCCGTGGTGTAGGAATTGATGATGACGAACAGCGGCTTGTCGCTGAGCACCTGAGAACAGAGCTTCACGAAGGGGAAGAGGTTATCCTCCAGCTTCCAGACCTCGCCGCCCGGGCCGCGGCCGTAGCTCGGCGGGTCCATGATGATGGCGTCGTAGGTCTTGCCGCGGCGGATCTCGCGCTCGACGAACTTCGCGCAGTCGTCCACGATCCAGCGGATCGGCGCGTCGGCCAGACCGCTGACCTTTGCGTTCTCCTTCGCCCATGCGACCATGCCCTTGGCGGCGTCGACGTGGCAGACGCTCGCGCCGCTCTTGGCGCAGGCGACGCTCGCCGCGCCCGTGTAGGCAAAGAGGTTCAGCACGCGGATGGGACGGTCCGCCTGCTCGATCTTCTCACGCGCAAAGTCCCAGTTCACCGCCTGCTCGGGAAAGAGTCCCGTGTGCTTGAAGTTCATGGGCTTGCACTGGAACGTCAGATCGCGATAACGCATCTGCCACTGCTCGGGCAGCTTTTCCTTGTCCCAATGTCCGCCGCCGGTGGACGAGCGGTGGTAGCGTCCCTGCGCGTTTTTCCAGCCGCGGTTCGCGTGCGGCGTCTCCCAGATGGCCTGCGGGTCGGGACGCACGAGGATCTGCCGCCCCCAGCGCTCCAGCTTTTCGCCGCCGCCGCAGTCGAGCAGCTCGTAATCCTCCCACTTGTCCGCGATCCACATAGGCTCTATCTCCTTCGCCGGCGCACAGCGCCGCATATTAAATCAATGTATTATACTATAATCCCGCACGGTTCGTCAATTGAAAAAAGGGGCGTTGTCAAAGGCTTTACAATATGTTAAACTTTTGAAGGACGGCTCCTTCGCGGGAACCTTTTTCCGCGTTCGTCCGTTCAAGAAAATACCGATAACGTTTCGTGAGATGACTTTTATGGATAAAATTCTTTTACATTCCTGCTGCGCCCCCTGCTCGGTCTACTGCGTGGACACCCTGCGCGGCGAGGGCATCGAGCCGGTGTCGCTGTGGTTCAACCCGAACATCCACCCGTGGACGGAGTACGACCAGCGCCGCTCGACGCTGCTCGAATACGGAGAAAAGGAGCGGGTCGAGGTGCATATCTTAGAGGACTACGGCCTGCGCGACTTCGTCCGCGCCGTCGCCGCGGACATTGACCACCGCTGCACGCACTGCTACACCATCCGTCTCGGCACGGCGGCGAAGTACGCGAGCGAGCACGGCTACGAGGCGTTCACCTCCTCGCTGCTCATTTCCCCCTACCAGAACCACGAGCTGCTCAAGGCGGTCGGCGAGACGATGGCGAGAAAGTACGGCGTGGAGTTTCTCTACCGCGACTTCCGCCCCGGCTTCCGCGCGGGACAGACAAAGGCTCGTGAGATGGGGCTTTATCTCCAGAAATACTGCGGCTGCATCTTCTCCGAGGAGGACCGCTACGAGAAAAAGATCGGTCGGGCGCGCACGCGCTTTGCCGAGGAATGAGAAAGGCTGGACTGCACGATGAAAAAGCTGCTTTTCGCTGCACTCTACGACGCCGTGTTCGAGGGCGTCACGGAGGATGACTTCTACAGGGAAAACTACAGCGCCGGCGCGTGAGCGTCGCTGCCTGTCCGAACCAAATTCAAGGAGGTCTGTACATGAGGTTGTGCGTCATTCAGATGGATATGCGTTTGGGTGAGAGCGCCTATAATTTCGCGCACGCGGAGGCGCTGCTGCGCCGCGCGGCGGCGGAGGGCGCGGACACCGCGCTGCTGCCGGAAACTTGGAACACCGGCTTCTTCCCCGCCGACCATCTGCCGGAGCGGAGCGACCGCGGCGGCGAGGCGGTGAAGGCGCTGTGCGCGCCGCTCGCCCGCGAGCTGAACATGAACATCGTCGCCGGCTCGGTCTCCGACCGGCGCGGCGGGCGCGTGTACAACACCGCCTACGTCTTTGACCGGCAGGGCGCGTGTCTCGCGGCCTACGACAAAACGCATCTCTTTACCCCGATGGGCGAGCACGAGCACTACGCCGCCGGCGATCACCTCACGACCTTTTCGCTCGACGGGCACAAATGCGGCCTGCTCATCTGCTACGACCTCCGCTTCCCCGAGCTTTTCCGCACGCTGGCGCTTCAGGGCGTCGAGCTGCTGCTCCTGCCCGCGCAGTGGCCCGCCGCGCGGCGGTATCATTGGGAAACGCTCACAGCGGCGCGCGCCATCGAAAACCAGCTCTTTCTGGCCACCTGCAACTCCTGTGGCACGGCGGGCGAGACCGTGTTCGGCGGCGCTTCGCGTATCCTCGGTCCCCGCGGCGAGCTGCTCGCCGCCGCCGGAGCGGGCGAGGAGATCGTCACCGCCACGCTCGATTTTTCCGTCCTTGCGGAGGTCCGCAACTCCATCAACGTCTTTCACGACCGTCGGCCGGAGCTATATCGTCTCTGAAATAAAACGTCGTACCGAGACCGCAGGGTCTCGGGGTTTTTCCGTTTTGACGAAAAAAATTCACAAATTTTGTGCATTTCACCGTTATCTGCCTATGGAAGTGCCGCTTGCAGCGCGGTATCCTATGCTTGCAGGAGGGACCGCGGCGCGGCGCTCCTGCCGCTTCATTTTGTCATTTCAATTCCCATGAAAATAAAGGAGCTGTGAACTATGGAAACCTTAAAGCGTTACCGTCTCTGGGCCATCGTCGTATCCTGCTGCATGATCGTGCTGGGCGCCGCGATGATCCTCCGCCCCGACATCTCCGCGCTGGCCGTGTGCTATCTCACCGGCGCGCTGTGCATCGCCATGGGCGTGTGCGAGATCGCCCGCTACTTCAGCATCGGCGTCATCGGCATCCTCTTCCGCTTCGACCTGATCGTGGGCATTCTCAGCACGCTCGCGGGTGTTCTGCTTCTTGCCCACCCCACCGGAGCGCTGACCGTCCTGCCCATCATCCTCGGCTTCTACATCATCATCGACAGCGTCTTTTCCATTCAGGCCGCCGTAGAGCTGCGCCGCTTCGGTCTCGGCAGCTGGGGACTGAATCTGCTGCTGGGCATCGTGGGCGCTGTGCTCGGCGTGCTGATGATCCTCGACCCCTTCGACGGCGCGGCGGCGCTGATGATCTACATGGGCGTTTCCCTGCTGCTTGCGGGCGTTGAGAGCATCTACACCGTCATCTGCCTGTCCCGCGCGTTTAAGAGCGACGCGCACCAGAGGGTCATCGACGCCGTCTGGCACGAGGTCTGAGTCCTCCCGATCGTCCGCTGCGGAAAAAAATTTCCGCGGCGGACGATTTTCTCTTGCATTCTCCGTTCAGTTGTGGTATAACCTTCCAAACGTATGGGAGATTTGGACTGTTGTTTTTCTCCCATATGACCACAACGGGCCGCGCCAAAAGCGGCCATTCTTTCTTTAAGGCGGGTGAATGATCGGATGGACACCTTTTTTTCGCAGCTCTCCTCGCTCTCGCTCCTTTCCATCACGGTGCGGCTGCTGCTCACGACCGTGTTCGCCGGCACGCTCGGCTATGAGCGCGAGCGGCACCGGCAGGCGGCGGGCTTCCGCACCTACATCATTGTCGCGGACGCTGCCGCGCTGGTGATGATGACGAACCTCTACATCGGCGACGTCTTCGGCTCGACCGACCTCGTGCGTATGCCGGCCTCGGTCATCACCGGTCTGGGCTTTCTCGGCGCGGGCACCATTCTCGTCACCAAGAGCCATGAGATCAAGGGTCTGACGACCGCTGCCGGACTCTGGGCGGTGTCCATCATCGGCACCGCCATCGGCGCGGGCTTCTACACGGGCGGCACGGTGTGCTACGCCTTCATTCTGCTGGCGATGAACGTGCTGCGGCTGGTGGACGTGCGCATCCAGAGCCGGCAGAAGACCGCCACCGTCTACTTCGAGCTCCGCTCGAAGCTGAGCATCGGGCAGCTCGTCCGCCTCGCGCGGGAAAAGGACTGCACACTCTCGGAGCTGGAGCTGTACGCCGATTCCGGCTACGGCGACAACCTCGTGTGCGGCACGTTCACCCTCTGGGCGGAGGGCCGCACGTTGCTCGACGATATCCTTCGGGAGCTCAGCGCCGTCGAGGGCGTCATCTACCTCACCAGGATCTGACCACAGCGGCATGGGACGCCGAAGCATTCGCTTCGGCGTCCTGTTTTTCTGCCGTCCCGACGGGACGTTCCCCCTTGCAAGCGGGACCGCTATCCCCTATAATGGAGAAAAAGGCAAGGGAGGCGGCGCGCCATGGTGACTGACGATATTCTCTACCGCCGCTATCTCGGCGGCGACGAGGACGGCCTGAGCGCTCTCATGGAGCGCCACGGCGACAAGCTCACGCTCTACCTCGACGGCTGCCTTCACGATCTCCACGAGTCCGAGGACCTGATGATCGAGGCGTTCGCCTACCTGATCGCCAAACAGCCCCGCATCCGCGACGGCGGCTTTCGAGCATACCTCTACCGATCCGCGCGGCACATGGCGCTGCGGCTACTTTCCAGAAAGCGCGCACAGCTCTGCTTCTCGCTCGACGCGCTGACGGAGGAGCCGGAGGCGCGGGAGCTGGTGGAGGAGGCCGTAGAATCGGCGGAGCGCGCCCGCATCCTGCGCGCGTGCATGGCGGAGCTGCACGCGGACTACCGCGAGGCGCTGTTCCTCGTCTACTTCGAGGGCCTGAGCCACGCGGAGACCGCCGCCGTCATGGGCAAGCAGGAAAAGCAGGTCGCGGACCTCATCTACCGTGGAAAAAACGCGCTGCGCAAGCGGCTGGAACAGGAGGGGATCACCGATGCGTACAACGGATGAACGCCTTGCCGCCGCCAAGCGGCGGGCAGAGGAAATAAAGCGGCAGGAGCGCAGCCGCCGCAGCCGTATTGCCGCCGTTTCCGGCGCGGCGGCCTGTCTTGCGGCGATTCTCGGTCTCGCGCTGGCGATGCCGTCCGTCGCGGCGCGCTTCTCCGGCGCGGACTACTATGGCGGCATGACCGCCAGTCTGTTCACCGGTGAGAGCCTCGGCTATCTTCTGGTGGGACTGCTGGCCTTCGCGCTCGGCGTGTGCGTGACGGTGCTGTGCGTCCGCCTGCATGAGCGGGAGCGGGACGAGGGCAGCGAGGAGGAGCGCGGCGATGCTTGAGCTTTGGGATTACCTCGTACAGTTCCTTGTGACGGCCTACGGCTTCTGCGCCGCGCTGCGGGAATACTACCGGGCGCGCCGCCGGCCGTGGTTCCTGCTGACCTGCTTTTATGCGACCTTCGCGCTCGGCACGCTCTACTGGTCGCTGCATTTGCTGCTGCGGCAGGAAACGCCGCAGGTCTTCTACGTCTCCGACCTCGCGTGGCTCGCGAGCTTCGTCTTTCTCCTCGCGCTGACGCTCACGCTGCCGACGGCGGAGGAGCGGCGCTTCCGCACGAGGCTGTGCCGGCTCGTGCCGGTCGTCTGCCTGCCGCAGTTTATCCTGTACGTCACCTACGGCGACGTGCTCTCGAACGTTTTCATGTGCGGCATGACGATGCTGCTCGCGTGGTGCGCCGTGCGCGGTCTCGTGTGGGCGAAGCGCTCAGGCGGCGCGCGGCTGCGCCGGTTCCACGGAATGGTGCTTGCTTTCGCGGCGCTGGAGTACGCGCTGTGGACCTCCTCGTGCTTCTGGGTGAGCGACACGCTGACGAACCCCTACTTCTGGTTCGACTTCCTGCTCTCGCTCGTGCTCCTTCTGCTCCTGCCTGCGCTGCGAAAGGCGGTGGACGCATGACCTACATCGAAAACGTCCTCGTGTGCATGGCGGCCCCACTGCTCGTAGCACTGCTGCTCCTGCGGAGAAAGCAGCGTCCGCTGCTGCTTTTCTGCCTCGCGGGCATGGGAATGTGCCTGCTCGCGGCGTACCTCAACACCTTCTTCGCCCAGCTCTATGCCGCAGACGCGCTGAACGCCGCCACGCAGATCGCGCCGGTGGTGGAGGAGATCATGAAGCTGCTGCCGCTGCTCTTTTACCTCGCGGTGTTCGAGCCGGACGCAGAGCGCTTCCGCCTCGCCGCCATCGTGGTGGCCGCGAGCTTCGCCACCTTTGAGAACGTCTGCTACCTGACGCAGAACGGCGCGGGGCAGTTCGTTTATCTGCTCATCCGCGGCTTCGGTACGGGCGCGATGCACATCGTCTGCGGCAGCGTGTACGGCCGCGTCCTGCGCCCCGTATGGGGCAGCCGCCCGCTCCGCGCGGCGTGCCTGTTCGGCCTGCTCTGCGTCGCCATCATCTACCACGCCATCTATAACCTGCTCGTGAGCGTCGGCGGCACGGCGCAGCTGATCGCCTACGCTATCCCCCTGCTCACGGCGCTGTGCTTCCGCCTGCTCGGGCAGCAGACCGCAGCGCAAAAGCAATAAGATCATCGGACCGTCCTCGGGCGGTCCGAAATTTTTCAGATTTTTTCATTTTGGGTGCGTAGTTTTTCCGTTTTTTGTCCCTATAAGAGTGTAAGGACCTTTACGGGAGGGAGGAAACGGAATGTACGACACGGCGGAGCGCCTGCGGCGGGCGAAACGCGCGGCGCGGCAGCTCGTGCGACGGCAGGAGTGGAAAGCTCTGCGGCGGCTCGGCACCCTGTGCGCGGCGCTGGCACTCGCGCTGACCGGAACGCTGACGCATTTTGCTGGCAGCATACCGGGCGCGGTACAGGGCGCCTACGGCGCGACGCTGCTCGCCGACAGCGCGGGCGGCTATGTGCTCGTCGGCGTGGCGGCGTTCGTCATCGCGGTGGTGCTGACGGTCGTCTGTATGCGGCTGCACGAGCGGGAGAAGCGGAACGGAGCCGATCACCACGAGGAGACGAAGCCGCCCACGGCAGCGCAATAAAATTTTGCAAGGGGATATCCCCTTGGTTCCTCCGCAGGAGGAACCAACCGAATTTTTTACGGAGGTGCTACGATGAAACGAAAGCTATGGACGCTCCTGCTCACCCTCGGCGCGGCGCTGGCGCTGTGCGTCGGCGCGGGTGCGGCGGAGGTAAGCGTGACCCAAGCAAATCAGTTAATCGGCGATAGCGTCGAGCTTAACGGCGAATACAAGCTGATAGCGGATATTACCATTGACAGGTCTATCGTCATTAAGAAAGAAAAATCTGTCACCCTCGACCTCAACGGCCATGTACTGCAATACAAAAATGATAGCACCAACGGCAGCGTGATCAAGGTCGAGGGCGGCGGGCATCTGACCATTCAGGACAGTTGTAAGGATGATACCACCGCAGTGCATAAATTCGACACGACAAACGATTTGTGGGTGCTGAATGATAATCCGCCAGAGGGGAAAGCGGAGACCATTCAGGGCGGCGTCATCACCGGCGGCACAGGAACGCAGTGGGACCAGTACTACCGAGGCGGCGGCGTGTACATCGCTCCCGGCGGTACGCTGACTATGGAAAGCGGCAGCATCGTCGGCTGCTCCGCAAATGGCAACGGCTTTAGTCTCGGCGGCGGTGTCTACCTCGACAGCTCTGCTAATTCAAACGCAGGCACATTCACCATGAATGGCGGCCGCATCATCGGCTGCACCGCGGATGGCGGCGGTGGTGTATTGGTTGCCTTGGAGTGCCATTTCACCATGAACACCGGCGCTGTGATCCAAAGCTGCACCGCACAGATGGGCGGCGGTGTATATTATCTCGGCATGTCCGGTTCGTCTGGCACGTTTACCCTAAACGGCGGAACGATCCAGTCCTGTAAGGCCCTCGGTGGAGGCGGCGGCGGTGTTTGCAACAGTGGAGAATTCCTCATCATGGAGAACAGCTTGATTAAAGACTGTACCTCCGAAAAAGATTCCAATAAGAGCGGCGGAGTCCTCAATTCCGGCCAGCTCACCATGAGCGGCGGAACGGTGGAAAGCAGTATTACAAACAGCGGCACGATAAACGCCGACGATGGCGAAATCACCGGTGGTGTGACCAACAGCGGTACGATCACCGGCAGCGGGGGTGTTACTGGCAGAAGTTCCACCACATTTTCCGGTTCAGTGACCAACAACGGCGGCACCCTCACCGGCTTTGGCAAGTTCACCGGCAGCGTGACCAACTACGGCGGTGAAATTATCGGCTTCTGTGATTTCAAGGAAGCCACTCTCAGCGGCTATCTTACGGTGACCTTTGACCCCGACAATGGTGCGCAATCTTTCACGCAACAGATCCCATGGTGCAAAGACGGAGCAGCGCTCACCGAGCCAAGCCCCGCGCCCACCAAGGACGGCTACTCCTTCGATGGGTGGGGCTGCGGCTGGGACAAGTGGGACTTTGACACCGATAAAGTCTCCTACACCATGACGCTTACTGCCAAGTGGACGGCGAACCCGCCCGCCCCGAGCTATGACGACAGCGACCCGACCTATACCGTCAGCGCGCCGACCGCGGAGAACGGCAAGATCACCGTTAGTCCGCGCTACGCCGAGCGCGGCGAGCGCGTGACCGTCACGCTCACGCCCGACGAGGGCTTCGAGCTGGAGAGCCTCACCGTCACCGACAGCCGCGGCAACGAGCTCACGCTGACGGACAAGGGCGACGGCAGGTACACCTTCACCATGCCCGCGCGGCGTGTGGAGATCAAGGCGAGCTTTGTGGAAACAGTCGAGGTCAGCCCGTTCGCCGATGTGGCGATCGACGCTTACTGCTATGAAGCGGTCAGGTGGGCCGTTAAGAACGGCATCACCGACGGCGTGGGCAATGACCGGTTCGCACCTGAGCAGTCCTGCACCCGCGCGCAGATCGTGACGTTCCTCTGGCGCGCGGCGGGGTCTCCTGTGGTGAACTATGCCATGGATCTGTCGGATGTTGCCGAGGACGTATACTATGCCGAAGCCGTTCGCTGGGCGCTGAGCGAGGGCATCACCACCGGTACCGGTGAGGGCAGCTTCTCTCCCGACGCGACCTGCACAAGAGCGCAGGCGGTGACGTTCCTCGCCCGCGCGCTGAACGCGAATGCGTCCGGCAAGGCGGAGTTCGGCGACGTCCCGACTGACAGCTACTTTGCCGAGGCAGTCGCCTGGGCGGCCGCCAACGGCGTGACCGAGGGCGTCGGCGGCGGTCTGTTCGGCCCCGACAATAGCTGCACGCGCGGTCAGATCGTGACGTTTCTCTATCGGGCATACAATAAGTAAGCGCGAAACGCGCTCCCGCAAAAAAGGCGGTCCGCATTCGAAATGGATGCGGACCATTTTTTTGTCAAAAATCTTCCAGCTTGTTCCTTGGATAAACTGGCGCGATTTTCAAAGACTAAGGCCAGTAAAACGACGTTAAAGGAGAATCGGCATAGATGAAAGCAACCGGAATCGTGCGCCGGATCGACGACCTTGGCCGTGTGGTCATTCCCAAGGAGATCCGCCGCACCATGCGCATCCGCGAGGGCGACCCGCTATTGACATCATTGACAGCAGATGAGAGAGCGCTCCGGTACATAACCGAGCTCGGAAACCGGCTGGAGAGTTGAGAAAAACGCCTTGTGTGGTGGTCGTGGCCAACCGTTGCGATTGCCACACTCGATCCAATTTTTTGAGGGAGGCGAAATCTGCCTTTAGGTAGTCTCCAACAATCTGTTGTCGCAGCTTGTTTCCGTGGAGTAATCGAGTTTTGCTCTCTTTAAATTCCAGAAATTCCTGTTCCGTGGGAGGGGTTGCGATACGGTCATTCGAAAAACGTTCAAGTTGGTTATTTTCACATCCTGCTGCAAAATACAGGAAACGGAGACCGAAGCGGTTCGCTTCGGCCTCCGTTTTTCTATGCGCTTTCCCTTTCCACCAGAATTTCATTCATGCTCACGCCCCACAGCCTTGAGACCGCGTAGAGGTTATCTACGCTCGGAAGGCTCCTTCCCGCCTGCCATTGGTACACGCCCTGCGGGCAACTCAGTCCAAGGTACTCCTGCAGAGCATTTACGCTGTACCCCTTTTCCAGCCGCAGGCGGCGGATGTTCCGCCCCGTGGCGACGATGTCGATGACGGGATAGCGCGGCAGTTTCTTTTTCTCCATACCGCCGCCTCACGCGCTCTGCCTGAGTCGCAGCAGATTGGTACGGGCGACGAGCTTGGACTTGCGCGGGTACGGGATGCACTGCATCGCGGTGTTCACCGCTTCGCGGCTCCCCACGAGGATAACCTCCTTCCGCGCTCGTGAGATCGCGGTGTAGAGCAGGTTGCGATACAGCATTCTTGCAGTCGCCATGCTCACCGGCATGAGGACGGTGTCGTACTGGCTGCCCTGACTTTTGTGTACCGTCAGCGCATAGGCGAGCGCAAGCTGCGGCGGGGGCGCGTCATCATGACCGATGCCGTATTCGCCCTGTCCACGGTCGATTTGCCATGTCTTCAGCGTACCCCTGACTGCCAGCGCGGCAACACGGTGCGGCTTCTCTCCGCGAATATGCAGCACACCGACGTCGCCGTTGCAGATGTTGTAATAAGCGTTGTTCTGGATAACGATGACACGGTCGCCGTCACGGAATTTTCCCCATGTCGGCTTTTCCGCCGTCAGCGGGTTGACTTCGTTCTGCAGGCGCGTGTTGAGCACCTGCACCGAAAAGCCGGTTTTTACCCTCACCGGCGAGAGGACCTGAATGCTCTCGCCCGCCCGATAACGCCGCGCAGCCTCCTCGCACAGAAGGTCGGAAATGGCACGGTCGTCCGCGGGAAGCAGGCGGAAGCTGTCATCCCACTGCAGCTCATGCTCCGTATTCAGCTTTGGGAAGTTCACAACATTCTGACGCAGAGCCACAGCATCCGCGCTTTGACGGTACTGCTGCGCTAAGCGGATAGAGGGAACACCAAGCTCCAGAAGGTCGGGAAGAACATTCCCGGCACCTACGGCCTGCAGCTGGTTCGGGTCGCCAAGCAGGACGACGCGGCAATTTCTGCGGACACGGTTGAGGATACCCGCGAGCATCTCCAGAGATACCATCGACGCCTCGTCGATGACGACCAGCCCGGTATTGCTCCAGGAAACAGGGTCCAGAAAGTTTGTATCCGGCTGCTTGCCGAGCGCGCTGTGAACCGTACGCGCATCAATGCCGGTGCGCTCGGTGAGGTTGCGCGCAGCCTTGCCGGTCGGGGCGGCGACCACATACGGCACAAAAGCGTCATTGCGCTCTCTGAAGCAATGCACGATGGCTTCAATGAGCGTGGTCTTGCCGCAGCCCGCACCGCCGAGGATGACGGAGAGGCGGCTGTTCAGCGCCAGCTCGATCGCCTCGCGCTGCTGTTCGCTGAGGAGAATGTCACCGGCGCGGAGCTCCTTCGGAATCTCCATGACCGGCAAAGCCAGGTCTTTAAGGATGTCAGCGAGCCGTTCCGCCGCAGTCACCTCATAGGCTGAAATTCAAATGCTGGTACTATGAGCAGGCAATCAAAGACGGCAGTGAGGACAGACTAAAGGCACTGATTCCCGACCACTTGCCGGACGGAATCCGAAAAGCATATGAAAACGCGCATTGCTAAAATAGATGGATAATTTGTAGATCCAGTAGTTCTTTCTTTTGTAAGTACTTAATTGGCGCGTGGATTTTCCAGATAACGGATAACCCAACAACAGCAAACGCTGCCTTGCAGAGTGACTGCTAAACGGCGGCGGAAAAAAGGTGAAAATCGGCCTTTGTTTGCGTTCTGCGCCGTTTTGCCGACCGAACAGGAAATCACACAGCCAGCACCTAAAACACCGTTTACAAACGAGAAAATCCACATAGCTCATATGTAGCATTCGACTCCGAATATCAGCCAGCATCTATATGAGGACGGAAATAGCAGCGGCGTTTGAAAAGAATATTGCTTTTTTCTGTACAAGGCGTTATAATCGGTATATACCGGAAACAAGGAGGTGTGTCCATGCCAAGACCGCCGCGGTGCCGTCGGATTTGTGGCGCACCACAAGTTGATACCTTCAGCCCCAATGGGTGCGAGAATACCGAGCCGATCCTGCTGACGTTGGACGAGTACGAGGTCATTCGGCTGGTTGACTTGGAGCAGCAAACCCACGAGCAATGTGCCGCACAAATGGATATTTCCCGCTCTACCGTGCAGGAGATTTACGAAAGCGCACGGCGCAAGATCGCAGCGTATCTTGTCCACGGGAAACCGCTGCACATCACCGGGGGAAACTACCGCATCTGCGGAGGACAAGAGGCAGCCCACTGCGGCCGCTGCTGCCGGATGCAGAGAGCCAACACAGAAAAATCCAACAAAAATTGCGAAGGAGATTCCATTATGAAAATTGCAGTTACCTATGAAAACGGTCAGATTTTTCAGCATTTCGGCCACACCGAACAGTTCAAGCTTTATGAAGCTGTGGACGGCAAAATCGTCCATGCGGAAGTCGTTGACACCAACGGCAGCGGTCACGGCGCACTGGCAGGCTTCCTGATGCAGAACGGCGTGGACACTTTGATTTGCGGAGGCATCGGCGGCGGTGCGCAGGCAGCTCTGGCCGAAGCGGGCATCAAGCTCTACGGCGGTGTCAGCGGGGACGCTGACGCAGCGGTGAACGCATTGCTCAGCGGAAATCTGGGCTACGATCCCAATGTTCACTGTGACCACCATGACCA
>CEAH01011204.1_pt1 | contig 25601 bp, 14 predicted proteins | sample 557571 | NCBI WGS metagenome assembly CEAH01 (sample SAMEA3182092, study PRJEB8094) | gut metagenome | biome: human; feature: gut; material: Stool; isolation source: human stools | place: Canada | collected 2013-11-25
TCGCAATACTTTGTGTATGAATTAGTTGGCTAATTTTGTAATATTTAATGAATGTCCCTAAGTAAAAAAGGAACTCATTATTAATTCCGATACCTTTGTACAATGATGCAGAAAAAGTCCCGTTGAAAAGGTATCCACACCTTTCCAACGGGACTGAAATCTTTTATAACAATCGCTCTGTTACCAGATAGAAACCCGTTTGTCCACCGGCACAAACATCGGGTCATTCTCTGTTATATTGAAAGCCTCATACCAAGCGCCGATTTGCGGCAAAGCACCGTTGACACGCCACTTACCCAATGAGTGAACATCGCTCTTGGTACGGTTCAGCACTTCTTCCGGACGGATATTGTTTCCCCATACACCTGCATAAGCAAGGAAGAAACGCTGTTCGGGAGTAAGACCATTCATTACAGGCAGCGGGTTGGCAGCCGTAGCTTTCTTAAATGCCTGATAAGCAACCTGCAAACCACCATGGTCAGCAATATTCTCACCCAAAGTCATACGGCCGTTACCATATACACCCGGAGCAACCTCGATACTGTCGAACACATTCACCATCACCTGTGCACGCTCATCAAAACGTTTGGCATCTTCCTCAGTCCACCAGTCTTTCAAATTGCCGTCCTTATCGTATTGGCGTCCCTGGTCGTCAAAGCCGTGCGTCATTTCATGACCGATTACCACTCCGATAGCGCCATAGTTGAAGGCATCGTCCGCATTCATGTCAAAGAACGGATATTGCAAAATACCGGCTGGGAAGCAGATTTCATTCGTTGTAGGATTATAATAAGCGTTTACGGTTTGCGGAGTCATCAGCCATTCGTCTTTATCTACCGGCTTGCCGGCTTTAGCCACCATCTCTGCATGGCTCCATTCGTTGGCACGCTCCATATTCGCCCAATATGAATCATCCTTGATTTCCAATGTAGAATAATCTTTCCATGTATCAGGATAACCTATTTTCACATGGAAAGTAGCCAGTTTCTCCAAAGCTTTCACTTTGGTAGAATCGCCCATCCAAGCAAGGTTTTTGATGCGTTCACCCAAGCTTTCCTGCAGGTTCTTCACCAAAGTCACCATACGTTCTTTGGCTGCGGCCGGGAAATATTTCTCTACATACATCTGGCCTACCGCTTCACCCAAAGCAGAACTTACAGTGCTGACCGCTCTCTTCCAACGAGGTTGCATTTCCTGCGTACCGCTCATGGTACGTTGATAGAAATCGAAGTTCTGTTCAGCCATAGCATCATTCAGAGTACCTGCGGCAGCATCAATCAGTTTCCATTGCAAATAGAGACCTTGTTGCTCAAGAGGAAGAGTATCCAGAATTTCTGCAGCAGCCTTCAGAGAGGCGGGCTGACCTACGATAACTTCTTGCACATCTTTTAAATCCAAAGCTGACAGATAAGCATCCCAATCAAAAGTAGGATAATTCTTCTTCAGTTCTTCCAAAGTCATCTTGTTGTAATTGGCATGCGGATTACGCAACTCCGTACGCGAACGGAAAGCTTTGGCAAGACGTGTTTCCACATCCATCACCACTTCTACGCCTTTCTTGGCAGCAGCCTCATCAAACCCTGCCAATTGATACATTTTCTGTACATGTGCACGAAAAACATTGCGTATCTTGGCAGTAGCCTCATCGTTCTCCAAATAATATTCGCGCTCGCCCATGCTCAAGCCGGCCTGATAAGACTGTACGGCATTCATGCTGCTGTTCATTTCATCAGCGCCTACGTACAAGACATTGTAAGCCACAATTCCTTTCTTCTGCATCTCGCCCAGTAATGCATAAACCTCTTTCCGGTCCTTCAATGCACCGAGGCGGTCAAGTTCTGCTTTAATGGGAGCCACACCGTCTTTGTTCAGCTTCACGCTGTCCATTACGATTTTATACAAATCACCAACTTTCTGAGCTACGCTGCCGGCTTCGTGCTGCGTGGCAGCCAGCTCCTCGATGAGTCCCTGAATCTGCTTACGGTTATTTTCCGCAAGGATGGTAAAAGAACCATACTGTGAATACTCGGCAGGAATGGGATTGTTCTTCATCCAACCGCCGCAAGCGTATTGGTAGAAATCCGTTCCGGGCAAGGCCGTTGTGTCGAGGTTGGCAAACTGAATACCGGCTGTGAGCTCAGCCTGCTTCTTGCCGGTGCTGCAAGCGCCTGTCATCAGACAGAATGCTGCAATGGGTAAAAAATGAAATACTCTCATACTTATATAAAATAAATGTTATTATTTCCTTGCCTCTTCCAGCTCGCAGGAAACTGCATCCCACTCTTCCATCACACTGTCCAGTTGGGCTTTCAGTTTCTGATGCTGTTCGTAGAGCGCCATATCCGAAGCGCCCTCCGGCGTAGCCATTTTAGCTTCGAGAATGGAAATGGCCGCTTCCGTCTGCTCTATCTCTGCTTCACAATCCGCTACACGGCGTTCCAGCTTCTTAAGCCGTTTATTGAGTCCTTTCTGTTCCTCATAAGAAAGTTTTGCAGCGGAAGGCTGTGCAACCGTTGCCCCGGCATTGCCGCCGGCAACCGTTTTTTCCGCAGACGGTGAGAAAGACAAAGAAGGCGATTTCTGCAAATCATTCAGGCTCTCTATCTGCTTCTTCTGCAGGAAATCGTAGATACCTCCGAGGTGCTCCTTCACCAATCCGCCACCGAACTCATATACCTTAGTCGCAAGACCGTCCAAAAAGTCACGGTCGTGACTGACAATTATCACCGTACCGTCAAAATCGCGGATAGCTTCCTTCAACACATCCTTCGAGCGCATGTCGAGATGATTCGTAGGTTCATCGAGAATCAGGAAGTTCACCGGTTCCAGCAACAGCTTAATCATGGCAAGACGGGTGCGTTCTCCGCCGGAAAGCACTTTCACCTTCTTGTCCGAAGCCTCGCCACCAAACATGAATGCTCCCAATATATCACGTATCTTCAGCCGGATATCCCCTACCGCCACACGGTCGATGGTATCGAATACCGTAAGATTTTCATCCAGTAACTGCGCCTGATTCTGAGCAAAATAGCCAATCTGCACGTTGTGTCCCAAAGTAAGTTTTCCGGTATAATCCGTAATCTCGTCCATGATACACTTTACAAGTGTAGACTTACCCTCACCGTTCTTACCTACAAAAGCCACCTTCTCACCACGGTTTATGGTGAGATTTACATCGTGGAATATGATATGGCTACCATACGCCTTGGCTACATCTTCACAAATAACAGGATAGTTACCGCTACGGCTGCTACAAACGAACTTCAACCGCAGCGCAGAGTTGTCCTCCTCGTCCACTTCGATGCGCTCTATCTTCTCCAGTTGCTTGATACGGCTCTGCACCTGCACGGCTTTGGTAGCTTTGTAGCGGAAGCGCTCGATGAACTCTTCCGTATCCTGTATCTGTTTTTGCTGGTTTTCATAAGCGCGGAGCTGCTGTTCACGGCGTTCCTTGCGAAGCGTCACAAACTCATCGTATTTCACTTTATAATCATAAATACGCTCGCAGGTTATTTCAATAGTACGGGTAGTGACATTATTCAGGAAAGCACGGTCGTGGCTGACAAGTACCACTGCATTGGCACGGGTGGAGAGAAAGTTCTCCAACCACTGGATGCTCTCTATGTCGAGGTGGTTCGTAGGTTCATCGAGCAACAATACGTCGGGACGGCGCAACAACAACTTGGCAAGTTCGATACGCATACGCCAGCCGCCGGAGAACTCACTCGTAGGGCGGTCGAAGTCTTCCCGACAAAAGCCCAATCCCTGAAGAGTACGCTCTACCTCGGCACGATAATTAGTGCCGCCCATCATCAGAAAGCGTTCGTTCTCGTGGGTAAAGCGGTCTATCAGCTTCTGATAATCCTCGCTGTCATAATCGGTACGTTCGGCAAGTTGCTGATTCATACGTTCGATGTCGGCCTGCATCTCAAAGATATGCTCAAAGGCAAGTTCAGCCTCCTGCATCACAGTACGTTCATCGCTGAGAACCATTACCTGCGGCAAGTAACCGATAGTACATTCGCGGGGGACGGCAACAACACCGGAAGTGGGTTGCTGAATACCTGCCAGTATTTTGAGCATGGTGGACTTGCCCGCCCCATTCTTGCCGACAAGGGCTATACGGTCTTTCTTATTAATAACGTAAGAAACGTCTTCAAACAGAGGAGTAGCATTAAATTCCACCTTCAGTCCTTCTACAGATATCATAGTGTCAATGAATTAATCGTTCAAGACTGCAAAGGTAACGATATTATTTTTTATTCTCACGCAATCATGCATTCAAAGCATACAACTGCATTCATTTAAATTTCAATAAATCCCCTCTTTCCCTTTCTGTCCAACCGATTTGGAAAACAGAAAGAAAAAGAGGGGATATTTTTATAAAGGGAATCGCCTGGGCGCTCCTTTAGAATAGATTGGCGTTCTTTTAGAACAGCTTAGCCGGATATTCTCCCGCATCCACCAATGCCTTAATCTTATCGACCACGCTCTGACGGTCTTCCGGATAAGTCACCCCGAACCATTTACTGTTCGTATCAAGCACTTCAACCGTAGCAGTACCATCATTAATCAGTTTATCCACCATCAAAGGAATAAAGAATTCACTCTTCAGGTTCTCCATATTCTTCGAATCGCTGAGGAACACCTTGAAGAATTCCTGACTGTAAGCGAAGTAATCGGGAGTAAAGCCCCAGAAATTCATACTGACCGGAGTTGTATCGGGAGTAGCAGTCCACTCACCGTTATCATCAATATATTTCACTTCACCGTCCATACGCTGAATTTTGGTACGTTCAACGACAGAAGTCAGCAGATTATTTGCATCAGTGCTGCAAAGACCGCGAGACACCGTACCGCTTTCACTCAATGTATTGCCGATGCGGAATCCTACCATCGAATATACATTCTTGGAGCCTTCGGGAAGCTCAGACAGGAACTTGCCCATTACCTGGAAAGAATCACGACCGTAGAAGTCATCGCAATTGATAACGGCAAACGGTTCCTTTATCACATCGGCACCCATCATTACGGCGTGGTTGGTTCCCCAAGGTTTGGTACGGTCGACCGGACACGTAAATCCTTCGGGAAGTGCATCCAGTTCCTGGAACACCAATTCGCACGGGATATGACCTTCGTATTTGGATATGATTTTATCGCGGAAGTCTTGTTCAAAATCTTTACGGATAACAAAAACGAGCTTACCGAATCCGGCCTTGATAGCATCGTAAATAGAATAATCCATAATAGTTTCGCCATTAGGCCCCAGTCCGTCCAATTGCTTCAGGCCACCATAGCGGCTGCCCATACCGGCTGCCAATAAGAATAAAGTTGGTTTCATATTAGTTATTATTTAAAAAGGTTAGTGTATCATGGTTGATAACAGGCACAAAAGTAGTAAAATTTATATCAGAAAAAGGAAGATTTCAGTCCATTCTTTTCCATAATCGTACAAAACTCCGCCTCAATGGCAGATACTTCTACTTTTAGTTTGCTTATTAGCCGCAATTCTTCATTATTGTCAGTCCCAAACCCACAGTTTGCCTTAGAACGGATAACCGATAGCGAAATGCAAGGCAAGACTGTCCTTGAACTTGGGAATATTATAGTATCCCGACTTACCGGTATCATACGGATCGTGCAATCCCACTCCACAATCCAGACGGAAAACCAGAAAGTCCATATCATAACGCAAACCGGCTCCCGTACCCAAAGCTATCTGTCTGGCAAAGTTCTTTAAAGTGAACTCGCCGCCTGGACGGGACTCATCCTTACGCATCAGCCACACATTACCGGCATCCAAGAATACAGCTCCATGCAAATCTCCGATAATGCGGAAGCGGTATTCAACATTAGCTTCCATACGTATATCACCCACATGATTGATGAAAGAATACTTATTTTCCTTATCCGGAGCATAACTGCCCGGACCTATGCTACGTGCAGAAAAAGCACGCACACTGTTGGCGCCACCGATATAGAACTGTTCGGTATAAGGAGCCGCCAGCGCATTTCCGTACGACCATATCACGCCACCGGCAATGCGCGAGGCAATCATCTGGTTTTTGTCTATCTTATAATGATAGCGGAATTCGCTGTTTACCTTCAGGAACTGTGCAAAAGGAACACCCAGCAGCTTTTTGTCCTTCTCCTTGAACGACTTTCCGAAAATACGATAAATGCACGAAGTAAGGTTACCAGCCGAGCTCACTGTCGTCTGCCACCAGATAGGATTGCGCACACCCGGCAAAGATGCGTTGTCGTAGGTGTACATATACTCAAAGACCGGAATAAACTGGTCGCGCAGGCTGACGTAGAGTGCAGGATTCTCCGCCTGCAACTCCTTGAAGGCTTCCGTAGGGTCGCGAAGTACGTTGAACGTGAGTTTGAACGGTGTAAAACTATGCTTGCTCGTACGCTTCGGCTGGAAATCGTATGTAGCGTTTCCGCCAAACGCCAGCAGTTTATAATACTTGGCACGGTTCAACTGGTCGATGTACAGTTTGAAAGTCGTAGTGGCCGGAAAGTCATACTCCTTGTCGCCAAAGCGAGGGAAGACCACACGCGGAAACATAAGCGAGGTAGACAACCCCACTTCATAACTGTTCATCAGCGAAGAACGGTCTTTACCCGTCTGCCACTCATACGAACCGTCCAACTTTACATTCCATGCCTCACCGCCGCCAAACACATTGTTCTTCGTTACGGTGAACGAAGCTCCCGGTCCGGTCTGGTTATTGCTTTTCATCTTTACGTTGAAGTCCAGTTCGGCATCATAAGGCTTGTCGAGTGCCGCATGAATATTCACATCCAGCGTATCGCACACGAATGTCGTATCACGCGGGGTATACTGCATCTCAAGATAACGGAAGATGCCTACATTGTTCAAGCGCTCCTGCACGCGGGTCTGGCGATAAAGGCTGTAAAGGCGCTGCATGGAGCGTCTACGGGAAATACCCGTACTGTCCTGCACCTGACGTTTCTGACGATACGCCTGATAGTTCAGCCATCTGTAAATCATATTGGGACGTACCCGCAGCTTGTCGTGATAATAGATGCGCAGGCCTTTGTAGTCGATACTGTCATTAGGGGTCTGTCCCTGCTTGCCATACAGATAAAAAGCTTTCTTGCCTACATAAAACGGTTTCTCGGCAACGGAAGGCATGCCGGGAGCAGGAACCATGCGCATGGCAACATGTCCGCCGGGCACTAAGGTCGTATCCGCCTGATAAGTCAGATAATCGGGACGGAAATAATAGCACCCTACATTGCGCAGCAAAGTACTGATACGGGTACGTTCTCCGTCGAGGTCGGTCACGTTGAACTGTTCTCCCGGACTGATAAGCGAACGGCGCCGGCTCATATTCATAATGCGCAAGGTACGCTCACTGAAACCGTGATAATAGACCGTATCGATAAAATAAGGGTTGCGCATATCCACCGTGTATTGCAGCTTTGCTTTCAAAGAATCCTTCGGATCGATGAACGTTTTATAGCTGACCGTTCCGTTAAAGTAGCCGTAATCGCGCAATAAATTGGCGGCTGCCTTCTGCCGGATATCGGGATTGACAGTAGACATCAGTACGGGCTTTGCCGCAAAGCGGTTGAATATCCACCTGCCAAAGCCTTTCTCATATTTCACAAAGCCATTGTAAATCCATAACCCCATAGGAAAAGGTATGCGAATAGTGGAACTACCCAGCAAAGAATTGTTCGGAGCAGTGGCAAGCGCCGCTTCAACCTCTTCCATGGCAGTCTCGCCTACCGGAGTGGTACTGCGGTTCTCGACAATCATCTTTTTTTGTCCCGTATACAGAATTTCACCTTCCGGCAAATGCTTGGTTGTGGAACATCCTGCCAGCAACAGTATGCCCGCCATATATACTATCAGTCGTTTCATATCATTCTACAGTTTGCTTCTTCTTTTTCCTGAAGATAAAAAGTTCGCCCAGGCGGTCCATTTTGCGACGAAGCACAAGGCCGACTCCGGTTTCCGTTATTTCCCCGTCGAGCACACTCTCGTAGTTCTTGTCATAGAACACACGGACATAGCGCGTACCGGACGTATCAAGGCGGTACTCAAGCGAAATATTGTCGATAAACGATTCCGCATCATTCGTGGCATTGGCGCCGGTTGTCACCTTACCTCCGATGACAATCTGCACACGGTCGTTGAAAAGACGCTGCGAATAGCGGAAGCTATAATCCGTCTGCTTGTCACCCGTTTCGGCTGACGTACGGTCTTCCATACCCATAGTGAAACTTGCGTTGATGCTTTGGAAAGCCGAGCCTGCCAATGAGTTGATCTGACTTTGGATAACACTGTTCAAAGCACTGCCCATAGACAATCCGCCGCCTTTGACACCGCTGTTCATATAAACACCGGTCGCCAGCATGGCAATGGCCTGTTTGCTGCGCTCCTCGGCTCCCATAGCCTGCAACTCATTCTCAATGGTGGCATCATCCGGTGCCGTTATATCGAAAATAAGTTCGGGAGCGTCAAGGCGATTCTTTATAGCTATGGACACATCGAAATTCACCACGCGCGAACCACCGTCATCACCGTCGGCTACCGAAGCGCGCATACGCTCCGTCGCTTTCAGGTTCAGCGTCGGATTCATCGGGTCGCCTCGCCAGTCCACATAACTGCCGTTGTTAATCTGGAATTCCTTCAACGGAATGATAGGAAGCGAATACTTCATAATTCCGCCCGAAAGCGTATAACGTCCGGTAAGGCTTATATCGCCTTGCGGAGTATACTGCATGTTCAAATCTCCGCCGCCTTCCAATTCAATGAATTTACTGCGGTCGGGACTTAAATCGGCGCGCAGGCGCACGGCATTGTCGATATGTACGGACATAATCATATCCATACCGCCCAAAGACATGGCGGGAGCCTCATCAGTGCCCACCGAAGCCGTATCGGCAAAAGAAGTAAAGGTTACCAAACCCTCAAGGCGGTCTTCCACCGTCAACGGTGAGTCCGTCAGTACATAGGTAACATCCGTATTGCCCAGCAGGTTCATGTTACCGCGCATGGTCAGGGCATCCAAAGGCCCTCGTACCGTAGCGTTCAAATCGACAAATATCTTGCCGTAGATAAGACTTTCGCGGGTGCGCGGTGCATCCAGCAGCGTATAGTTCTCCGCCAGCAACTTCAAGTCCGCCGTAGGACGTTCCAAATTGCGGAAGTCCACCTTGCCGTTAATGGTAAACGGATTCTTGCTGGTGGTATAAATGGCAAACTTATCAAATATCAGTTGGTTATCCTTAATCTGCACGGGACGGTCGTCAAACCAGTAGCGGGCCCCTGCCTGACGGGCATATACCGATACGCTGTCCAGCGTGATATCTCCGTGCATCCTGGGTTTCTCCAACGGCCCGTAGATGTACATCCCGCCATCGAGGTCGCCGGTAAAGGAGATCATTTGGTCGGGCACAAAAGCATTGGCAATCTTCATCGGGAAGTGTTCAAAAGAGGTAGTCACTTCCAGCGTGTCCTTTCCGTTCTTCTGTGTCAGTATGCCGTCGGCAGTCATCACTTCCCGGTTGTCATAACTGAAATATGTATTCAGATAATGCGTAGCGCCCTTATCGCCCGGCAGCCATGTGGCTCCCATACCGATGTCTCCCACATGCTGCCGCTCATAGGTCAGTTCATCGATATTGGCTTCGGCTGAAACCTGCAAGGAAGTAGGGGTCTGTATATACTGCGCCTCGGCAGAGAACAAGCCGGTGAGACGGGGCATATAAGGAAGCACCTCGCTCAGTTCGCCCAGTTGGAAACGGCTCAACTCCACGTTCATATTCTGCAATGAAATGCTGTCGTTCTTGTCCGACTGCATACGGAAGCCCAAACCGTTGTCACTATCCATATCGATATTGGCATAGACGCGCATGTTGTTATGCAGATATATCCAATTGCTGTTGTCTACGAAATGGAACTTACGGTATGCGATAACCGGTTCGGCAGGCGTCAGATTAAGCAATACTCCGTTGCCTTTGCCATGTCCCTCTGTCAGCGGGCGGGCATTGACGCCGAACAGCACTCCCGTCTGTCCCTTTCCGTCCACATAATTCACGGTCAGTTCGGCATCTTCACTGCGAATCTCACCGGTCAGCGTACTGCGGAATACGAACTGCGGATTCTTCGGTCCGTTAATCACCCCGCTTTGCAGCATCATCCGGGAAGTATCCTGCTTCACGGCAAAGAAAACCGTATCGAGCTGCAACGAGTCCACACGCAATCCGTGAACGGCGGTCCGTCCGTTGATGCCCCGTGCCGGCGTACTCCCAAAGCGAAGGGTGAAGTCATTGAAACTTATGTTTTTTGTTTTCAGGAAATAGCTGACCGGATTGGCCTGCCCCGCCGTCAACTTCATGCCCGCCGAGGGCAATACCTGCCGCAAGGCGGCATGGTCGAGGCGTCTTTCCTCTATCTGTTTCGTCAGAATGGCTACGAACTTGTCCGACTGCCCCAGCAATTCCTCCAACGTGCTGCGGGCACGGAACTGCAAATCCATATCGCCGGCATCCATCCGCAACTTAATGGAATCGCGACGCGCTTCCGCTCCCAGATTGAACGCAACGGGATGCTCCAAAGGTTCGGATGCGATTCCCAGATTATACAAGTCCAGTTCCTCTACTTTCATGTTCAGTCTGCCGTCCATATATTTACGGTCGAGACGAAGGTCGGCTTCGGACTGCATCTTCAACAGTTCATTATCGCTCGTCAACCGTACAGAAGCTACCGCAGATTTCAACCCCGCATTCAGGTCCACACCCGACAGATTCCAGCGGGCATATTGCAGTTCGTCCAGTTTGGCTTCCACAAGAGCCGTCGTCTGGCGGGAAGTCATATCCACTCCCCTGCCTTTGGCGGCAACATGCGCAGTAAGTGCATAAACAGAATCTTTGGGCAGGAAATGATGAAGCTGCAAGGCATCTATGGCGAGGTCTGCATGATAGACCTCGGTAGACAGGTTGTAAGCAGCATCCAGATTCAGACTGCCTTTGCCCTCCTGCACTTTGAGCAGGGCATTGCATTGAGGCCCGTCGAGCCCGAGACGCGCTACGAGGTTCATACTGTCGGGCACAACGATAGAGCCGTCAGGAGTTACCCCGGTAAGCCCGGTGAGGAAATTAAGGTCTTGCGTCTGCATCTCAAAGTCAAGCCCTCCGCTACGCTTCAAGCTATCCGTAAGGTTCCACAACTCACCACCACCGCTCAATGAGAAAGCGCCGGGAAGTTCGGCCGTGAAACGGGAAATCTGCATTTGTTTCAGATTGCCTTCCGTACCGGCATGGATTACCAACGGGCGGAAAGGATAAGCCTCTTTAAAGGTTTCGGGCAGTCCGCCGGCAAAGAGCAATACATCCTGCTTGCCGATATTGGCGTTAAAGCGGGCGGACAACTGTCCGGTAGTGGGTATATCGACAAGTTTCCAATAGGTCTGCGCCGTCAGGTTCATCTCGCTGTGCGGGGTCTTGAGCTGCAAATAGGGAACACGGATAACGGCTGAGTCGGCAAAGAGGCGTCCGGTCAGGGAAGTCACCGTCAGTCCGGAACGGTCGTACATGGAGAACTCTCGGATAACGGCATTCATGTCACGGCCGCAGGTCATCACCGAATCTATGCCGATACGGATATCGCGCAATGCGATGTGCGAAGCGTCAAATCCCTCGGCAGGAACGGCTGTGCCCGTATCGTAATTCACGGAAGTCCCCGTAAGGGCAAACTTACGCCAACCATAGAACTGCCGCTTGAGGTCGGCTTTGGCATCCTCTATGCTTGCATCTCCGATAGTGGCTGCCAGGGACATGGAGTCGAGCGGCATCTGCAAATCCACCGACACATTCTTCAGTTTCAGGTTATGCAAGGCTACGCGCCAGTTCAAGGCGGTTTCGGTGGTATCCTCCGGAGTTTCGGTAGTGTCGGCAAGCATCACCTGCACGTGGGTATCGCTCAGTTCCACCCGGTTCAGTACGGCATCCTCTTTATTCAGGTCTATGCCGTGACTGGCAAGGAAGAACCGTCCGAGCGTACCTTTTATGCGCATGCCTTCCAGCAGGCCGGAAGAGTTTACGGCCACCCGTTGCAAAGTGATGTCATCCACCTCTACCCTTCCTTTCAATAAGGGCCATGCCTGTACGCGGACGTTCAGGCTTCCGAGGTTCAGCAAGGTATCGGGGTGTTGGATATCAGCAGTATCGCTTCCCGGCTGCACTACCTGAACACCGCGCACAAGCAGGTTCAACGGAAAACGAAGGTCTATCCGCTCTACGGAGATATTCATGCCCGTAGCATCCGATGCTATTGCCGTGGCCTGCTTCCGTATAAAATTCTGTACGGGCGGCACGTAAAGCAATATCATCAATATTACAAATAGGATAATAGGAGTAAGAAGCACCCAAAGCGCCCCTTTTAACCATTTTCTTCTCATTGGAACGTAAAGCTGTCATCGATTAATTCGTACAAAGTAAACAATTAATTTTGAGATAAAGTTCCTAAAAAGGAAAAATACTATGCCGCGCCGGTGTTTACGACCACTTATACCGTAATTGCTTATCCTAATCCGTCCGTACCTGCAAGCGGATAATGTCCTCGATAAGAGCAAGCGAACGCAGTGCCCGCTGCCTCTGCCCGGTGGTAAAAGGAGTACCGCGCAAGCCTTCCAGTATTTTAAGCTCCGCCACCAGTTCCGTAGCGCCAATCAGCGTAAAGAGAGGAATCATCTTGTGCGAAACGGCCGCCACCTCGTCCATATCCGCCGCATCCACCGCCTTTTGCAAACGTTCGGCATTGAGGCGGGTTTCGGTAACGAAGCTCTCCATAATGGACTTTGCCGCCTCCGGGTCGTCACCGGAGAAAGCGGTGAGTGCCGAGAAGTCATAAGGAGCATCCGGCGATGAAGCCTCAACCGTCTCCGCTGCTACTTCGCTCCGCACGGCAGATGTTTGTCCGATACCTTCCGCATTCAGTTCCCGGAACAGTTCCGCCACCGTAAACGGTTTGTGCAGGCAACCGGCAAAGCCATATTCCTTGAACTCCTCCGGCTTCATATCGCTACGGGCGGTAACGGCTATCACGGGAATGGCCTGCGCCTGGGGCAGGTTCGACGCACGCAACAGTTTCAACAGGTCGAAACCGTTGATGGCAGGCATCTGTACATCGGTGAGCAACACATCAAAGGTATCGGAACGCAGGGCATCCAGCAATTCGTCCAATTGCATGCACGATACCGAAGCGATGCCGCTATGCTGGAGCATGGCTGCGGTAAGCGTAAGCTGAATGCGGTCGTCGTCAATCAGCAGCACACGGAGCGAAGGTTGTGAAGAAGCGGGCATGCTCTCTGAAAGAGCGGAAGAAATTCCGGTTTCCGTCTCCTGATATTTCTCGCCGGTATCCTCCGATACCTGTACGGGGAACAAGGGAACACGCAGCGTAAATGTACTTCCCTTGCCCGGCACACTGTCCACGTCAATCGTTCCTTCCAGCAACTGCACAAGCATGCGCACAATAGACAAACCGAGTCCGAAGCCCTCTTTGCCCTGCGCACCGGGAAGGCGGGTAAACTCCTGGAAAATCCGCTCCCTGTCCGCCGGTTCCATACCTTTGCCCGTATCGGCAATGGCCACCACCAGCCGGCGTTCCTCGTAACGCGCCGTCATCGTTATGCTCCCCTCGTCCGTAAACTTCACTGCATTGGACAGCAGGTTGTTGATAATCTGGCGGAGACGGAGCGGGTCGCAGATGTAAGTACTCTCCAGTTCGGGAGCAATATCGCAATGCAACTCCAGGCCTTTGGCAGAAGTCAGCGGTTCAAAACTGACGTGAATCTCTTCCAGCAAGCGGGCGGGATGGAAGGTGACCCGGTTTATCTCCGCCTTATGAAGGTCGAGCCTGTGGAAATCGAGCAAATCGACCACCAGCTTCAGCAGATGTTCCGATGAGGTTTTCATATTATCCAGGTAGAAGCGTTGCCGTTCGTCCACCGTCAGACGGGAGAGCAGGTCGGCATAGCCCATGATGGAGCCGAGCGGCGCCTTAAAGTCGTGGGTAATGGCAAGCATCATCTTCTCGCGCGTGGCCAGCAGGTCCTCGGCACGGCGGCGGGCTTCTTCCAGTTCGCGGCGATAGCGGTTGCTGCGCGTAATGTCGCGCCCTATGATTATCAGGAAAAAGACGGAAAGCAGCACCGCACCGACGGCAATGCCGCTGATTGTCTTAATGGAGTGATGGCGTACGGACTGCTGGTACTCCGCCTCTTTGCGGGCACGCTGCAGGGTTTCCTGTTCGTAGCCTTTCAGCAGACTGTCGATACGGGCGGTCAGCATCCGGTCCATGCGTTGCAAGGTACGCCTGCGGCGCTGTACAATCGCAATGTGTTCTTTCTGCTGTTGTGCCACGGCACGCAGCTTTTCCTGCAGGGAATCCACCGGATTATACACGTTAATCACCGTATCCGTGGCATATTCGAGGGAAGTCTTTACCTGAATGGCGGTATCTTTCTTAGGCGGCACGAACACCTCTCCCAAACGGCGGAAGAATCCTTTCTTCCTGGGCTTGGTAACCACCGTGTCGCGATGCGTAATGATGCGCTGCTGTACGCGCTGGTTTGTCACAAACGAATCCTGCCGGGTAGCGATAATATTTTCTATCTCCCGGGTAGAGACCATGCTGTCGTTCGTCTCGCTCAACACGCGCAGCATGTAAATGGTGTTCGCATCCTTCTTCCGAAGAAGCGTGATGAGACTGTCCGTCCACTGCACGTCCCGGTTATCGGAAAGCATAAGATGCTCCATCTCCCGGTGCACAAAGAACAGGGAAAAGAACAACACTCCCAGCAGCAGAGTGTATCCGACAGCTATCTTTACTTTCGATACGCTATTCATAAACAGGTAATAAAAGAGTTATGGAGCGACAGGGTGACAAAGCATCGCCCCGTGCATCATCTTGTCCTCGTTTTATAGCGGAAGCGCAGCCACAGCATCACCCCGGCACTGGTCAGACCGAACGGGAAAGCCATCCACACGCCGACCAGTCCCCAGCCCAGTACAAAACCGCAAAAATATCCTACGGGCAAAGATATAATAAAATAAGAAATAAATGCAATAACCATCATCGGCTTTACATCCGATATGCCCCGCAGCGCATTGGCAAAGTTGATTTGCAGTCCGTCGCCAAACTGATAAATCAAGAAAGGGAAGAACAAAGAGGCTACCAGCGCCGAAGCCTCTGCGCTATCCGTAAACCAGCCGCCCACCTGTCCGCGCATCACAAAAACGATGCTCATAAGCACTACTTCCATAGCCATTATCAAGTGGAAACCCGCAAATGTGGAGCGGCGTACATTCTCCATATCGTCTTGCCCCTTGAAATTGCTGACACGCACCGCCACCGCTGCACCCATACCGTAGTACATCATAAACGTGAATTGCGAGATGGTCAGCATTATCTGATGGGATGCCAAAGCGATAGTGCCCAGCCAGCCCACCATGATGGCACTAAGGCTGAAAGAGGCCGTCTCCATTCCCATCTGCAAACCGACAGGCCAGCCCAGTGCATTGAGTTTCTTGAACACCGGAAACGACCATCCCATGCGGGAGAACCCGATCCGGTAACGGATAAAACGGCGGCCGCGCAGCACAATCAACGCAAACACCACCACCATCATAATACGCGAGAACAACGTACTGATGCCTGCTCCCAGCAACCCCAGCTCCGGGAAGCCCAGTTTGCCGTTGATAAGGATATAGTTGCCTATGATGTTCAGCGTATTTCCGCCCAGCAATATCCACATGGCGGTCTTCGTATCTGTGATTCCGTCCGTAAACTGCTTGAAGCCGTTGAACAGCATCACGAAAACCAGCGAAGCAAGCAATACCAGGTAATAAGGTTTTATCAAAGGCATCAGTTCCTCGGGTTGCCCCAGGCGCTCCACGTTGAAGTAGACCACCGTCATGATAAACGTAAGGAGCAATGCCACCAGGACATTCGCCACCAAACTGCAACGCAACGCCTGCCCCGCTTCCGCAAAACGGCGGTTGCCGTAAAGACTGCCCACGATAGGCGTCAGCCCGTAACTGAAACCGGTACTGAAAATGATGCAAAGCGTAAATACATTGTTTACGAAAGAAGCTGCACCCAACTCCTCGGTACTGTGATGCCCGATCATCAGAGTATCGGCAAAACCGAGAATAATTACTCCCACCTGTCCAATAACAATGGGAAGTCCCAAAAATATCAACGCTTTATAATGCTGCTTATAGCCGGCTATCCAATTCATCATCTTATTGTCTAAAATTTGTTTCAAAGGGAGAAACCATTGTTCCCCTGACGGGAAACCAGAATTTCCTTAGTAAGAAACCAAAGTTTCCCTAATGGGAAACGGGAGTTCCCTCAATGGGAAACTGAAGCTTCCTCAACAGGAAACCGAAGTTTCCTTAACAGGGAACTTTCGTTTCGTCAAACGGCGCCCTTCCCTTCCTGCAAAGAGACGAAAAACGCTCCCTTTGACTGTCATTTATCACTCTTATAATATAATACTACGGCATTGCTTTCGCAGAAAGTACGCTGCGCCACAGTATGCAACTGCTCCGTCGTAACGGAGCGATAACGCTCTACTTCAAGGTCAATATCTTCCGCCTTTCCCGTCAGCTCGAACCAGGCAAGGTTTGTGGCTACGTTCAGATAGTTGATATTGCCGAATATCTGAGTAGATTCAAACTTGTTCTTAACCTTCTCCAGTTCCTGCCCGTCTACCGGAGACCGCTGCAACTCTTCCAGTTCTTTACGGACGGCAGCTTCCGCCTGCTCCAACGACACACCTGCCGCAGGCTTACCGCTGATTTGCAGCAGACCCGCATCACGCGTACCGCTGATGTACGCGTCGATACCGGAAAAGATATTCTGTTCCTGTACCAAGCGGCGGTTCAAACGGCTGGAACGTCCGTTGCTGAGAATATCGGACAGAATATCGAATGCGTAATAATCCGCACCCTCGCGACTGCACATGTGATAGCCCATGAACAAGGCGTCCAGCGGCACGTTTCTTTCTACCGTCAGCCGGCGTTCCTGCGTTTGCTCCGGCTCCTGCGGCAATTGCCTCACCGGAACGTCCCGCCGGGGTATGGGAGCAAACCACTTCTCGGTAAGCTTAACGGTTTCATCCCATGAAATGTTTCCCGTCACTGCCAGCACGGCATTGTTCGGAGCGTAGAAACGGTAGAAGAAACTCTTCACCTCGTCCAGCGTGGCTTGCTCTATGTGCGAGAGTTCCTTGCCGATAGTAGGCCAGCGGTACGGATGTACCCGGAACGCCAGCGGCCGGAACAGATGCCCCACATCGCCATACGGCTGGTTAAGGCAGCGTTGCTTGAACTCTTCCATCACTACACCGCGTTGCACTTCGAGGCTTTGCTCGCTGAAAGCCAGCTCCAGCATACGGTCGGACTCCAGCCAAAAGGCCGTCTCTACGTTCGGCTTCGGAACGGTGAGGTAGTAATTGGTTATGTCATTATTGGTCCAGGCATTGTTTTCTCCCCCCGCCAACTGCAAAGGCGTATCGTAATCGGGAATATGCGCCGAACCGCCGAACATCAGATGCTCGAACAAATGGGCAAAGCCGGTATGTTCGGGATGCTCGTCGCGCGCACCGACATCGTAAACGATGTTCAGCGCCACCATCTGCGTGCTGGTATCCTCGTAGTGTACCAGCCGCAGGCCGTTGGGGAAACAATGCTTATTTATCTTCATACTTGTGTGACAGAGCGAGGCTCTCTTCCCAAAGGTTTGACGCAATTTTGTTTATCAGTCAATCACAGTCACCTTCTCAATCTTCACATCCTCTTCCGGACGGTCGCTGCGGTCTGTCTTTACCTGTTGTATCTTATCTACCACATCCATGCCTTCAACGACTTCGCCGAACACGGTATATTCGCCGTCCAGATGCGGTGTGCCGCCTACAGTGGTATATGCCTTTACCTGTTCCGGCGTGAAACGGAACTCCGGTTCGCCGGCCACCTGAGCCTCAGCCTGCGCGATAAGCGTGTCCTGCAGATTCATCAGCCCTTCCTGGTCACCGTCCTTACGCATCTTGTAGATTTCCTTCATGTGCTTCTGCGCCAAAGCATTGAAAGCATTGTTCAGGCGTGCCTGATTCATCTGATGTTCCATGCCGAGAAGCGTAGAATCGTTATACACCTTTCCGGTCACGATATAGAACTGACAACCGGACGATTCCTTCTTCGGGTTTACGTTATCTCCCTGACGGGCGGCAGACAGCGCACCTTTCTTATGGAAGTATTTCGGGTAGACAAACTCCGCAGGAACAGTGTATCCCACATCGCCCGCTCCCAGCATCTTGCCTTTCGGGGCATTCTTCGATTCGGGGTCGCCCGCCTGTATCATGAAGTCCTTGATGACACGGTGAAACAGCGTACCTTCATAAGTACCTTCCTCGGCCAGCTTGATAAAGTTATCGCGATGCTTCGGCGTTTCGTTATACAGTTTCACGATGATGTCACCCGCACTTGTCTCAATCTTCAACTTCGTTTCTTTTTCCATATTTCCGTCTTTCTTTTGTCCCGGTTTGCAGGCCGTCAGGCCGCACACCAGTATGGTTAATAATACAATGAGATTTCTTTTCATCTGTCTTTTTGTTTAATTTAAGCCTGCAAATATACTAAAATCGGACAAAACGATTTACCTTTGTGCCATAAAAGAGATAAAAAGCAGAAGGGATGAAATCCATATTAATCGTAGAAGATGATATCACTTACGGCATGATATTGAAAACATGGCTTGGCAAAAAAGGATTCCAAGTCAGTTCGGCAAGCAGTATAGCCCGTGCCCAGAAGCATATCGAAGCCGAGACGGTGGACCTGATACTGTCCGACTTGCGCCTGCCCGACCGCGACGGCATAGATTTGCTGAGGTGGCTGGGAGAACATTCCCTGCACATCCCTCTTATCATCATGACGGGCTATGCCGACATACAGTCTGCCGTGCAAGCCATGAAACTGGGCGCATGCGACTACATTGCAAAACCCGTAAACCCCGACGAGTTATTGAAGAAAATGGATGAAGCCCTGAAGTCCTCATCCGTTGCTTCGGAACAGACCATGCGTTCGACCCAAACAGACCATGCGTTCGACCCAAACAAACCGTCTGTTTCGTCCAAACAGACCATGCGTTCCGAAAGCAATGGAAATCCCTGCCGGAAAGGTGCAGAGAACGCTTCATCCGACTATCTGGAAGGCGAAAGCGATGCCGCCAGGCAACTTTATAATTATGTGAACCTGGTTTCTCCCACCAACATGTCCGTCCTCATCAACGGGGCCAGCGGAACAGGCAAGGAGTACGTGGCGCAACGCATCCATAAGTTGAGCCGCCGCGCCAAACAGCCGTTCATAGCCATTGACTGCGGAGCTATCCCCAAAGAGCTGGCGGCTTCCGAATTCTTCGGCCATGTAAAAGGTTCCTTTACCGGCGCGCTGACCGACAAGACGGGCGCGTTCGTTGCTGCCAACGGCGGCACTATCTTTTTGGATGAAATAGGCAACCTCAGCTACGAGGTACAGATACAATTGCTCCGCGCCCTGCAGGAACGTAAAATACGTCCTGTCGGCTCCAACAAGGAGATACAGGTAGATGTGCGCTTAGTGTCCGCCACCAATGAGAATCTGGAGCAGGCCATCGAGAAAGGGACTTTCCGCGAGGATCTCTATCACCGCATCAATGAGTTTACCCTGCGTATGCCGCAACTGAAAGACCGCCGCGAAGATATCCTGCTCTTTGCAAACTTCTTCTTGGACCAGGCAAACCGCGAACTGGACAAGCACCTCATCGGCTTTGACGAAAAAGCATCCCAAGCTTTATTGGAATATCAATGGCCGGGCAACCTGCGCCAGATGAAGAACATCGTCCGGCGTGCCACCCTTTTGGCGCAAGACAAGCTCATCACCCTGAACGAGCTTAGCGAACTGAAGAGTCCGGTAGCTCCATCCGCAGCAGGTATGCCTCTCCGTAACGAAGAGACCGAAAAGCAGCAGATAATCGAAGCCCTGAAGCAGACAGGATATAACAAAAGCCGCGCCGCCCAACTGCTGGGGATAGACAGAAAGACACTTTACAACAAACTTAAATTATATGGAATAGAGTTATAACTGTGGAAAAACTCCACACTCTATTCCACACTTTCCACACCGTTTCCACACATCTTCACACCCCTGCGCACCTTCACAGTAAAAATAGCGTGCTAATCTGCAACGACTTACCGTTTCCACCCTCACTTTGGCACGTCATTTGATATATATACTGTGTGAAGTTTAACTCCACAACATCAAAGTAGAATCTACCTAAACCAAAACCGAATAAATATATTAACCTAATTAAAAACAAGTAAAAAACAAAAAACTAGTATTAGTAGCAGCCCTGTTTATGTTTGTTTGTGACGGATCGTTCTTGGCCTGAGCACAGATGCAAACGGCCAAGAGCATCCATTTCACAACTTCATGTGCCGAATAACAGTAAGCACACTGACAACAAAAAAGCCGTTTCCTCCTTGTCTATTCCGGGAAACGGCTTTTTGTCGTAATAAAGCGGTGAGGAACTTTTTCCTCTTATCTTAATATCTTACCAATGTCTTTCCGGGTAAAGGTCGTTCCACCATGCCGGACTATCTTGCAGCCAACGTGCAAACCATGCCATGATAGAGTTGTGCCACAACTCGCGCTTGGGATAATCACTGATGAAATGATTCTCGCCGTCCACCGTTATGAACTCAACCGGCTTACCCAATATCTTCAAGGCATTGTACAGCTGAATACTTTCGCCGATAGGCACATTCGTATCCACCGTACCATGCAACAGCAACAACGGGGTCTTGATTTTATCCGCATTGAACAATGCTCCGTGTTTGGTAAACAAGTCGGGATTATTCCACGGATAGCTTCCGGCAGCGGCAACGGAGTTATAGGAATAGCCCCAATAGCCCTCGCCCCAGTAACTGGTCACGTTACTGATGCCCGCATGCGAAACGGCAGCGGCAAACAAATCCGTCTTGGTCTGCAAGTACATCGTCATAAAACCGCCATAGGATGCTCCGATACAGCCGATACGCTTGTCGTTGACAAACGGATGCGCGGCGCAGAACTTCTTCGTGCCCTCGATGATTTCGTCGGCAGTGCGTTCTCCCCACGCATTGACATGACGGGCGGAAAACTCCTGACCGTAACCGATAGCCCCGCTGGGCTGGATAACATAAACCACATAATCGCGTGATGCAAACAATTGCGCACAATAAGGCGAAGTGATGCCGCGTGTGGTAGGTGTAGTCCCGCCGTAGTAATAAACGATAAGCGGATATTTCCTGTTCGGGTCGAAAGCCGGCGGCAGGCATATCATACCCTTAATCTCCGTACCGTCTTCCGCCGTGAAGTTCCACTCCTTCATTGTGCCCATATCTATCTTGTCCAAGACGGACTTCATCGGATTGGCAAGCAAAACGGATGTTTTCTTCTTCACATCATACGTATAGGCAACTCCCACACTGGCATTGCCACCACCGACATAGGCGGCAACCGCAGGATTGTACTCCGCCAGGTCGAAGGAAGAAATCACATCTTCCTGAAGCGGCAGCATTTCAAAACTCTCCGTCTTCGGCACATAGCGATAGATATGTCTGCAATCTTCGTCCGTTGTATTGAAGTAGATACAGCCGTCTACACGGTTCCACTGCAGGAAGTCAACGGCAGGATTGAAATCGCGCGTGATGGGATTAACCTTTTTCGTGGCCTTGTCCACAATGAATGCCTGAGTATCGAAATCATTGGCGATGGGATGCTCGCCGCAGTTTTTCCCTATTCCGTCAAAAGCCATCGGACTACCGATTACCAAAAGCTGTCCGCCGTTGGGAGAGTAAGCCGCCCTGTTTACATAAGGGTCCCACGCCACCAGCGTATCCGCCTGCAACGTAGCCAAATCCAGCTCGAAGATGGAAGTAAGCGAGAAAGGACATTGAGTGATATTCGATTTAGAGGTGGAACACAAGAGTTTCTTGCCGTCAGAGGATATATCATTCAGATAAACGGCATGGCTGCCGTAAGTGAGACGTTCGGAAAGTCCGGTGACAGGGTCGTACCTAACGAGATAGTTGCGGGAACGCGCATCGGGAATCCGGTCGTCGGGATGCAGCAGCCGCTTCAAAGGACCGCCTACCGCTTCTCCCTTATCATCCGGAGAGTAGATAAGATAGTCTTCTGCAGGCGACCATGCAAAATATCCCTCGGGAACATCTTTCAGCAACACTTCCTCGCGCATGGTAGCAGGGTCGAACACAACCAAATCATTCCGTTGTCTGCCTGTTACGGTATAATAAAGCTTATTGCTGCGGGGCATCCAACGCATTTTCTCATCGGCAGCGGGCTGTATCACCCTGCCCGTCTTCAGTTCGGTCAGTTCACAACGTGTCCTTGAGCGCTTCAACGAGTAGTTATCCGCATAGCAGGCAAGCAGATATTTGCCGTTCGGAGAGAGACTGACCGAGCGCACGCGACTTCCGAAAGCCGTATTGTGCAATGCGAAACGTCTTTTCAAATCGGGTGCGAGCCGGTAGCCTACATCGGCAAACTCCTTATCTTTCTCAAACTCGCACTTCAATACGGGAACAGCCTTATCGGCAGCCGTCGACAACAATTTAACGACTATCTCATAATCCGTTTCCGGCTCCAGACGCAGACTGAGTACCGAAGGAGCAACCTGCGACAAGCTATCTTCCGCAGTTGTTTTAGACTGTTTGGAAACGCCATTCACAAACACCTCGAAACGCGCGGGAGAGTAAATATTCAACTTTCCTTTCATAAAGCGTTCCGCACGCAGATGGGTGGCAAACAGATAGAACAGATTATCCTTATCTGCTTTCTCCACCCGTACATATCCTGCGGTATCCGCCGTGATACGTTCGTAAGGACGCCCGTCGAAGTCAAGACTGATATCGGTTTTCAACAAAGCGTCGGCCGTGAACTTCTCCCCAGTAAAATTGATACTGTCACCCTGGAACGGAGTACGCACCGCAACGGCAGGACGTACATTGTATTCGGTCACTTTATCCTGTGCCCGAACTGCAAGCGCAACAAGCAGGGACAGTCCCGAAAGAATCAGAATCTTTTTCATTGAATTTGTTATTAACAGATTATCAAACCATTTCAAAGCCATTCCATAGATTACCGGCAGGTACAAGGGCTTCCACCTCTATCAGCTTCTTGGATACCGGATGTACAAAGCGCACAAAGCGCGCATGCAGGCAAATGCTTCCGTCGGGATTGGAACGGAGAGAACCGTACTTCAAATCTCCCTTAATGGGACATCCCATTTTTGCCAACTGACAGCGTATCTGATGATGCCGCCCCGTTTTCAGGTCTATTTCCAGCAGATAATAGTTCTGCGACCGGGCTATGAGCCGATAATGCAAAATCGCTTTCTTGCTGTTCGGCACTTCCTTATCATAGGCATAGCTCTTGTTTTGCTTCTCATTACGTACCAAATAGTTCACCAACTCACCCTCTGACTCCCGAGGGCGGTTCTTCACCACTGCCCAATAGGTTTTCTTCACCTCACTGTTCCTGAACATCTCGTTCAGACGGGCAAGTGCCTTACTCGTTTTGGCAAAAACAACAAGACCGCTTACGGGGCGGTCCAAACGGTGTGTAACACCTATAAAGACATTGCCGGGCTTTTGGTATTTCTCCTTAAGATACAGCTTTACGGTTTCCGAAAGCGGCGTATCACCCGTCTTGTCTCCCTGAACTATCTCGGAAGCGGTCTTGTTGACTATAATGATATGATTGTCTTCGTATACGACAGTCATTTATTTAGCGATTAGTGATTAGCGATTAGTGATTAAAAAACTGAGGTTAGCGGCTGGCAATTCTCACTAACCGCTAACCGTCAATCACTATTTTACATGTTCATACCACCGTCTACCTGAATTACCTGTCCTGATACATAAGAAGACATATCAGAAGCCAGGAAGGTAGCAATATTGGCAACGTCTTCGGGAGTACCGCCACGACGCAAAGGTATCTTCTTGCACCATTCGGCTTTTACTTCTTCGGACAGCGCATCCGTCATAGCCGTCATAATGAAGCCCGGAGCAATAGCGTTGGCACGGATGCCGCGAGAACCCAACTCTTGTGCGATAGACTTTGCCAATGCAATCATACCGGCCTTAGAAGCAGAGTAGTTTGCCTGGCCTGCATTTCCGTGAACACCTACTACAGAAGCCATATTGATAATGCTGCCGGCTTTCTGGCGCATCATAATCGGAGTACAAGCGTGAATGAAGTTGAAAGCCGATTTCAAGTTCACGTTGATAACCATATCCCATTGCTGTTCGGTCATGCGCATCATCAGACCGTCACGGGTGATACCGGCGTTGTTTACCAGAATATCAATGCGACCGAAGTCTGCATGGATAGCCTCCACCACTTTGGCAGTATCTTCAAAGCTGGCAGCATTGGAAGCATACGCTTTGGCCTTTACGCCCAACGTTTCGATTTCTTTAGCTGTAGCTTCAGCATTTTCGTCAATCACCAGGTCGGTGAATGCTATATTAGCTCCTTCTTGAGCGAACTTTAAAGCGATAGCCTTACCAATGCCGCGAGCGGCGCCGGTTACAATGGCTGTTTTTCCGTCTAATAATCCCATACTGTTTTTAATTATTGATTAAATGTTTTTATGTTCTATGCAATGCGCCAAACACGAGGTTGACAACGTATTTGTCGCGGGTTTCATCATCCAACTTTGCACCGATATGGCCGCGGATATAGGGCACTTCAATCCCTTTTACGCAATAATGCACCAACTCGGCAGTCATGTCAATATCGTCTATTCTGAACACGCCTTTCTCCACTCCTTCGCGCAATACATCTTTAAACAGCAGTATCTCCTTGGCATCAAAACGCTTACGTACCTTCTCTACCCGCCAAATGTCGCGAAAGAAATTAGCCCGGAGCGTCCCATTACGGAATACCACCTCTTTCACTGCATCCAGACGCGTGTATATCATTTCAATCATCTTCTCGTCCGGCGATATATTCTTCTCCGCCACACGCTTCATCATGTCCGAAAGCATATCCAGTTCCGATTCGACAACAGCCATATAAATATCTTCCTTGCTCTTAAAATAGGTATAAAGCGTTCTCCTACCTTTTTTAGAAGCGAGGGCAATATCATTCATCGTGGTATTCTCAACACCCATTTTAGCAAACAACTGACGGGCTACATCCACTAATTTAGCTTTTGTCTTCGATACGGCCATAGACTAATTGCACATTGCTTAATAATTTGTGCAAAAGTAAGACATTTCCGCATATATCACAAACAAAAGCACATTTTATTAACAATCAAGCCAATTAGCAAATAAAAATATTTGTATTTTATCAGCCTATTTATCAACCGATTATGTATATTAGTGCATTTCTTATGAAAAATAAGCCGGCTTTTATTTGCAAATTCAAATAAAAGCCGTACCTTTGCACTCACAAAACATCGCGGAGTGGAGCAGTTGGTAGCTCGTTGGGCTCATAACCCAAAGGTC
>CEAH01024404.1_pt1 | contig 25201 bp, 16 predicted proteins | sample 557571 | NCBI WGS metagenome assembly CEAH01 (sample SAMEA3182092, study PRJEB8094) | gut metagenome | biome: human; feature: gut; material: Stool; isolation source: human stools | place: Canada | collected 2013-11-25
TTTTTGATTTACGTGCTGATGGTAAATTTTTTAAAATTTGGGTTTCAGATGAAAAACGCCCTGAAAAAGTAGCACTTGAATCACGAAGCACTGGTTTACAATGGTTCTTAAGCTTTTATTTAATTTTCTTAGTAGAAACGCAAAATAAATTAAAAAATTCTATTATATTACTTGACGAAGCTGGTTTGTCCTTGCATCCATTAGCCCAAAAAGATTTATTAAACTTTTTTAAAAGTTTATCTGAAACCAATCAGATTATACACACTACACATTCTCCCTTTCTAGTAGATACTGATAATATAGATAACGTAAAAATTGCCTATGTTGATGATAATGGATATACTGTATTATCTAACAATTTAAGAGCTAATACTGATCCAAAAAAAGATAATTCTATATATGCAGTGCATGCAGCATTAGGTCTTAATGTTTCTGACGTTTTACTTAATGGTTGTAATCCAGTCATTGTTGAAGGTGCTTCTGACCAATACTACTTCAATGCTATAAAAACCTTACTTATTTCCAGCGGCAAATTCACACCTTCAAAAGATATCATTTTTATGCCAGCTGGTGGAGTAAAAGGCGTTGCGGCAATAGCCAGTATTATATCATCTAATACAAATTTACCTTTTGTGCTTTTAGACTCTGATGCTAGTGGTAAATCATTTAAAAATAAACTTATAAAAGATTTATACAAAGATGAACCAGGAAAAATTATATTATTAGGTGACCTTACGAAAAAAGAAAACATCGAAGTCGAAGATATTATTCCATTAAATTGTCTCAGTAAAGCTATAGATAAATATTTCAGAGATGTCGATGAATTTGATTTTGAAGATATCTATGATCCAGCGATTCCTTTAATCACACAAATAGAACAAAATGCTGAAAAATATAATATTGAATTACCAATTGGCTATAAAGTTGAACTAGCAAAGGCAGCTAAAAGCAAAATATTAAAATTAAAAGAAAATGATGATGTAGAAAAACAGAATATTTGGTTAGCTATTTTCAATCAAATTAATCACTAATAAAATTTGCAGCTCTTTCGGAGCTGCAAATTTTGACCTACTATATACAAACATACGTTTAAGGAGAGATCGCCAATGCCAGTAGCTGTCTATTGTCGTGTCAGCTCTGAAGAACAAGCTGAACGTGGAACAATCGAAATCCAAAAAGAATTCGCAGCTAAATATGTGGATCTATATCAGTTAGAAGTTTTCGACTATTACTGTGATGATGGTATCAGCGGAACAATACCTGTTGAAGCACGTCCGGAAGGTAGCCGTTTATTTAGAGATGCTAGAGAAAAAAAATTTGATACAATCCTTTTTTACAAAATCGACCGTCTTGGCCGTAAAGTACGTGTAATTCTCAACGCAGTACATGATCTTGAAGAACTCGGTGTAAGTATACGCAGTATGACAGAACCTTTAGAAACAGAAACCCCGACCGGCAGATTTATGCTTACTTCGTTAGCTGGAATATCGGAATTAGAACGTGACACGATTTTATCCAGAATGTGGGCCGGCTCCCAACGTGCCGCCAGACTCGGCAACTGGCTCGGAGGTATCGTCCCATTTGGTTATCATGTTGTTGATAAACAGCTACGGATTTCAGATGATATAATGCCAGGATGTAATTTATCTGAAGCCGATGTTATTCAGTTAATTTTTGACTTGTCCGGAAATCAAAAAATGTCTGCAATAAAAATATCCGATTATTTAAATGCACTGAATATCCCTACCCGCTATGATTTAAACGGCATTAATGGAAAACGTAAAAAGAATGCTTCGTCCATTTGGTATCCTAGCCGAATATTATCGATAATAAAATCAACAACCTATAAAGGTACCCACAAATACGGCAAACGTGCTACAAACAAAAATAGTAAAATAATACTTAGACCGGTCCCAGCTATAGTAAGTAATGAGCTATGGGAAAAAGCCAACGAAGCTCTAAAAATAAATCAAATTACCGCTATGAGAAACGCCGTTCGGGAATACTTATTACGGGGCATTATCAAATGCGGTAACTGCGGCCGTACTTATATGGGTACCGCTTATTCAGGCAGCGGACGTAAAAAAATCCCCTACTACGTATGTAATGCAAAAAATTCATATCTGGCTCATAACACCGAAAAATGTATATCGAAAAATGTTAGAGCAGACTGGCTTGAACATCTTGTATTAGAAGACTGCATAAAAATATTAAAGTCCCCAAACAAAATTCTTAACATGGATTCGGAAAAAGAACAGGAATCACCTACAAACGAAGTAAAAAAAGAGCATGATCAAATCAAAGCAAGTTTGAAAAAATTATCAGAAGAACGTGCGTCCATAATTGAGCTGTATCGAAAGAAAATTATTTCCGAAACAGATTTATCATGCCAGCTTGAAAAGCTTTCCACGGAGGAAGCAACGTTACAGGAACGTCTAAAAATGAAAATAGACAGCAAAAAATCTGCTGCCACTAAACAAAATAAAGAAAAAACCATTTCTCTTTTAAAAGAATTTGCAGATAGATGCCAAAATCTTGATCCAGAAAAATTATCATTCGAAACCAGGAGAGCCATTATAGAACTTATTGTCGAAAAAATTACAGTAACTACAGAATCGGCCCCTGAAAAATATTATCCTGAAATATCTGTTGATATTGAATATCGGTTCGCTACCACTCCAAATCATATTGCCTATGTTGAGGACTACACGGTCACGGGTTCTGCGCTGTGCACATAATAAAATTAGCAGGAAAAGTAAGCGATGCCTGTACGCGGCTGATCGTCACATAACCATCTTCCAGCGGCTGACGCAGCACCTCCAAAGCAGTACGCGAAAATTCAGGAAACTCATCTAAAAATAAAACACCATGATGGCTCAATGTCACTTCTCCAGGCCGCGGCACACTGCCGCCACCTATAAGCGCGCTTGAAGAAATCGTATGATGCGGACTGCGAAATGGACGTTCCAGCATCACCCGTTCCTGCCGCTGCAGCAAACCTGCAATACTGTAGATTTTTGTTACCTCCAGCGCCTCAGCCTCTGTCAGCGGCGGTAAAATAGTTGGCAGCCGACGTGCCAGCATAGTTTTACCGCTGCCGGGAGATCCTACCATCAAAATATTATGTCCACCTGCCGCTGCTATTTCCAGTGCTCTTTTTACTACCTGCTGCCCGCGCACTTCCGCAAAATCCACATCATAGACACTGGTTGCTGCCGCGCAGATAGCTTCCTTATCCAGTACATCCAGAACCTTTTCACCCCGCAGATGCTCTACCAATTCAAGCAGCGATGCAGGTATCAGCACATCAATACCGTCAACAAGCCGTCCTTCAGCGCAGTTGCCTGCAGGGATCACAATGTTTTTCCTGCCAATGTCACGTGCATGCAGAATCATTGGCAATACGCCTGCAATCTGCCTGATTGTCCCATCCAGTGCCAGTTCGCCCACAAAAATAGTATCATCAACCTGCTCCTGCTGTAAAACACCGCTGCTGACTAAAATACCAACAGCAATAGGAAGATCAAGACCGGAACCATCCTTTTTCAAATCAGCCGGAGCCAGATTTACAGTAATCCTGGTCATCGGAAAGATCAGACCCGAATTTTTCAGTGCAGCCCTTACCCGTTCCCGAGATTCTTTGACTGACGTATCAGGCAAACCCACAATATCAAAGCTCGGCAGCCCGTTAGAAATATCCACTTCGACAATGATCTGTTCACCATTGATACCGCAGGTTGTTTCTCCATAAACTTTAGCGTACATAAAAACGCCTCCTCTTATTTTAAAAACAGTGCGGTAAATGGTGTAATCTTGCCACATTGCCCTCAACTAAAATTTCGATCACATCAAAACTGAGCATTTGCTGATGCCTGTTTTCCTGCTGCAAATAAAAAAGCGCCGCACTCCTGATTTTCTGCTGCTTGGCGTATGTAACCGCCAGACGGGGCAGCCCAAAATTCAGGTTGCGGCGTGTTTTTACTTCTACAAAACTAAGCTCGCCGCCTTTGGCGGCAATAATATCGATCTCGCCATAACGGCAGCGGTAATTACGACGGCAGATAACGTAACCTTTACGTTCTAAATAAGCGCAGGCAGCGTCCTCACCTTTTTTCCCCAGCCTTTGCCGCGCTTCCGTCACTTCTCTGACACCGGCGAAAACAGCCTGTTACCTTCCTGTTCAGCAGGAGGCAGATGCATACTTTTAATGGGCTCATAACTGCGGCGATGCCACTTAGTAGCTCCAAACTCAGCAATTGCCTGCATATGCTCCCTGCTGCCATAACCCTTGTTACCGGCAAAACCATACTGAGGATATTGTTCAGCCAGTTCTATCATCATCCGGTCACGAGTGACCTTGGCAATAATAGAAGCAGCAGCTATCGAAGCACTCAGCGCGTCACCGTGAATCAAGGAAACTGTTTCAATGCCGGCCGATACGATCGGCATTGCATCTACCAGCGCCACCTGCGGCTTAATCGCAAGATGTTCCAGAACCTCAGTCATTCCCTGCTTCGTAGCCTGATAAATATTCAGCTCGTCGATATTGCTGATACTGACTACATTTACAGAAACAGACAGTGCTTTGGCAAGTACTTCGTCATAAAGCTGCTCGCGCTTTACTGCCGAAAGCTGCTTGGAATCATTAAGTCCGCTGATAAATACCTCCTGCGGTAAAATAACAGCCGCTATCACCAACGGCCCTGCCAAAGGTCCCCGTCCTGCTTCGTCGATCCCGGCAATATACTGTGCCCCCTGAGTGTAATATTTACGTTCATAGGCCAGCATCTCCATAAAACGCTGCTGCTCTAAACGCAGCTTTTCCTGCCTTTTATGATAAGCGGCAACCAGCTTCTGCACACCGCTGCGCTCATCGGCAGCAAGTTCTGCCACCTGATCCGGGCCAGGCTCTCCCGCCAAAATCTCCTTTACCTCGCTGATCTTCATTATTCCCACCCCTAATTAAAAAGGCCGCGTTGCAGCGGCCTTAATTATTTTCACTCGGTTCATCTAAAGTAAAACGCCCTAAGCGTCCTGTACGAAAATCACGCAATACCAGTTGGATAACCTTATCAATGTCAAGCACACCGCCGGCCTTCAGGCAGCCGCGCGCGACGGCTATTTTAGCCATTACCTCACACACAGGCTCAGCTTCTGAAAAATCAATAGCGTACTTTACACGCAGATCCTCCGGATAGATATGCATCAAACGTTCAAGCAACAGCTCTACTGCTGTTTCCCTGTCATAAACATCCTCTTTGATCGCTCCCGTTACTGCCAGACAAAAGCCTACTTCCGGATCTTCAAATTTCGGCCACAAAACACCTGGGGTATCCAAAAGCTCCAGACCTTTGGCGATAGTCACCCATTGCTGACCTCGAGTCACACCAGGTCTGTCCGCTGCCACAACTTTATTTTTACCGACCAAACGATTGATCAAAGTAGACTTACCTACATTCGGCACACCCACGATCATAACACGGATCGAACGATTGCGTACACCTTTTCTCAGCCACTTATCCGTGACAGGCCTGGCCACCTGCTGGATCGCAGCCACCATCTGTTTTACGCCCTTACCGGTGCTGCAATCTACCTTACAGACAGGCAAACCGCTGTTTTTAAAAGTCTGCAGCCATTTTTCAGTCTTTTCCGGATCAGCCATATCGATCTTATTCAAAGCAACGACCTTGGGTTTATCCCCCAGCATCTGGATCAGCATCGGATTGCTGCTGGAACGTGGGATCCGCGCATCCAGCATTTCAACCACAACATCAACCAGCTTTAACTGCTGTTCCATCATCCGTTTCGCCTTCGTCATATGACCGGGAAACCATTGTATCTTAAAATCCATAATTATCTCCTCGACCGCCTATCAAGGCAGCATACGCCATCTTTCAACAGGCCAGAAAGCAACAACTGCTTCGCCTTTTACAAGCTTCAGCGGCACGAAATCAACATCGGCAAAACGGCTGTCTTCAGAATTATTACGGTTATCTCCTAAAACGAAGATATGCCCCTGAGGCACAACAGATTTTCTGTAATTAGACTTATTCGGGCCCTTCGGATCATCCTTGTAAATATAATTTTCTTCGATCACACTGCCGTTGACCAGAACCTTACCGTCACGCATCTCAATAGTATCACCGCCGGTCGCGATAACGCGTTTAATAAAATCGCGGCTTTCATCCTTCGGATAACGGAAAACAACGATCTCACCCTTTTTCGGCTCGGTAAAGAAATATTTATACTTGCTGACGATCAGGCGCTCGTGGCTTTCCAGCGTCGGATACATCGACGTACCCTCGACCATATAAGGCTCTACCACAAAAGTACGGATACAAAAAGCCAGCGCTACGGCTACAATGATCGAAACCAGCCAGTCGCTGATAGTATCCTGCCAAGATGTTCCTGATTTTTTAGTACTCATATATACTCCCTCTTATTCCAACGCATCAACTGAATCGGTGCGGTCTCTTTTATTTTTGCAAACGTACTCACAACGTTCGCAACACCGTTTCTACGTTAACAAACATTAGTGGATTTGTCAATCGCCAAAGGCAAATTGTCGAAAAAATTTTACATTAATATAGTGTTTTTTCTTGCCCAAAACAGTCGCTTGCGGTAAAATACATAAGTATTAGCTTTTCCAAAATCATCATTAAATAGGCAGGATATAACCCGCCTGTGTAGAATATTATAATGTTACTATTATAACAAAATTACAAGTTTCCAAGATGTAAGGAGAGATCACCATGGTCAAAATCGCTGTTATCGGCAGCTGTTCCATCGACCTCACAGTAGAAGCAGGCAAACGGCCTGCAGCCGGCGAAACAATAATCGGCAGCAGGCTCATAGTTTCACCAGGAGGCAAAGGCGCTAATCAGGCCGTTGCCGCCGCACGTTTAGGAGCTCAGGTACACATGATAGGCTGCGTAGGCGACGATGCTTACGGCACCATGATCATCAACAACCTGAAAACCAACAACGTCGATACCGGTTATGTCAGCGTCCTGCCCGGACAGAACAGCGGTACTGCCCATATCACCCTTGCCGAAGGCGACAACAGTATTATCGTCATCAAAGGCGCCAATGATCTGGTCATGCCCAAACATATCGATACTGCCTGGAACGTCATTGCCGCCGCAGACCTGGTCATGCTCCAGCACGAAATACCGCTGCCCACCATCGATTACATCATCGGCAAATGTGCAGCGGCAGGAATCAGCGTACTTTTAAATCCGGCTCCCGTGCAGCCCGTTCCTTCTGAATGGCTGGATAAAGTCACCTATGTGACCCCCAATGAACACGAAGCCGAAGCCCTTTATCCCGGTAAGACCAGCGAAGAAATCCTGCTGATGCAGGAAGAACGCTTCTTTATGACACTTGGCAAAGCAGGCGTTGCTTATGCTAAAAACGGCAAAGTACACACTGTTCCCGCATTCGTCGTTAATGCCCAGGATACCACAGGCGCAGGCGATACCTTCAACAGTGCTTTTGCCGTCGCAAGATGCGAAGGACGCAGCCTAGACGACAGTATCCGGTTTGCCAACGCCGCAGCGGCCCTCTCCGTTCAGAAGCTGGGCGCACAAGGCGGTATGCCCTATCTTAAAGATGTAGAAAGGATGCTTGGAGAATGCAAAAAATAGGAATCCTCAACAGCGACATCGCCAAAGTCCTAGCTGACTTAGGCCATACTGACACTATCGTTATCGGCGACTGCGGCCTTCCGGTTCCGGCCGGTGTCCCCAAAATCGATCTGGCTCTGAAACCAGGTACTCCTTCCTTTTTGGATGTCCTTACAGAAGTACTGAAATATATGGAAGTCGAAAAAATACATATCGCTTCCGAAATGGAAAGTAAAAATCCTGCTACGTGGCAGAAAATGCAGGAGCTTTTTGAAGATAAGGAACAGATCCTTAGCGACCACGAAGCCTTCAAAACCGCTACCAAAACTGCGAAAGCAGTGATCCGCACCGGTGAGATCACCCCCTACGCCAACATTATCCTGCACGCAGGCGTTATTTTCTAAAATCGATTCTACAGCAAAGGAGTTTTGCGACTAATGGAAATCACCATGAAGGGTATTTCAAAAGCCTTCGGCTCCAACGAAGTACTCAAAGGCGTCGACCTGACCTTAAAATCAGGAGAGATCCACGCTCTGATGGGTGAAAACGGCGCCGGTAAATCCACCCTTATGAATATCCTTACGGGTATCCATAAAGCCGACAGCGGCACGATCTGCGTCGACGGACGGGAAATAAGCTTTAAAAACGCACTCGAAGCCGAAAAATGCGGTATCGCTTTCATCCATCAGGAACTTAATATCTGGCCCAATCTCTCTATTCTCGAAAATCTGTTTTTGATGCAGAACGTAACCAACAGTTTCGGAATGCTTGACTTCAAAAAAATGCGCAGGCTGGCCGAAGAAAAATGCAGTCAAATGGGTATTACACTGCCTTTTGACGCAGAAGCAGGCGAATGCAGCGTTGGTCAGCAGCAAATGACAGAAATCATGCGTAACCTGATGCTTGATGCCAAAGTCGTCATCATGGATGAACCTACGGCCGCCCTGACAGAACGTGAAACAGAAAAACTGTTTGCCGTAATGCACGCGCTTAAAAACAAAGGCGTTGCCATCGTCTACATCTCGCATCGAATGGAAGAAGTATTCGCCCACTGCGATACCATCACCGTAATGCGCGACGGCTACGCTATCAGCAGCAAACCCACCCGCGAAACCAATATGGAACAGGTAGTCCGCGACATGGTCGGCCGTTCTATTACCGAATATTACCCCGGACGCACAAACGAACCCGGCGAAATAGTCCTGGAAGTCAAAAACTTCTGTCAAAAAGGACTGTTCAACAATATCTCCTTCAAACTGCGCAAAGGCGAGATCCTCGGCGTAGCAGGGCTGATGGGAGCAGGCAGGACCGAGATCATGCGGGCCCTGTTCGGCGTCGATTCCTGCAAGCACGGTGAAGTTTACCTGCATGGGAAAAAAGTCTGTATCCAAAAACCGGAAGACGCCATCAAAGCAGGCATCGGCTTCATCACCGAAAACCGTAAAAGTGAGGGCCTGATCCTCGACTTCTCCATCTCCAGAAATATTGCGCTGCCCAGTGTCGATACCTTTGCTAAACGCAGCGTGATCAACGCCAAAAACGAAACAGCCTTCTCCGAAGCGCTTTCTAAAAAACTGGGTGTCAAAACCGCATCGATCGACCTGGAAGCAGGCGCACTATCAGGCGGCAACCAGCAAAAGGTCGTCATTGCCAAATGGATCGGTATGAATCCATCAATCATTATTATGGATGAACCGACACGCGGTATCGATGTCGGCGCCAAGCGCGACATCTACGATCTAATGAACGAACTGACCTCTCAGGGCGTCGCCATCATCATGGTCTCCTCCGAACTGCCGGAAGTTATCGGCATGAGCGACCGCATCCTCGTTATCCACGAAGGTAAGATCGCCGGAGAGCTGGACCACGAAGAAGCGACACAAGAAAAAATAATCACCCTTGCCACAGGAGGACAGTAAATAATGAATATTAAAGAACGTATCCGTAAAATGGGCCCCTTTATTGCCCTTGTCGTAACCTTTATCGTCATAGCCGCCTTAAACGACAGTTTTGTCGATCCCAATAACCTGAAAAACCTGCTGCGTCAGGTTTCCATCAACGCCCTTATTTCTTTCGGTATGACCTTTGTCATCCTGACAGGCGGCATCGACCTGTCTGTCGGCAGCCTGCTGGCACTTTCAAGCGCCCTGATGGGCAGCCTGATCGTCAGCGGCATGAATCCGATGCTGGCGATCCTTGCTGCCTGCTTCATAGGCATGGGCCTTGGCGCTGTCAACGGCTTAGTCATTGCTTACGGCAAAGTAGCACCCTTTATCGCTACGCTCGCCACCATGACCATTTATCGCGGTCTGACACTGGTATATACCAATGGTAACCCTATCAGCGGTCTCAGTGACGACACTATGTTCCACGACTTCGGTCAGGGCTTTTTCATGGGATTGCCAGTACCTGCAATCATCATGCTGCTGGCATTTGCCGTTTCCTGGTTCATCCTTAGGAAAACTCCTTTGGGCCGTAAAATCTACGCAGTCGGCGGCAACGAAAAAGTTTCCTTCATCGCCGGCATCAAAATAGAACGTGTCAAAATCTTTGTTTATGCAATCACCGGTTTCTTCTGCGCTCTGGCAGGCGCAGTTCTCACCTCACGTCTCAATTCGGCCCAGCCGACTGCCGGCACCGGTTATGAACTTGACGCCATCGCCGCCGTAGTTTTAGGCGGAACCAGTCTTTCCGGCGGCAAAGGTTATATCACAGGTACACTGGTCGGCGTGCTTATCATCGGCACACTCAACAACGGCCTCAATATTCTCGACGTATCCAGCTTCTATCAACAAGTTGTCAAAGGTATTGTAATTTTACTGGCGGTACTTATGGACCGCAAAAAAGCTTAGGAGGCACTCACCAATGAAAAAAATCTGGACTCTTTTAGTAGCTGCCATCACAGTACTGGCAGTGCTCACTTCCGGCTGCGGCAGCAGTGACAAAGCTGCAAAACCCGCTGACGGCAAAAAAACAACTACCATCGGCTTCTCCATCTCCACACTCAACAACCCCTTCTTCGTATCCGTACGTAAAGGCGTTGAAGAAGAAGCAAAAAAACTCGGAGTCAATGTTAAAATCGTCGATGCGCAAAACGATCCCGCAAAACAGGCCAATGATATTTCTGACCTGATCCAGCAAAAAGTAGACGTACTGCTCATCAACCCGGTCGATTCCGCAGCAGTATCAACTTCTGTGGCAGCTGCCAACAAAGCCAGCATCCCCGTTCTGGCGCTCGACCGCAGCGCCGATAAAGGCACAGTAGCCTCCTTCATCGCTTCTGACAACGTCAAAGGCGGCGAAATGGCAGCCGAATACATCATCCAAAAACTTGGTGAAAAAGTAAAAGTAGCCGAACTTGAAGGCATCCCCGGCGCATCTGCGACCCGCGAACGCGGCGAAGGCTTCCATAAAGTAGCCGACCAAAAACTTACAGTTGTTGCCAAACAATCTGCTGATTTTGACCGCAGCAAAGGCCTGACTGTCGCTGAAAATATGCTGCAGGCCAACCCTGATATCCAGGCTATTTTCGCTCAAAATGACGAAATGGCACTGGGCGCTATCGAAGCAGCCAAAAGTGCTAACAAAAAAATCTTTATCGTTGGCTTTGACGGCACCCAAGACGGCCTGAAAGCAGTAGAAGCAGGCACTATGGCCGCAACTATTGCTCAACAGCCCGAACTGATGGGCCAGCAGGGTCTGGATGCTGCTGTAAAAGTAGCCAAAGGCGAAAAAGTTGAAGCTAAAATAGGCGTACCGCTCAAACTTGTAGACAAAAAATAATTACTGCCCTTTGACAATTTGGACAAACATAAAAACCCCGGCGCAATGCGCCGGGGTTTTGTTTTATCCTGCACAGGCTTCTGAAATAAACGCCTTCCTTTTAAAAGCTATACTTCAAATCAACGAACCATTTATTACTTTGAGCATCGCTGCCTTTTTGATAACTATAGCTTACACCATACGTCATATGCCCTTTTTCTGCTTCCAGGCCCACTTTACCAATGAACGAGCCTTTATCCATTACCGTATAACCAAGTCTGTCTGCCGCAGTAGTCCCAGGTAAACCAACCGTCATACTGCTGTCAGTATCACCCATAGCCCACATATACGACAAATCGACATTCGGACGAATCTTCCAGCCGTTATCCGCAATATTTTCATAAGTCAGCGACACACCTACAGGCAGCAGCCAGACATTCTGACGTTCAGGAACATAATTAAAAGCTGCCAGACCGCCAATATCAGAACTGTAGGAACCTGTATCAATGCTTAAATATCTTAAACCAACATAAGGCATTACCTGCAGATTATCATATTGATATAGTTTTTCACCTTTGATCCCCAAAGTGATCGTATCAGTTTTCGGATTTGCCGTTAACAGGCTGCCGAAATTATTTTGTTCCACATCACTGTCACTGCGGCTATAACCGATATCAGCAATCAAATTGGTATCAGAATTTCTCATGCTGCCATATAAGCTTACCCCCCAGAAATCAAAATCATTGCGGCTGTAAGCGGCACTGCCGACGCTGGTAGTATCACCACTGCCATAACTGAAGGCAATACCGCTTTGGAATTTGCCGATCTTAGCAAAATCAGTGCCCAAAACAAAGCCATTATATTTGCTGTCGTAAGAAGCAGAACCACCAGCCATAGCCATATCACGCACTTTATCCTTACCGTGTACATATTGTGCCCAAATCCCGGCACCGCTGTTATCTTCATACAAGCTGCGGCCTTTACCGCCAACCTCTGCAACCGGAGCAGCGTTCAACGACAGCCTTCCTGTAACAGTACCTGTAACATTGCTGGCAACTGAAACCGCATTGGCACTGGTGCCTGAAGTTTCACCAATCTGTACTGCGGCATTGATATGCGCAGCAGCCTGAGCTGATGTAATATCGGCGCTGCCGGTTACAGCAGCAACAAACGCTTTGGCACCCGGAGCAGATTTAGCAACAGCATCACTGTCTGTTACGATGCTCCCAATAACAGAAGTTGCTGCCAGCGACGTTCCGCCTGCAGCTGCAACGATCTGTTCTTTAGCAGCTTCTTTTTCATCAGCACTCAAATCTTTCAATTCCTTATAAACAACGTCATAATCTCTGTTATTCTGTTTGACCTCTGCAAACATCGAAGTCCTGTCATAGGCAAGATTTTCGTCTTTCCAGAAGTTAGCTGTACTGTCTGCGTCCACACTGACTATTTTATAAGTACCGGCAGTTTTCAAATCATTTATACCCAGTTTGCCGTTTTCATTTACTGCAAGCGTACCGCCGTCTGCAACTTTGATCACAGCCTCATCAGCATTTGCTGTAACACCTTTCAACGTAAGATTATTTACTTTGGAAATATCTAAAGTACCTTTATTAACAACAGCACTGCCTTTCCAATTCATAGTATCTGAGCTGACGGCAATATTGCCGCGTTCGTAAACATTGATATCGCCGGTCAGTTCTGCAGTATCCGTAACATTGACAGCTATATTAGTCGTACGATCATGCTTACTGTATCCGTCCCCAATACTGCCGGCATTGATATCGCCAGCCATTACTAAATTTCCGGCGGTAATATTCAAATCAAAAGCAGTAGCAGCATGTTGGTTACCAGTCAAAGTTCCATAAGTGCCGCAAATATTTCCATCAATACTCAATTCATTGGCAGTTACATTCAGCATGCCCCAGCCGCCAGAGCCAAAAACACCGCCTGCAACATTTGTCGAACCATCAAAAGCAGCTTTATCTGCATTAAAGTTTACAGTGCCGCCTTCATTTACCTGTAATATTGAAACACCATAATCATCTTTGCCCCAAGTAGTTTTGGCATAAAAATCACCAACAGTAATATTAGCTACATTTGCAGCTCCTTTACGGACATGAACAAACTCATCGCCAGTATAAGATACTATTTTATCAGCAGTGATATTTAATGTATTATTATCCCCGGTCAATCTAAAACCACGGTCGCCGCCTTGTGTTTCTGAACCGACATAAATTTCTTTGGCATTAATCTCCAAAGTACCGCCACCAGTAACAACTGCAGCGTTGTAAGCAGTACCAGGAGTACTCGAAGAACTACCTGTTGTAGGATTAGCACTATTAAAGACAATTTTGTCCACAACATTCGTTTTACCATATCCTTCGGTTTTGCCATTCACAAAAACTCCAGCATACCTATATTCATTACAGCCATTATAATCGGTACTGGGACTTGCAATATTTACAATATTTGGCTCACTCTCAGCAGCCCAGACGTCCCCCCCAGATATACAAACGTTAATTACACCTGCGGCTAACAATGAACACATAACTTTCTTGGTCAACTGTTTTTCTCTGACCGACATCGACATACTCATCAACCTCTTTCCTTATTTATTCATCTAGTTTTAATAACCGAATACATTCTTTTATTTTTCTTCTTATTTTTAATTTAAAGAACATATTCTATCATTAAATAATCATAACACACTTGTACCCCCCCGCAAGACATAGTGTCTGTTTTTTCTGAAATTTTCTTTGCTTTTTTATCCCTTATTATGTAAAAGCTTATCTGCACATACAAAAAAATCAAAAAGAAGACTGATAAAAATCAGCCTTCTTTTTAATTATCAAGTATCATTACTCTTTCACCTTAGACTCAGTCTCTGCTCCTATCAGCAGCTCATCGATCGTACAACCAAGCAGCTTACGCAGACTCAAAAGCAGCCGTAAGCTTGGCGACAGACGACCATTTTCTACATTACATAAATGCGACTGCGATACACCAATCTGTTTTGCCAAATCAGACTGGCTGATATCAGCACGCAGCCTGCGAATCTTGATTTCCATCCCCATTTTTCTGTAATCTATTTTTTCCATGTTCTTCCTCCGCTCTCAGCAGCTGTAAGCAGTACTGGCAGCACCAAATTCTTTTTCTGCTGCCATACTGCCTGCCAACTACTCAACCTACTGCCTTAGAAGCTGTACTGAACGCCCAAGTTAGCGCCCCAGTGTTTAGTAACATCGCCGCCGAAACTGCGCTCAACATCACCGTACAATTGGAAGTTTTTACCCAAGGCTACATTGCCGCCCAACCCCAGCTCCAGCCAGGTATCGCCGTAATCTTTATCAGCCTTGTAGCTTTCGCCGTTAGCCGCCAGCATCCTTACAGCACCGTCACCGCTGAACTCATGCAATACAGAAGCCTTGACATAAGCGCTGCCGCGTTTGAACTCCTTGCCGGCCACTACGCCTAAACTCCCGATCAAGCTGTTGATATCGTCGTAGGCTACGCTCACGCCTTTAGCACTGCGGTAATCATACCCGTCAATGCGGCCATAAGTCAGCTGCAGCTGCGGTTCAACAAAAACATCATTACCTGCTTCAAAACGCTTGCTGTATTCTACCCCAAAGGAAGTAGCATCGGTTGAGTAATCGCCGTTATCGCTGTATTTGCCGTAAATATCCATATCACCATAGATACGGCCGCGTTTCAGCACGATGTCTAAAGCGCTGTCATCTTTGCCCAGCAAAGTCCCATACAGACTTACAGCACCGATCTTGTTCTCACCGCTGCCGCTGTTATAGTTCAGACTGCCGTCCGTATATTCGTAGGCAGCGCCGATCAGCCAGTCGCCGGCTTTCGCATCATAACCGATCTGATAGGTTTTATATTTGTTAGTGAAAGCATCGCCGCCCAGCTTGCCGCCAAACATCCTTACCCAAACACCGTTATCAGAGCCGCTCTGCAGTTCGCCCAAACGCTGGCGCAATGTACCGTTGCTGTCGATCCAAGAACTGTAGGCCACCTGGTTGCTACTTTCCATCACATCCACACTGTTGATGGCAGTTTTACCAAGCGAGCCGATATACCAGTCATATTTGCCGTTGTTAGCTCTGGCAGCCAGGTTCACGTCATATTCGTAGAGTCCACTAGCATAAACAGGCCCGTCTACAACAAAATCCGTGCCGTTAGCGGCGCCCTTGACTAATACGGCTTGCTGGGCTGCCGCAGCTTCCATGCCGCCAACAGAGAGCAGTTCCAGTGTACTGGTGCCGGAGGCCGAGGTTTTATCAATGATCAGCTGGTCGCTATAGCTGCCGCCTGCATCAGCCCAGCCCAGATTCATCACAAATTTGCCATTGGAAGCATTAAGATTACCAACTTGCAGATTGCTGTAACTACTGCTGTCCGCAGCCATATTGATGACGGAGCCTTTACCGACAGTCAGGTCACTGACCGAAGAATTGCCCTGCACATCCCAGTAAGCACCGTTAGTGAATTTTAAATTATTAGTGCTGACCGAATCGGTATAGCTGTTGCCCTTTAAAAAGGACTGTGCCGTATCAAAATTGACCTGAACATTACCAGAAACAGGAATGTCCGAATCAGGTGATTCATTGATGTAGCGGGAAAGGATATAGCCTTCGATCTGCACGTCACTACCACCGGCCTGATTGACCATGATCGTACCGCCTTCACCCATCAGTGCCTCTCCAACATTAGCGTTTTTGATGATCAACCCCTTATCAAAAGTGATCTTGGCTTTCGTGCGGCTATACACAGCATTCATCTTAGCATGGCTTTCGCCCGGAGTCGTCGCCAGCGTGATGCTGGCATCGTCCTTAAAGTTCAGCTGACTGCCTGTTTGCGCATAAACGCCAAACATGGTAGCAGTATCATCATCACTGCTGAGATCGATCACCGTTTTACCTGCCACATCAAGCTGAGCTTCTGCAGTGCTTTCAATACCATAGAGAAGATCAGTGTGAGTGTTTGCTTTGATCTGCAGATCACCGTTGATATTCATACTGCCATGGCCATTATCAGCTACCAACTCGATGCCCGAGAATTCTGCTTTATTCGTATTCGCCGTAATAGCCAGCGAATCGAAGCTTGTCCCCGCACTGAACTGGCTAAAGCCATACACATAATGGGCACTGTCCCATTCATCAAGTATACTGTCTGTCGTCGAAGTAACGTCAAGCACAGTTTTGCCAAAACTGCTGTCTGCGTCACTGCCCTGGATCAGGATCCCTGCTACATTGCCCTGACCTTCCAGCTTAATATTGGTAGACCCGGCAATGGTAAGCTTATCATGCGCACCTTCAGAGTTGATCCCTTTGATCCTTCCGTCGCTCGTTTTGGCATAGATCTCAAGATTCTGTGCCTGTAATGTATTAGCTGCACCACTATAGCTCCAATCGCGTATACGGATACCATCTATTTCATTAGCAGCCTCAACGTGCAGCTTCAGGTCACCCTGCAAGTCCATTTTGGAACCATCCTGCATCGTGACACCGGAAGCATAATTCATCTGCTGATTGGCATTATCTTTATTGACATTGACTGTCAAACCTTTGCCGGTAACAGCAACCACATAAGTGTCGCTATCTGTTTGCCCATCCAACCAGACACCATTAGTATAGCATTCCGCCAGATCACTGTTGATAGTGATGGCAGAGTCAGCTCCCAGCTCTACTTTACCCTGGCTTTCTACACGCAAACCAAAACGCCAGACCTCGTCTTCGCCGCTTTCATTATTTGTTCCGGTGCTGTTGATCGTCAGATCGAAGCCTTTGTTTGCCTTGAAAGTAGAGACACCTTCAGCCATGATGCCATTATAGCCGTAAGCGTCACCGCTATCGGAGATCATAACTTTAACAGCATCGTTGGCAATAGTTGTGTTATTTCTGCCATATGTATAAATACCGGCACAATTTTTTCCTGGGTCTGCCATCGTAATGGATATTTTATCGTAAGTATCTCCCCAGTTGCTTGTAGATAACGTATCCGTACCGTTATAATCTGCCGCCTGCGCGCAGGGCATTACCCCCCCAGATGACAAAAGTAGTCCCAGAGTGATCACTTTCGCCAGATGTTTTTGATAGCCTTTCATAGTCCCATCTCCTCAGTTTTTTAATATAATAATCTTTCCAAAACCTGACTCACAAAGCTAAAAATATTCGGGTACAGCGGCTGCCCTATCTTAGAAGCTGTAACGCACACCCAGGTTAGCGCCCCATTTTTTATTGACATCAGCTCCGAAGCCGCGTTCCACATCACCGTACAGCTCGCAGTTTTTACCTAAAGCTACATTGCCGCCCAGCGCTAATTCAAACCAGGTATCGCCGTAATCAAAGTCACGGGTCAAAGCCGCACCGTTTTTATCCGTAAGTCTGGCAGTGCCGTCGCCGCAGAATTCGTGCAGCAAGGACAGACGCGCATAGACAGAACCGTGCCGCAGCTGCTGCCCGGCGCTGATGCCGAGCCGTCCGACCAGCGTATCAATACCGTCCGTTGTTACATCTATACCTTTAGCAGTAGTATAACTGTTGCCGTTGATATGTCCGTAAACGAGCTGCGCCTGCGGTTCTACAAAAATACCATGCTGCTGCTCCAAGCGTTTGTTATATTCCACGCTCAATGAAGTAGCGTTGGTCTCGTAAGCGCCGCTGTCAGGATACTGCCCCCAGGTCTTGACATCGCCGTAAATACGCCCATGCTTCAAAACGATATCGAACGCGCTGCCGTCTGCCTGCTGCATAGTGCCATACAGGCTGACTGCCCCGACCTTACTGTCACCGCTGGTCGTACCACTGACGTCGCCTTTGGTATATTCGTAAGCTGCCCCTAGCTGCCAGTTGCCGAGCGCCTGATCGTAACCGACCTGATAGGTGTGGTATTTATTATCATAACCGCTGCCGCTTAGTTTACCGCCAAAAACCCTTGCCCATGCTCCCCGCTCACTGTTTTGGCGCAGTTCACCTAAACGGCTGCGCAAGTTGTCACTGCCATGCAGCCAGGCATAATAGACAGGCGTACTGGTCGCCGCAACTGCCAAAGCATCGCTAACCACCTTACTGTTCAGGCTTTGGACATACCAGTTATTGAAACCCTCTGCGTCTACTGTTTTATCAAGATTCGGCGTATATTCATAGATACCGCCGCCGTAAGTAGTTGCCCCTACAAAAGCAGCTGCGCCTTTGCTGCTGATAACAGTATTCCCGGAGTCCAGTGTTTTACCTACCAGCGAGCTGATCTTATTGATGGTGATACTGTGCGTACCGGCTTCAGAATCAGCAATATCGATCTTGTCACTGCTCGTGCCGTCGTTGTCAACGATAAAGCCCGCACCGCTGCCTGTCAGCTTGCCGACTGTCAAAGTGCTGAACGCGCCCGCATCAGCAGTCATGTCGATCTTACCGCCGTCAGCCGCCTGCAAAGCAGTCACTGCTGACTTTCCGGTTACACACCAGCCCGCACCATCTGTAACAGCAAGGTTTACAGTGCCGTTGCCTGACAAATTACTGCTGCCGCTGAAAACAGATGCTGCCGTATTGAGCGTAACATCGACAACACCATTGTTATCGGCTGCGATGTTGCCCCAAATCACTACATCATTGAGGCCAGCCGCCGAGCCCTGATTGATGGAAATACTGCCCTTGGCACTCGTATCCTCATTGCCTGCCGCCGAAACTGCCGTACCGCCTGCAGCGTCAATATACGCGCCTTTTTGGAAAATTATTTTACTTTCAGCCGCAGCAGAGTCATCATCAAAATAAGCGCTGACACCGTAAAGATAGCCCGCTGCTTCGCCAATGCCTGCCGCCGTGACTTTAGCATTATCTGCAAAAATCACCTGCCCGCCGTTAATAGCCGCTACTGTTTCGGCATAGTTAGTGCTTTGAGCTGTCAGCTCGGCTGCGCTGTTAAAAGTAATAATGCCTGCATGGTTGGCAGTAACCGCAGAAGCTAAAGCACCACCGCTGACAGCAGTGACCTGAGAGGCCTCTCCGCCTGCTTCACCAAGGGTGATTTTGGCGTTGCCGTCCGCGTCGTCCTCATATTTATGTACTAAAAGACCCATCGCACTGCCACTGTCAGATTCGGCGCGCAGTATCAGCTCTTTGCCTGTAACTTCGGCATGAGCAGTCGCTTCGATACCCACGACCTGCCCCTCCTGATCATTGTGTAGGTTGATCAGCCCCGCATTAAAATCGACTTTGCCATAGCTGTGGGCATAAATCCCCCTCACGCCATTAGCAGCTTCGCCGGCTTTGCGGGCGGCCCTGTCGATATCGATCAGCAGCTTTTCGCCCACCTTCACCTGCGCACCGTTGTCAGCCTGTACGCCGATCAGCTCACTGCCACCCTGCACCTGCCCTGATGTATACCCGACAGTATCAGCTTCACTGCTGCCGGTGACGATCGCCAGATCATCATAGTTTTGGATAGAAGCTATATCAGTGTTTTCCGTATGCGCAGTGCCGATATCACTTTTAGTAGCCCACACGCCGCGCACAGTTTCGTTGGACTGCCCGTCGCCGCGCTGGCTGATGATGATCTGCGCATTTTTGATGTCAGTCCGACCGCCATAACCTTGAGTTTTATCCTCCTGCTTGAGCCAGTCGCCTTTCGTCAAGACCCCCGTCATATTGACAGTAGCCTCGCTCCCCGACGCCAAACCCAAATCGATCCTAGCGTTATCTGCCGTCAAGATGTTCTTGTAGCGGCTGATATTTGTTTTATAATAACCTTCGACATCGATACCGGCTACGGTAGTGGGATCACTGCTGCTGGCAGCATTGCTCACTGTGCTGACAGCGATCTGCAGATCAGCAATATTAGTCGCGTGCTGGCCGTCAGTACTGGCAACGCCGATAACATCAGCCTGTCCGTGTACGGCAATGACAGCCCGATCTACCGTCAGCGAGGCAGTACCTACCTTGTAATTGCCGCTTCTAGAAGCGCCATTATTCTGCAAGGCAGTGATACCTGCTAAACCGGCAACACAGCTGACTTCCGTATGCAGATTTTTGATGTGCAGGTCGTCATTGATAGCTGTAGAAGTAGTCATATTACTACTGCCACTCAAACTATTATTGACGATATAAACATTGTCATACTCGCCTTTAAAACTAGCGGCGCTAGCGTATTCCTTTGGTGAGTCTGCTGTGCCGTAATCCTGCGCCTGCGCACATGGCATTACCCCCCCAGATGACAAAAGTAGTCCTAGCGTGATCACTCGCGCCAGATGCTTGTGATATTTTTTCATAGATCCATTCCTCCGTTTGCAGCCAACAGCTGTTAAACTTCCCTTCTGTCAGCGCTCAATTCATACCAAAGGCCACCGATCCTAAAATCAGTGGCCTCTGAATATTTACTAATGTGTTGCTGTTACTTAAAAGCTGTAACGGAAGCCTACGTTGACGCCCCAGTTTTTAGTAACGTCGCCGCCGCTGACACGTTCAACGTCTAAATACATGCTGGAGTCACTATTGAATTTGTGATTAACGCCAAGACCGTATTCAAAACCGGTGCCGCCGATGCTCTCACTGTAGCCGGCAGTACGTCCGTCCGCACGGATGCGGGTATTGAGGTCGCCGTCGAAATCATGCAGGATCGCTGCTTTCAGATAAACGTTGCTGCTTTCAGCAAAGGTCTTGCCCAGCAGGAAGCCGCCGCGCAAAACGATGCTGTTCATGCTGTCATTAGTTACATTCATGCTGCCGTCACGGGTAGTTACGGTATAATCGTCGCTGCCCAGATGCACATAGCTGGCACGCGCCATCGGCTCGATGAACCAGCCGTCGTTCAGCTGCTGACGGTAGCCGTATTCCACAGCAAAGCTCAATGCCGTGCTGCCAAAATCGCCGTCCAGTTTTTGTGCGATCGTGCCGCCGTAAGAGCTGGTTTCACTGTCGACTTTGCCGACTTTAGCGATGATGTCCACATGGTGCCCTTTAGCTCCGATCCAGGTGCCGTACAAAGCTCCTGCGGCCGCTTTGATCTCGCCTTCGCCGCCGGTCAGAGTGGTATCTCCTTTAGCATATTGCCCTGCCAGGCCGATACGCCAGTTATTGCCGACTTCGCGGTCGTAGCCTGCGGCAAAACCGTTGTATTTGAAGTCGTTATCGCCGTCAATACCGTCCACTTTGATCTTGCCGCCGACATATTTAGCCCAGACGCCGTCATTATCATCCGCGGAATTACGCACATCGCCCAGACGTTCCATCAAAGTTTCATCAGCGCCGAACAAGGTCACTGCCGCACCGGCTGCGATCTTATTAGCATCTTGAGCAGTTTTTTGAGCAGTGGACTGAGCTGCTGCTTTTGTGTTGATCTCAGTCAGGTTCAGGCTGCCATCAGCGAGCTCAACTTTGCCTGCGTATTCATAAGACCAAACGCCGTTGTCATATTGCATTTCGTTGATATTATACGTGCCGCTGGCATCAGCGTTTTCGATCAGTTTGACATTATCCAGCAGATGACCTTTGCCTGCCGCGCCATCGGCGTTGTTATAGCCGTTGCGCATCCCCTGGTCAAAAACAGTGATGTTGTAAGTGCCCTTGCCCGTTGCCGCATTAGAACCGCCATCTTGGGAAACAAGGATCTGGTCGCTGCCAGCAGCTTGACCATAAACGCCATTAGCATTAGTACGCATAAAGAGATCGTTCGTACCGGTCGCCGTCAAATCTTTAGTATCGATCTTGCGGTAGTCAGTGCCGTTGTATTTATCTTGTTGATTGTTATCATCAAAGAAGTAAACACTGCTGCCATTTAAAACAGTCGTTGCCGCAACCTTCAAAGTTGACAGGTTATCGGTCAGGTTCATAGTCGAACCGGTTATCGTAATGCTCCCTTTGCTATGACCGCCGTCACTTTCGGTGCCGTTGACTGTAGTATCAGACTTCAAATTAAGAATGCTCGTAGTTGTTTTATTGGTAACAACCGCAACATCACCATTCAGTACGATACCTTCTGCCGCGTCTTTGGCATCAAAGGTAACCTGGCTGTCATAAGTCCAGACAGAATATTCTTTGTTAAGCCCTGTTCCAGTTCCGCCAAGAGCGGTTACTTTGATGCCGCCGTTTTCACTGACGAACTCGAGGTTATTCTTATTACCTTCTATACCCTGAGCTATTTGCTGAGTAGTGTCTGTAGATATGCCGGCAGTCGCTTTGATCTCGATAGCGCCGGTGGTATGTACTTTTACAGTAGTATTATCCACTGCCATACCCTGGGCAAGATTCTTTGTTTCACCGCTATCAGCTTTAGCCTCAACAGTAAACTTGCCTGTAACATCAGCGATCATGGAACCGCCATTGATCGTAAAGCCAGTAGCATCAGTTTTTGTATTGGTCGCAGCAGCTTTATAGCCAGTCCAGGTCGTTCCTCCGTCCGCTGTTGAATAATCACCGCTGTTGACATCTCCTGCTGCCGTAGCTGTAACAGTAAAGTCACCTTTGACCGCATAAACATTATCAGACTTAACTGCGGTAACTGCCTTGGCCGAATTTAACTCAGCTGCATTTTCAGCTTTGGCTGTGATCGTCAAACCGCTGTCAGACACTACGTTGAGCACTCCGCCTGTAGTTGTCAAAGCATTAGCTTTGGCATCTGCACCGTTACTGCTCTGAGCGATAGCGTCGTGCTTGGTAGAGCCTGTGCCGCCTTTACCACCTTCGCCGCCGTCAGTACCATTGATACCCGTAGCTGCAGTACCTGCAGTACCATCTGCACCATCAGTTTTGTCCGTCCCGCTGGCTGCGATCGTGCCCACGCCGTTACCTGCTGTAGCGGTAGCAGTAATAGCAGTTGCCTTGAGATTTATCTCACTGTCAGTGAAAGCAAGTCCGGTGCTAACAGCGCTGCCGCCTGCGCCGCTGATGCCGTTAGTACCAACAGTTCCGCCTGTGCCGCCTTTACCACCAGTACCGCCCGCGCCGCCTTTACCGTCGTTAGCTTCAGTTCTGTTGGCTTCTGCATTAGATACATTCAAGTTGATAATATCCGGGCCGGAAACGAGAGGGTCGCCGCTTGCAGCCCAACCATAGCTGGTTACATGGGTAGTTGTGTCAGTGCTGGAAGTCCCGACATATTTTTGTATACTTGTTGTTTTTTTGTCCTGTGATCCGGTATAAACATGGTTGGACCCGGCCTGGCCGGCCTGACCGCCTTTGCCGCCAAAACCACCGTCACCGCCGTCACCACCGTTACCGCCAAGTCCGCCTTTAGCTCCGTTACCACCGGCAGCAGTTACAGTGACTGCGCCTAAGTCAACATTCATTTTCAGGCCGCTGCCTGTAAAACCTGCAGCTGTAGCGGCTCCGCCCTGGCCGCCGTTACCGCCGTTACCACCAATGCCGCCAGCACCGCCTACCGCACCAGTAGCACCCGCACCACCGTCACCGCCAGCGCCGCCATAAGTGTTCCCTGATAAAGTTTGATGCTGCGTCGTAATTGTAGTTACAGTATCATAGGTGCCAACAGTACTAGCACTAGCAGTACCTAAAGTATTACTGGTTGTTACTGCTGCACCATTATCAGTAGCTGTCAGATCAGCAGAATCCAGGTCACCGCCCTTTTCACCGAAAGAACCGTTACCACCTTCGCCGCCAGTGCCGCCAACGCCGCCTTGGCCGCCAACGCCGCCTTGGCCGCCGGCATTACCATTACCGGCTGTAGCCGTTACGGTCAAACCGTTCAAAGCAATGCTGGCATTGGTGATATTATTTATTTTTAAACCATTAGCCGTAGCTGTACCACCGTCACCGCCAGCTGCGCCATTACCGCCTGTGCCGCCTGTCGAGCCGGCTACTGCTGCAGTACCAACACCGCCAGTTTTACCCGTGTGTCCATTGTTGGCAGCCTGAGCATCAGTCTGACCTGCTTGCTTAGCAGTTTGCCCGGCAAGATATTCCTGTGTATAAGTTATACCTTTATTCCCATCAGTACCAGCTGCACCGATACCGCCTTCGCCGCCGTAACCGCCGTGCCCTCCTTGTTCAGCAACTGCTTTGACGGTCAAAGAGCCGCCAGTGATACTGACATTTTGTCCGTTGCCGATCTCGATCCCGGTGGCAACTGCTTTACCGCCAATGCCGCCTTTTGCTCCTTCGCCGCCTTTTAGTGTAGCATCAGTACTGCCATCGATACCTTTTTGCCCTTGATGCTGGAAGGTACCGCCGCTAGTAGTAGCATCACTGTAGGTTTTGCCACCTAAAGCGCTAAGCGTAACATCTCCGCTGACAGCGATAACAGCGTTGCTGATATTGGTGCTGTAAACTCCCTGCACGGAAGCCATACCGCCAGCCTGCCCAAAAGCACCTTCTTTGACTGTATCCCCGGCTGCTGCACCAACACCGTCTTTACCCTGGATAGCTTCGACTGACATACTGCTGATCGTGAGGCTTTTACCGCCCATGTCACCAAAAGCGGCCCATTTATTATCATTAAAGTTCTGATGATATTGAGCTGCGAAAACATTGGCACCCGATTTATCAGCGCGGTTATCGCTGATCTCATGATTAGGATCGGTACTATAGTATTCCCAGGTAACGGGAGTAGTATCCGAACCGATCTGCGCACTGTCTGCAAAAGCCTGTCCGGGCATACCTGCCCACGCCGCTCCCATTACAGCCAGCGTCACTGCTGCTGCCAGCTGTTTCTTTTTGTTTGATTTGAACTCCATCAAAAACCAACTCCTTAGATTTTATGCTTGGTTATCATAGCAATTTATTTTTTCTGCCGTTGTGCGGCAGGAAAATACGGTAAATATTTACCAAAACTATTTTTTACTTTTGCGAGCA
>CEAH01029233.1_pt1 | contig 24830 bp, 22 predicted proteins | sample 557571 | NCBI WGS metagenome assembly CEAH01 (sample SAMEA3182092, study PRJEB8094) | gut metagenome | biome: human; feature: gut; material: Stool; isolation source: human stools | place: Canada | collected 2013-11-25
AACCTCACCCGTGAGCAGGCTGCCAAGATCATCAGCTACCTGCTGCTCGGCAACAAGACCGCCGAGGCTCTCGTCGGTGCTGCCAAGTTCACCGACGTCGCGGCCACCCGCTGGTCCGCCGGCTTTGTTGACTACTGCGCCTCCACCGGCGTCGTGGCCGGCAATGGTAACGGCACCTTCGCTCCCGCCGGCCAGCTGACCGGCTTCCAGTTCGCCAAGATGCTCCTCGTCGCGCTCGGCTATGATGCCAACATTGAGGGCTTCACCGGCACCGACTGGCAGATCAACGTCTCCAAGGTCGCCAATCAGGTCGGTCTCTTCAACGGTCTGAGCATCAGCGGCACCGCCGTTCTCACCCGTGAGCAGGGTGCCCAGATGTGCCTGAACACTCTCAAGGCTCCTCTGGTCGAGTACACCAACAAGGGCGGTAACATCACGATCAATGGCACCGTCATTGGTATCGGCGCGTCCAACGCCCAGTATGTCACCACGACTCTGGCCCGCGAGCAGCGCATCAGCGACCGCACCCTGACCAACACTGACACCAACACCAAGGGCGGCTACACCGTTGAGTTCGGCGAGAAGTACTATCCCGCCCTCGAGCTCAAGACCGACAGCGACGATTTCGATCGTCCCGCCCACCAGTGGCTGCACAACAACAAGAAGATCGGCTCCTATGTGGATTACGATCTGATGGTTGCTGAGTACACCACCGCCATCGACGGCAAGGAGCTCTATGAGAAGCTCGGCTCCTCCATCATCAAGGAATATACCACTACCTATTATGTCGACGGTCAAGTCAATGATACCATTAAGACCGGCAACATGATCAAGACCAACACCCGCGACTATGAAACCACCGGCAACGGCGTTCTGACGCAGGTCTTCGTCAATGATGATCGCAAGGATATCACCATCGTCTCCATCAACACCTACATTGCACAGGCGGTTGCTGATTACAACACCAAGAAGGAGACCCTGTCCTTCGCGTCCCCCGATGAGACTAAGTTCGACAAGGCTCTCGCTTCCTCCACGCTGTCTGTTGAGGACTTCCCCGCGATCGCTGACATGAAGGCCGATGATCTCTTCCTCATCACCATGGCCGAAACCAGCACCAAGAAGTTCACTGTTCAGTCTGTTGCCGCTGTTGAGAAGCTCGAGAACAAGGACATCACCAAGTTCACCAAGGAGAGCAAGCTCACCACCGACGGTACCGAGTACAAGTATTCCAAGAAGGGCACCATCTGGAACGAGCTCGGCACGACCTACAATGATAACGCTCTTGACAAGTCCTACAACGTCTATCTCGACCAGTATGGCTACGTCATCGCTACCGAGATCTACAGCGATACTCTCAAGTATCTGTTCATGACCGGTTACGATCTGGGCACCAGCCACCTGTCCATCAAGACTGCGGATGCGGCGGTCATCTTCACCGATGGCACCATGAGCACCGTCAAGGTCAATGTCAAGGACACCAATGAGAACATCGGCAAGAACGGTGATCAGCTCGTTAACGGCGATAGCCAGTACAACAAGTGGTTCTCCTACACCGAGAAGGACGGCGTCTACACGCTGAAGCCCGTTACCGCTACAGTCAATGTCGCGGCTGATGCTGATGGCGTTCAGGCTATCAACAGCGCCAAGGTTCGCCTGACCGACAGTGCTGACAACAAGATCAAGGCCTACGGCAACGACGATTCCATCTACATCACGGTTGAGACCGGCAAGGTCTGGGCTGGTTCCAACTACAATAAGAACGACATCGCGATCACCAAGGTCACCGGCACCTACACCGGCGTCCAGAACATCGACCTTAAGATCTATGAGGATCTCGCCAATGACGACATCTACAACGACGAGACCTACAACCTCCTGAATAAGGACTTCACGGTTGCCCCTAAGACCAATAAGGTTTCCGATATTGATAAGGACGAGGTCGGTACTGGTGTGTTTGCTCTGTACAATTCCAAGGGTTATGTTATCGCCGCCATCGTGGTCGGTGAGGACAACACCAGCAGCGACAACTATGCTTACGCTCTGAAGGCTGCTCAGAACGAATACAAGTCCGGCGACTATTACTATTGGGACTTCATCGCTGTTGTCAACGGCAAGGTCGAGACCCTGACCGTCAAGAGCGAGTATGACAAGGCCTTCACCAAGAATGGTACCGCCAACATCATTTCGGATAACATCGGCGCTGACAAGGGCTCCATGTTCAAGCTGACCTATGATAAGGATGGCTATGTTATTGGCGCCAAGCTGATGGACGATGATCAGGCTAAGGTTTACGGCAACACCGAGGCCTTCGGCACTAATCCTGCTACTCAGGACACGCCGCGCGACATCGATCCCGATAAGGATAAGATCTACAATGTTGATGTCACCAAGGATGCCAAGCTGAGAGTTACCGGCCGCACCCTGTACCTCGGCGGTCTCGATGACTACGGTCTGACTCTCGCCACCGGCGCTCCCGTCATCGTGGCGCAGGACGAGGTGTACACCGATGGTGATAAGAACTTCACCTATGCCGAGTACACCACCTTCGCTCAGGCGCTCAGCGCTCTGAATGACAGCGATAAGTTCGAGGGTTGGGTCTCTGCCGTTCTGAACGGCAAGGGCACTGCCGAGTACGTTGTCATCAACAGTGCTGACGCGATCGGCGTTACCACCGAGAAGGACCCCGGCACCACCACCGGCGATGTTGCTAAGGTTGAGCTCAAGGTCAAGAATTCCAAGGGCCTGATTACTCTCTATGGCAAGAACGGCAAGCAGATCACTGAGAAGAATGAGTACAGCTTCGAACTGTGGCAGTATGCCAAGGGACAGGACAACTACGTTCTGGTTGACGAGGGCACCTATACGTATGGTGTGACGCCTGCGTTCGCCACCGAAAGTGGCAATAGCTACTACGTCGTGGTCGATGGCGTTAAGTCCAACATCGTTCGTGGCTAATCGAATCTTCTGACTTGATACTTCACTGAAACGAAAAAAAGGGAAGGCTCCGTAAGGAGCCTTCCCTTTTTATTCAGTTTTCCGCGTCCAGCAGCGCAATGACCTGATGCGTGAAGCCGGTGTAGTTCAAGGGGCAGTTGGCGTCACCATTTGACCACGTTGCGCTGCGGTCAGCCCAGCTGACGGTGACGCTTGAACTGTTGCTGCCGAGCAGCGGCGTGCTCGACTGACCGCGCCACGCAAACATATTTTTATTGTTACGTCCGCAAACCATGACGGCGATTGGCTTATGCGGAAAGGTCATGGTTGTGCTCTGCACGTCGTAGTTGCCGGTGTAGCTGGTGCAGTAAATTTTGCAGTTGCCGCAGAGGGCGACGGCGGCGGACGCCGCCGCGGCCGCGTCGGCGTTGGCCTTGAGCGCCGCGTCAATTTTGGTGTTGTCGGCGTTGAAGTCGTCCATCATCACGCGGTCGGACTTCGCCCATTGGTTGAGTTGGTAGTTGGTGGTTTTTGTCATGCTTCCTCCTGTGTTTTACGTTCAGCAATTAGAACAAATTTTGCTTCGGAAGCTGCTCTCTCCGCCAACGCCTGCCGCCCGACCGCTTCGGCGCTGCGCTGCGCTGCCGCACTTATGTCCGTATTCAATTTTTTCGTTCGCTTTTTTCGTGCCAAGCCATGTCCCTTTGGTCTCGTGTGTCTGCGCTGCGCCGCCGCACTTATATCAATATTCAGTTTTTGTCAGCCCTTTCCATTTCAGGCCGCGCCCCTTTGGCTCCGCGTTCGTCATATTCTGTTTTCTCGTTTTTCCGTTTTTCTTCGACCCGTATTTCCGCCGGTTTTATGATTTTTTCTTACGGCGAAAGCACCTCGAATCACTTGTAAGAGTGATTCGCCCGTTTGGTGTCCGTCCGCGTGCAACGAAGGCAAAAAAAATTTCCGGCTTGACATTTTCGCCCGCCGGATTATAATGAAGATAGCAAGGGACGCTGCGACAAGCGGTCGGCCCAGTTCAGGTTTTTGCTAAAGAATCTTTAGAAAACCGTCACTTGGCAGAGTGGCGGTTTTCGCGTTTCTTTATCATAATCGTTACCGTAAAGGAACCGATATGTAAAGTAATCCGCATGGTCTCACCCCCTTTCGGGTGGTGTGGCCGACCGCCTGCCGTCTGTGCAGCGTCCCTCAAAACGATTGTACCATATCACGCAAAAAAGTCAAGCCCTCCCGGCCGGGAGGGCTTGCTTCATGTTCCGCGCGGGACGCGCAGGCAGCGGTAGGTGCTGCTGTGCGCGTTAAGCGCCGGCTCGTCCGCCGGACGGGGCCACGCTCTTCCGAGCTGCTTCAGGATGCGGCAGGTCTTAGCGTGCGTCATGTCCATCAGCTCCAGCACGCGCTCGTGGGGCGTGCGCTCATCCGGCCAATACGGCACAAAGGGTACCTGCGGTTCCGCTTTATTCATGTCCTCACCTCCTTCCCTTTTTGTGCCGCCGGACCGGCGCGGGGCACACATCCGTGCAACCGGAACGAAAAAATTCAAAAATAGATAACAAACCCTTGCGGTTCTGTGCTATAATCAGCACAAATAAATCACCAAAGGAGATGCCCCTATTATGGCAAAGAAACAATTCAAGGCAGAATCCAAGCGTCTGCTCGACCTGATGATCAACTCCATCTACACCCACAAGGAGATCTTCCTGCGCGAGATCATCTCCAACGCAAGCGACGCCATCGACAAGCTCTGCTACCTTTCGCTGACCGACGACAAGGTCGGTCTTGACCGCGGCGACTTCAAAATTGAGATCACCGTGGATAAGGACGCGCGCACGCTGACCGTGAGCGACAACGGCATCGGCATGGACAAGGACGAGCTGGAGAACAACCTCGGCGTCATCGCCTCGTCCGGCTCGTACAAATTCCGTCAGGAGGCCGAGCAGAAGGAGGACATCGACATCATCGGTCAGTTCGGCGTGGGCTTCTACTCCGCGTTCATGGTCGCGGACGAGATCACGGTCATCACGAAGAAGTACGGCGCGGAGACCGCCTACCGCTGGCAGTCCTCCGGCGCGGACGGCTACACCGTCGCCGAATGTGAGAAGGACAGCGTCGGCACCGACGTCATCATGCACCTCAAGGCGGACACGGACGAGGAGAAATATTCCGAGTACCTCGACGGCTATCGGCTCTATGAGCTGGTGAAAAAGTATTCCGACTACATCCGCTACCCCATCCGTATGCTGCGCCCGACGCGCAGGGTCAAGGAGGGCAGTGACCCCGAAAAGCCCGAGTACGAGTATGTGGACGAGATGACGACGGTCAACTCCATGGTGCCGCTCTGGCAGCGTCCGCGCGGCGAGGTGACGGACGAGGAGTACGAGAAGTTCTACCAGTCCATCGCCCCTGCCTTCGACAAGCCGCAGCGCGTCATCACCGCGAGCGTTGAGGGCGCCGTGACCTATAAGGCGCTGCTGTTTATTCCCTCGCAGCGGCCGATGGACTTCTACAGCGAGGGCTATGAAAAGGGCTTGCAGCTCTACTCCGCGGGCGTGATGATCATGGATCACTGCGACGCGCTGCTGCCGGATTATCTGCGTTTTGTGCGCGGCGTGGTGGACTCCCCCGACCTGAGCCTGAACATCTCGCGCGAGCTGCTGCAGCACGACCGTCAGCTCAAGGTCATCGGGAACAGTCTGGAGAAGAAGCTCCGCGCCGACCTCGAAAAGCTGCTGCGCGACGACCGCGAGGGCTACGAGAAATTCTACGAGAACTTCGGCCGCGCCATCGGCTTCGGCATTGCCGGTCCTGACGGCGAGCGCCGCAAGGACGCCTTGCAGGACCTGCTGCTGTTCTATTCCTCGACGGAGAAAAAGCTCACCACCCTGCGCGAGTACGTCGACCGGATGCCGGAGAGCCAGAAGTACATCTACTACGCCGCGGGCGAAAGCGCGGCGGCCATCGACCACCTGCCGCAGACCGAGCTTTTGAAGGAGAAGAACTACGAGGTGCTCTATCTCACCGGGGAGACCGACGAATTCACGCTCCAGATGCTCGGCAAATACGCCGACCACGAGTTCCGCTCCATCCTCGACGGCGAGCTGGACCTCGGCGACGAGGAGCAGAAGGACATCGACGAAAAGCCGGAGCTGATGCAGTTCGTCAAAGAAACGCTCGGCGATAAGATCAAGGATGCCCGCGCTTCCCGCCGTCTCAAGACGCATCCCGTGTGCATGACTGCGGGCGAGGGCCTGAGCTTCGAGATGGAGAAATACTTCAAAAACTTCCAGATGCCCACGCCCGTCAAGGCCGACCGCATTCTGGAGCTGAACACCGACCATCCCGCTGTGCAGGCGATGGAGGCCGCCATGACCTCCGACCGCGCCAAGGCGGAGCTGTACGCGAAGATCCTCTACGATCAGGCGCTGCTCATCGCGGGCCTGCCGCTCGAGGACCCGAGTGAATACACCGACCTTGTCGCCCGGCTGATGAAGTGAGAACCGTTCCCTGCAAATTGATCTGGGAGGACGCCGTTATGAAAAAGCTCTCCGCAGTTTTGCTGTCTTTGCTGCTCCTGCTCACCGCCTGCGGCGCTCCGGGCCAACCGGACAACGCCGCACCATCACCCCCCGATGATGCGCTCGCCGCCGAGACCGCGCTCTGCGCCAAGGAACTGCCCGAGGCGTGCCGCGTGTGGTTCGACATTGCCGAGACCTCCGGCACAGCGGAGAAGGACAGCAAGCTCCCGCTTGCTGAGCGCGCCGGCGATGGCGCGTGCGACTACCTCGCCATCCGTCTGCCGGACGGCAGCTACACCGACCTCATTTTGGAGGGCAAGCCCGCCGAGGAAGGCGTCACACTCGCCGACTTTTCCGGCGGCGGCGCAAAGCAGGAAGGTTCCTACGGCCGGTTTGCGTGGAACGGCGAGCTGTACCACGCCTTCACCGTTTCGGCGAAGGACTGCACCCTCCCGAACCTCACCGCGCCGGACGGCGGCATCCTCCGTCTGAACATCTCCGGCGACTGCACCGTGGACGGCGGCGGCACGGAGTACGCCTGCTTCGAGGGCTTTGACTGCGTGCTTGTCACCGGCGAGGGTGCGCTGACCATCACCAACGCTGCATGCCTCGGCTGCGGCGGCGGAGACCTGCCCGTTCCCGCGCTGGTACTCGACGGCGGGGCGACGCTTCGCTGCGAGAGTATCCGGGCAACACCGAACGAGGGCGGCGCACCTGCACTCGCCCTGCTCGGCGGCACACTCTGCACCGATACGCTCTGGCTGGAGGGCGGAGAACTCGTCAACGCGGGCGGCACGCTGCTTGCGCGTCAAGTCCTCGGCCTCTCCCGCGCGGTGTTCCGCGGCGGTATGTCGCTCTTTGACTATGTGACTGACAGCGACGGCGCGATGCTTGTCCTCTCCGGCGGCAGCGCCTGCATCTCCGGTGATGTCCCGCAAGGGGCAAGCGTCGAGGGCGGCGCAGGGTACCTCAGTGTGCCGGATCTCTCGGCCCTGAGCGTCCATGCGGCAGAAAACGACCGCCGCGTCCATCTGAGCGACAACGCTGCCTACGGCTCGATCTACCTTTCCACCACATACAGCGAGGATTGGGCGGGCGCCGTCTCCGGCGCGTCGTGGGACAGCCTGAGTGTGTCCTCTCCGGTCGAATGGTTTGCCGGCACGCTGACGATGGAAAACGGACGCGCGAGCGAGCTTTTGCCGTGGGGTGCTCTGCATCTGAACCTTCTTGGGGAGAACACGGTCGACACCGCCCTCGGCGGCACAGGACTCCTGCTCACCGGCGGCGGCTCGCTCAGTGCGGGCAAGGTTAACCTTTGGGGCTGGGGCGGGGCACACCGACCCTGCCTCGTTGTGACCGATAACACCTCTCTGCGCTGCGGTGAGCTGAGCATGGGCTTCGACTCCGTTAACGGCGAATGTCTGCTGGTGATGGATCGCGGCAGTCTGCATGTCGAGGGCGAGACTTGGCTTCAAAAAGCAGTCGTCGACCTCCGCGGCGGCGAGGCGCACTTCGCCGGAGCGGTCAGCATCGAGCGCGGCAGCCTCCACATCACCGGCGGCACCGTCACCTTCGGCGAGGGGCTTTGGCTCGGTGAGGGAAGCATCTACATCTCCGGCGGTACCGTCCTCGTCCCCGGCGGTGAGGACGGACTGATCACCAACAACGGCAAGGTCGTGATCGACGGCGGCACCGTCCGCGAGCCGTGACCGCATAAGGAAAAAGAGGCGCGAGCCGATGCCGGGTGGTCGTAAAATAGTTAAGTCAAAATTTACGGCACTTGTCAGACGAAGTTGGCTAAACAAAGTTAGCGATACTTGGTTTGAGAACCAAGTATCGCTTCTCTTTGGCACGCCAGAGCGGATTCGAACCGCTGGCCAAAGCCTCACGAAAACCGTCCTCATTCACGGCGATTGCCACCAGAATTGCCACATTTTCGTACTCTCCGCCCCAGTTGCGGCGCAGGTAGATGCCGTCCACATAGACGTATGGATACTTGCCGCCCTGCAAGGGGCGGTTGCGCCAGTCCTCGATGTGGACGTAGGCTTTCTTGTTCAGCTCGCTGATGGTGGCGGGCGAGACCTTGCTGCCCCACAGTGCCTCCGTGATGTCCTCCACCCGGCGCACGGAAACGCCTGCCAGGTACATCTCGATGAGGGCCTCCTCCACGCTGCTCTCGCGGCGGCGATACCGCTCGATGATGGCGGTTTCGAAGGATACGCCTTTGAGCCGGGGGACATGGAGCGTGACGTCGCCGGAGGTCGTGGTGAGATTCCGGTCATAGTGACCGCTGCGGTAGCCCTGACGGGCCTCGCTGCGCTCGTAGCGGGCGGCCTGCGTCAGCGACTCCGCCTCCTTTTCCAGCAGCTCGTTCAGGGTTTCCTCCACGCTGCCGCGAACTAATAAAAAGGTTGCCATCTCAAGGAGCTGCTGCTCACCGAGATGGCGGTCTTTTATTTTTGCGGCATACAACATTCTTCCGGAGCGTTTGCGGGAAGCAGCTTTTCAGCCCATGCGGCATCCTCTTCGCTCAGCTGTGGTGCATTTTGCAGGATCCAAAGCAAATATCGATATGGATCCAAGCTGTTTTCCTTCGCCATTTCCATCAGACTGTAGATCACTGCACTGGCTTGCGCGCCACCGGCTGTATTGGCAAACAGCCAGTTCTTTCTGCCCATCACGAAGGGCTTGATGCTGCGCTCGGCGCGGTTGTTGCTCAGCTCCAGACGGCTATCCTCCAGATACCTTGTCAGGTACGGCCACTGCTCCAACAGGTAGTGGATGGCCCTGCCCAACGTGATATGCTCCCTCTATGAGAGACAGTGAAATAAAACACTGTCAATCATGGAGGGAGCGTTACTATGCCACAGAAGCAGAAATTAAGTTCAGAGGAAAAAGTGAAAGTCATTGAGGATTACATCAATAACAGGATCAGTCTGAGTGAAGCAGCGCGGCGAGGGGGTGTTGCGCGAGATACGATCAGTCAATGGGCACGAAACTATGAAGCGGATGGAATGGCCGCATTTATGACGCGCAAGGACCGTGTGTACAGTCCGGAGCTTAAGCGGCAAGCCGTAGAAGACTATTTGTCCGGAATGGGAAGCCAGGCTGAAATTTGCAGAAAATATCACATTCGAAAACGAATGCAGCTGCAAGCGTGGATTCAGGTGTATAATGCCCATGGAGATCTCAACTCCAGAAAGAATTCAGGAGGCGGAAGCTACATGAAGCAGGGACGGGACACCACACAGGAAGAGCGTGTTCAGATCGTCAAGGACTGTCTGGCCAGCGGTAAAAACTACGGCGGGATGGCTTTGAAGTACAAGGTGAGCTACCAGCAGGTGCGCACATGGACGCTGCGGTTCGAGGAGATGGGCGAGGCCGGTCTGGAGGACCGGCGCGGAAAGAGGAAGAAGGATCAGGTGCCCAGAACCGAGCTGGAGAAAGCTCAGATCGAGATCGAACAGCTCAAGCACAAGCTGTATCTGGCAGAAATGGAGCGTGACCTGCTAAAAAAATTGGACGAGATCGAGAGGAGAGATGCCTTTCGGAAGTGAGACAGCGCCGCATCTATGCCGCGATCCGGGAAGCACACGAGGAAAATGGTTATCCCATTGAGCCAGCCTGTAAGCTGCTCCATGCGGCACGCTCGGCATACCACAAGTGGGCTTCCGGGAAGCTGAGCCGGCGGACTGCGGAGAACGAACATCTCGCGGATACGATCGAGAATATCCATGAGGAAAGCCCGGACAAGGGCTACCGGCGGCTCAACGACGATCTGCGCCATGACTGCGGTATCCATGTCAATGACAAACGGGTGCTCCGCATCTGCCGGACCAAAGATATCCGCTCTACCGTGAAATATAACAACTGGAGGGCTTCTGGGGCATTCTGAAACGGGAACGCTATTACGGCAGACGGTTTACCAGCAAACATGAGCTTGTCCAGATGATCGAGAAATATATCCATTATTACAACACCAGACGGGTGCAGCGCAATCTGGGTATCCTGACGCCGACGGAAAAGCACGCACTTTGTCTCGCCGCATAAAAGCGGCCAGCAGCGCTTGGCTGCTGGCCGGGAAAACTTTATATTTTTTCACTGTCCTCTTGACGGGTTGTGGTTCAGCAGCCCCTGGCCTCTGTTGTTTTGCTTTTTGGAGTGTGAGCTTTTAGTTCAAGTGAAGCAGGTCGTTCGGCGTGAGGAGATTTCCATGAAAATCGGAACCAAAGGATGAACTGGAATGTTTCTGAATGATCTCCAGCGCACTTGCAGTATCGCGCCGCTCGAAGGCATCCAATAGTTGGAAGTGTTGCATCAATCCGTCTACAAGCATCGCATTGGAGGTGATATGTAGGGACTGCCACAGCCGGACGAGCAGAGACAGCCGGTAATGCAGACTATACAACAATTCATTTCCGCTGAGGAAGTAGATTTTTTGATGGAATTTGGCATCAAGAATATGCCGCTGCTTGAGATCATTATCGGAATTGGCCTGAAGGCATTGCGCTGCGACCTCGCGCAACTCGGAGATGTCTCTTGCGCTGGCATTATAGATCGCAAGAGGAATGGCCAGTTGGTCGTGTTGCCAGCGGACAAAGGCAAGGTCTTGGATCATGCGATTGTCCATGATGATTACTGTAGGGGGACGGTTTGGCTCCAGCTTGACGAGACCGTCCCATGATAGACGCTGCACGGCCTCGTGGACCAAAGGGCGGCTTACTCCCTGTTCTTTTGCGATTTGCACCTCCGGAATCTTTTCGCCGGGCATAAAGCGAAGAAAAAGGATATCATTTAATATGGTCTCATAGATACGATCCTTCAGGGTCAGGTCTTCGGTTTTGGACATGAAAAGCCTCCGTATCTGTTTTTTACAAAATTGCGGCGTCGGGAACTGCCATATAGGCAGAGAAGTCTGGGGAGACCGGATGATTTTCTCTCTATTTTATCGCTTTTTCAAGGCAAAGGCAACCGATAATTTACGAAAAAAGTGCGAGAAAAATCGCGGAAAAGAGTTGACAAATTTAGTGCGCGATATATAATTATAAAATGAAAATATAATTATATATTTCAAAGAAAGGAAGTATATACAAAACATGAAAGATAAAGAAATGGCAAGATCCATGTATGCCAGCATGTATCGCATCCGGCGTTTCGAGGAGGAGGTCTTCGAATTCTATAAGCGCGGGCTGATGCCGGGCCTAGCACATCTTTACATCGGAGAAGAAGCGGTTGCGGTGGGTGCCTGCGCTGCCATTCGCCCGGACGATTACATCGGAAGCACGCACAGAGGCCATGGACATCTGGTCGCGCGTGGTGCGGACACTAAGCGTATGATGGCGGAGATCCTTGGAAAGAAGACCGGTTATTGCGGTGGCAAGGGTGGTTCCATGCACATCATGGATATGAGTCTGGGGATTTTAGGCGCTAATGGTATTGTTGGCGGCGGCATTCCCATTGCGACAGGCGCTGGCTACAGCTGCAAGTATCGAAATACCGATCAGGTCGTGCTGTGCTTCTTTGGCGACGGCGCCTCGAATGAGGGTACGTTCCACGAGAGCATCAACATGGCGGCTGCGTGGGATCTGCCGGTTGTTTATATCATTGAAAATAACCAGTACGGTATCACGGTCGATATCAACCGTGTTACAAAGGAGCATGATCTTGCCAAGCGAGCAATCGGTTACGGCATTGACGGCTATACCATTGACGGCAATGACGTCGAGGCAGTGTATGAGACGGTGTCCAAGGCGGTGTCCAAGGCACGCAGCGGCGGCGGTCCGTCCATCGTGGAGTGCAAGACCTACCGTCAGCATGGCCACAACGGCGGCGACCCGGGCAACTACCGTGCCGAAGGCGAGTTGGAGCATTGGAAGGAGAGAGATCCGCTCAAACTGTTCCGTGCAAAGAATTACCTGACAGGCGAGGAGATCGCAGAAATTGAAAAGAATGTTGATGAAGAAATCAAGCAGGCGTGTGAGTATGCTGTGGAGAGCCCATATCCTGAGGAGAGCGACCTGATGAAGGGCATTTTCTGTGAGTGAGGAGATGACATCATGAGAAAGATTTATTATAGAGATGCTGTGCGCGAGGCGTTGGATGAAGAAATGGCGCGTGATCCGATGGTCATGATGATTGGCGAGGATGTTGGTCCAAACGGCGGAACATGGAAGGCCAATTTGGGGTTGTGGGAAAAATACGGTGATCTTCGTATGAAGGATTCCCCAATCAGCGAGTCCGGTATTGTTGGCATGGGTGTCGGTATGGCTTTGACTGGTATGCGTCCAATTGTTGAGATTATGTTTTCCGACTTTATGCTGGTCGCAATGGACCAGATTGCCAACCAGATGGCGAAGATTACCTATATGTCTGGCGGCCAGCGCGGCGTGCCGATGGTGATTCGCACGACCATCGGCCTTGGCAGAGCGAGCGCTGCTCAGCACTCTCAGTGCCTCAATTCGCTGCTCGCTTACTTCCCCGGCATGAAGATCGCCGTCCCCTCTGACGCGTATACCGCCAAGGGTCTGCTGAAGACGGCCATCCGTGACAACGCCCCTGTCGTTGTCGTCGAGCACAGAATGCAGTACAGCCAGCAGTTTGACATGCCGGACGATGCGGATGAGAACCTGCTCCTGCCCCTGGGCAAGGCCAAGGTCGTGCGCGAGGGCACGGATCTCACCATCGTTGCGACCTCCACGATGGTCGGCAAGAGCCTGACCGTCGCCGAGCACATGGCGAAGGACGGCGTGAACATCGAGGTCATCGACCCGCGCACCATCAAGCCCTTTGACTATGAGACCGTGGCAAGATCGGTCAAGAAGACCGGCAAGCTCCTGGTCGTGGACGAGGGCAACACGAGCTTCGGTATCAGCGGCGAGATCGGTTTTGGCATTATGAAGGATGTCTTCTATGATCTGGAAGCGCCGATGATGCGTGTCTGTGCGCCTGACGTCCCGCTGCCGTTCAGCCCCGTGCTTGAAAAGCTCGTGGTGCCGAACGAGAATATGATCCTTGAAGCGGTGAAGAAGTTGGTGTAAAGGAGAGGTTTGCTATGGCAAAGGTTATTATTATGCCGAAGCTTGGCTTTACGCAGGACGAAGGCAGTCTTGTCGCATGGCACAAGCAGATCGGCGAGAGCGTCAAAAAGGGCGAGCCCTTCTTTGACGTACACACGGATAAGAGTGTTGTGACCATCGATGCTGCGGAAAACGGCACGCTTCTCAAAATCGTCGTCGAGCCGGAAACGACGGTCCCCGTCTTCACGCCGATTGCCGTCATTGGCGATCCTGGTGAGGACGCGGATGCCGCGCTCAAGGCCCATGTGATGGACGTCGCGCCGGACGCCGCGGTCAAGGCGGACTTCGATGATGACGCGGAAGAGACCGCCAAGGAGGAAGCCCCCGCCCAGCAGGAAACGGACATCAAGTCCCTCAAGCTGACGCCGAAGGCAAAGGCGCTCATCAAGAATGAGGGCTATGACGTCAACTCCGTCGCCAAGATCCAGGGCACTGGCTTTGAAGGCGGCATCACGGCAAAGGACATCAAGGCATCGCCGCTTGCCAAGAAGATCGCGGACGAGATGAATGTTCCTCTCGAGTCCGTCAGCGGCAGCGGCGCGCAGGGCAAGGTCATGAAGAAGGACGTTCTGGCCGCCGCGACGCAGAAGAAGGAAGATAAGGGCACCGAGGATAAGCAGATCCTCGAAAAGATACCATACAGCGGTGTGAGGAAGATTATCGGCGACCGCCTTTCACAGAGCAAGTTCACCGCACCGCACCTGTACTTCACCGACAGCATTGACACTACGAACCTGACCGCCTTCCGCAAGATGCTCAACGAAAAGAGCGAGCAGAAAATCGCCTTCTCGGATCTGCTGGTCAAGGCAGTGAGCAAGGCGCTCGTCAAATTCCCCAATGTGAACGCTTCGCTTGTTGACAACGAGATCGTCGTTTACAAGAGCACCAATATCGGCAGCGCGGTCGCAGGCGACAACGGCCTGATCGTCCCCGTGATCAAGAACGCGCAGGAAAAGACCCTAACGCAGATCGCGCAGGAGAGCAGAGACCTGGTCGAAAGAGCCAAGACCGGCCGCCTCAAGCCCGAAGAGTACAGCGGCGGTACGTTCTCCATCTCCAACCTTGGTATGTTCGGCATTGAAAACTTCACGGCGATCATCAACCCGCCGGAGGCTGCCATCCTGTCTGTCAGTTCGATCCGCAAAAAGGCGGTCGTTGTGACAAACGAGGCGGGCGAGGACGAAATCTGCATACGTCCGATGATGAACATTCAGTTGACCGTGGATCACCGCATCATCGACGGCCTGCTCGCTTCGCAGTTCGTCGAATATGTGAAGAAGCTGCTTGAAGAGCCGCTGAAAATCCTGATTTGAGAGGCCTGCCATGACTTACGATTATGATGTAACAGTGATCGGCGGAGGCCCCGGCGGCTATGTCGCGGGCATTCTGGCGGCGCGGCAGGGGAAAAAGACCTGCCTGATCGAAAAAGAGCGCCTCGGCGGCACCTGCCTGAACCGCGGCTGCATCCCCACGAAGGTATTCGTCAAAGCGGCAGAGGATCTGTCTGCGCTCCGCAATGCGGAAGCCGTCGGCATTGTCGGTGTGCAGAAGAACGCTGTCGCTATCGATATGCAGCGCCTGCAGAAGAGAAAGCAAGGCGTGACGCAGCAGCTCGTTGGCGGTGTGCAGGGCCTTTTGAAGGCTGCGGGCGCCAAGGTGATCGAGGGGACCGCCACGCTCAAGGACGCGCATACCGTCGTCCTTGCCGACGGCAAGGAGATTACCTCCGAGTATTTTATCATTGCCACCGGCTCTGAGACGCTTTATCCCAAGAGTATCCCCTGCGAGGGCGATGAGGTCTTGACCAGCACGGAGCTTTTGAACCTTGACGTGGTCCCCGGCTCTATTGCGATCCTCGGCGGCGGTGTCATCGGCATTGAGTTTGCCTACGCGCTCAGCCAGTTCGGCAGCAAGGTCAGCGTGCTCGAAATGGCACAGGAGATCTTACCTATGGTGGACGCTGAGATCGCTGGGAAGGCCCGTAAGAGCCTTGAAAAGGGCAGCGTTCGGTTCTACATGGGCGCAAAGGTCCTGTCTGTGAAGAACGGACAGGTGACATATGAGATGGAAGGCAAGGAGCAGACGCTTCAGTCGGACTATGTTCTCATGTCCCTTGGCCGCCGTCCGAGCACGGAGGGCTTCGGCGCAAGAGAGGTCGGCTTGGAGTATTCCGGTGCGGCCATCGCCTGCGACGAGAGCCTCAAGAGCAGCATCGACAACATCTATGTGGTCGGCGACGCGAACGGCAAGGCCATGCTGGCGCACACCGCCTTTAAGGAGGCAGAGATCGCTGTTGCCAACATTTGCGGCGGTCAGCGCACGATGCGCTATGACTGCATCCCGTCCTGCATTTATATGGAGCCCGAGATCGCGAGCGTCGGCCTGACCGAAGCGCAGGCCAGAGAGCGCTGCGGTGACGGTGTGAAAATCGGTCGCTTCCCGCTCTACGCGAACGGCAAGTCTTTGATCGACGGCGGCACGGATGGTATGATGAAGGTCATTCTGGACAGCAAGTACGGCGAAATTCTCGGCGTACACCTGTTCGGTGCGCATACGACGGAAATGATCGCCCAGTTTGCCACGGCGATGCAGTCGGAGTTGACAGCGGAGGAGGTACTCGAGACGGTCTTCCCGCACCCGTCCGTGAGCGAGGGCCTGGGCGAAGCTTTCCTGTCCGCGTGGAAGGGATCGGCGATTCACAACGTCGGATAAAATATGACAGGCTGTGCGATGTAAGTGCAGCAGGCAATATGTGATGACCGGCAGGGCGATATCCTGAAATTCAAAAGCGCGACTGTTAAGGCCTGAGAGAACATTTTCTCGTGCCTTAGCAGTTGTGCTGTTTTTCAGCTCTTTTGTATTGTGCAAAAATTTTGCGTCGGGGGAGGGGAATGTTATTCTTACGGCATTCTGCGCAGTTTATCGGAGAACAGGTAGGCGGAGCGCAAATATACTTGCGCAAAAGCGAGCTCAATGTTACAGTAAAGATGCGGCAGGACCTCGGCGATTGAGGACTGCCGCATTCTGCCATCACCCTGGGGGGCGGACAACACGCAGAAGATCCTGGATGTACTCGCGGACTACGGCGTGAAGTGTACCTTTTTCGTTGTCGGCAACTGGGCGGACCAGTACCCCGAGCAGGCCAAGGCCATCGTTGAGAGCGGCAACGAGCTGATGAACCATTCCAATGCGCACGACCACTACAATTCCCTGACTGCCGACCAGATCATCGCGGACGTAAATACCTGCAACGATAAGATCGCGGCGCTCACCGGCGTCCGCCCTACGCTCATCCGCTGTCCGTTCGGCGAGTATGACGACCATGTCATATCCGCCATTCGCTCCATCGGCATGGAACCCATCCAGTGGGATGTGGAGCGATACCATATAGATTACAAAAACCTATATCGCCGAGGACTATAGTGAAGGAGAATGCCTATGAATTTGAATCCGATAATGGGTGCTTTGCTGAAAAGCGCTGACACGCTGAGCCAAGCCTCCGGTGATTACATCAACCCCGCCGACGGGCTGAAATACTGCGGCAAGTGTCATACCCCGAAAGAAGCATTTTTTCCTGAAAATCTGCGCAGGAATGGGATGGACAAGCACCCTGCGCTGTGCAAATGTGCTGCAAAAGCAAGGGCGGAAAAAGAATCAGAAGAGAAGAAAGAACAGCACAGAAGAAACGTAACGATGCTCCAAGCAGAAGCGTTCCGGGATATTTCCGCTGCGCTCTGGCGGTTTGATGCCGTCCCCGTGATGACCGCACAGCTTTCTAAGGCGAAACAGTATGTTGAGAACTGGGACAGCTTCAAACGCGATGAAATCGGGCTTCTCCTGTTTGGGGATGTCGGCACCGGCAAAACCTATGCCGCTGGCTGCATTGCCAACGCTTTGATTGACAAGGAGGTTTCGGTTCTTATGGTTGGGGTGTCCGATGTGGTCAACCGGATGCAAGGCAATTTCGGCGCAGACCGTGACAGCTACATGACATCTCTCACGCGTCCGGAACTGCTGATACTGGACGATCTGGGCGCGGAACGAAATACAAGCTTCGGCAAAGAGCGCGTTTTTGATGCCATCAACCGCAGGCGGCTGACTGGCAAGCCTATGATCATCACCACGAATATCCCAATCGTCACGATGCAAAAGGCTGCCAGTCTGGATGAGCGCTGGATCTACGACCGCATTTTGGAAGTTTGCGTTCCCATCCGCTTCGACGGGGAAAATTTTCGCAGGGGTAACGCCAAGCACAATTTAGAAAAAGCGGCGCAGCTTCTGCGGGATTAAACAATTCTGGCAAAGGAGAACAACATGGAAGATAAAATCCTCACCGTCCCCATCCACCTCAAAATGACGCTGACCGCCAGAGAAGCGGCAAAATACAGCAACATCGGCATCAACAAGATCGACAGTATGCTGAGAACGCCCAACTGTCCGTTCGTGCTTTTCGTCGGCACAAAGAAACTGGTCAAGCGAAAGGAGTTTGAACAATTCATCAGTGAGAAACTGGTGATATAAGAGATTCCGAAAAATTTACAAATAGGCGGAGAGTTTTTTCACGCAACGGCTTGAGAAAAAGGACGTTATATGCTATAATTTATTTGTAGTAGTGTGTCCTTTTTCGCAAGCGCGGAAAGGATACAATCTATGGGTAAGAATCTAAAAGGCAAAGAATGTGGTAAGGGTATCTGCCAGAGAAAGGACGGTTTATATTACGCACGGTTCGTAGATAAAACAGGAAAGCGGCATGAGAAGTATCTTCCGACGCTCCCCGAAGCTCGCAACTGAATTGAAGAATCAAAATACGCCGATGCGCACGAGGATGTTTTCGTAGCCACCGATACGACGGTTGACGCATGGTTTTCATTTTGGATTGAGACCATTGTGGGCGATTTGGCACCGAATACCCTGCGAAATTATCGGGAGCGATATAAGCAGAATATCCAGCCCATCATCGGCAAAATGCTCCTTTCCGATGTGAAGCCCATGCACTGCAAAAAAGTGCTGCTTTCCATGGATGTGGATTATGCCGGGTCTACCATCCGGCAGACCTATATCACAATGAAAACCTTGTTCAAGGCTGCGAAGATGAATGACCTGATTACCAAGCATCCGATGGACGGCGTTCGCTACACAAAGCCGGTCCGAGCGCCGGACGACATTCACTTTTTAACGCGGGATGAGCAAATCAGATTTTTTGAAGTTGCGAAACGCTCCCACAACTACAGTCAGTACGCGCTGATTCTTGAAACCGGCTTGCGTACCGGCGAGATGATCGGGTTGACGTGGGACGCGATTGACTTTGAAAAGCGCACGCTCACGGTCAACAAAACATTGGAGTTTCGACACGGTGAACAGTATTGGCGTGCGGGTCCTCCGAAAACACAGCACAGCTACCGCACAATACCGTTGACGGATTGGGCTTATGAAATCCTCAAAGGTATTTGGAACAGCCGCCCGGAGCAAAAGGAGTCACCGACGCTGGACAAAACGCTTGAGTACATAGACAGACGTACAGGCGTTTCTTCTCGGCTTGTCATGCGTGATCTTGTTTTTATCAACTGGCGAACAGGAGAGCCAGCGAAGAACAGTTCCTATGATACCCACTTATATAAGCTCTGCGACGAAGCGGGGATCAAGCGCTTTTGTATGCACGCCCTGCGACATACCTACGCTACAAGAGCGATTGAAAGCGGGATGCAGCCAAAAGTGCTGCAAAAATTGCTTGGTCATGCCAGCATCAAAACGACGATGGATCGGTATGTTCATGTGACTGCCGAATCGCTGGATTATGCCATCAAGCAATTTCAGCAAAATGGTGTAGTCTGATGAAATCCAATAAAGCCAAATGCGGAAATGGTGTAAAAATGGTGTAACAGCCAAGACACTAAACGCTGAAACCCCTTGAAAATCAAGGAAAATCGAAGGAGAATGAGTACAAATGAAATTAGGAATCGTCGGGCTGCCGAACGTCGGCAAGTCCACCCTGTTCAACGCCATCACCAACGCGGGCGCGGAGAGCGCCAACTATCCGTTCTGCACCATCGAGCCGAACGTCGGCATGGTGGCTGTGCCCGACGAGCGGCTGGACAAGCTCGCCGAGATGTACCACCCCAAGAAGAAGACCCCCGCGGTCATCGAATTCGTGGACATCGCGGGCCTTGTCAAGGGCGCCAGCCAGGGCGCGGGCTTGGGCAACAAGTTTCTGGAGAACATCCGCCGCACGGACGCCATCGTTCACGTCGTGCGCTGCTTCGATGACGAGAACATCATGCACGTCGTCGCCGACGCCAGCACGAACGTGCCCGTCGATCCCATCGGCGACATTGAAACGATCGACCTCGAACTCATCATGGCCGACCTGGAGATGGTGAACCGCCGCGTGGAAAAGGCCGCGAAGATGGGCAAGGGCGACAAGAGGTTCCTGCACGAGGCGGACGTATTCAAGGCACTCGCCGCGCACCTCGACGCCGGTAAGAGCGCGCGCACCTTTGAAGCCAACAGTAAGGAGGACGCCGAGCTGATCGCCACCGCCGACCTGCTCAGCCTCAAGCCCATCATCTACGCCGCGAACATGGACGAGGACGGCTTTGCCGACAAGGACTCCAACAAATATTATAAGCTCGTCGCCGATTTGGCGGCAAAGGAGGGCGCGGAGGTGCTGCCCATCTGCGCCAAGCTCGAGCAGGACATTGCTGAGCTGGACGGCGACGACCGCGCCATGTTCCTTGAGGAGCTGGGCATCGAAAAGTCCGGCCTTGACCGGCTCATTCAGTGTTCCTATACGCTACTGGGACTGATCTCCTTCCTCACCTACGGCGAGGATGAGTGCCGCGCGTGGACCATCGTCAAGGGTACGAAGGCTCCGCAGGCCGCTGGCAAGATCCACTCCGACATCGAGCGCGGCTTCATCCGTGCCGAGACCATCAACTTCTCCGAGATGATCGCCTGCGGCTCCGTGGCCGCCGCCAAGGAGAAGGGGCTGCTGCGCAGCGAGGGCAAGGACTATGTGGTGAAGGACGGCGACATGATCTACTTCCGCTTCAATGTCTGAGCTTACAAAACGGGGAGATGCCATCTCCCCGTTTCATTTGTCCGCTCTGTAAACCCGTATAAAATTACAGGTTGACAGAGACGCCGCGCTGTGCTACACTGGCCCCATCCTGTTGAGAAAAAGAAAGGCAGCCCCATGAAAACAAGAGACCTCATTTACTGCGCCCTGTTTGCCGCCCTGACCGCCATCGGCGCGTTCATCCACTTCCAATTCATGCACGCGACCATCACGCTGCAGTGCTTCTTCACCGCCATGGCCGGACTGCTGCTCGGCGCGAGGCTCGGCGCGCTCTCGCAGGCGCTCTACGTCGGTCTCGGTCTGGTGGGTCTTCCCATCTTCGCTGCCGGCGGCGGCTTCAGCTATGTGTTCAATCCCACCTTCGGCTTTCTGCTCGGTCTGATCCCCGCCGCGTGGGTCATCGGCAGGCTCGCGGAGAAAAACCGCACGCCGCTGCGTCTCGCGCTTGCCTGTGCCGCCGGCTTCGCTGTGCTTTACGCCATCGGCCTGCCCTACATTGCGCTCATCGTAAACGTCTACAACGGCGGAGCCGTCAGCGCGGCGAAGCTCGCCACGGCCTATATGCTGCCCTATCTCCCCGGCGACTGCCTGAAGATCGTCGTCAGTGTGCTCCTTGCCCCGCGTATTCTCAGGGCAATGGCAAGAAATTCATAAAAATTTTACCGCAAAGTTGCAAATGCAACTTTGCAAAACTGCAAATACTATGCTACACTAAGCTCACAAAGGCAAGCAACCTAAAAATTCCAACAAAAATCAAATGGAGGATACGAATATGAAAAAGTGGGTCTGCAAGGTTTGCGGTTATATCTATGAAGGTCCCGAGGCGCCCGCGGAGTGCCCCGTGTGCCACGCCAAGAGCAATATGTTCGAGGAAGTCAAGGGCGAGATGAAGCTCGCCGCCGAGCATGAGTTTGGCGTCTATGCCAAGACCGTGAAGAACAACGACCAGATCAGCGAAGAGGACAAGAAGTATATCTTCGATCAGCTCATGGCCAACTTCAACGGCGAGTGCAGCGAGGTCGGTATGTACCTGTGCATGGCGCGCATCGCGCACCGCGAGGGCTATCCCGAGATCGGCCTGTACTGGGAGAAGGCCGCCTACGAGGAGGCCGAGCACGCCGCCAAGTTCGCGGAGCTCCTCGGCAGCGACCTCGAGAGCAACATGACCGATTCCACCAAGAAGAACCTCGCCTGGCGTGTGGACTGCGAGTTCGGCGCGACCAACGGCAAGTTCGAGCTGGCTGCCTGCGCGAAGAAGAACGGCCTTGACGCCATTCACGACACCGTCCATGAGATGGCCCGCGACGAGGCCCGGCACGGCAAGGCCCTCAAGGGTATGCTGGAGCGCTACTTCAAGTAAGCCGAGAGCGCCGAAAAATCAAGCCTTTTTCAAAGGGAGCGGAGCGATCCGCTCCCTTTTTTTGCGCCCTGCGGGGAATGAGTGGCTAAAAAGGTGGATATGCGCTTTTGTTTTCACCGATAAAATCATCAAAAGTGGCAATTCAAAAAGTGAATATTGGTATGATATACCTTTGAGTGTTCAGGAAACAAGATGTTTGAACTTTATTGAACATCTTTTTTCATCTTCCGGCGTCCAAGAGCAAGTATGAAGAAGTGTGAACATCATCTTACGACTTTGGAACAAAACGAAGCAAAATTAAATTAGATTCCTTGCCGCATTACGGACCAAGTTTAGTATACCTGACTTTACAGAAAATGTAAATCATCCCAAAGTATGAGACTGCGTAAAAATTTCGGGAGTGTTCGCATCTGAGCCATACGGCGTGCTGTGCCCAAAAGTCCTTGGGCCTGCTTGTGAAAAATAGCGACAAATGCGCCCATTCCATGCGTGGGGGTCGCTGCAAGGAGCATGATGCTGCCGGACGACAGCTTTTGCGAGAATGGCTGCCGCTCTCAGCGGAGCGCGCGGTCACATGTCATTTTGGGGTTTGCGTATAAGAAAAGCGCCTCACAGGAGGCGCTTTCTCATAATATGGCCTTGTCCGATCATAAAATCGCAGCATTTCCTTCGCCAGCTTCTCATAAGTTGGAGGCAGGAGGGATCTGCCCTATGGAAATCAAGCACACACATCCCAAAAGCAAGTCGCCGGACGAACGTGCGGCACAGCTTAAAGACATTCGCAACGCCTGCATAGCCTTGATCATGGCGCAGAAGAAGACTGCCGGAAAAGAGAGTGCGTAAGATGAGATACGAAGCCGCTTATGCACGCCAGTCCGTCGAAAAGAAGAACAGCCTTTCCATCAAGGGACAGCTCGATCTATGCACCCGGACCTCCGGCAATTCGTCGCTGATCATGTATAGCGATCAGGGTTACTCAGGAAAAAACACAGATCGCCCCGACTTTCAGCGATTGCTCAAGGACATCAAGGCGGACAAGGTCAGCAAGCTCTATGTCTATCGGCTCGACCGCTTCTCGCGTTCCATTGCTGACTTCGGTCAGCTTTGGAACGTGCTGCAAGCGCACAATGTCGAGTTTGTCTCCGTAACAGAGAACTTTGACACCTCAACCCCCATGGGGCGAGCGATGCTCCATATCATCATGGTTTTCGCCCAACTGGAGCGCGAGACGACAGCGGAGCGCGTGAAAGACAACTATGATAGCCGTGCCGCACTTGGCTCATGGCCCGGTGGGCCTGCTCCTTATGGGTATCGCAACGGACGGACAAGCACAGGAAGTCCTACGCTAATCCCGAACAAGGAGCAGTTGGAGATCGTCCACCGCATTTTTGAGAAGTACGCCGAAGAGGGCGCTACCCTCAAAAGCGTTGCTGATATGCTCAATCGAGAGAAAATTCCTTGTGTTCGGCGCAGTACTTGGGATAATGTCAGCGTCGCCCGGGTTCTTCATACGCCTGTTTATGTCAATGCGGATGCTCAGGTGCGTCTATACTATGCCTCACTCGGCGTAAAGGTTGTGTCTGAGGAAAGCGCGTTCGATGGAAGACATGGCTTGCTCCTGTATGGAAGACGAAAGGCAAACGACCGCAAATACACAGACGTCAAGGATCATCACCTTGCGGTGCTGAACAGTCCCGGTGTTGTATCCTCCGACCTCTTTCTGCGCTGTCAGGACAAGCTCTCACACAACGCACAGATCGGAAATGCGGGCAAGGGCACACACAGCTGGCTCAGCGGTATGATGAAATGTGCCAAATGCGGATACAGCATCACCGTGCAGCAAAGAAAAAACGGCCTCCGTCGTATGATTTGCTCAGGCCGCTACAACCTCTCCCGATGCGATGCCGACATCCGTGCCGATCTCACCGAGCTGGAAAATGCTGTTGCTGTGGAAATTGAAAAGCTTCTCACGGAATGCCCTCCAAGTGAACCGGCCGAGCCGAGCCGGAAGGATGTCTATGCGGAAAAACTTGATGCGCTTGACCGCAAGGCGGATCGCTTGATGGATGCCTTTGCCAACGACGAGAGCTTAGACGGTGCATACCTTCAGCGTGCGCTTGCCCGCCTTGAGAAAGAGCGCGAGGAGATCCTTACATCGCGCAAGCGCGAGAAATCGAGACCGGCCATACCGGATAAGCTTGTCTTTTCCGAACTGAGCTTTGAAGAAAAGAAGATCGTTGCCGCACAGTTCATCGAGCGGATAGAGGTCACCGAGGACTCTGCAGAGATCAAGTGGGCTGTATAAAGTCCGGCATATACAAGAAAAGACGGCGCAATGGTCAAGCTGGTCGGCGAGAATGCGCGCGATCTGCACGTCATAGCCCTCGGCGTAAGTGCCGGCGACGTTTTCAACGGGAACGTTGGTGTCGGTCGCGGCGCTCTCCTGCCAGTTGCTCGGCGCGTAGGCACATTCCGTGCCGACGCGGAACTGGTTGCTTTCGACCGTGGGGGGAGTCGGCCCTTCGTTGTCCGCGCCAACGAGTTCGGAAACAGAAAAAGCCGTAAATGCTCGTGTGGAGCATTTACGGCAAATGATCTGCAATACCGACAAAACCGAAAACGGCTTGCCGACTCTTCGATAGCGCTCCACAAATTGTGACAGTCCGGCGGATCTTCTCCGACGAGCCAGCGGAAAACGGCACAGGAACCGTTCCCCACTTCGGCGGCTTCCCCTTTCCCTTTGTCCCGGATCTCTGCTCCGTACGGACTCGGTACTCTTGTCGGCCGCGCCTCTATCTCGCTCAACTGAATTGAGCTTATTCAATTGTTGACGTGAAGATACTACGGCGGCGCGCAAA
>CEAH01047299.1_pt1 | contig 24756 bp, 20 predicted proteins | sample 557571 | NCBI WGS metagenome assembly CEAH01 (sample SAMEA3182092, study PRJEB8094) | gut metagenome | biome: human; feature: gut; material: Stool; isolation source: human stools | place: Canada | collected 2013-11-25
ACTTTACCAGTTCACCACTTTATCCACAATCTTCTGCTGTTCGCTGGCAGTGCGGCGTAAATAGATACGAGTGGTTTCTATGCTTTCATGCCCCATGAGGTCGGCAAGTAAAGCAAGGTCGTTAAAGCGGTCAAGGAAGTTTTTGGCGAAACGGTGACGGAATGAATGAGGGTAAACCACCTCTTTGTTCATCCCGTATTTTTCAGCAAAATGTTTGAGTTGAGAAGCTATTCCACGAGTAGTAATGCGCTGTCCAAACCGATTCAGAAAGATGTAGCCGGAAGTAAGTCCTATTTCTCTGAGCCATTTCGCAGCCTCCGTGCGCAAGTTCTTCGGGATATACAAACGGCGTATCTTTCCTCCCTTGCTGTATAGGTCAAGATGCCCGATTTGTATATGTTCTGCTTTGATATGGAGTAGTTCGCTGACACGTGCCCCTGTAGCAGCCATAAACCATACGATGAAATACCACTCATCATAACCATCTGCTTTGAGCTGGGCTTTGAGAAATTTGTAATCGGCATCGCTGATTACATTTTCCAAAAAGTTCTTTTGTTGCACCTTTACGAACTTCACTTTTAGTTTTTCTTGTTTCGTAAACTCCAAGAACTTATTGATACCTTGCAATCTCAGGTTCACAGTCTGCGGCTTGAAGTTCTCTACCAAATACCCCTTGTATGCCAAAAGGTTCTTCTTGTTTACTTCTCCATAATGGTTGAGGAAATACTGCACCGTCCACACATAAGAGGTGACGGTGTTCTTGGCAAGATTAGTTTTTGCCAAATAATTTTTGAATTTTGTTACCATATTACATTGATTTATAATGAATACAGTAACAATATAAGAGAATATATCGAACATGATAAGAAGTTGCCTGAAGGATGGGCTATGTGCAGGCTTGAATAAGTTGTAGATTATGAACAACCTACTGCTTATATTATAAATTCAACGGCTTATGATGATTCCTACTCAATACCAGTCTTAACAGCAGGTAAGTCTTTTATAATTGGTTATACCAATGAAGCGACAGGGATATGCTCAAATCTTCCTTGTATAATCTTTGATGATTTTACAACAGATTCAAAACTAGTTGTTTTTCCTTTCAAGGTAAAATCATCAGTAATGAAGATTCTAAAAATGCACAGTGATATTGAGATTGATTATGTGGCAATGTTTATGAGTGTCACATATCAATCTGGTTACACTCATAAACGATATTGGATTTCTGAATACTCAAAATAAGAGATACCTATACCACCGAAGGCAGAACAAAAACGGATTGTTTATACAGCCCGTAATATTTCATTCATCGTATCAAGCACCATATCTATTTTAGCCACAATTCGTTCTTGCTCTTTATATGGCGGTATGGGTATTAAAACATTACCAATAGATGTTTTTGTTAAACTGGGCATAGCCGTACTTTTATCTAATTTGCTAAAATCAAATGATAAGCAGAAATAATACAGATATTTATCAAGTATAGCATCATTAGCCTTCAAGCCAAAAGCTGTATCAACGTTCCAAAAATGTTCCTCTACGAATATAGGATTATTAATTGTACCTTTTCTTCCAATTATTGTAGAACCTGCGATGCAAAGATACTGATTAGCTCTGCCTATAACACCGCCACTACCATAAATTGGATATATACCGTTAAGTGTTTCAACATTTTTTTGAGACTTCCCATTCGTTATACTTGTAATCTGTTTCATTTTACAAATAGCCCATCCTTCAGGCAACTGTGTATAATGCCCGTTATCACAAGGTGTGAAGTCGGGATTTATGCGCTTCAATAGTTCAATGGCTGGTTCGTCATTCGGATCTTGCAGTACTAGTTTACCGTGAATGGCAAGATCAAGGATTTTGGATTTGGTATAGGCTATAAGATTTTGAATGTCAGTAATATTTTGTTTGAGCGAATCAATCAAAATATCATACTTAGACACCTCTTCAATTATCCTTCTAACTTCATTTAAAGGCGGTATTGGTATTCGCATATTTTGAGATTGTGTCAGTGATATATTAACCTGTCCGGCAGAACCTCGTGTGGCAATAGAATTTATTTCTGACATTTCCTCTAAGTAGACTTTTAGATATGATACCAACACCTCTTTAAATTTGTAAGGGCGTATTAGTACAGCGGCCTGATTAAAATTTGCTTGTGGCAATGTTGTAGGAATAATTGCAAGTTTACCAAGAGGTGGTCCAACAATATTCATAATAAGGTCTCCTACTTCTGTGCGCGAACGCTGGAGCTTTCCATTATGCACTTCTTCTGTAATATATTGTGGATGATAGGCAAAATCTATTTTTTGATTCCTGAGATTGTACATCTTAATGTAAGGAACACCATTCTCTACAAAGCATGTTTTATCTGGTGTACTTCCAGATGCAACATAAGCTATATCTTCCAATCTACACCATACCCACGAATTCGGCAGCTCAAACGGCACATTCTCATAATGGGGCGTATCGGAAGACTTTGCAGACTTCTTACTCCGTTTAATTTTGCCTTCTTTTATCAGTCGTTCTTTTTCAGCCTTGATTCGTTCGAGCAGAACTGATGCTGGTTCATCGTTGGGATCTTGGGGTACAAGTTTTCCATGTATCGCAAGGTCGAGTATCTTTTGACGTAACGCTTTTGTATCCATCGTTATATTTCTGTTTGTAATTGTGCAGTTTTGGCTGCACAATTACTATTCATGTTCTTCCAGTTTCTTTAATTCCTCATTTTCTTCAAACTCTTCAATCCATTCCTTCACCTTAGCTTGCAATAAAGCCTTGTTGGGGAGATAGAGTTGATAAGCAGAAGCATAGATGTTAACATCTTTAGGCAAGGTAAGTTCCACTAGTGCATCGTTCTTCTCCTTACACAGTAGAATACCAATTGTCGGCTTTTCAAAGTCTTGTTTGACATAGCGGTCGTAATAGTTGACATACATCTGCATCTGCCCAAGGTCTTGGTGAGTTAGTTTGTCTATCTTCAAATCTATAAGCACATAGCATTGTAGCAAACGATTGTAAAACACCAAGTCAACAAAGAAATGCTGCTCATCAAATGTGAACCTTTTCTGCCTTGCTTCAAATAGAAATCCTTTGCCAAGTTCTAATAGGAATTGCTGCATCTTGTTGATAATGGCATTCTCTAATTTAGACTCTGAATAAACTGCATCGGGTTTTAGACCAAGAAACTCTAATGTGATGGGATTCTTGATAATGTCTGATGGTTTCCCAATAGATTGTCCTTCCTTAGCCAACCGCATTACTTCATCTTTGTTACGGCTCAAAGCCAATCTCTCATAAAGACAGCTTCCTACTTGACGGCTGAGTTGTCTTTTAGACCATTGTTGTTGAGTACATTCTATTTCATAGAAACTGCGGGCATCCGGATTTTCCACCCTCATCAGTATAAGATAATGAGACCATGAGAGAGCGAATGTCGGCTCAGAGATACATTCCTCTGACTTCGGATAATCGGCTAACCACTGGTTAGCCTTTTGACTCGGCTTTGGACAACCACTGGTTAGCCCTTTAGAAAAAACAATATAAAACTGCCGTATATTCTTAAGCGTTGAATATGACCATCCATCTCCCAACCTATCAGTCAGACGTTTGGAGAGTTCTTTCAGCACCGCCTTTCCATATTCGGCTCTTGTTTCCCCCTTTTGCTCATATTCTACTATATATTGTCCGATATGGAACTTAGTATAAACCTCAGCTATATTGACGGCTGTTGCCACACGTTCCCTTGCCTGCGTAACAAGGTTAACAACCTTCAAGAACAGGTCGTTTATATCTTTATCATTTGTGAAAACCTCTTTTCCCATAACTCAATTTTCTTCAATATTCGCAAGTAGCTTTTCAAGTTCAACCACAGCAGCACTTATCGTTTGGCTTTTATCCTTTATATCAGCCATCAGCTCTGCCAATGAACGGTTGTCCACCTCACCACCTTGCTTTATCCAAGTAATGTCAAGATTTGTTTTGTCTCTGGTAAGAATTTCATCTACAGGGTATTTACGCCAACGACCTTGCGGATTATTTTCTGCATCGTATGTCTCTACTCGATTATTATAGCAAGAAACAAAATCATCCAAATGATGCCGTTCCAGTTTATTGGTGGCAAGCGTATGCTTTATATCTGTACGGTAGTCGTAAAACCATATTTCCTTGGTCGGTTGTCCTTTGCTGAAAAACAACACGTTGGCTTTTACGCCTTGGGCATAGAAAATACCTGTAGGTAAACGCAAGATAGTATGCAAATTAAAATCCTGCAATAAGCGTTTACGAATAGTCTCACCTGCTCCAGCCTCAAAGAGAACATTATCAGGAAGTACAACTGCTGCACGTCCTCCCGTTTTGAGCATAAGCATCATGTGCTGGAGGAAATTTAACTGGTTATTCTTGGTCTCTACATAAAAATCCGGGCGGTTAATATCCACCGATCCAGCCGGACGAGTTCCAAAAGGAGGATTGGCAAGAATCACATCTACAAGAGTTGACGGTTCTTTTTCCAAAGAATCCTCACAAACAATCGGACTACGGTCTGTACCAATACCATGCAAATAAAGATTCATGGAAGCAAGCGTCACCACTAAAGGCGTATTATCCACACCATGCAAAGCTTTGTCACGCAAGAAATCACGTTTTTCTTTACTTGCTGACTGACCTTTCATATAATCGTAAGCTGTAAGCAAGAATCCACCCGTTCCACAAGCCGGGTCACAAACCGTTTCCCCCATTTGCGGATTGATACAATCTACCATTGCCTGAATAAGTGGACGAGGAGTAAAATACTGTCCTGCCCCGCTTTTCTTGTCTTGTCCGTTCTTTTCAAGAATGCTTTCGTAGATAGCTCCTTTCACATCACCGTCCATAATGAGCCATTGCTCCTCATCAATCATGGTGATGACCTTTTTCAGATAAACAGGCTTGTCTATCTTGTTTTGAGCCTTCGTATAAATCGTACCTATCAGATTATCCTGCTCACTAAGCAATTTAAGGGTCTCTTCATATTGTTTTACCAAATCCAAGCCATCAAGTACTATCAAATCTGCCCACTGATAACCAGTTGGAATAGCCGACTCTTCTCCAAACATTTCTACATTTTCGGCATCCATCTTCAAGAATAAAAGATAGGTCAGTTGGGTAATATAATCAGTAAATCCAATTCCTTGTCCGGCAAGAGTGGTTGCCAGATTCCATACTTTTTTGGTGAGCGATTGCTCTGTTGTATTATTTGTTGCCATTTCTTTATGCTGCTTTTCTTAAAACTACAAATGTGTAAAGTGAATGAAGTGCCTCGTCTGCCTTCTGCATATTGCCAAACGCTCTAATCATTTGGGCTGCATGGGTAGCATCATCTTCACGAATATCTCTGATAGTACAAGCTCCGTTAGAAGCGATGTAATCCACAATACGACTGATAACCTCTCGCTGTTTGTCAGTTATTTCACGCTGGTTTTGCCCTAACCAAAGATTGAAAAACTGTTTAGAGGTAGTAACTACGCTATCCAATCGTTCGATTTGGTGGAAAGCAAAGCGCACAAGTTGTATGATATTGGTCAATGCATCGCTTTCTTCTTTGGTAATGGAACGCCTTACCACTTTAGGGTTAACTATGGCATAAGAGTTCCAGAGTTGTTTGGATGTAAAATGATTGTTTGCCATTTTAAGTCTGTTCTCCAAATCCTTTAGCATCGAATAGGTTATAGGCTCTCCCTCATTGTTGTAAATGATGCGCAGTGCCTCTATTTCGTCATAGTACTTTTTACAAAAATCTTCAAAAGCCTCTGTCGTATTTTTTGCTTCCTCAATGGAAAACCCTTTGGAGATAAGCGTATCTTCACCCGGCATCAATGTATTGACGAATCCGGCTGCAAGTATAAGAAGGTATTTCCGAGCATCTGCATGATTGGCAAGCGGAGCGACTAGCCCCTTACGTTCATTGTTAGGCTCATCAGTGCTTACAAACGGTGGAAGAATGCCTTTCTCCAGTGCATCGTATATTCTGGCAGAAAGTTCCTTCATGTCATCATGAGACAAACGGACAAACTCTTTCCGTTGCGGATCATCCGCCTTGTTGTATATTCGGGCAAGCGTTGCAGCAAGCCGTTTGAGATACTCGTCAGGAATATAGCCATGACTAATACGTTCTAATAGCTCCTTTAGAGTAATCGTCTTTGTTGTAGGAGCATCATCTATAGGTGCCACTGTTTGCGCATGTTCCGTCACGCCTACCGCATCAACCAAATAAAAACAATCCTTGCTGAATGCGTTCGGGGTAACATTGCGAAGTTGCTCATCACCAATAGTACGTACTCCACGCCCTTTCATCTGAATATACAAAGGCAATGACTCCACATCACGCATGAACATCACCACTTCCAGCGGCTTTACATCTGTTCCGGTGGCAACCAACGTACAGGTGACAGCAATACGGAAATCCTTGTCGTTACGGAATTGGCGTATCAGTTCGTTACTGTCGCCTGCCGAATAGGTAATTTTCTGAACAAAGCGGTCATCAGTCCGTCCAAACACCTCTTTAGCTATTTGTACGATATTTGTAGCATGAGCTTCATTGAGAGCAAAAATCAATGTTTTGGGCAAAAAGTCCATATTTGGTTCACGTTGCGGGTCATTAAACAATTCCGTATAAACCACATCCCGATAGGTCGAAAGGACTAACTTTATCTGTGCCGGATTGATAATACTCCGATTAAGTTCTTTATTTGTATAGATTTTGGTTTCCTTACTACTTACAATCTTAACCTCACCTGTATATCTTGTTTCTTCTTTAAATTTCTCACCCTCTAATATAGCCCCACCCGTTTCTGTGACTTGCGTTTTTATTCTATATACCCGACAATCCACATTCACGCCATCAACAATACTCTTTTCCAATGTGTAGTTAACAATGCAGTTATTATTGAAGAATGCCATTGTTTCAGGGATAGGAGTTGCGGTCAGACCAACCAATCTTGCCGTATCGAAATACTCCAGCACCTTGCGCCAGTTCCCATAAATGGAGCGATGGCACTCGTCTATGATAATCATATCAAAGTAGTCGTGCGGTAAGTTGGGATTAGGAGGCAAGGTTACTTCCTCTATAGGTTCATTCTCGTCATCATCATTATCCTCAATAGTTTCTCCTTTCAAGAATGAGAATAGACGTTGTATTGTAGAAATAACGACATTGCTATCAGAAGGAATAGAAGACGAGCGAAGGCGATTGACCGTAAAGATAGTATTGAAAGCCTCCCCGTTCTCTGTCAGACGGAAAGTTCCAAATTCTCCTTCTGCTTGTTTTCCAAGATTATTTCGGTCTACAAGAAACAACACTCTACGCATTGGTGTATAAGAAAGCATCCGGTAGGCAGCAAGACAAGCAGTATATGTTTTACCCACACCGGTGGCAAGAACCATCAACGCCCGATTTTGCCCGGCACGGAAACTCTTTTCAAGTTCTGTCACTGCCTCATATTGGCAATCACGCAGCCCTTTCTTTTTCAATGTAGGGAGTCCGGCAAATGCATCTTCAATTCCCAGCCTCTTTACCAATTCATGTGGTGTAGGGATATTCATGATCTGCCTGAAACAAGAATCTTGTTCACGAAAATCACAGCAATATAGTTCCTTACCATTCGAAGTGAAGATAAAAGGCAATGGCTTTTGATATGCCTGATAGATATTCGGAACACTTCTTGCATATAAGGCTGCTTGCTCGCATACCTCTGAAGCAAAAGCATCCGTTTCTTCACGCTTAGCTTCAAGTACCCCTACTGCTTTTCCATTAATGAAAAGGAAATAATCTGCCTCAAGATTTCCTTTCAATAAACCTTCTCTTATGGCTACAGCCGTACAAGTAGGTTCATAATCCTCCCTGTTGACTACTTTCCAACCAGCATCGGCAAACCACTGGTCTATCTTTATTCTTGCTTTTTCTTCAGGAGTCATGTTCTTGATATTGTAAATTATCGGAAGTTCATAGGCACATCTGCAACAGGTTACAAAAGGAACCAGAACCTCCTAACCGTATTAAATAATTTATTGCAACCTTTCTTTTTTATCGGTTATCAAATCCTTCAAATCAACTTGTAATATCTCCGCAATCCGTTGCAAGGTTTCCAAATTAGGCTGAATCCGATTACAGGCATAGGCATTGACCATACTGAAACTCTTATCTAGCTGTTTAGCTAACCACGTTTGAGAAATACCTTTTTCGGATAAAACAGTCTTTATTCTATTCAGTTTCATTACTTGATATGATTTTATTAGACAAATATAGGGAATTATATTCGATAATAGTGTATATTTGCATTAAGAAAAGTCAGTTCTTAAATGAGTTATACCTCAAAGTAATTGAATTTAGACATATTTATGGGAAAGACAGTAACAACATATCTCATTGATGGAGACCCAAAAGGAACTCAATACGCATTCATTAGCAACAAAATTTGCCAAATGTTTGTCGTACCACGTTCTAATCTCTCTTATTTGAATACACAAGAGAAGTTACAAAAACCTGCATTCTATATATTGCTGGGGGAAGATGAATCAACCAAGCCGCAGGCGTATATAGGTGAAACGGAGAACTTTAAAGAACGTGTAAAAGACCACGATAGCAAAAAATCGTTTTGGCAAAAAGCACTCATATTTGTATCGAAAGACGCCGATATGACTAAAGTTGATGTGCAATACCTAGAACATAAAGCTATAGCCGAAGCCAAGAAAGCAAACGCTTTTGTTTTAAGCGATAATAAACAAATTCCTAAAGCCCCTAACCTACCGGAGCATCAACAGGACTCAATGAATGAATTTTTCGAAGATGTGAAGTTTTTGGCATCATTTATCGGTTGCAATATTTTTGAAGTATCACAACCCAAAGAAGAACATCTATTCTACACCAAAGGTAGAGGATGCAATGCAAAAGGTTTCTACAGTTCCGATGGATTCACAGTCCTAAAAGGAAGTACTGTTGCCAAAACAATGGTTCCGTCTTTCAACTGGAAAGAAAAACGAGAAAAGATGCTTCAAGATTACACTTCTACTGAGAACGGAATATTGGTATTGACATCAGATAAAACTTTTTCAAGTCCCAGTACTGCCGCAGATTTCTGTATTGGTAGCAGCAACAACGGCTGGTTGGTATGGAAAGATAAAGAAGGAAATACATTGGACTCAGTTTATAGAAAACAGTTGGATTAATAACATATCAGTTGGAGGCAAATATGGAAATTATCAATCTACTAGACTTCACAGACCGCATCGAGTTGAGAGAATGGCTGAAGGTCAACCATAATCGGGTGAAATCGTGTTGGGTTGTAACTTCACGCTCTAAACAGCCCACATACGAATGTATTCCATACATTGAAGTTGTTGAAGAAGCATTGTGCTTCGGGTGGATTGATTCAACTCTAAAGAAATTGCCAGACGGATGCCTTGCACAGCGGCTTTCACCTCATCGCAAAGGAAGTCATTGGACTGAGTTAAACAAAGAACGTTGTATCAATCTTGAAGACCGAGGACTTATGACAGATGCCGGACACCAAGCCTTTGAGAAAGCCTATTCCTACGAAATAGTTCCCAAAGGCTCTCTTATGGAAGAAAAACCGCATTCCTTGATTTAGCCGAGCTTCGTACCGAACGGAAAATCATTTCTACAATAGAAAGCCCCCATTCGGGAAAAGTCATCGATACCTATCAAATAGTCGAAAGGAAACAGTCTTCGTACCGGTCGCTTCTCCTCCATCGCTACAATCTGCTCACGTCGCAGCAACAACGTTCGCCACCCAATGACCCGGCAAAGCATCCGAGAAACATCCAAATATATCTTTCTCCGGTTGCGTATATTGCTGTCCCGGATAATTATTCAGATCATCGCTCAGAAACAAATCTCCGTGTTTTTTTCAAAACATCCATCATTGAGAGTAAAACAATAGCAATCCGAGCTACGAAGAGATTCATAGCCTAACTCACCAACGAGTTCTGTTTCTTCGATCCAATCAAAATCGGCATATACATATAGCGTCTTCATCGCTTACTCTTTCTTCGAAGCACGTTCCCTTGTCTTCAAACTCAAATTCTGCAAAACTTTTCCCAATTTATCTTCTTTGACCAGCCACAGAATATCATCATCAAGCTGCAGAACATACAGCACTCGCAAGTATATTCCGATTGCTACCATCGGTGCGCCTTTCTCTATTCGGAACACAGTCAACGGGGAACAAGTGCCCGTTCCGCCACCTGAGCCACACTCAAATTCCTCCGCTATCGAGCCAGTTTTATCTGCTCTCCCACAACCGACATCTTCTGCTCCAATTTTCGAGACAACTTAATCCCCATTGTATTCTTTGTCATAATCAACTTATCATATAATATGTAAAAATATTACTTTTTATCTATTTAATGATAGATTGCAGACAAAATCGCAAGACTAGAAGACACAGCAGTATAAAGGCTCTACACTTTTTCAAACGAATCATCCCCATTACACGACATTTTTCCAAACGAATTAAATGTCTATTCTACAAAAATTACCTTACAACATATATTCAAGATTAGTTTACTATTCAAATGAAAACCAACTTTACTTTATCCCCGTATTCCTATATACGTTCAATAAAGTAAAGTCAAAATAAGGGAGAAGAGATGGCTGCACTATGATGAAATAACTTCAATCATTTTTCTTTTGGCTGCAAAACGTAGAGTAACCGAGTGTAAAGATCGAACAAAATACAACTCCGAATAGGACACATAACACTCGCATGGGAACCAGAAAATACCTGTGAATCTATCCTCGATTTTACTACCCTTTTGGGCAAAACGAACTCCGACATACCCTATCTTTGTGAACAAGATCTATCGAAGCCCTAGAAGGCAGTTTTCACCCTTTCTCCCTCTGTTCGAAGAGAAACGATAAAAAACATTAAAACGTCGGTCCTTAGCGAAAAAACAAGTAATTTTGTAAAGTTTCCACCTTTTAAATACAAACTATCGAAAATCAGTCAGCATACGATATTACATTGTATAAAAAATTATATTAAGATACTACAATATGTCAAACATTATTCTTGATACAAAAAATGTAGGGAAGATCAAGGGCCTTTTCTACCTCCCCGATTATCAACGGGGTTATAGATGGACCTCGGAGGAAATAAAACTCCTTCTCGATGACATTTATGAAAGTGCGGGAAAGCCATATTGCTTACAACCAATTGTTGTAAAGAAAAGCAATGAGAGGTTCGAGCTCATTGACGGGCAGCAACGTCTTACAACCATATACCTCATCTGCAAGTATATGGAAGCAAAACTGGGAGATCTATATGAACCTAGTTTTAAGTTAGAGTATGAAACTCGTAAAGAATCAGCAAACTTTCTTGGTAATATTGATCTTTCGCTTAGAGAGCTGAATATAGATTATTATTTTATCGCATCTGCATACGAATATATAGAGCAATATTTTACAGAAAAGACACAGGGTGAGCGTCGAGAAATGGCAGCTTACCTGACCAAACTCAATGAATATTTCATATCATCAGTAAACGTCATTTGGTACGAAGTGGATTCTGCTGAGAATGGTATTGAGCTATTTGAGCGTCTAAACATTGGAAAAATTCCACTGACAAGCTCGGAACTTGTCAAAGCCTTGTTTCTTAAAGACAGTGTGCGAGACAAGATGTCAGGACGACAGGAGGAAGTCTCACTCCAGTGGGACATGATTGAGCAAGAACTACAAAATCCATCATTTTGGGGCTTTTTGTCCAATATTGATGGAGATCAAATGCCAACTCGTATAGATCTTATCCTTGATCTGATGGTAGACAAATCAGGGAATGATCGTGAAAAGTATCGTACATTCTTTTACTTTGATCGACAAATAAAGTCTCTATCGGAAACCACCACAGAAAATCCGCTTCTTGAGATATGGAGTCGCATCTATCATGTGTTTCTTACACTACGCGAATGGTATACGAACCATGACTTTTACCATAAAATTGGTTATCTGATTACTATAGGAGTTCCACTAAGGAAAATTTATACCGTATGGCAAAATGATGGCAACACTCCTCTTGCTAAGGATATATTTCTTAGCGAGCTCGACAAAATGATTTCAGAATCAATAAGCATTAAAGATAAAGAAGAGTTACTTAGCTTATCATACGATACAAGGAAAGACAAACTACAAAAGGTATTGACTTTGTTTAATGTGGAAACAGAACGTCTGATGGACGATGGTAAACGAAGGTTCCCATTTGACAAACATAAAGATTCTATATGGAGTTTGGAGCATATCCACGCTCAAAATGCCGAAAGCCTTAAAAAGAATAAAGATATTCTTACATGGCTAGAAAGTCATATTGCACTTTTGAAATCTTCTGAAGGTTCTATTTTTGAGGTAAATAATGAACTTATAGAGAAAATGGAGATATTGATTGAACAACTTCATAGCGATAAGGATCCAGGGAATGTGCGTGAACGCTTTAATGAGATTCAGAAGGAAGTAATTATCATATTCACGTCTAAGGAAGATGTCGTTAAGGAGAATAGCTACTCGCATGGATTAGCAAATATGGCACTACTAGATGTATCTCAAAACGCGGCTCTTAGCAACTCCGTTTTTGATGTTAAAAGACACCGTGTCATTAATTATGATAAAGAAGGAAGATACATTCCAATTTGTACAAAACACGTATTCTTCAAGTACTATACTCAAGAGGGTCCATCGCTTTTCTTTTGGGGAGAAACAGACCGAAGAGATTATGCCGAGGCCCTTAATGAGAAAATTTCACCTTATTACAAACAGGATAATAACGATACCACTATACCCAACTTGACAAATGGAAACTACGACACTGAAGAATCTGATTTCTGAAAACAATCCTTACGGAATAAGTGGAATCACTATACCACGGATTCAACGTGCTTATGCACAAGGCCGATCTGATGCACATGCAGTAAAGACTCGTGAACGTTTTCTATCAGCAATACATGCTGGATTAATAAACAATGGTTTAACCCTCGATTTCATTTATGGTAATATTCAGAATGGTCAGCTGATTCCTCTTGATGGACAGCAACGACTAACTACTCTTTGGCTACTTCATTGGTATGCAGATAAAAAAGAGGGCATCAACGATAAGCGACTTGCGAGGTTTTCATACAACACACGTTATAGCGCGAGAGATTTTCTTATAAAGCTTGTTAACTACGAACCTACATGGAAAACACATCTTAGTGATGAAATTAAAAATGAGGGATGGTTTCCAATGGAATGGAGCAACGATCCTACGGTTAGAGGAATGCTCACAATGCTTGATGAAATCCAAAAGCGTTTTGCCGATATTAATGACTTATGGAACAAATTGGATAAAATTAATTTCTATTTCCGCGATATTGAGGAGATGAAGTTAACCGATGACATTTACATCAAGATGAACTCCCGTGGAAAACCACTCACTGACTTTGAGCATTTTAAGGCAGAACTCTTAAAGGTTATGCGTTCTGAAAATGACGATGAAGCTACTGCTAAACGCATTGGCCTTAAGATAGACCGCGAATGGACCGATTTACTTTGGATTTATAGGGATGAGTATAATCTCGTCGATAGCGGTTTTCTAAACTTTTTCCGTATGATTTCCCTTATTCTTGTCTATAAGTCAGATCGCTCTTCATCAGAATTTGATTTAGAAGATGATTTCAGTTTACTGGAAAGGCTTTATAAGAATCAACCAAAAAATGTAGTGTTTTTTGAACAATCCTTTGATTGCATGGTCAATATTCAAAACAAAGCGCGACGTTCTAATTCATTAATACTTAACCCTATTGATATTTTTTTCAACTCTTACCTGTCAAAAGATTATCATGAACACGAAAAAGTTGTCGTATCTCAACAAATTACAGATCTCAATATTTTCAAAGGGGTATTGACCGGAGCCGCGTTGCGTAAAAATACTACCTATTGGTTAATAATGCTCTACTCCTTTCTTATCTATTTAATGAACTATGATAAGATAAAAGAAATGGATTTCCGTCGACGCTTGCGTGTGGTAGTGAATCTGCTCAAAAATTCCAGAAACGAAGTTGTCGATACCCCTAATGGTGATGCAGGAAACCGTATGCCCGCAAATCTTCGTCAGGTAGAAAATATTATTCTTTCTGGAGAAATTGCAGATAGTATAATGATTGACAATGACGTGAGACAGAATTTCAATGTAATTCAGATGGAAGAGGAGCGTCAAAAGCTCCAGTTTACCAAAGAACATCCCGAGCATTCTGCTGGTCTTTTTCAGTTGGAGGATCACTATCTGCTTCAAGGTCGTACAGATCTTGTTGGGTATGAGAATACTCATCTTTATCAGCGATTCATCCATGTCTTTGATAGATGCTCTCGCGATATTATTGACTGTGCAATGTTAGCAACGTATGATTATAGCCAAAGGATAAATAATTGGTGCATTCAACTTGGTTCTGGGAATCAGGATGAAATTGGCAATAAGGCTTGGTATGCATTATTTCATCCGACAGGCAAAAATCCAGATTTTAATAAGACAAAAAAATCATTACGTTCTCTGCTTGAGATTGATATAGAAATAGACGACATTTACTTACAAGAAAAAATTGATGCGTATCTAACAGAATGCAAAACTAAAAGTCAATACGATTGGCGATATTATTATATCGCGTATCCATGCTTCCGCCCCGAGCGTTATGGCAAATATACTATGTATGATGAACAACCATACGCTCTTGTGGCATTGCACTCTGAAAAGCGTGAATCATCTAATGCCTACCAATGTATGCTTCAAGCACTCATTGAAGGACAAGCAGTAGCAAATTCTGTAGAACGATATGATATCCGTGCGCTCTCTTACAGAAAAGGGCTGTTGAGATGTGAAAACAATGCTTTTGTATCATACTCTTTGAAGGACAATAAAGAGCGTGCCAGATTTATCATTCCACAAAACAAAGAAGGCATTGACATCGTTGACCGTATTCAATATTTCAAAGATAATAGAAAGGATAATGATTACTGGATATATCAGGAAGGTTAGTATTAAATCGTAAGTAAAGTCGCTCTCTTCAATTATAGAGCGACTTTACCTAACTCTATAGGGAATGCTTATTTTATACGGCAGAGCTATAGAGGAAACACTAATCACATCAACGGCATACAAGAGTATCGGGTTAAACAAAATTCAAGTATAAAACTCTCTTCATAGGGGCAACTGCCTAGAGTCCTTCAAGGTAATCAAATACGAGGTGTTGGCACTGCAGAGCGGTGTTTATAGGCAATACCGCAGCTTTAAGCTCTTTACCGAAAAGACAGACCTTCCCGTAACCAAGCTCTCGATGCGAATGCAAAAGATACTCACTGATTGGTTTGCAAAAAGCTATTAGATCAAATCCACAACTGTTAGCTTCATCGTAGCCTGGAAACCCAAGGATGTCCCGAAGGAGAAACTGGAAACAACTGGCTGACTGGCCGACCATTGTACTCACTCTCTGATCGAAGATCCAACAAAAAGTCGGGAGCCGAAAAGACGGTTTTGCCTTTTTTCTCTCTGTTTGGAGAAAGAGGATGAAAAAAATCGTTAAATCATCAATTTGTTGCGAAAAACAAGTAAATTTTAGAGGCTTCTATTTTTTGATGTAAACTAATGACAATCAATTAGCATAATATGCTGCATCGGCCAGCTCTACTCCTATACCTTTTCTTTCAGAGATGAGAAAGATAAACATCAACGACCTTTACTCATCCAAGGATACTTGGCAAGATACCATCAAATCAAAAGCTCAGAAGGACGGTATAGGGATTACACTTTATTCACAGAGTTCAATGAAGAGCAGTCCATGTTACAGAACATTTTCCACATTTCTGCTTTACTCCTAGCAACATCCCATTATGAAATTCCATGAAACTTTCATTCAACCTCCTCACATTCTTCTCACTCGTTCCGCTTCGCATCATCACCTGCACCCATACTCTCAAGATACTGCAATTCCCGTTCCGCAAACTCACGATTCTCCTCCTCTCCCAGCATTTGATAGAGCAGTTCCCTAGCTTGCGAATAATATTTCAAGTTTACTAATACTTGTGCTGCCCTGCGCCGAAGAAAATGATAAAGTGGAAACAAGGTATTCTTTTCATCACCATACATCTTTATCTGACTGCCAACCAAACTCACCATAGAATAAATATACTCAAGAGCTCCTGTATCCTTCATTTCGACGAGACAGTTGGTAAAATCACGAATCGCATGAATGGATGAATTTCTTTTAGCATTAGTCAAATAATAATAAGCCTTTTCAAAATGCCCTAATGTGAGATAAACAAAACCGATATGATAACAAATCACATAATATTCTTCCTTGCCACGCTCCGGCAATTCTGTCCAGTGGACTTGATAATACCGAAAAATAGAAAGATAACACCCCAACGCCTGAAGATAACATTGCTGCCTGAAAAATTTCTTCCCCCAATAAATAGTAGTCTGCAAGGTAGGCTCGGTATAAGCCAGCAACGCCTGTTGTTCCTCCGTCAGTTCGTCAAACTGTTTGTTTGCCGCTTTTTCTTTAGCATCGTCCAACATATATTTCAACTCCCAATAATCATCATGATCCGTTGTCAATCTTACCTCAATCATACTACTGAATACTCTGCCTTTTTGGGTTTCATCGAAAAAAGCATCTACCCTGTCCGTCCGCATAGCCGACAACTTATAATAAAGAGACCGTTCATTACTGCCTTCAGCTTTTTCCAACGCAATCACCAACTGCCCTTCAGCAAGTATGATACAGATCAGAGCATCTTTTCCCGCCTGTCCTTTTTCATCCATCACAGCATCTTTCAATCTAAAAGAAAGAATAGACAATAATTCGGTACGCCTCTCTATCCGCCCATTGCAAACCAGTGTCATTTCCTTTATATCTTCCTGTTTCACTGTACCAAAAAGAGAAAGAATATCCTCTATCTGATCCATATCTTGCCGGGAAACATCGACAGGTTCCAACAGCTTACCATGTCCAATCTCCAATTTTCGTCTCAACAAAGCCAAGCGATTTTCGAATTCTTTTTTCACCAACATGTCTTGTATTGAAGCAGATTGTTCTGCCAACTCTTTAAAACTACGGGCTATCATAAAAGATGACTCAAGCAATACCCGCAAATGTTGTTTTAACTGAGTTTCACTGCCCGACAAGAACAGACAGGCAGACAGACAAGCCGTAAAAGGTGTCTCACTTTCTCCATCCTCATGACTTTTACGCAAATAGCAAGTCCAAGCTGTGTATCGGCAGTTAATGTTGTTAATGTCAAAAACTATTTTTTTAGACTGTTCATAGCTACATGCGTAAAAATCTTTATAATATAACTGAATATTCTGACCTGTTTTTTCTCTTAACAAATGAAAATAACCTCCTTGAAAACCGATGATAATGGCATCAGCATCAATTCTCTTCACTAGTTCACAGTGCATGGACTGCACGAACCTGATAAGTTCATCGGTGGTCATCGCCGAATAAATCTTTTCTTGCTGCTTTTTCGGCTTTGCAACAAAATAATAAACTGTTACGAAAACCACCATCATAGATACGAAGACGACAGAAATAATCATATCTTGTTACAGTTAATCTTTGTATGTCTGTAAAAATACAAAATTAATCGGGAAATGTTAGAAGTGATAGGATATTTTAATGAATTCCCCTAAGAAGTTACTTAAAAATCCGGTTCAATCAATTCCTTCCGATGCATCCGGTGCCACCTCCACAAAATCATAAGACATAGAGGAAATTCCATTGGAGATATTCTGAAATACCTAAAAATAGGGATTGTCCATATCCATATTTTCATCGAACTTTGCAACCCCAAAAAACGAACAAATGAAGATACTTTATATAATACTGTTTATACAAATAGGATGGATATTTCCCCTCTCCGCACAAAAACAAGATTCCATTTATATCGGAACGCGTCATACATTGTTTTCTGAAATACTGAATGAAGAAAGAAAATATTGGATTTATGTACCTGAGACCAAAGCTGGTGAAAAAGGAAAGGCTTATCCGGTTCTTTATCTATTGGATGGAGATTCCTTCTTTCATTCCGTGGTTGGTTTTACGCGTTTCTTCTCTTCTTCTAAAACCTCAAACTTGCCTCCTTGCATCGTTGTGGCTGTTTTAAACACAGACCGGACCAGAGATTTCACTCCTACTTGCTCAGCCGCCCGCCGGGATGGTACCATTTGTCCCTATGATAAGCCGGCAGGTGGTGGAGCTGAACAGTTCCATCGCTTTCTGATAGAGGAACTACGTCTGGAAGTGGAAAATAAAGTTCCTGCCAACGGTACAAACTTTCTTGTCGGACATTCATACGCAGGTTTATTTACCCTACAGACACTGTCAAATCATCCCGAGTCTTTTGACTCGTATATAGCAATAGACCCAAGTTTATGGTGGGACCGAGGAGTCTTTCTACAACAAGCAGCAAAGAATGTTTATCAAAAAGACTTCTCCAGCAAACATTTGTATGTTGCTTTCGCCACCCGCCAACGTCCTGCAATCAAACTTATTCAGTTTTCATTGGCCGACAGCTTAAAAAATAAGATCATCCCTGAAATGAAAAACAAGCATTTGCATGTCATTTATAAAAAATTTCCCGACGAGGTGCATGGCACCATTGCTCTTCCTGCCATTTTCGATGGATTAAAATCTCTATTTCATAACACTATTTCAACCAAAGAGGCAACATGATAATTTCTTGCAGTATTCGGTTTCTCATCTGTTACAAATACGCTCCGGTTTACTATTGGTAAAAATAACATAACTGATGCCTATATTGTAGCCACTCGCTCAATTCCGGGGTATTGCACGGCTATAATTCTCACATCCCCTTCTGTTTAACATCAATTTAAGATTTCAAATTCTATACTTATCATTTTCTAGAATAACAGATTGAGACATTGTATCAACCTTGGCTACAGATTTATGCTATTCTTTCCGGAAATCATGTAATTAGGGTTATAACATCTGTAATTTATCTACACTGTATTTTCAGTCATGTACTTATCTTTGCATCAAGATTCTGGAATTCAAAACTTAATAAAATCAAGTGATAATGAAACGTATACCAGTCATCATGATTGCAAGTTTATTTGTTATAGGAATACCTGCCATAACACAGTCCGATCCGGTTCCCAAGAAAAATGGTAATAAGTATGTGCTTTACGAAAAACGTACAGATAACGGGGCGGTCTGTCACCTATTTCAAGCGCAACAAGCGAATGGATGTTTGGAAAAACCGATGGTAAAGGGTACACTGTTTCGCTGTGGTGTATGGCACATGGAAGAAATCAAAGGAAACCCGAAATCACAAGAGGCATACAAAACGAGTAAACAAGTATAGGAAAAAAGAATATTATGACATTAGATGATTTTTTGAATCATATTGAAGCCGGCGGTGCACTCAATACACCGGAAATCTATCGGCTGATGGATGAAATGAGCGATGAAGCCCGGCGCGTTACCTGTGAGATAAACAACTCGTACCATTCACAAGAAGAATTGCGTGCGTTCATGTCGCGCCTGACCGGTAAACCTGTGGACGAAACATTCAAGATGTTTCCTCCGTTCTACACAGACTTCGGCAAGAATATTACCATCGGGCGTCGTGTCTTTATCAATGCCGGTTGCCACTTCCAGGATCATGGCGGTGTGACGTTGGGTGACGGCTGTCTTATCGGGCATAATGTGGTCTTTGCCACGCTCGATCACGGTACGGCTCCCGAAGACCGCGGGGCAATGTATCCGGCGCCTATCCGGTTAGGCAAAAATGTATGGGTAGGCTCCAACTCCACCATCCTGCGGGGTGTGACCGTGGGTGACAACGCCATTATCGCCGCCGGATCTGTGGTGACGAAAGACGTAGCGGCCAACACGGTTGTAGGAGGTGTACCGGCAAGGCATATCCGAGATATCGACAGGAACGAAAAGTGATAGCCTATGGAATCGGAATCACTAACCAACCATACTGCCATCCTTGTCAGATCCATCCGAACGGTACACCATACTGAACGGGTTGTGCGGATTGGTTCTACCGGGCATTGCACTGACCAACTTTCCGGAGTTCTCGTTGTATTCCCTTCTTCCGGTTGAAACGACGAGTGCCATGCCTACTGCCGGAGTCGGCCGTATCATAATCTGCAATACATCTTTATCGACGGCAGATTTTGCACAAGACTCTTGCTACTGTTCGATATCGGTTTCTCCATCATCATCATCACCAATGCGGCAAGAAAAAGAGGCTGATTTTCCTGATCTGCTTGAAGCGGGAACGTTGGATGAGATGCATGTAAAATAATGTCTGTAATTGAGGTTATACAATCAGTAATCCATCTACCGGCTTTTCCTGTAATCCGCTGTAATTTTGCACTATGAAAAGAAAACAAGAAACAATAAAAATTTAAATTACATCGGTTATGAAACGTACAACTATTTTAATGGCTGCTTTCCTCTGCCTCTTCAGCCTGACGGAAAGCCCGGCACAAAACACTCACAAAAATATGGAACAGTTAAATCTGACACAGGAATGGGACAAGACGTACCCGAAAAGCGACAAGGTGAATCATAGCAAAGTGACTTTCATAAATCGTTACGGTATCACGCTCGCTGCCGACCTGTATGCACCGAAAACGATTTTCGGAGGTAAGCTGCCTGCTATTGCTGTCAGCGGTCCGTTTGGAGCTGTAAAGGAACAGTCGTCGGGGCTGTATGCCCAGACATTGGCCGAACGAGGATTCCTGACGATTGCTTTTGATCCTTCATTTACTGGTGAAAGCGGTGGACAGCCTCGCAGCGTAGCTTCGCCAGACATCAACACCGAAGACTTCTCGGCGGCGGTGGATTACCTCGCGACACGTCCGGATGTGGATGCCGAACGAATCGGCATCATTGGCATTTGTGATTGGGGTGGTTTTGCTATCAATGCGGCTGCCAACGACACACGTATCAAGGCAACGGTAGCTTCCACAATGTACGACATTAGCCGCTGTACAGCAAACGGTTACTTCGATGCCGCTGACAATGCAGATGCACGTTACAAAATGCGTCAGGAGTTTAACGCCCAGCGCACGGAAGACTACCGTACCGACACTTATCCCCGCACCGTGACGAACCCGGAACCTACCGGTGATGCGCCGCAGTTCATGAAGGATTATTATGATTATTACAAGACCGAACGAGGTTATCATCCTCGTTCCATCAACTCCGGTTTGGGCTGGAACAAAACCTCCAATCTTGCATTTCTCAACGCACCTATCCTTGCGTATGCCGATGAAATCCGCAGTGCCGTGTTGCTCATTCATGGAGAAAAAGCTCACTCCCGCTATTTTAGTGAGGATACTTTCAAGAAGCTGAAAGGCGATAATAAAGAACTGATGATTATTCCCGATGCCGTACATACGGATTTATATGACCGGACAGACATTATTCCATTCGATAAACTGGAGGAATTTTTCAAAGAATACTTAAAATAGAAGACTTCAAGAACAAGGAATTGCCTATATCCTGATTGGCTTCAGTTCGCGGACGCAGCAATGTGAACATGACTTTTAAAATTAATAATGACTGACAACTAAAACAATATATCAAATGAAACTGATTAAAAATGCTGAATTCGGGGGCGAGCGTCCCTTGTTCGAGTCCCACGACCTTCGTCTGGAAAATGTGATTATTCGTACCGGTGAATCGGCCATCAAAGAATGTAGCAATATCGAAGCTGTAGATTGCCGCTTTGAGGGTAACTATCCCTTCTGGCATGTACACGGTTTCAAAATCGACCGTTGCTATTTCGATGTCGGAGGGCGTTCGGCATTGTGGTATTCCGATCACCTGAAGATGACCGACACGATTATCGACGCACCGAAGATGTTCCGTGAAATGGACGAAATAGATATCGAGAACGTAACGATGAACGATGCCGACGAAGTATTCTGGCGTTGTAATGGTATCCGCATCAAGAATCTCAAGCTGCACGGCGGAACTTATCCTTTCATGTTCAGCAACAACATTTATGTGGACGGACTGGAAAGCAACAGCAAGTATGTGTTCCAGTACGTGAAAAATGTAGAGATTCATCATGCAAAGATTACAACGAAGGATGCCTTCTGGGAAGTGGAAAATGTGACCATCTACGATTCCGAACTCAACGGCGAATACCTCGGCTGGCATTCGAAGAATCTACGTTTGGTCAACTGCCACATTACCGGTGAGCAACCGCTTTGCTATGCACACGACCTTATTCTTGAAAACTGTACCTTCGGACCTGACTGCGACCGTGCCTTTGAGTACAGCACGTTGCAGGCCGATATTCACGGAGCTATTACAAATATCAAGAACCCGATGTCGGGATGCATTGTGGCTGACGAATTCGGTTCCATAACCATAGATGAGAACATCAAGGCTCCTGCCGATTGTGAAATCCGTCTCCGGGACGAGCGTACCTGTTTTACCGATTAAGATGAAGATATGAAATACAACTTTGACAAACAAATTTCAAGACGGGGAACCGATTCCTACAAATGGGATAGCGCAGAAAGCGAAAATGTATTGCCGATGTGGGTGGCTGACATGGATTTCCGTACAGCTCCCGCTATCGTCGATGCTTTACGCCGACGGGTAGAACACGGCATTTTCGGTTATACCCGTGTGCCCGACAGTTACTACGAGGCTGTTACAGGCTGGTTCGCACGTCGTCACGGTTGGACGATTGACCGTGAATGGATAATTTACACATCGGGCGTAGTCCCAGCCATCTCGGCAGTCATCAAGGCTTTGACCGTTCCGGGAGATAAGGTATTGGTGCAGACCCCGGTCTATAATTGTTTCTTTTCTTCAATCCGTAACAATGGGTGTGAAATGGTATCATCACCGTTGGTCTTTGCAAGTAATACTTTCACCATCGATTATGAAGATTTAGAGCGTAAGACTGCTGATCCGAAAGTGAAGGTGATGCTGCTGTGCAATCCTCACAATCCTGCCGGAAGGGTGTGGAAACGTGAAGAACTGGTACGTATTGGTGAAATTTGTATTCGACACGATGTTACGGTCGTTTCGGATGAGATTCATTGCGAACTGGTTTTTCCAAAGTACCGTTACACACCGTTTGCTTCCATCTCAGAAAATTTCCGTCACCATTCTGTAGTCTGTATATCTCCCAGTAAAGCGTTCAATATTGCCGGATTACAGATTGCGAACATTATTTGTGCTGATGCTAACCGTCGAGCGAAAATCGACCGGGCCATTAACGATAACGAAGTATGTGATGTCAATCCTTTTGGTGTAATTGCGACTCAAGTAGCTTACAACGAAGGGGAAGAGTGGCTGAACCAACTCATCAAATATTTACAGGCCAATTTTCTCTATATGCAGGAGTTCTGTCGGGAACATCTGCCCGAGTTTCCTATCACGGTATTGGAGGGAACCTATCTCGTTTGGATGGACTGTCACAGACTCGGCATACACTCGCAGGAACTCGAACAGCGATTGGTTAACGAAGCCGGATTATGGCTCAATGCAGGAACAATGTATGGGACTGAAGGAAAAGGATTCATGCGCTGGAATATCGCCTGCCCACGTACTACACTGGCAGAAGGATTGAAACGTTTTACTGGTTTCGTAAGAAATCTTTAAGAGATATATACGGCAAATTCATTTTTAATAGAACGCAACTATATAGTTTACTATACCAAGCATTACGTATAACAAAGTAAATAGTTGCGACTTAATTTTTCATCTCATTTTTTCTTTTCTTCCACAACTGCCAACTATTGATGATGTTTTGCCACATATTATATATACAATATTATATAAACCTGATTATCAAAAAGAAAGCCCACCTATTACTAACAGTGGGTAACAAAATAGTAACAAAAAAAACGAAGAAAATCGCTTAGTGGTGGACTTCGTGTACAAAGGTAACAAAAGCCCTCTAACCATAAAAATAAAACTGGCGAAAAGAAGAATACTATTTTTTCTTTTCGCCAGCATATATAATTTGCTGTCTAAATAAGTTTAGTTCGTTTTGGATATACAGACAAAGAAACGTACTAAACCTTTGAACTTAAAAATATAACAAACATGTTATGTTACATACTTTTTTGAATATTTAAACAATGTAGTTAAGTACTATCAAGCATATTTCAGGCATTTTTTATACATTTGCACCAATGACAAGTAAATGATGACCGAATTCAATTCATATATGAGTAACATAGACATAGACTTCTTCAAGGAGTTGTGTCTGAAACATGGAGAATTACGACATTATAAAAAGAATGAGTTTATTCTCCATGAAGGTGATGCATGTTCTTTCTTCGGGTTTATCTTGTCAGGCGTAGTCAAATACAGTTGCACCAACCGGACAGAAAACAAATCGTATAATGTCGGTTTTTCCTTTCCAAATGAATTTATAGGCGATTATCCCACTTGCTTATATGGCATGAAATCAGAATTGAATATACAGGCGATAATCCCGTGCGAGATTTACATCTGTTCTTCTGCATTCTTACAGCAAAAATTCGAGGAGAACAAAGAAAGCCAACGGATAGCCCGTATCGCAGCCGAACAGATGTTTTTCCAATCATATTCACGTTATTTGGATTTATTCAGATTCACACCGGAAGAGCGTTACCTCCAACTTTTAAAAAAATGCCCTGCAATCCTTCAAATGGTATCACTAAAAGAAATAGCATCCTACCT
>CEAH01030420.1_pt1 | contig 23385 bp, 25 predicted proteins | sample 557571 | NCBI WGS metagenome assembly CEAH01 (sample SAMEA3182092, study PRJEB8094) | gut metagenome | biome: human; feature: gut; material: Stool; isolation source: human stools | place: Canada | collected 2013-11-25
AAATAGACAAATCTGACAGAAATTCGTTGGATTTCATTTTATAAGATGGTAAAATAGCTTCAAAACGATGGGAAAATCCCGGTGGCGAGGACCGCAGAAATCAGGGGTCAGAACCTGGTCAAAACCGGACACGATCTACGCTTTGTTTCGGGACGGTCAGTTTCTGACACAGAGTACCCAGTCAGATAAAAATCAGGAAATTGTGGAGGACATATAATCATGTCAAAAGAAGAGTATTTGATTACCGATACGCCGCTGAAAGCGCTGACGGTTTTTGCAATGCCGATGATTCTTGGCAGCTTTTTTCAGCAGGTATACAATATGGCTGACTCCATTATAGTCGGTCAGTTTGTGGGTTCCTCTGCGCTGGCGGCGGTTGGTGCCTGTGCAGCTCTGACCAATGTTTTCATTTGCGTGGCACTGGGGGCCGGGGTTGGTGCAGGTGTGCTTGTGAGCCGCTATTTCGGTGCCAGGGAGTATGGCAAAATGAAAACCATTGTGTCTACATCTCTGATCAGCTTTTTGGTTCTGAGTATCCTCCTGGGTGTCTTTGGCTTTGGGTTTTCCCATGGGATGATGAGTAGATTACAGACTCCTGCCGATATTCTGGAGGAAGCAGTGCTGTACCTGCGGGTCTATTTTGTGGGCTTTCCGTTTTTGTTCATGTACAATATTCTCTCTACCATGTTCACCTCCATCGGTGAATCAAAAATTCCGCTGGGGCTGCTGATCTTTTCCTCCATCCTGAATATTGGGATGGATCTTTGGATGGTAGCCGGTCTGGGGCTCGGCGTGTTCGGTGCCGCCCTTGCAACTTTGATCGCACAGGGCATTTCGGCTGTGCTTTCCCTTTTGATTTTCTTCTATCGGATGCAGCGGTATAAGAGTACCTTTGCCTGGTTTGACGGGCGGGAGCTGCGTTCCATGCTTCAGATTGCTGTTCCATCGGTTCTCCAGCAGTCTACCGTGTCTATCGGTATGATGATCGTACAGGCGGTGGTAAATCCCTTCGGCACGCAGGCACTGGCAGGATACGCGGCAACAATGCGGGTGGAGAATGTTTTTTCCCTGATTTTCGTGTCCATCGGGAATGCGGTTTCGCCGTATGTTTCCCAGAACCTTGGCGCAAACAAAACCCAGCGCATCAAAAAAGGCTACCATGCAGCATTGATATTGGATGTGTGCTTTGCAGTCCTTGCTTTCCTTATTATTGAAACGCTGCACACACAGATTTCCTCGCTGTTCCTTGGAAAAGACGGAACCGCCCTGGCCTATCAGGTGTCCGGGGATTATATGAGATGGCTTGGTTACTTCTTTCTCTTTATGGGAATCAAAATGGCCACCGATGGAGTTCTTCGCGGACTCGGGATCATGCGGCCATTCCTCATTGCCAACATGGTAAACCTTGCGATTCGTCTGTCCGTGGCTTTGATCTGTGCACCGCGTTTTGGCATTGATTTCGTTTGGCTTGCCGTGCCGGCAGGCTGGCTTGCAAACTTCCTGGTTTCCTATGGGGCACTCAGAAAATCCTGGCCAACGGAGAAGGTGGAGCTGTCTTGATAAATTTGGAATTGCAGAACATGTGGAAAGTACCGTCCTGTTGCAAAGAAGAGGTGCTGACCCGGCACATTAAAGAAAGGGTAAAATAAAAAACAGAAAACAAAGGGAAGACATTAGAGTGCAATCATTTAAGAATGAGAAACACGATAATGTCTTTTTTGACGCATCAGTATGCAAATTAATACTCGTGGAGGCATTTTGTGCATCCTGAACGCAACTTGTTACAGATAATGTACGACTTATTACAGTTATGGTGATTTGTAAAAAGATATTTGTTAGAGTCATTGCAAGGAGGAAAAAGGAATGTTGTAATTAATCGCTGAAAAAGTTATACTTATCCCATTTGGTCTTTGAATAAGTTCTAAAGAATACTACTGTTAATAGTATTCAGGAATTGGATGGGATAAGGGATGAAAAAGGTAAGAAAAATTGAAGTGCCACAAAAGGATACTATCAGAAAATTGCGGGTGGCAGCATATTGCCGTGTCAGTACGAAATATGAGAGTCAGAAAAGCAGTATTGAGTTACAAAAAGAATATTATGAGAGTTATATTAAGGAACAGCCCAACTGGCTGTTTGCGGGTGTTTATGTAGATTATGGAAGCAGGGTCAGGATTGATAAGAGAGCGGCGTTTCAGAAAATGATACAAAAAGCAGTGAATGGTGAAATTGACTGTATTATTACCAAGTCCATCAGCAGATTTTCCGGAAATACGGTGGACATGCTGCAAACGATACGGCTGTTGAAAGAGAAGGGAGTAACGGTATGGTTTGAAAAAGAAAATATCAGAAGTACTGATGAGAACATGGAACTGGCAATAACAATACATACAATGCTTGCACAGGAGGAAATAAGAAATATGAGTGAAAACATTCAGTGGGGATTTAAACGAAGATTTGAACAGGGTGTAACATTGAATAATTATAAATACTTTTATGGATATGATGTGGTTGACGGTGAGCTTGTTGTAAATGAGCAACAGGCAGAAGTTGTAAGAAACATTTTTGACTGGTATTTACAGGGAATGTCTTTGGGACAGATTAAACGCAGACTTGAGGAGAATCAGATTAAGACAGCATCAGGAAAAAGTGTATGGAGCAAGTCTGTGATACAGGAAATGCTCTGCAATGAAAAATACATGGGAGACTGCATGCTGCAAAAATATTTTACGGAGGATTTTCTGACTGGGAAGAAAGCAAGAAATAGAGGCCAGAGAGATAGATATTATGTGCATGACAGCCACCAAGGAATCGTTTCAAAGGAAAGATTTCTGGAGGTGGCTTGCGAAATGAATCGCAGGAAAAGCATGACGGTAGCTGCGGACGGGAATATGGTTAAAAAGAATAGAAAATATAAACCACAGAATACCTTGGGAAATATTTTAGAATGTGAAGAATGTGGCGCAGCTTATCGGAGAAGAACAAAGAGAGGCAAGGTAGTATATCGGTGTGCAACAAGAATTGAAAAGGGGAGAGAAGCTTGTAAAGAGTCTCCTACTATTGAGGAAGAATGGATTGAAACGGAGATTGGAAAGAAGGTTTGTGGAGGGGAGTATGATGAAGAGGTTGTCAAAAAGAATGTGGATAGAGTTTTGGTTGGAAAAGATGGAGGAATAAAAATATTGTTCGTTTAAGGACAGTGGTCATTATTAGCGAGAATGGCCACCGTAAATAACAGGAAGTTTGAAAATGAAGATTGTAGAAACCTGTTGATATCAAGTATAATTAAGATAAAGGTATTATCAGGATTGGTATTAAGGGGAATGATGATGGCAGAGAAAATTAGAAAACTTGCGAATTCAGAAGTTGAAGTGTTGTCTAGAATAGTTGCAGAATGCATGACAGGAAGCCAAATGAATGAAATTTTTCGGGAATGCGGAGTCAGAGACACAAGCAATGAAAGTACAAAATGGAAAAGAATCTACTACACTTTTTTGGCGAGACAAGAAATAGACGGATCGCCAAATGCTTTTCTTAATTTTATTAAAAAGAGCTTAAAACCGGTTAGGTTTATTAACGGTCAAAATGGTGATTATGATGAGATTTTATTAGAGATAAATAAACCATTGATGTTAATCGGGTTACAGATGACAAATGAGGGAAAGCTGTTAAAGATAGAGGCAGCAACCACAATATCGGAGGTCGAAAGACGAACAAGAGATTTGGTAAGCGAGCTGCAAAAGCGGCATATTCATCAGGATGTAATAAAGTGCTGTAAAGAAGAATACTTACAGGAGAACTATTTTCATGCAATCTTTGAAGCTGCAAAGAGTTTGTCAGAGAAGGTAAGAGAAAAGACAGGGATGCAGGATGACGGCTCCAACTTATTTAATAACGCTTTTGCAGTTAATAATCCCAGATTGGCAATAAATTCGTTGCAGACACCTTCGGAAAGAAATGCACAAAATGGGTTAAAAGAGATGTTAAACGGAGTTACACATATGGTTAGAAATGTAACGGCACATGAACTGAAGATAAAGTGGATTGTAAATGAGCAGGACGCAATTGATATTTTGACAACAATTTCCTTTTTACATAAACAGTTGGATGAGTGTTTTGTGGTTCCGCAGCATATTGCATAACTGAAAAAAGGTAAGGATAAAATTGAAGCACATATTATTAGATACAAATCCGTGATTGAAATCTGCTTGATACAAAATTTGGCGTTAAGTATGATAATTATAATAGATATGTCACATGGAATAATTTGATGAAATGTAAAATGAAATAGAAGTAGGAATACACAAGTAATTGATAGGAAATACTGATTGGAGGAATATTAGTGGAAAACAGAGAGGTTGGCTTTGTTGTGAATGACGAATACAAAGCATGGATAGAAGATATTAAAAAACGGATAAGACAGAGCCAGATAAAAGCCGCAGTTAAAGTGAATTACGAATTGCTGGAATTATATTGGGGAATTGGAAGGGACATTGTTGCAAAGCAGAAACATGCTAAATGGGGTGATGCTTTTCTTGCAACAATGAGTAAGGATTTGCAAAAGTCCTTTCCTGATATGTCAGGTTTTTCGGTACAAAACTTGAAGAGTATACGATATTGGTATAAGTTTTATAACTCTGAGGAAAATGGCTTACAGCCTGTAAGCCAAATGGAACTTATTGAAAATATGGTAAAAAGCATTCCTTGGGGACATAACCAGCGAATCATGTATAAGTGCCACAACGTACAGGAGGCATTGTTTTATGTACAGAAAACAATGGATAACGGCTGGAGCAGGAACGTATTAGAACATCAAATAGATAGTGGATTATATAACCGACAAGGAAAAGCAGTTAGTAATTTCCAATTGAAGCTCCCAGAGGCACAATCTGATTTAGCACAGCAGACATTAAAGGACCCGTATAACTTTGATTTCCTTACTCTGAGAGAAGAGTATGATGAAAAGGAATTGGAAGATGCACTGATTAATCAAATAACCCAATTTTTATTGGAATTAGGTACTGGGTTTGCATATTTGGGTAGACAGGTTCATTTGCATGTGGGAGAAAGTGACTTCTATATGGACTTGCTTTTTTACCATGTCCGGCTGCATTGTTATGTGGTGGTAGAATTGAAAACAGAAAAATTCAAGCCGGAGTTTGCAGGCAAATTGAATTTTTATGTGACAGCAGTTAATAAGCAAATGAAATCGGAGCAGGATAATCCGACAATTGGTTTACTTATTTGTAAAGATAAGGATGATGTTGTTGCGGAATATGCACTGGATGACATTTCACAACCCATTGGCATTGCTGCATATGAGCTGACCAAAGTACTTCGCGAAGAGTTTAAGAGCAGTTTGCCAACAGTCGAGGAAATAGAATATGAGCTGTCGGAGTAAATTGGCTTACAGTCTGTAAGCCAATTACAGAAGATACATAGTAGATAAAGTGGTTGTAATTATGAAAAATACATGGTGTATTAATATGGAAAATGTTGGAGGTATCAATGTTCTTATTAAAGTATCTAGAAGTAAAAGAAAATGAAAAGGAAGTATTAAATATAGATTTCATAGGGAATAGACAAGTGAATGATAGCCAAATTTTTTCTACTTTGATATTAGGTGAAAATGGAACAGGAAAAAGTTTTTTATTAAAAACAATCGCGGATGTATTTATCTATATTAGTAAAGCACAAATATACAAAAGAAAGCCTAAATTTAAATATCCAAAATTTTGCGTAAAATACTCTATTGATGGAAATGAGTATTATATTAAAAAGGAATCTGGGAGAGATATATTTTGTTGGAAAAATGAGGATGAAATTGCACTTGATGAAATCGAGTTACCGAAAAAAGTTTTAGCGGTGTCATTTATGGTTAATGATAAATTTCGCTTTGTAAAACCTGGAGAGGATATAGGAAGTGTCTATAAATATTTAGGGGTAAGAAAATCGACTAATTCGACATATACAAGTTCGGTAATGCAGAATGTTTTTTATAGTGTGGTTCATATGATGAAAAACCAAACAATTGAGGAATTAGAGAAAGTGTTAACTGTACTTCACTTTGATTCAAATGTGGAGATTTCGTTTGAAATTGAGTCATCAAATAGTGAATTGAAAGCAAAGAAAGGTAATTGTATTAAGAAATGCAAGATAGATTGCAATAATCCAGATTATATAAAAATAGGAAAAATATTAGAAGAATTAGAACAAGCAATAAGTTCTTTGGATGATAAAGAAAAAAATAAGTGTAATATTGCATTTTACAAAAATGGAAGATGCATACAATTTGAGGATTGTAGTTCTGGAGAAAAGCATATGATTTTTGCTTTTACTGGGGTACTAAGTTCAATCGAACCCAAATCCATCATTCTAATTGACGAACCAGAAATAAGTTTACATCCAGAATGGCAAATACAATATGTTTCGTTGTTAAAGAAGATATTCAAAAAGTATGATGGCTGCCATTTTATACTTGCAAGTCATTCACATTATTTAGTATCGGATTTGGAAAGCTCTACATCCTCCATTATTTCATTTAAAAAGAGTGAAATGGATGAAAATCCTATAGTAGAAGTACTTCCATATGAAACATATGCGTGGTCGGCAGAAAATATCATTTACAATGTGTTTGGCCTACGTACCGCACGGAATTACTATTTTGAAAGTGATTTGCGAGAATTATTAACGATAGTTCAGGATATTGAAGATAACACGGATAAGATAGAAGATGCTAAAAAATTAGTAGAAAAGTTACGAAAGTTTGTCTTTAATTCTGAAGATCCATTATGTGTAGTAATAGAACAATCTGCGGAGATATTGGAGAAATGTACACAAAAAGATTAATATATCAGCACAGCGTATCAAAACAATTGTTAAAGAGGATGAGCGACGAAAAGTATAAGGTCGCTGGTGCTTGGGATTTAGATGATGATAATGTAAAAGAGTTTAAAGAGAAGATAAAAAACAAGCTGATTGAGATTCAAGATGGGAAATGCGCATATTGCGAATTGCCTCTTCAATCTAGAAATCCGGAAATAGACCATATAGCACCAAAGGGTGGAAAAAGGAGAGTATTACATCCAGAATGCACATTTTTACCGCTAAATTTAGTATATAGTTGTCACAACTGTAATTCCACAATATGTAAAGGACAAAAGGATATTGTGTTATCTAAAAATGGGAAAAGAAATTATCGGAAATGGACTTTTAAAATAGTACACCCTTACATAGATGATCCAATGGATTATTTCGAAGTACCAATCTCTGAAAGTGGAGAAAAGAGAGTTTATCCTGTTATAAAAAGAGGAATTGATAGAGAACATAAAAATAAAGCTAAAACAACAATAAAAATGTTCGGATTGGATGGAGAAAAAGTGTTAGAATTGGCTAAGGAACAGTTGGCGGTACGGTATCCAGAAGAGCTACAAAGTATAATTGAAGTAATTTCTTCTCATCGTCCGGACTAGAAAGAGTTATGTATAAAGGTGAAAATGGCTGGAAGTAGGCATCTAAGTAAATATGACAAGGAGTTTTTATTGAATCTTCATAGGAAAAAATGTGAAGTGTATAGCTTACGGTAATATAGATAATGAACGTGTGAATTATTATTATGGGGAGGAATGATGTAATGAGGGATGATTTTAGGAAAACAACAATAAATCTATTGGCAAATCGAGTTGGATGGAAATGTAGTAATCCAGGATGCAGAAGAACGACACGTGGTGCCGGAACAGAGCCAACAGATGTTATTAACATTGGAGTAGCTGCTCATATTACTGCAGCAGCCAAAGGCGGTCCAAGATATGACAGTAATATGACTACCCAAGAAAGAAAATCATATGAGAATGGAATATGGTTGTGTCAGTCGTGTTCAAAATTAATTGATTCAGATGTACAACGATATACTGTAGATATACTTAAGAAATGGAAAGAAATATCAGAGCAAATGGATGTACTTGAATTAGAGACAGGAAAAGAAAATGGACTTACAACAGATAGAGAAATCATTAAATTCCTCGTATATTGTTTTGATCGTCCAGCATTTAGAGATCCTATTAGTCAAGAAGGAAGAATGGAAGATTTTGATAAAGCACTTGAGGATACAATAATTGCGTTAAACACAGGTATTCTTAGGACCAGGGATGGAAGTATATTAAGAAAATCAGAAGGAAAATCATCTGTTAATAACGAGGAATGGCGTGAAAAACTTAATGTAATTGGCGACATGTTATCTGCTTTACGAAGACGATTAAAAATAGCTAAGGCGGCAGGGGCATATTCTACATATGGTGAAGGAGAGGTAATGTATTGTTTTAGTGATAGACAGCTTGGAGAGTGGTTTGATTCTACTAGGGAAGAGATAGTGAAAATACTTTCATCAATTTGCGAGGAAATGGGGATGCCGGGATTTCACTTTCCACGAAATAAGTATCGATGGTAAAATTATACTGTTGGACTATATCAGGAAAATACAAGTTATGATACAATGACTTTGTAACTGTAGGAATATAGACAAAAGAGAAGGAAAACCTATGCCATTAGTTACTAAAGGATTTTATATTGATAGTGGAGAAGAACGCCCATATGAAGTAGAAACAACCTACCAGTTAAAATATTATATTTCATCAGCGTTGATTTCAATAGATTACATATTAGAGCCTGTTGAAGAAATAATGGGAAGATTTGAGAATAAAGTACAATACTATCGTTATTATGTGGATAATCTGTTTTTCTTTCTGGGTTTGATAAATGATAGATTTTTTTGTAAACCTAATAATCGAGATACTGATTTGCAAGAAAGAAAGGAAGAACGTATTGCGTTAAATAGGAGAAACTATCAATTCTTAGAACATGATTTTGATATTCTCAGTAACAAAATGCCAAGAAATATTATAGAGCATCTTGACGAGCGAAATGTAAAAACAATGATGGAAAGTAGGGGAGTTGGAGGATTTAATGTTATTTTTAGCGACAGTGATTCCGACATGGTAGATGCAGTTACATCTCATAGAGAATTTTATCCGTATAATCTTGACTTGGTTAATAAAAAAATGCTGTTCTATAATATTCAGGCAAAAGCAGATGATGTAAAAGAATTTGATATTGATATATTGAAGTTGCAAAGTGAACTGAGAATGCTTCAACAATATGTAAACGATTTTGCTAGTTTTGTGAAAGGATATTAGTGGTTTGATGAGATACATAAAAAGATTTTGGAAAGTGGCAAGTGATAGGTGTAAAACGTACACAATAGGAGCACTTGTTTTATTAATAATTTTTGTAGGAATAGATATATATGAGTTTACGTTGAATAACAAAGCGGAAACAGAAATTGAAAATACTGCGAATTCAGTATTTGATTCGTTGGTACAAGAAATTGAGTCTATGGATATGCAAACACAGGAAATAATGGAACCATTTAAGGATATGGTAATTGAGATAAAACCACAATGGATAAAAATTGCATTGTTGGCGGCATCCTCTATTATTGGGGTGTTTATTGGTATAATAAAAAAACCAGTAGAAGGAATAAAAGGCATCTTGTCAGAAGGGCTAGAAGATGAAACGGATGAGCCAGAAATGTGGATACCATTTGCGGTTTTGGTGGTAATAGACATAACAGAAATTCTTTTGACATTTTCATAAAATGGTTGGAATCAAGCTTCCAAGTCTCCAAAAGATTTGGAGGTTTAATTCTGCCTGTTTTTGCCGGAAAGTAATTTCCGAAACCAACAATCTATGGTACAATGACATAAAGGTTTTATGCGGTTGCTGTACCATAGGGAAAGAGCAGAACACAAATCACACATATGCCAATCTGGCTTATATCTCAAAAACAAATCTGATTTTTTTCTATGGCAGGTGCAAATGGATGCACTATGCTGATTTTTTGCAGATCCGATAGGGGCTGTTGTGTCATTTTTGAATCCAAGGCTTAACGGAAAGCCAAGGGTTGTGCATCTAAATTGCGCACTCATGGCATGTGGAGACGGTAGTACTGCTTTTTCACAAAAAGCCAGACGGACATATCAACGTAAAAGTTGAGTTTGGCGAAGGTGAGGGAAAAGTTCCACTTGATAATATTGCTAAAAGAGCGGAAAGCTATAAGCCCAAAGAACGAATGACCTACAAAATGATAAAGGAGTACATAGAGATAAATTTAATCATCTGTATTTGGAGGTAAATTTTTCTATATCTGTTGATTTCGTTGTATGAAATGAGTATAATATGGTTAGAATATTACTATCGAAACTGTTTTAAGGAGGTGCAAGTATGAATATTCGTCCATCAGCAGCAATCCGCCAGAACTACAACGAGATTGCAGATATGTGTCGTAAAACAGCAGAACCAATATTCCTTACAAAGAATGGTGAAGGAGATTTGGTTGTTATGGATATTGAAACTTATAACCGTCGGGAAAAAATGTTGAAGCTAAGAGAAGAACTGCTTGCTGTCGAAGAAGACAGAATAGCAGGAAGAAACGGCTGCACTCTTGATGAGCTTGATGCTTACCTTGACGACGTAATCGCAGAGGTATAAGCCTATGTCAGATAAAAAATATAAAGTCATTGTTTCCGACAGGGCAAAGCGTATGTTGGGAACACATATTCGTTTTATGGCACAGGTTAATAAAGATGCTGCTAAAACGAAAAAGCAAGAGCTTATGGAAGCAATGCGTTCTTTAGAACGTATGCCGCAGCGTTTTTCGTTTTTTGAAGAAGCGTATATACCGACGAATAAATATCATAAGATGTTTGTTGCAAAGTGGTATCTTGTTCTTTACCAAATCCAAGATGATACGGTTTATGTGGATTATATCCTTGACTGCCGTAAAGATTACAGTTGGCTTATCCGTTAAAACAGAATATCAAATACACAAATCGTCACTTCACAGTAGATGGCGATTTTTTTGTACTCAAAAAGGAGGTGCTATGATTGGAAGTCAAGATAAATAAGGAAATCCGTAATTATACGGAAAGTATGTTTTTTGGACTGTCCCTCAGACAGTTCATTTTTTCTGTCCTTGCCTGCGGCATGGAGGTGGTTTTGTATTTCCTTCTCTCCGGGCTGTCCGGGATGGAAGGATCTGCGTGCTTGGCCATGATGTAGGCGATGTTCTCGAACATCTCAAGGGAGAACATATCGAGGTGCGAGGAAGCCTCATCTCCGTCGAGCATTCTATTGTATAGCAGAAAAAACCTCTCCGTAGTAGGAGTATCCCAAAGTTTGTGTAAACCTCCAAACTGATGTAAGATAAAATTACTCAGTTTGGAGGTTATTTTTATGGCAAGAAGAAAAGACAGCCCACAAAAAGCAGCAATGAGAGAAATGATGCGTGATTATCTGAAAAATAATGATATCAGCATCAAAGACGGCACCGATGTAAATGGCATCATGCGTGACATGATGTCTGTCCTATTGGAAGGTGCTTTGGACGAGGAACTGGATGAAGAATTAGGATATTCCAAGTATGATTATCGTAACAAAGAAACAGACAACAGCAGAAACGGTCATTCCAGCAAAACCATGCACACCAGTTATGGAGATATGGATGTGGCGATCCCAAGGGATCGTAACGGTGATTACGAACCACAGCTGATTAAAAAATATCAAAATACCGTAACTCAGGACATGGAAGAAAAAATACTTTCCATGTATGCCAAAGGAATGACCACCGGAGACATTGAATCCCACATGCGTGAATTATACGATATTGATATTTCTGACAGCACAATCAGCCGGATCACAGACAAAATCCTGCCGATTGTAAAAGAATGGCAGGAACGTCCTCTGGAAGAAGTGTATGCTGTAGTATTTATGGATGCGATCCACTATCATGTCCGCAGCGAAGGACGTATCGTAAAACGTGCGGTTTACATTGCTCTTGGTATCGACATGAGCGGAAAAAAAGATGTCCTTGGAATGTATGTTGGAGAGAACGAAAGTGCGAAGTTCTGGCTTTCTATCATGAATGGATTAAAAAACAGAGGCGTTGAGGATATCCTGATCGCATGCGTTGATGGTTTAAATGGATTTCCACAGGCAATCGAGGCTGTTTATCCAAAAACAGAGATTCAGCAGTGTATCATCCATCAGATCCGTAATTCAACAAAGTTTGTTTCATACAAAGACATCAAAAAACTGATGGCTGATCTGAAGCTTGTATATGCAGCTCCAACGGAAGAAACAGCTTTAAATGAGTTAGAATTGTTCAAAGATAAATGGGATTCCAAGTACCCGAAAATCTATAAATCCTGGAATGATAACTGGGCAACCCTGTCCACTTATTTCAAATATCCAGAGGCAGTAAGACGCCTGATTTACACCACAAATGCCATTGAAGGCTTCAACCGTCAGCTCCGGAAAGTGACCAAAAGCAAAACGGTTTTTCCGTCGGATGACAGCCTTTTGAAAATGCTGTATTTGGCAACCATGGATATCACGAAAAAATGGACCGGTCACAGGCAGGACTGGGGACAGATCCATTCCCAGCTTGAAATTTATTTTGAAGAACGTCTGGCAGGACGGAACCTGTAAAACAGTCAATTTTAGGCAGGTTTTATTGACATGCCTAAAAACTACTGTATAATGCAGATATGGGCAGAATCCGGAAAATCGGCTCTGCCCATTTGTAACTATTCACAAATCTTATATCAGTTTTTAACGTTTACACAAAACTTGAAACGGTCTCTCGAGTAATTAAATATTATTCAAAATATTGTCTCAGCCCTTTGTTTACAAGGGGCTGAGCTTTTTGCATCTCATGCCCCTCGTTTCTCGTGGGCTTGTTTTGGGCTCATAATACCGTTTGGACTTACAACTTTGAACTTTGTAGCATTTGGCCCCGTGTTATTTAACATGGCTGCCGGGGTGGCGGTTTCGTCCAAACGGTGCTGATTCTGCATCATATCCACTACTTCCTGATGCTTGTTCGGATACAGATGAGAGTAGATGCAGAGGACAGTCTTGAATTGTGGTAAACGGAGTATTAAAGATAGTTTGAAATGTGCTGAACATAAGTGAAATCCAGTAACAGATTCTCGAAAAAAATGTGCTTAACGATGAGTTTAGCATTGTTAAGCACATCTTTGTTAATCTGTTGTTCTATCAATACGATTTCTTTTTAATTACATTTATTAAGCTTCCTTCGTTTTATACTTTAAAAATCCAACTACTGTACAAATAATTCCTGTAAGCAGACTTATACACAGGACAATTCCCCCTGCACCATACACATCATCAAGACATCCATGCATCACAAGAAAAAGAGGTGTCGCATAAATAAATATTGCGCTCATTCCCATTAAGAACATCCTAAGAATCACCGGCATTCCCCAACAAACTGCCGATACAATCACAGTTGCAAAAGAAGTATTATAATTAGCTGATATGACCAATGTAATTGCACACAAAAGGAAAAGTCCTTGCAGTCCAAATAATAATAGTCTAACTAAGTATTGAGGGAAATTCACTTGATATACAGCCCGCAACATCTTCTCTCCAAGTACTGTCCCTGTCATGTTGGTAAAGCCATCCATTCCGTAAACCAAGTTGCACAAAATAAAATCCAGCAGAACAATTCCAATAAAAACAGTAGCAGTCAATAAAAATGCTGCAAAAACCTTCGAATACACATCTTTCCGCCGCCCCTCCTCTGTTGTAAAAATAAGTGGCAGCATTTTTGTCTGCCCTTCTTTCGCAAATACCGTTGAGACGCTGCATATAACCACGATACTGCCTAAAATAAGTCCAAACTGTAATAAGTCCACAAAAGCACGCCATCCCTTTACATACTCTAAAGCAGGAGTAATCCCTCTGTTTTCACACACTTTTCCAAGCTCTGATTCTTCCAGCGTATATATTTGCGTGGGAAGTATTTGCGCTTGCCAGCTTCCATCTGTGAAGTACAAAACAACAAAATCATTCAAATAATTTCCATCTCTCCAGTTTGGCATATTCTCACCTAACTTAGATGGAATCCCATATTTTTTTATAATCTGGTCTATTTTTTCGTCTGTGATGATTCCTTCAAATTCTTTTGTAATTTTTCGATTTACCTGTACCGCCTCATAGCCGGAATATGATTTTTCTCCTATTACTGCAAGCTCATCCCCAACTTCTGCGAACCAAAAAAATATCATCATTAACCCTATTACAGAAAGAACTCCCCATAAAAAAACTTTCTCATGGTACAACTTGTAAATTTCCATTTTAAACAACCGCATTCTTTTTCCCTCCAAGCACCTGTGTGTAATAAAGGTATGCATCTTCCAATGTTGCTTCCGTAGTTTCAGCGTTTTTCGTAGGCTGTATATCAGAAACAATACGCAACTCCACGTTCTCGCCGCTGTTCCGTAAGTTGCTTACCACATATTTTTCATTCAACCTCTGTACCTCACATTCCGGAACAACACATTTCCAGACATATCCCTGCACGTCAGCATTCATCTCATTCTCTGTTCCCTGCCGGATAAGTTCTCCGTTTTTCATCATCAGAATACAATCCGCGATATATTCAATATCTGATACAATGTGGGTAGACAGCAGCACGATCCTGTTTTTTCCCAAAGAGCTAATAATATTACGGAATCGCACCCGTTCTTTAGGATCAAGTCCTGCTGTAGGTTCATCCAAAATCAAAATGTCCGCTTCATTCAAAAGAGCCTGTGCAATACCGATTCTTCGGAGCATCCCGCCAGAATATGTTTTGAGTTTTTTATTTTTGACATCCTTCAAGTCAACCAATTCCAACAATTTCTCTACCCTTCCTTTTGCATACTCTCTCGGAAGTGCTTTCAGAGCCGCCATATAATTCAAAAAACGAACTGCGGTAAAATCTCCATAATATCCAAAATCCTGTGGCAGGTATCCCAATAACCGGCGATATTCTGCGCCCATATCCGATATACGGATATTATCACAGGTAATACTTCCGTTTGTCGGCTGTAAAATTCCGCAAATCAACCGCATCAATGTTGTTTTTCCTGCTCCATTTTCCCCCAATAAACCATAGACTCCATTTGTAAATGTGAATGTGAATCCTCTGACTGCATCTTTCTCCCTATACCTTTTTTGTACATCCACCAGATTTAATTCATGCATAATATTTCTCCTTTTATCATTTCTGCAAATAACTTTTTGAGTTGTAGGGCAAATAAACTTCCCAATATAAAACAAGCAATTCCCCACGCTCCAAGTGATACCGCTGAAAATGCTGTAGGAACCGCAGAGAATACAGTATATCCTATCGCCAGAAAAACACTGTTGATAAAAAGAAAGTATCTGTTTTCCCGTCCGATTTCTGTAGACAGGATTCCCATTGACACGATATTAGACAGAAAAAATGCTGTCATCATATATAGTCCAAGCTGTAAAACACCAATATTCAGGGAACTTCCAATACAGAGAATAATCAATATAAATATTGCAAGATTTACGCTGCCGACAATTACCATATAGACTGCAACACTCTGTTTTGTACTGAAATAGCAGCTTGCTCCCAACTCTGCCATTCTGCCAAAAAATAATTTATCAATTAAAAATACAGTGAGAACAGCAATTCCAGAAACACCTATCATGCAGGCAATTATCATTGTATTTATGTCTGCCCCTGTTCGCTGTAGCAGCAGTAATATACCTATACAAAAACAAACAGCTATTGCATACAAAATAAGAAATGACTTATCCATATATAAAAAATGGCTGAATAAAATTTCTCTTTGATTTAGTACCGGAATTTTTTGCTGTTTTAGCTCCCTTGTCATAGAAGTAAGCACCTGTTGTTTTCTTGATTCCTGAATCGCAATCTGTTTGTCAGCCTGTAAAAAAAGCTCTTTGATTTCACGATTTTCCATTTTCGTCCTCCATCATTTTCTTTAAATGCTGTACACCCAAGCGAAACCTTGACTTTATGGTTGAAACACTACATCCCATCATCTTTGCTATATCCTTAAATTTCAGTTCTTCATAAGTACGTAAAATCACAACCTCCCTGTTTTCCGGTGATAGTTCGCTTAACAATTTCTGCAAATAAATAGAATTTTCTGTGTTTTGTATGCTGTCCTTTTGAACGGGGATTTTTTCAAGTATTTCCCACTCATAAGAATGACTGCGTTCTTTTTGCATCCTAAAATAGCTGAAACACAGATTCCTTGCAATCGTCAGTAAATATCCTTTTAAGTTGTGTTGACGATAAGCCGAACTGTATTTTATAAATTTCAGAAATGTTTCCTGTGTGATATCATAAGCATCATCCTCGCTCTGAATCATATACAAGCAGAATCGAAAAATATCTGCATAATACAGTTCAATCAAGTCGCTTAATGCTTCCTGATTTCCACCATAAACTTTTTGCATTAGTTCCTTGTCTGTCATAGTGTTTCTCCCATCGTAAAACGTCTTACATACTATATAACCATTATGAACCTTAAAAAGTTCACAAAAATATAAATTTGCAAAAACATATGAAAAGAATAATCTCTTAATTTCCAAATCATTTTCTATACTGTCTGTCACATTAGTGCAACAGACAGTACTCTCTCTAATAATGGTTTTCCCATCCACATGCTTTTTGTGAATTGCCATATCCGCACACATTCCAGCGGAAGTGAAATTTTCTGCAATATACTTCTGCAAAAGTGTAATCTGGTCTTCTCTTGAAAGCTCAACCGGAAGTGCCACTTCAATTTTCCTTGCAAGCTGGGCATCCGATTTCTTTTCCACTTTCTGCACCTTTTCCAGAGCTTCGGCTGACTATCTTAATGGAAAGATGAAAAATCGCCATCGTATCACCTCCCCGTATGATATTGAGAAACCGTATAGGCGGGTTTTGCTTTACCATTTTGCCGTATCCGGCACATAGGCGTCTGCAAGACCGCTCTCTGCGAAGAGTGCGATGCAACTGCATAAGTTGCTGTCATCCAAGTACACAACTTGGTCTGGCTGCACCGGCAAACATGTTTGCCGGTTGTCGCGGCAGTCGCCAAATTGACATGCTTGCATGTCAGCTTGGCTCGTTGCTCGCGCAAATCCCCGCCGACGGAACGAGCCCGGCAAGCAAAGCGCAGACCGGTTGCCACCTGTGGCAAACTTATACAAGACAGGCTCTGCCTGTCTATAAGTGCGCCCTTCTCTCTAACGAGAAAAGGGAATTGCAAAAGCATTTCTGCCTTTGCAACTCCCAACATATAAAAGAAGATACTGTGTTAATCATTCTCAGTACCTTCCATTTCACTGCCCGTATCCGGGCACTTTTCCATTGCTCTGGTAAAATATTTTCCATTTCGTTCCTGCTGATTTAGAAAATTCAAAAGACGCATCACATCTTCCTCCACTAGCGGACGATCCAGTACCTTTTCCACGGTTCCTCCAATCTGGCACAGCAGATGAGTGCGTTTCTTGCGTTCCTCAATACTTCTCTGTGTTCTAGCCATAAGATTGTTCCTCCTTTTAAACTGCTTCTGCTTCATCAGTAGCTGATGAAATTTCATCTGTAAGTGCCACTGTACCCATCAGGTGCAGCAGCTTATCTGCTACGGTATCCGTTGTGTCTTCTGCAAAATGCACATTGACATGATAGGTGGTTTTTCCAATCCTTTTTGTAAAAGTGCTGGTATACTTTTCCCCATTCTGTTTCTTTTCCATAAAAAATCCTCCATACTTCAATAAGTAATTGATAATCGAACGTTTGTTTGCTATAATAAATGCATAGCAGTTGGGGCACGAATGGCAATGTAAATCGTTCCTTTTTTCATTTTCCGTTTTCTCCTTTCTTGAATTTGAGTAATCTGTTTTAACTAGAGCAATTACCCCTTCATCTAAAGGAGAAAATTCCGATGCGAAACGGAACTGTTTTGAAAAGATTTTTTGAAGATGTCATTGACGCATAGATAAAGAGAACAAAAACCGTGAAAGACGTGAGCGTTATCACGAGGTCTGCAATTTTAAGGAAGATTCATAAAAAACTGATTCCGATTTTGTAGTATAAATGTGATAACGGACTGTCAACAACTATGAAAGAACGCAACTTTTTAGAAAGACATTGCAGTACGGATGGATAGATGACATGATTGCCTTGTAATCGAATTTTACTTATAGCAATTACTCACAATAAAAATAGACATTTATGACGAAACAGAGGCATCAGAAATATGGATAACATTTTTAAACGCACCAGTGCTCACTGGGTACGTTATGATAAATATGAATGGAAAGAATCGACTGACGGCGTTTTGTACCTTACTCCGGCAAAAGAAGCCGTAATGTCACTTTACAATCCCATCAAGGAGTATGAGGAACTGGTACTGACCGCTCTTGGAATTGGTCTTGATGTTATGCAGAAAAAGCTTCTATGGAAGAACTAAAACAGAGGATTCAAAATTTTGCAGAACACTTTGGACTTCTGGGACTGATGACCGCACTTCCAACCACACCGGAATTTATCACCTATGATGCGGTGTATCTTCCAAAGAATCATTTCATCAGGCAGGAAACACTTTCTACGGAAGATTACCTCGCCTACTTCTTTCCTTTTGACAAGATCTCTTTTGTAAAAAAAGGTCGGGAATCTATGTGGAATACAGATAGCCAGGAAATGTTTGCGGTAATTATGACTTTACAAGATAAGCCACAAGCAGTGCTTATGAGCTTTCAAAAGGAATATGCTGAAAGCTATGAATGGATTACCACGGTATTCTCTGACTGGGCTTTTACCTTTGTTACCAGCTTTCTGTATTATCAAGATTATGATGCGTTGGAGGAAGCAGAACGTAATGTGTACCGAAAAGGAATGGAATGTTTCGGCGGCATTGCACCGACCTACCATATAGAACTACTGGATAAGCCCACTATTGTATGGGATTTCCATTCTCTTTTACTTGCCATTTAGATGATGTTTTCCTTTATGATAACGGATGAAAACTCTACGCTGAAACTGTGCAAGCACTGTGGAAAGATATTTGTAGCCAGCCGCTCCAATGTGCAGTTCTGTTCTCCGCAATGTAAAAATCAGTATAATGTATATAAGTGTCGGGCGAAAAAGGAGGATTTCGAATGATCAGTGAAAAAGATGAGATAGTTTTATTTGAAAATGGAGAATTGGCATTGGAAGTAAATGTATCTCCACAACTGGAAACCGTATGGCTGTCTTCAAACCAAATGGCACTTCTTTATGGAAGAGACGAAAAAACCATTCGAAAGCATGTTAATAAAATTTTTGCCGATGGAGAACTGGATCGAGAGAGCAACACGCAAAAAATGCGTGTTGCTGGTGTCACTCAGCCAGTTGCTTTCTACAACCTCGATGTCATCATATCCGTCGGTTATCGTGTCAATTCAAAGCAGGGCATCGCTTTTCGTAAATGGGCAAACTCTATCCTGAAGGAATACATAATTCAGGGATATGCTGTGAATGCTAACCGTATGAACCAACTCGGTGAGGTGATACGGATTATGAAACGAACAGAAAACAGCCTGGATGCTAAACAGGTACTTTCCGTAATTGAAAAATACAGTCTTGCTTTGGACTTACTGGATGATTATGATCACCAGACAATGAAACGCCCAGATGGAAACAAAACAGTCTATATATTATCCTATGAAGAATGCAGACAAGTCATTGACAGTATGAAGTTTTCAACTGATTCCGATTTGTTCGGCAATGAAAAGGATGATTCCTTTAAGGGCAGCATCGGCAATATCTACCAGAGCTTTGCGGGGCAGGATATCTATCCGACACTGGAAGAAAAAGCTGCAAATCTTTTGTATTTCATAACAAAGAATCACAGCTTTTCCGATGGCAACAAACGAATCGCAGCAACAATGTTTCTGTATTTCCTTGATAAAAATGGCATCCTGTTTGCTGATGGAAATAAGCTGATTGACGATCATACACTTGTGGCACTGACGATTATGATTGCAGAATCAAAACCAGATGAAAAAGAAATGATGATAAGCGTAATTATGAACTGTATTTGCGGATAGGCTGGAGCCTTGGTAGCTGATGCATTCATGGCATAATGATATGGACAGGGCATTGATTGAGCCCTGTCCTTCTTATATGTTGTATCACTTTTTAAACAGTGCTACAATAAAGAAAATTAGAAGTTATCGAGGTGATACAAAATGAAAAAATGCAAATATTGTGGCAAAAAAATAAGTAGCAGTTTTGAGTTTTGTTGCCATGAATGTGAAAATAGATATACAAAAAATATTGAAAAAGCTGAAAGTAGAATTAAATATTTTATTATAGGAATAATTATAGGATTTCTAGTTATGTTTTATGGAGTTATATCAAACAGTGACTTCATTATTGGAGATGGAATTATAGTAATGGGTATAGTTGCTGTTTTGCTACCATTTACTACGCCTGAAACCGTTGCTCTTTTAGGTTATCAGAAGTCAAGAATTGTGGGAAGAATACTTGGTATATTACTTATAGTAGTTGGGATATGGGTAGGCTTTGTTTAATGACAAATTCCTGCTTGCGAGCTGAAAAATCTTGCTAATGTTTGTCAAGCAGATTTTTGAAGATTTCGAGAACCTTGAGAACAAAAAAGAGAGTAACCTTAATAAGACCCGCTGTTGCAGGCCGGCAGTTAACAGCTATAATGAAAGCGGACAGATTTACTTGTACAACTCCATTGCACGAGCGTAGTAGATCCGCAGAAACTTATTGACGGCAGCCATTTTGGCTACGTTGTATGGTTTCCCTTCCTGTTCCTTTTTGAGCAGAAAAAGGTAAACAGGATCGTCCTGAGGTTTTGTCAGTTTGAGAGCCTGCATTACCTCAAAACAAGCTTTTCTGAGAGCCGGGTTGCCACGTTTGGAGATGTGACGATTCCGGCTCTCGAATTGTCCGGACTGATATGGCGGAGCATCATTGCCGGCATAAGCATTGAGTGCTTTGCCACTGTGAAAACGGCGAATGTCACCGATTTCTCCAAGAATGATCGGTCCCAGTCGGTCCCCCACGCCGGCCATAGAACGAAGCACTTTGTACTCCGGCATGGTCTCTGCTATGATCCGCATTTGAAGATTGATCTCATCGGCAGCTTTCTGAGATGTGGATACGAGATCAACACATTGATCCTGAGTCATTGCGGATAAGGGATTTTCTCCACGGGTGGTAACACTGTTAAGGACCAGCTCATAGATAGCCAGTCCCTTAGAACCGGCAAAACGATCCTTGGTCTTTTTGACTAGGACTTGATAGCTGTCCAGGAAACGTGTCTTGCCCATCTTACGGATTACATCGAAAGACTTGAAACGCTTAATGAAACGCAGAAGCACACAGTTGTCGGGATCCCTGCTTTTAAGAGGAAGAATGGTCGTAATGCCGGGCATTGTTTCATCCAGAAGGCTGAGCAGCTGAACTTTGGCAACAGTTAGGGTTGATATCCTCTGACTGTATTGCCTGGACAGAAAACGGAGATCTTCATACTTCTGGTCCTGAGGAGTGTAAGGAATCAGCGAATAGGACTTCTCAAGGGCATACTGAGCGATTCGCAGAGAATCACGTTTGTCCGTTTTCGCCTTTCTGAGTTCGGTATCGCCATACTTCTTCATCTGGTATGGATTGATCAGACAGACTGGGAGTTCCGCCTCCGTGAAGGCTTTCAGGAGTGGATAGTGGTAGTGGCTGGTGGGCTCCATAAGGATGGTTGGAGGCTCTGAAGTCCTCTTGATGTAATCTACCAATGCCTGCAGCTCATCAGCGACATGGTGGACATCAAAAGGTTTGGCACGGATGCTGCCATCTCCATTGAGAATGGCAACGGTGCTCTTGGATTTTGAAACATCGATACCAACAGCAATCATAAGAAAGACGCTCCTTTCGTAAGTGATTTATGATTGGATCCAGCTCTTCAAGGTTCACTCATATTCTTTCGTTAAACGGGAGAAGCAATCTTTCCCAACTTGCTGAATCGAATGTAGAACAATGAAGGCGGGCTGACACATTTAACTTCGGGCGTGGTGTCCCAATCGGAAATTACGTCAGACCAATCACCTTCATCATAAAGAAAGAGCAGAGACTGTAAAAGCCTCTACTCATATATTAAGAATCGTTAAGGAAAGAATCGAAGGTGGTGCAAACGAAAAAGCAGTATTGAGACTTTTCATTAACTGCCCTTTCGTTTGCATCAATTTCGATTTTTTCTGGTTGAACAAAGCGCGTCAACTCTATATGGACTTTTAATTCTGACACTCTATTTATAATAGGATAGCGTGTACACATAGAAACACATAGAATTTATAATTCAGTCCTGTATTATGACATCAGAAATAAGCCTCCCTAAGGAAGCTAAAAAAATATACAGTTATGATTTGTTAACAGAGCATATGTGGTTTCGGTTTTATAAAATGTTGTTTTGTAGGCAGAGAAATAATCTTACCACCACAGGAAGAGCACTTGCATATATCTTTATTATAAAGAAGACGGATAATGGCAGGTGCATCCATATCTTTCAGCTTGGAAATATATTTTTTGCAGCCAAGGATGTTTCTGCATAGGGTAATCTTTTTCTTCTTATTTCTGGATGAAAGAAGACCGTAGTGCCTGATACGTACAAAACGTTTTGGAGGAACATGCATTAAAAATCGACGGATAAACTCCTCACCAGATATGGTAATCTCCTTCCACTTACCCTGTTTTTTATAATCCTTAGCAGAAAAGGTAACTGTAGCTTCTGTCATACTTTTGATACGGTAGTTGCTGATAGCAATCCGGTGGGTGTATTTTCCAAGGTATCTGATAACAGATTCGGCACCGTCAAATGGTTTCTTGCAATAAGGAATCCATTCCTTTGCATAGCAGGTATTTAACAATTCCTTGAAAGTATAGTAGTTTTTGTAAGGTGCAGCCGATCCATGAAATTCAAGCCTGTCATTTTCCCAGAGCTGCTTAAGTTCAGCCATGTATTTTCCACGAAACGTTTTTGAGATTACCTTAATCGGAAGGAAAAAATCTTTCCCATTGTCTTTCCAATGATTTTTCACATCCAGCCCTCCACCAAGAACAATCGCATGGATATGAGGATGAAAATTCATGGTGCTTCCCCATGTATGGAGGATACAGATATAGCCGATATCAGTCCCAAGATATTTACTATCAGCAGCAAGTTCACTGAGAGTATCTGAAGCCGCATGATAAAGAGCAGTGTATAAGAATTTCTGGTTGCTGTAGATAATGGGATTAAGTTCTTCTGGAACTGTAAAAACTACATGGAAATACGGAGCATCTAAGATATCCTCACGCCGTGCATCTACCCATTTTTCTTTTGGAAACTCCTGACACATAGGACAGCATCTGTTACGGCAGGAGTTATAGTGGACTGACATGCGGCCGCAATCCTCGCATACGCTTACATTCACACCAAAGGC
>CEAH01046079.1_pt1 | contig 23288 bp, 24 predicted proteins | sample 557571 | NCBI WGS metagenome assembly CEAH01 (sample SAMEA3182092, study PRJEB8094) | gut metagenome | biome: human; feature: gut; material: Stool; isolation source: human stools | place: Canada | collected 2013-11-25
GGACATTTAGTGGCTGATAGCAAGAACTTAGATTTAGATCATTAAAAGACAGTTGAATACCTGGCGCAATATTATAACAGTGCATTTCCCCAGACCCGCTCTCATCCTCGTATCGCCGGAGGGTATAAAACTGGCGGGGCGTATCATCTGTATAATAAAATGCTCTGAATTCCGGAATATCAACAACATCAGCCATACTTATTTGCCCTTTCTTGGAAATCGTGATTGACTAAAGAAAATGATAACGCAAGTGTATTCTAATTTCAACAAGGATATGTAATTGAAGTATAATTAAAAGCAGGACACATGCCACACGGTGTGTAGCATGTGTCCCAACTTACTGAACCCTGGACGGTTTTAAATGATACCCTTATGCGGCCGGGCCCTTGGCTCCGGGGGGTGCTCTGCTTCCAGGGAAAAGCCTAGATTCCGGTCACGGCTGCCTGGGCTTAGGGGCGGGCTTGGGCTTAGGGGCGGATCTGGACAGGGTCTCCAGCACCAGCATCAGCTGCTGCCGCTGCTCCTCTGGAAAGGCACGGTACAGGGTAAGGAGCCTGACCTCATCGGCGGGAAGCTCCTGAGCCGAGACGGGCAGGTGGAGCAGCCGGTCCGCCGACACCCGGTAGAGCCGCAGCAGGGTGGTCAGGGTCTGAAGGTCCGGCTCCGCGATGTTGTTCTCATAGCCGGAGAGCGTTTTGTTGTTGATGCCGGTGAGGTTCATCACCTGGGTCTGGGTCAAGCCCCTGCGCTCCCGCGCCAGCCGCAGGGCGTATCCGAGTTCTTCCATAGCTCTGACGCTCCTTTTGCCCCTATTTTAATGCAGAACAGGACGATCCCTCTGGTTATTCTTAGTAAAAAAGAAAATATTATTGACTTCTTAAAAAATAGGAATTAAAATGAAAAGGCTTATCCAGTGGACAAAATGTGGGCCAGCCACAGATTTTGTTTGACCTTCCCCCTGGGGGAAGGTGTAGAGTCAGGACTCAGGCAGATGCAGCGGAGGAGCCGGTTTAAGAAAATTTTAATTTTTCTTATGTACTGTACTTAAAGATTCTCTGATATGGTAAAAAAGAAAAGCATATGGGGCCTCTGACAGAGACTGGGGCTGGGGGACGGAATATCCGTCCGCTGCAGCCCGTACGGCGGAGAAGGATTGTGAACATTTTTTGAAACCTGGAGGGGGGCGATTGACAGAAAAATGAAGGGGGACTATACTGTGTGACAACTTGTCATGTGAGGAGGCGGGACGGGAATGCCCAGCAAGACCTTCTTCCACCTGCCCGCGGAGAAGCGGGAGCGGCTGCTGTTGGCCGCTGAGGAGGAGTTTGCCCGTGTGCCCTATGCTGAGGCGTCTATCAATCGGATGATCCGGGCAGCGGGGATCCCCCGAGGCAGCTTTTACATGTACTTTCGTGACAAGGAGGAGCTGTTCCACTACCTCCTGAAGCGGTATCAGGACGGGCTGCTCCAGCGGCTGGAGCGGGTGCTGGAGGAGCAGGGAGGCGATCTGCTCGGGGCGCTGCCCGCCCTGTTCGATGATCTGCGGGCCCAGCGGAAGCACTGGGCCGGGCTGGCCAGGATGCTCAGCCGGAACTCGGACATGCGCCTGGGCCTGCGGCTGAGCCCGCTGGATCGGCCGGACCTGGGGGAGTGGCTGGAGCGGCGGGTGGACCGGGACAGGCTGGACCTGCGGGGGGAAGAGGACTTGATGGACATCTTCCGGATCCTGATATACATCTCGGCCACTGCCATGACACAGGCGATCTTTGAAGAGGACAGCGGTCCGGCCCGGGCGCGGCTGTGCGCCCAGCTGGACATTTTGAGACGGGGGACAGCAGCCCCGTCCGCGACCAAGACATAAAGGAGATTCAAGGTATGGAAGCAACACAGGTAAAAACGGAAGAGGCGGTCCAGGCACCGGGCAAAAAGGAACCGCCCAAGCTTAAGGTGCCCAAAAAGAAGAAAAAATGGCTCAAGCGACTGATTATCGCGGTGGTAGTGCTGGCGGCCATTTTCCTGATTTTTATCCGGCCCATGATGAGCGCCGGCCAGCAGTTCGTGGCGGGCACCTATCTGCCTGAGACAGCCCAGCGGCAGGACCTGAGGATCTCCGTGTCCAGCACCGGGACCATCACGCCCATCGACTCCTACAAGGTCTCCGCCCTGGTCAACGGGGAGATCGTGGAGGCTCCCTTTGAGGAGGGCGACTGGGTAGAGAAGGGCGCTCTGCTCTACCGTTTTGACGCAGAGGATGCCCAGAACGCGGTGCAGCAGGCCCAGCTGAGCGTAGCGCAGGCGGAGCTGGGTTACCGCACCGCTCAGGAGAGCGTGAACCCCTACTCCACTGCCAGCGGCATCGTGCAGAAGCTCTATGTCAGTGTGGGCGACCCGGTGGCGGTGGGCGACCCCATCGCGGACGTGGGGGACAACACCACCATGACAGTGGAGATCCCCTTCCACAGCGCAGACGCCGCGGGGCTGTACGTGGGCCAGACGGGCACACTGACCATTGAAGGGACGATGGAGACAGTGACCGGCACCATCGAGAGCATCTCCGGCGCCGACGAGGTGGGTGCCGGAGGCGCCTTGATCCGTCAGGTAAAGTTCCGGGTGAGCAATCCCGGCGGACTGACCGGCACCACCGCCGCCACCGCTGTGGTGGGCAGCGTGGCCTGCGCCGGAAGCGGCACCTTCAGCCAAAGCACCGGCCAGACCGTGGTGGCACAGACAGCGGGGGAGATCACCGCCCTCCATGTCACCTCCGGAAGTCCGGTGTCCTACGGCACTGTGCTGGCCACCATCGGCGGTACTGCCGCGGAGACCACCCTGGAGAACGCCCGCATCGGCGTGGAGAACGCCAAGCTGGCCCTGGACAGCCGGCTCCAGGCCCTGGAGAACTATGAGATCACCGCCCCCATCTCCGGCACCGTTATCGAGAAAAACTTCAAGGCCGGCGACAACGTGGACAGCTCCGCGGTGACCTCCGCGGGAGGGAACCTGGCAGTGCTGTATGACATGTCCACCCTGACCTTTGAAATGAAGGTGAATGAGCTGGACATCAACAACATTCAGGTGGGCCAGGAGGTAGAGATCACCGCCGACGCTCTGGAGGGTATGACCTTCAAGGGCTATGTGGACAAGATCAACATCAACGGCACCACGGCCAATGGCCGCACCACCTACCCGGTCACCGTGGTGGTGGAGGGCACACCAGAGGAGCTGAAGCCGGGCATGAACGTGTCTGCCGAGGTGCTGGTGGAGGACGCGGGCAATGTGCTGTGCGTGCCGGTAGAGGCGGTCCAGCGGGGCAACACCGTGCTGGTGGCCGGTCAGGGCGCCCTGGATGAGAGCGGCAATCTGGTGGACCCCACCAAGCTGGAGGAGCGCCCTGTCACCCTGGGCCGCAGCAGCAGCGAGTACATCGAGATCCTGGACGGCCTGGAGGAGGGCGAGACGGTCTATGTTCAGAATATCGCCTCCAACGCTATGGCCATGATGATGGGCGTGGGTGGCTGAGCGTATGGAACACCTGATCGAATTAAAGAACGTCTACAAGATCTACCAGATGGGAGAGGAGACCGTCCATGCCTTGGACGGCGTCAGCCTGACCATCGACCAGGGGGAGTTCGTGGCCATCGTGGGCTCCTCCGGCTCGGGAAAGTCCACGGCCATGAATATCATCGGCTGTCTGGACGTGCCTACCTCAGGGACCTATCATCTGGGCGGGATCGACGTGTCTACCATGGACGACGACCAGCAGGCCGAGATCCGCAACAAAATGCTGGGCTTCATCTTCCAGCAGTATAACCTGATCCCCAAGCTGAACGTGCTGGAAAACGTGGAGCTCCCCCTGCTCTATGCCGGGGTGGACGCCTCGGAGCGGAAGGAGCGAGCCATGGCCTCCCTCCAGCGGGTAGGGCTGGCGGACAAGTGCAGGAACCTGCCCTCCCAGCTCTCCGGCGGCCAGCAGCAGCGGGTGTCCATCGCCCGGGCCCTGGCGGGCAGCCCGTCGGTCATCCTGGCTGACGAGCCCACCGGCGCACTGGACTCCCGCACCGGTCGGGAGGTGCTGGGCTTTCTGAAAAAGCTGAACCGGGAGGGGGACACTGTGGTCCTCATCACCCATGACAACTCCATCGCGGTGAAGGCGGACCGCATCGTCCGCCTCCAGGACGGAAAGATCATCTACGACGGCGATGCCCATGACCCCAGGGCCGTGGTGCGGCCCGAGGAGATGGAGCAGGACGAGCCGGCGGCAGGCGGATTTTCGGACGCCTCCCCGGCGGAACAGGAGGCGGGCGCATGAACTTTGGACAGTCCTTCCGCCTGGCCCTGAAGTCCCTGATGACCAGCAAGATGCGGGCTCTGCTCACCATGCTGGGCATCATCATCGGCGTGGGTGCCGTCATCGTTATCACCAGCCTGGGCAACGGCATGCAGAATATGATGAACGAGCAGTTTGAGAAGCTGGGCGCCAATCTGGTCCAGGTCCAATTGTTTATGTACGGGGGGGACTCCCGTTCGGTGGACCCAGACGATATGTATGAACTGGTGGATAAATATCCCCAGTACATCTCCGGCGTGACCCCCTATGTCTCCGCTCAGCTGGCGGTGCGGCAGGGGAGCGAGGATTTTGAGCGCACCAGCATTTATGGTGTGGGTGAGACCTTCCTCAACGAGAGGGGGGCCACCATGAGCGGCCAGAACCTGGGCAAAGGCCGATTTATCTCCTACATCGACGCTGCCCGCTACCAGAACGTATGCGTCATCGGCGCTTATCTGGAGGAAGAGGCCTTCCAGGGCGACGCCCTGGGCAAGCAGCTGTCCATCGGCGGGGAGCACTTTACCGTTATCGGTGTGCTGGAGAAGAACAGCGACATGAGCGAGGGGAGCGGGGACGACATCATATACCTCCCCTACACCACCGCCCTGCGCCTGAGCGGGAGCGCGGACGCCAGCATATACATGTTCACCAGCACCAGCAAGGACACAGCTGCAACGGCCAAGGGCATCATCGAGAACCGGCTGTACAAGACCTTCCAGAGCAGCGACTACTACTTTGTCATGACCTCCGCCGAGATGATGGACGCCATGAACGCCATGATGGGCACCATGATGGCGGTGCTGGTGGCCATCGCCGCCATCTCTCTGCTGGTGGGCGGCATCGGCATTATGAATATCATGCTGGTCTCCGTTACCGAGCGCACCCGGGAGATCGGCATCCGCAAGTCCCTGGGCGCCAAGCGGAAGGATATCCGCGGGCAGTTCATCATTGAGGCCGGCACCACCTCAGCCATCGGCGGGGTGCTGGGCATCCTGGTGGGGATCGGTCTGGCCAGTTTGGCCGGTTCCCTCATTGGAGGCATGATGACCAGCAGTATGGGCGGCGGGAGCACCTTCAGTGCGGTGCCTAACCTGAGCTCGGTGGCCGTGGCTTTCGGCGTGTCCGTGGGCATCGGCATCCTGTTCGGCTATCTGCCGGCAAAAAAGGCGGCCGCCCTGAACCCCATCGACGCCCTGCGCTATGAATAAGGAGGAGAAGCACAGATGAAAATCAGACGATTTTGCTCCGGCCTGCTGGCGGCAGTGCTGCTGCTGGGCCTGATGGTCCTGCCGGCAGGAGCGGCTGCCGCGTCCACAGTCTCCACAGAGGAGGCCATCCAGGTCATCAACGCCCTGGGCATCATGGTGGGCGATGAGAGCGGTGAGTTCCACCTGAACCGCCGGGTCACCCGGGCCGAGTTTATCACCATGGCGGTCAACGCCACCGGCACCGGGGATCAGGTGGGGGAGGCATCCACCTCGCCCTACCCCGACGTGCCCCGGACCCACTGGGCCGCCGGCTATGTCCAGGCGGGGGTGCAGGCCGGGCTGATCTCCGGCTATCTGGATGGGACCTTCCGCCCCTCCAACCAGATCACCCTGGCGGAGGGCGCTACCATCGTCCTCAAGCTGCTGGGCTACACCGCAGAGGACTTCTCTGGGGCCTATCCCACCGGCCAGCTGGCCATGTACCGCAACCTAAAGCTGGACCGGGGTGTCACCGCCCAGAAGTCCACCGACGTGCTGACCCGGCAGGATACCCTGTATCTGTTTTATAACCTGCTCTCCACCAACACCAAGGAGGGCACCCCCTATATTAACAAGCTGGGCTACTCACTCAACGCCGCCGGTGAGGTGGACCGGGTGGCCCTGGTCAACGGCGTGATGGAGGGCCCGGTGGTGGCGGCCGGCAGCTGGCAGCAGTCCGTCCCCTTCGATGTGGACAGCGCCCGGGTGTACCGGGACGGCGCCGCCTCCTCCGCCAAGTCCATCCAGAACAACGACATCGTCTACTGGAGTGAGTCCATGCAGACCCTGTGGGTGTACACCGACCGGGTGGCCGGCACGATCCAGGAACTGAGCCCCACCCCCTCCAACCCCACATCCGTGAAGGTGGCAGGCCAGACCTATGAGATTGAGACAGCCTCCGCCGCCTACGAGCTGTCCGACCTGGGCAGCTATCAGGTGGGGGACACCGTCACCCTGCTGCTGGGCCGGAACGGCGGCGTGGCCGCTGTGGCCGCCGCCTCCGCCTCTCAGGACGGCAGCAAGATCGGCATCGTCACTAACCTGAGCCGCGGCACCTACTCCGGCTCCGGGGCCAACTCCTCCTACACCGCTGACACTGTGACCATCCTGGCCACCGACGGCCGCACATACAGCTATCAGTGGACCACCGACTACTTCAAGCTGGGCAACCTGGTCCAGGTGGTCATCAGCAGTGAGGACGGCTCCGTGTCCCTCAAGCGGCTGAGCGAGACCGGCAAGCTCTCCGGCAAGGTGTCCTCCGACGCCTCCAAACTGGGCAGTTATCCCTTCGCAGACGGCGTGGAGATCCTGGACACCTATGAGGGCACCGGCGTAAGGATCTATCCCGAGCGTCTGGCGGGGCTGAACGTGACCACCGATATGGTGCGCTACTACACCCTGAACGGTGCGGGTGAGATCACAAAGCTGATCCTGAAGGACGCCACCGGCGATATGCACAGCTACGGCATCATGACTGATGTGGTGGACAGCAGCCCGGAGGGCGGCGTCAGCGTCATCGTGAGTTACACCATGGATCTGGCGGGCGAGATCGTATCCCTGCCCGGAATGAGCGTCAAGTACGGCGTGAAGAAGGGCCCTGTGGTGGTGATGGGCAATGTCCAGGCCCCCGATAAGATCCGGCAGCTGACCGAGGTGGAGGCTGCCCGCGTCAGCGGCAACACTGTCACGGCCGGCAACCGGACCTACCTCATGTCCGACAACGTGCTGGTCTATGAGTACAGGGGCGGCGACTACTACCTGTCCTCCCTGGACCGCGTGAAGGACGGCGGTTACGAGCTGTCCGCCTGGTATGACCGCTCCGAGAAGGACGGCGGCCGTATCCGAGTCATCGTGGCAAAATAAGCTCCCATAAGATAAGGAGGGCGCCCCGCTGTGCGGGGCGCCCTCTTCGGGACCGTAACAAGCGGATGCCCCAGCGGGGCATCCGCTTGTTTCTGCTCAAGAGCCTTTTGTGTGTTACCGCCCCCCGCAGGGGACAGGGTGGAAAAAAGGAAAATTCAGCCCCAGAACACAAAAGGGGATCGGGGGTCACAAAGGGAGATCAGCCTGCCGGCGGTCTTCCCGAACCAGCTCGATGGCCTGCTTGCCGGTCATGTGCTCGATGGAGAGCGACACAAGGCACAGTCCGCCGGCCTCCCGGCGAATGGCCTCCTGGCGATGCTCCGGGCTGTCGCCGGGGCAGTATTTCTCCGCCAGGAGCCAAATGGCAGCTTGTTTCTCCGCCTCGTCCTCCAAAATACGGGTCCGGCCGAAGGCGATGACGCTGCGAAAGTAGGTGGTGTACTCCGGGGGGACCACCTGATCCTGATCGATGACGCAGAAGGACGCCTTGCTGCACCGACGCAGGGCGTCCAGCTTGTGCCCTGCCTTGGCACAGTGGAAGAACAGCGTTCCCTCCTGATACACATAGCTGAGGGGGACCGCATAGGGGTAGCCGCCGTCGCCGGCCACGGCCAGGACGCCGGAGGTCCCCCGGGACAGGATGGCGGCGCAGTCCCCCTGAGAGAGCTGCTGGCGGTGCCGCCGCATGGGTCGAAACATGGATCTGCCTCCTTTTTTGTAAGATCTGCAACCACATCATACTATATAAGAGGACCCGGCGCCGTGAGAGGCGCCGGGCGGGGTCAGCAGGGGAGTGGCTGGATGGGCGGCAGCTCCTCCGGCAGGAGAGCAGATGGGGCGGAGCGGGGAACGAGAGAGATCAACCCCTCCTCTCGCCGGGCCGTCAGTTCCAGCAGAGCGCACAGGTCCTCCAGGGAGAGGTAGAACTCCCCCTCCCACTGGAAGGGCAGGCTGCTGAGCGCGAAGGGGCGGTCGTCCCGCTCCCCGGTGAGAGAGCCGGCGGTAAGGACCACGGAGCCCTCCTCGGCGGGGAGGACCAGCTGGTCCCCTGAGATGGCGGCGGTACGGCCGAAGGCGGCGGCCACCGCCTGGGCGGGCAGCCAGCAGATGCCGTCCAGAAGGATGGGGACGGCCTCCAGAGGCATGTCCCCGGCGCAGAGCGCTGTATGGGGCCTGTCCACTGCCCTGCGGGCCAGGAACTCATCGTAGGTCAGGCCGCTCTCCCGGACCTGGAGAGCCAGCGTACGCCCCACAAAGCGGTAGTGCCAGGGTTCAAAGCAGAAGCCGGTAATGTCCTCCCTGCCTTCCGGATAGCGGAGGATGAAGCCGTAGCGCCAGCAGTTCTCTATGAGCCAGCGGTAGGTCGCGGTGGTCTCGAAATGGGCACTGCGGCTGGCGGTATTGATGTCCAGGGCCAGGCCGGTCTGGTGCTCAGAGAAGCCCGGCCGGGCGGAGTAGGTGTCGGCCTCCACGCCGTCCTGAGCGGTGTACCGGCGGTACAGGGAGTCCTGATAGGAGTAGGAGCGGTAGGCGGAGACGCTGTAAAGGGTGATGCCGTCCTCCCGGGCCGCGTCGGCCATCCGCATGAAGGCCGCGGCTGCGGCAGGGGCCAGGGAGCCCCCGGAGGGGGCGTACCGGGCGGGCAGGCTGTGCAGCCGGGGGACATAGCCGTCCGGCAGCGGGTGGTATTTGTTGACCAGGACGGAGAGGCTCTCCGGCTCCTCCGCCTGGGATACATCGCCGTAAAAGGTCCCGTCCAGGCCGATGTTCACCCGGGTGACCACGTCCTCCGGGGAGAGCTCCGGCCAAAGGGCGCCGTAGGCCAGATAGCGGTCCAGCAGCTCCGGGCGGTAGTAGGAGAGGGCCTGACAGGCCACCGCCCGGGCGAGGGTGTCCGGGTCCTGAAGGGAGGGGCCGGAGAGGGCTGTCTCCTCCCCGGAGGCGGCGGGGAGAGACCGAACAGGGACGGCAGCGCCGGTGAGCAGGGAGACGGAGAGGACCAGGGCCGCCGCTACGGTCAGGATGCGCAGGGGAGCATGGTTCATAACTGGGAGACCTCCTGAGTGGAAGAAGAGACGGGGCCGGTCCGGCCGCAGAGGGCCAGGAACCAGCGGAAGATGGGAGCGCCGTCCACCGTGTCGGGGCGGAGAAGGGGGCCGCTCATCCGCTCCGGGTGGAACTGGACCCCCAGAATGGGGAGGGAGGGGTGCTCCATGGCCTCGGGAACGCCGTCCACCGCCCGGAGGGTGAGGACCAGCCCTGGGGCGGGGCAGTCCACCGCCTGGTGGTGAGAGCTGTTGACGGAGAAGCGGGGGCCGTAGAGGGTGTGGAGCAGGCTGCCCGGCTGGGCGCGTACCGGGTGGACCTGGTCCGCCTGGGGGTGGGTATGGGAGGGACGCCGGATGTCCCCCAGGTCCTGAAGCAGGGTGCCCCCCAGGGCCACGTTGATGACCTGCATCCCCCGGCAGACCCCCAGGATAGGGCGGCCCGCCTGATAAAAGGCGCGGAACAGCTCCAGCTCCGCCTGGTCCCGGGCGGGGTCCGGGGGCTGGGAGCCCTGGTCGGGCTGCCCGTACAGACCGGGGTCCAGGTCGCCGCCGCCGCACAGCAGCAGCCCGGCGCAGGACAGGTCCGCTGGGGGGCAGTAACCAGAAACAGGCGTGCCGCCCGCGGCGCGGACGGCACGGACATAGTTGGACATCTTTCCATCCGCCCCTGAGATCAGGATGCGGGGAGAGAGGGCTGCGTCACACATGGGAACTCCTTTCAGGGCGCCTGGGTAGGGGCCTGGTCCAACTGAGCAGAGCGCAGGCGTACCAGCTGGGCGATCATCTCCACGGCGCCATCGATGCCGGTGGTGGAGGAATTGAGGGTCAGGTCATACCGGCGCATCTCCCCCCAGGTGTGGCCGGTGTAATAGTTATAGTAGTTAGCGCGGCCCCGGTCCATCTGGATGATCCGGCTCTCCATGTTGTCGGAGGGGATGTGATACTCTGCCACACAGCGGTCAATCCGGCTGGCCATGTCGGCATGGATAAAGACTTTGATGCAAGCGGGGTCCTCCCCCAGGATGTAGTCGCTGCACCGGCCCACGATGACGCAGGGCCCCTCCGCCGCCAGCTCCCGGATCACGTCGGCCTGGGCAAAAAATGCCTGATGGCTGACCGGGATGCCCTGGTGGGTGAAGGTGGGGACACCGATGCCGATGGGGGCGATGTTCAGGTGGAACCGGCTGCGGGCCCGCTCCTCCGCCCGGGCGATAAAGTCGGGGGAAAGGCCGCTCTTCTCCGCAGTCTTTTGGATCAGTGTGCGGTCATAACAGGGGATGCCCAGGCTTGCGGCCAGCTTCTTGCCGATCAGGCGGCCGCCGCTTCCAAACTCGCGGCTGATGGACACGACATAGTTGCTCATGAGACACGCCTCCTTATAGTGTGGCTTCAGGTACGGGCGAGGCTGTTCATCCGCACCTCCTGTTTCTTTATATTATAGCGCAATTTGAAGAAAATGACAACGAAAATCTCAGGCCCCTCCAGGTTGACAGGAAAAGAAAATCTAGGCATAATCAAAACAGAGAGGAGGCGGTCTGATGGAGGAGACCCGCTGGAAGGAGAAAAACCAATATCTTGGGCTGACGGAGGACGGCCGCCGGGTGAGGCTGCTGGACCAGAGCCAGCTTCCCAACCGGGAGGTCTGGCTGGAACTGGAAGAGCCGGAAGAGCTGGCGGAGGCTATCCGCACCCTGCGGGTGCGGGGCGCCCCAGCCATCGGCGTCTTTGCGGCGTATGCCCTGTATGTGCTGGCCCGAAGGCTGGCGGACCGGGCGCCGGTGGAGGCGGCGTTCCGCACCCGGCTGCGGGAGTGGGCTGCCGGCCTGGCGGCCACCCGGCCCACGGCGGTGAACCTGCGCTGGGCGCTGGAGCGGATGCTGGCCCGGGCGGACCGGACGGCAGGGCCGCCGGAGCAGATCGTCCAGGTGCTGGAGCGGGAGTGCCGGGCCATCCACCGGGAGGATGGGGAGATGTGCCGCCGGATCGCGGAGCACGGTCTGACCCTGGTAGGGGAGGGGGACGGCATCCTGACCCACTGCAACGCCGGGGCGCTGGCCGCCTCCCGGTACGGCACCGCCCTGGGTCCCATCCTGCTGGGGCAGGAGAGGGGGAAAAAGCTGAGGGTCTTTGCCGACGAGACCCGGCCCCTGCTCCAGGGGGCCCGGCTCACCGCCTGGGAGCTGGCCCGGGCCGGGGTGGAGGTCACCCTGATCTGTGACAACATGGCCTCCATGGTGATGAAGAACGGCTGGGTCCAGGCCTGCTTCGTAGGCTGCGACCGGGTGGCGGCCAACGGGGACACTGCCAACAAGATCGGTACCAGCGGCCTGGCGGTCCTGGCCCGGTACTACAATGTCCCCTTCTATGTGCTGGGCCCTACCTCCACTATCGACTTGGACTGTCCCACCGGGGCGGACATCCCCATCGAGGAGCGGGACGGGGAAGAGATCCGCTCCCTCTGGTACCGGGAGCCCATGGCGCCAGCGGAGGTGAGGTGCTGGGACCCCGCCTTCGACGTCACCGACCACAGCCTGATCTCTGCCATCGTCACGGAGGGAGGCATCTGCCGTCCCCCCTTCGGGGAGAGCCTGCGGGAGCTGGTTTCCCGGGAAAAGGGGGATGCGCCGTGAGCTGGAGCCGAGAGAAGCAGGAGCTGCGGCGGAAGATCTGCCAGGCCGCCCGCCAGATAGCCCAGGCGGGCTATGTGGCGGCCAACGACGGGAACCTGTCTGCCCGGTGCTCCGATGGCGGGGTGCTCATTACTCCCTCGGGGGTCTATAAGGGAGACCTGGAGGAGGACATGCTGCTGGAAGTGGATCTGGAGGGGCGGGTGCTGTCCGGAACAGGGAGGCCCTCGTCCGAGAGCCCGATGCATCTGGCTCTCTACCGTACCCGGCCTGAGGTGGGAGGCGTAGTCCACACCCACGCTCCATATTCCGTGTTTTCGGCCAACCTGGGGGAGGACCTGACCGAGCCCATCACTGCGGACTGGGCCCTGCTGCTGGGGCCGGTCCCCGCCCTGCCCTGGCTGCCCCTGGGGACAGAGGAGCTGGCGGGGGCGGTGGCCCGGGCGGCGGAGGGGCACAGCGCCGCCCTGCTGGCCCACCACGGGGCGGTGACCTGGGGACGGGACGTGGTCCAGGCATGGCACCGGACCCAGGCCCTGGAGCAGTACTGCAAGCAGCGGTATCTGGGCCTGCTGCTGGGACGGCCTATCCCGGTCCTGGAGCCGGAGGAGGTCAGGGAACTGACGGTCCGCCGTCTGGCGGGAGAAGAAAGGAGAAATTGATATGAAAAACAAGATGCTGCGCAATGGTGTGGAGATGCCCGAGGTGGGCTTCGGGACCTGGAAGGCAGGGGAGACCGACGGCTTCGCGGTGCTCTCTGAGGCCATCCGGGCTGGCTACCGGCATATTGACACCGCCTCCGCCTACCACACAGAGGAGGCGGTGGGCAGGGCGGTGGCCGCTTCCGGGGTGGACCGGTCGGAGTTCTTCATCACCACTAAGGCGTGGAAGGACCAGCTGGGCTACGACAGGACCCTGGCCGCCTTTGACGCCTCATGCCAGGCGCTGGGGATGGACTATTTGGACCTGTACCTGATCCATTGGCCCAGGCCGGACGCCGCCTGCGAGGAGTGGAAGGAGCTGGACCGGGGGAGCTGGCGGGCCATGGAGGAGCTGTACCGGGCCGGCCGGGTCCGGGCCATCGGGGTGAGCAACTTCCTGCCTCACCACCTGGAGAACCTGCTGGAGGTGTGCACAGTGCCCCCCATGGTGGACCAGATCGAGTTTCATCCCGGCTATGTCCAGTGGGAGACGGTGGAGTTCTGCCGGGCCAGCCAGATCCTGGTGGAGGCATGGAGCCCCCTGGGCCGCCAGAGGCTGGCGGATGATCCCCTGCTGGCGGAGCTGGCCGGGAAATACGGGGTCTCCCAGGCCCAGATCTGCCTGCGCTTCGCCCTGGACTGCGGCGTGGTTCCCCTGCCCAAGTCGGCCGACGCTGGACGGATGCGCCAGAACCTGGCGCTGGACTTTGCCCTGGAGGCGGAGGACTTGGAGCGGCTGCGGACCATGCCCCAGACAGGCTGGTCCGGCCTGCACCCGGACAAGTGAGCCGGCGGGACAGAAGAGAGCCCGTCCTCCCCCGCGCATGCGGGGAGGACGGGCCTTTCCGTATCTATTCGTCGGACTGGTACTGGGCGCAGACCTCCAGCACAAAGTCCCAGAACCGCTGGACCGCGGGCAGGACCCTGCGGTCCTTGGGGCGGAACATATAGAGCATGCGGTGGGTCTCAGTGTCCGCGATGTAGAGGGGACGGACAGAGTAGAGCCGGAGGCCGAACATGCGGGGCATGATGCCCACCCCTAGTCCCTGGGAGACAAAGCTGGCTAACATGTGGTCGGTGGCCACCTCGAAAGCGACATCTGGCTGGAGATCCTGCTGACGAAACATGGACAGCACCAGATTGCGGGTGGGGCTGGCCTGGTTGTAGATCACCAGCCGCTCCCGGCTCAACTGCTCCAGCGTCACCTGCTCCTGCTGGGCCAGGGGATGTCCGGCGGGGACCACGGCCACCAGCTCCTCGGGCACCACGGGGCAGAACTCAAATGAGCTGTCGTCGAACCGGGTGCCGAAGCCGATGTCCAGGGCGTGGTGGGTGAAATCGGCGGCGATGCGCCGGGTGGGTTTCTCGTCAAAGGTAAAAGTAATACCCTGGTTGTCCGGGTTCTGGTAGAAGTGACTGACGCACCAGGGGATCAGAGTGGCGCTGACAGCGCTGATGAAGCCCAGCCGTACCTGGCCCCGGGTGGGGCTGCACCGGGACTGGGCCACCCGCTTCCCCTCCTCGATCTCCTGGATGGCCCGCTCGGCGTAGGCGAGGAACTCCTGCCCGTACGGAGTGAGCAGGGTATCCCGCCCGTTTTTGTAGAGAAGGGGGATGCCCAGCTCCTCCTCCAGTGCGGCCATGGAGTGGCTCAGGTTGGACTGAGTGACATAGAGGGCGTCAGCGGCCCGGGTGAGGCCCCTGGCCTGGGCGATGGCCTGGAGATAGTAGAGTTGATTCAGATTCATGGGGCCGCGGCCTCCTGTTTCATCGAAATGGAAAAGAGCGGCGCCGGGGGCTACCACGCGTAGCGGAAGGACTCCGGGTTGGCGGCGTTGACAGCAGCGGCGTGCTCCAGCAGCCAGGTGCGGAGCTGCTCCAGCCCCTCGTCGCTGATGGGGAACTGTGCGGTGTACAGGATCTCCGCGTTTTCCCGGATGGCCGGTCCGGTCCACAGCTGGGCGGTGAGCTGTTCATCTTTAGGGGTGATCCAGAAGCTGGCCCGCTTCAGGCTGCCGCACCAGTTGTTGCCGTACTGCCAGTGCATCAGGGTGGGCAAAAAAAGTTCCTGTTCCATGGTCTCTCTCCGGAAAGTCAAAAGTCCTGCCCCAGAGGGGCGCAGGAGCATTGTACCACAGAACAGGGAAAATGAAAACCGCCTCTTGGGCAATGGGGAGAAAAAGCGGGACACATATGTGTCCCGCTTTTTGTCACAGATTCTGGTCGCTGAGGCGGTGGAAATCCTTGCTGCGGCCGAAGACGTGGGTGAGGGGGAAGACCTTGATGAAGCAGTCGATCCCGCTGTCCCGGATGAACTCCCGCAATTGGACATACTCCCGTGAGTTGCAGACACAGTCCAGCTGGATCTTGTCCGCCTGGGAGTAGCCCCCGATGACCTTGGAGATGGTGGCGCTCTTGCCGATCTCCTCGATGATAAAACGCTCGATGGCCCGGGGGTCCTCACAGACGATCTGGATCTCATAGAGGCGGGGACCCATGTTGAAGATGACGTAGTTCATGCTGTTCACGTAGATGATCTGTCCTACAAAGGCGTAGGCCACCGTGTCCAGGCTGAAGGCTGAGAGCATGATCAGCATAATGACGGCGTCCAGGCAGAGCAACAGGTTTTTCAGCTCCGCGGCCTTAAAGACCTTCTGCTTGAGGATCTTGCTCAGGGTGTCCGTTCCGCCGTAGGAGTACCCCATGCGGTAGGTCAGGCCTGCGCCCGCCCCGTAGACCACGCCGAAGAACATGACCGCGATCAGCTTCTCCTTCAGAATGATCTCCACCTGCACATGGTTGAGCACCCACAGGACCAGGGGGTAGAGGATGGACAGGAACAGGATGCTGGACACCTCCTTGTACCCCAAGGTCACGGCGGTGAAGAGCAGGATGGCCAGGGTCAGCCCATAGTAGATCAGGGCGTAGTTGATCCCGGTGAAGGTCTCCGCAGTCATGGCCAGCCCGGTGATGCCCGTGACCACAAAGCCGTTGGGGAGGGCGATCCAGTTGACGGCTATGCTGCATATGACACAGCTCAGGACCATATTGAGCAGGGCGGCGGTACGGTGGTGACTTCTCATAAAAAGATGCCCTCCTGTCAGGGAACTGCTGTCCCGATTTCCCGCGTCCCGGGGGAAAAGGAAAGGGAACCCCGAAAGTGCTCTGGTCCGGACCGCCGGACGGCTCAGGACAGATACTGGGGCAGGGCGATGTCCTCCACGACTTGGGCGGGAATCGTGAATTCTGTTATGCCCATATACATGGGGGCGACGGTACCCTCGTCAAAGACCAGGACCAGCCGCCCCTCCCCATCGATGTAGAAGGAGGTGTCCGGGTCCAGGGCAGTGAAGTTCAGGTCCCCCACGTCCTCGTCATGGAGCCAGTAGTGGATTTGGTCATCGGAGGCCATCTGTTCCGCCATCTGGCGCTGGACCTCTTCGGTGAGGACGGAGAGGCAGTCGCTGTCCGGGCGGAAGAGATCGGACAGGGTGAGGAGCTCCCCTGTAGCCTTGTCCACGGCGTAGATCTTGACCGACTCATTCCCGCTGGCCATCACCAGGGTCTGGTCGAAGCGCAGGGCAAAAACGGTCTCATTGTCGGTGGCCACGGTGTAGGTCAGGTCCAGGTCATAGTGGCCCAGCTCCCCCTGAAGGGCGGCTTCATGCTGATACTGTTGGATGATGGTGTCGGTGTACGCCTGGATGGCGGCGCTCAGCGCGTCCCCGCCCCCCTCCACCGAGGGAATGTCGATGTGGGCGGAGGTGTTGCCCCGGTCTTCCTCATAGGTGCGGAAGGTGAACACACGGGTGATGGCCCCCAGGACGGGCACCTGCTCCATAGCGTGGGCGATGCCGGGGCCGGAATTGGCCAGCAGCACGACGGCCAGCATGGCCGCGGCAGCGGACAGGCCGGTACGCCGCAGGAACCGGTCCAGCCGGAGGACCCGGGGCGGCTTCTCCCCGGCCGGCCTGGCCTGCCGGATGGCGGCGCGGACCCGCTCCTCCAGCTCCGGGGGGACGGGGATGGCGTCATATTCCTGTTTCAGATGATCGAGACGGTCTTGATTCACGGATAGGGCCTCCTTCAGAGAGCTCAAGCTTCAGTTTCTTCAGGCTGCGGTACAAAATGGTCTTGACAGTGTTTACGTTCTCTCCGGTGACCTGGGCGATCTCCTGGAGCTTCAGCTCCTGAAAAAAACGCAGGACTATCACCGTTCGCTCCCGCTCGTCCAGCAGGTCCAGCGCCTGCATCAGATCCGTGTCCTGATAGACATCCTCCTGACCGGTCTCGGGGATGTGTTCCGCGTCAGCCTGACGGGACCGGGCGCGGAGCACGTCCATGGCCGTATTGACCACGATGCGGCACAGCCAGCCCCGGATGGCAGCGGGCGAACGCACGTCGGCGGAGCGGGAGATGGCTTTGAAGGCGCTTTCCTGGACCACATCCATGGCATCATCCGGATTTTTGACATAGGTATAGGCCAAGCGATACAGAGATTCGTAGGACGCCAAAAGCTGGGATTCCACCTGCTGCTGCATCGAGGAAGGGCTCATGGTGCCTCCTTTCCTCTCCCATCCTAATAGACGGCTGGATGGAAGAAAAAGTTTCATGAGAGAAAAATATTGAAGGAAGGCGGGGGGACGGTCAGCCCAGCACCTGCCTGAGATTTGCCAGGGCCAGCGCTGCCTGCTCCTCCCAATGCTCCGGGGCATCCACCTTGGACTCGACGCTCACCCCGCCGGCATATCCGATCTGCCGAAGGACCCCGGCGTATTCAGGCAGCATGGGCTCCAGGGATAGGTCAGTGGGGTAGCGGCGGCCTTCCAGCTGGGAGATGTGGGTGTGGATCAACAGCTCGCTCCCTCCGTCCAGCAGGACAGAGGGGGGGGTCCCCCTCGAACCGCAGGTGGTAGTAGTCGCACAGGACCCGGACATTGGGGTAGTCCACCGTGCGGGCCATCCGTACCCCGTCGGAGAAGTGGTTGAGCATGTTGGTCTCGCCCCGGTTGATGGGCTCGATGGCAATGACCACCTGATATGGGGCGGCCTCCTCCCCCGCAAGGGACAGGAATTCGGCGATCTGGCCAAAGGCCGCCTCCCGGGAGTAGTGCTCGGGGCAGCTGCGGGACCAGGGACTGCCGAAGACCGCGAAGGAGATGCCCAGCCGGGCCGCCCGCTCCAGGGCCCGCCGGAGGTAGTCGGTCAGCTCCGCTCTGGAGGTGACGTCGGGGCCGGTGATCTGAAAGCGGGCGGGCATAAAGTCGTTGCAGGCGCGGCAGGGGAGGTCCAGCTCCTCCAGCACCGTTCGGGCATCCCGGAACTCCTGCTCGCTGAGCTGGGCCAGCTCGTTCAGGGGCAGCTCAATGTAGTCGTAGCCCAGCCGCTTCAGGCGTCCGGCGTATTCCAAACCGATCCGGTCCAGTGTTTTGGGGAGCAGATTGACACAGCAGCCGTAGAGCATAGGGGGGCCTCCTTTGAGTTCTTTTGTTCATCCTAGCATGGGGAAAAGGGCGTGTCAAGCATGCGGCGGAGGGTATATCCCGGCCCGTTCCGCGGATACTAATCAAAAAATGGATGGAGGAGAGGGATATGGCGGTGGAGCGGGACATCACCTGGAACATCAGGCATTTCCAAGGGGCTTTGCGGTGCGACCGGAATTTCGATGTGGTCTACCGGGTGTTTCGGATCTGCGGGCGGGAGGCCTGCATGTTTTTTGTAGACGGCTTTGCCAAGGACGAGATCATGGAGAAGCTGCTGGAATTTTTCTATGGGATACAGGACGAGGACCTGCTCCGGGATGCCCATACTTTCTCAAAGTCGTGTGTCCCCTACTGTGAGGTGGCCATCAGCGGGGAGGAGGACACCATCGTGGGGCAGATATTGTCTGGAGTATGGGCGGTGTTCGTGGATGGAATGGACCAGTGCGTGCTGATCGACCAGCGCACCTATCCCCAGCGGACCACCTCGGAGCCGGACCAGGACAAGTCCTTTCGGGGGAGCCGGGACGGCTTTGTGGAGACTATGGTCTTCAACGCGGCGCTGATCCGCCGCCGCATCCGCTCGCCCCGGCTGTGCGTGGAGCACCTGGAGGTGGGGGAGACCTCCAGGACCGACGTGGCGGTGTGTTATTTTGAGGGCCGGGCGGACCCGGAGCTGGTCAACACGGTGCGGGAGCGCATCGCCCAGGCCAGGGTGGACGCTTTGACCATGAATCAGGAGAGCCTGGCAGAGCTGCTGGTCCGGAAGCGGTGGTACAATCCCTTCCCCAAGTTCAAGTTCACGGAACGGCCGGACGCGGCGGCGGCCCAGATCCTGGAAGGGGATGTGGTGGTGCTGGTGGACAATTCCCCCGCCGCCATCATCCTGCCTACCACCCTCTTCGACGTGATGGAGGAGGCGAATGACTACTACTTCCCGCCCATCACCGGCTCCTACCTGCGGCTGGTTCGGTTTTTTACCACCTTTCTCACTACCTTCCTTACCCCGGTGTGGCTCCTGCTGATCCTGGAGCCGGAACGGGTCCCCGGGTGGCTGGAGTTTATTCTGATGGAGGAGCCGGCGCAGGTGCCCCCTCTCCTCCAGCTGCTGATCCTGGAGCTGGCCATCGACGGGCTGAAGCTGGCCGCCCTCAATACGCCCAACATCCTGACCACCTCCTTCTCCATGATCGGAGCCATCATCCTGGGGGACTTCGCGGTCCAGTCCGGCTGGTTTTCCGCCGAAGTGATGCTGTATATGGCGGTGGTGGCCATCGCCAACTATAACCAGCCCAATCTGGAACTGGGCTATGCGCTGAAGTTCATGCGCCTGATCCTGCTGGTGGCTACCGGACTTCTGGGCCTGTGGGGGTTTGTGGGAGGTGCGGCGTTGCTGTTTTTGGTGCTGGTGTCCAACCGGACCATCTCAGGGCAGTGCTACCTCTATCCTCTGGTCCCCTTCAACGGTAGGGAGTTGAAGAAAAAGCTGCTGCGGATAGGGGGCGGCCCTCCCGAAAGAAAGGGCGCCTGACAGCCGGGAGGAGCCGCGCGCCTCCCGGCTGAAAGAGAAAGCGGGACCGGTCGTGCCCCTGTGTCACAGGGGCACGACCGGTCCTTTTGTCCGGATGGGAGCGGGCCTGGCTCGGCTCAGGACATCAGCAGGTCGAGGGTGCAGCGGTTTGCGATGCTCTTGCGCAGGGCGGCGCGCAGGGGGAGCACGGCGGAGGGGGCGACGCTGAGCTCGTCGATGCCGATGGCCAGGAAGGTGGGCAGCAGATCCGGGTCGGCCCCCAGCTCCCCGCAGATCCCGATCCAGATGCCCGCCTCGTGGGCGGCGTCGGCGGCCATTTTCAGAGCCCGGAGCACTGCGGGGTGGTGAGGATCGAAAAACTTGCCCAGGTCGCTGCGTTGTCGGTCACAGGCCAGCGTGTACTGAGTCAGGTCGTTGGTGCCCACGGAAAAGAAGTCCACCAGCCGGGCCAGCTCAGGCGCCATGAACACGGCGGCGGGAGTCTCGATCATGATGCCGATCTCGGTGTCCGGGTTGAAGGGGATCCCTTCGGCGGTGAGCTCATCCATCACCCGCTGGCAGGCCCGGCGGCACTCCTTCACCTCCCACACGCTGGCGATCATGGGGAACATGATGGCGATCTTACCGCAGGCGCTGGCCCGGTACAGCGCCCGCAGCTGGGTGCGGAACATCTCGGGATGGTTGAGACAGATGCGGATGGCCCGCAGGCCCAGGGCTGAGTTCTCCTCCCTATTCAGATGGAAACGGCCCGCCTGCTTATCCGCCCCGATGTCCAAGGTGCGCACGATGACCCGCTTGCCCTTCATGGCCAAGGCCACTCGCTTGTAGGCCTGAAACTGGTCCTCCTCGGAGGGGCAGCCGCCGGCGGCCAGATAGAGGAACTCCGAGCGAAACAGGCCGATGCCCTGGCCGTCATTGGCCAGCACCGCATCCACGTCCTCCAGAGAGCCGATGTTGCAGCAGAGCTTGATCTTCCGGCCATCCAGAGTCACATCCTCTCTGCCCGCCATGCTGCGCATCAGCGCCCGGCGCTGGGCCTGGCGGGCCTTCAGGCTCTGGAGGGTCTCCTGGTCCGGGTCGAAGATCACCTGGCCGGTCTCCCCCACGATGTAGGCCTGTTTGCCGTGGTAGCTCTCATTAAAGCTGGCCCCCAGGCCGCAGACCGCGGGGATGCCCATAGTGCGGGCCAGGATGGCGGTATGGCTGTTCCCGGAGCCGCCCTGGGTGGCGATGGCCAGAATCTTGCTCTTGTCCAGCTGGATGGTCTCGGAGGGGGCTAGGTCGGCGGCGGCCAGGATCACCGGCACCTGGGAGTCGATGCCCCCCTCCACCACGCCCATCAGGTTGTTCAAAATGCGCCCGGTGACGTCCTTGACGTCGCAGGCGCGGGCCTGCATATAGGGGTCATCCATGGCCGCCAGCATGGCGGAAAACTGCTCCCCGGCCTGGTCCACGGCGTACTCGGCGCAGTACCCCTCGGCCAGCAGCTCCTCCATGGCGCCGGTATAGTCCTCGTCCTCTAAAAACATGGCGTGGGTCTCAAACAGCTGGGCGGCACTGTCCCCCGCCTGCGCCCGGGCCAGTTCGGCCATCTGTCCCAGCTGCTGGGCCGTCTGCTCCATGGCCCGGTCCAGCCGCTCCCCCTGGAACCGGGGGTCGTCGGCTTTGTCGGGCTGAATGAACGTCTGGCTGCGGCGGCAAAAATAGATGGGGCCGTGCTCTACACCTTTGGAAACCCCTTGCCCCTGCAAAATCTTCATGTCGTTCCCTCTTTTCAAAAAGCCCCGTGTCAAACGGACCGTGGGCACGGGGCTCGCTTATAGATTCTCCTTAAAAAGCTGTTCCATGGCGGAGATGGCGCTGTCCTCGTCCGGCCCCTCGGCGGTGACGGTGACGGTGTCGCCTCCCTTGACCCCCAGGCCCATCAGCTTCATCAGCTGGGTGCTCTTGACGGTCTTGTCACCCTTGGTGACGGAGATCTCGGTACCGGAGAAGGCCTTGGCTGTCTTGACCAGCAGGCCGGCGGGACGGGCGTGGATGCCTACAGGATCGACGATGGTATAGGTAAAAGATTTCATGACAGAGACTCCTTTTTATGATTCAGACCCTTGACCGGCAAAGCGGATCCATAGGGGCGCAGCGCCCGGCTCCAGCTGGAACGGCGGTTGGCGCAGATGGAAAGCTGCACTCGTCCCCCTCCGGGGAGACCTGCTCCTTGACATATATCTCCTCATAGACGCGCTGCTGACAGTGATACACATTGAGCACGTCAGATCCGCTTTCGGGGTGATTCTGCCGGATGGACCAGAGCCTTCCCGCTGCGGTGGCGTCGGTCACAAATATGAGCCGCAGCATGCTGTTCTGACTCTCTTCTGCAGGACATTACGTTTTCAGGAATTCCCTTTCGATGTGTGAGATGGCACCATCCGCGGTCTCTTTGCCCAGCAGCACGCAGTAGATCGGGAGAGCCAGCCGATCCAGCAGTTCCGGGCAGCATATCGTGATATAGTCCAATGTCTCCAGCGGAGCAAGGCCGAAGAAGTCATAGGGGATGATGGTGGTGATCGTAATGTCAAAGCAGCCGTCAGCTGTCAGATAGATCCGCGGTGTGTAGAGGATGTGCGGGCTGTACAGCATGTGTCCGCCGCCGCGGCAGGATGGGAAGACCCGGGCATTGATAAAATTCAGAAGGCGGAGAAGAGCGTCGATATGTCTGCTTTTCCGGCATAGTTCTGCACCCAGGGAAGAGTAGCAGCACCTTGCCTCCATTGTGTCCTCGTAGAACCAGATACAGGACTCGATGCGGTGATCCGGGGCATACACCGCGTTGAATCCCATGGTGATCTGCATCTGACCGCTGTCAAAGCCTGCGCTGTGCCTAACACGGGAAGATCTGAGGCGGCCAGTCAGGACCCGGATAGCTTCCTGTCTTTTCAAACCAGTGTACCTCCTTGCACCAAAGGCCTTACTGTTCACTCTGTTTCGGCGGCGGGCAGATCATGGCGGCGTCTATGGCCAGCCGCTTCATCGTCTCCACCGCGGCCTTTTTCTTTCTGCTGGCGGCCGACCCGTCTTTCCGTTCCAGCAGATAGTCCACCAGTGCCTTCACCAGCTCCGCGTCTGATATCGCCGCTGCCTCCGGGGCACCGCCGCGGTCATCGGGGCGCTCCGCGTGGAGTACGCGGAAGAGCTGGCCTCCTGGTGTGACGCGGCCTTCGAAGGAGGGGGTTTTGACCAGGATGGCAGTCAGCGCCCGCAGGCCGCGGCCCGGGGTGGTCAGCATCTGGGTGGAGGAGAGCCTGATCTTGATGTGGTTTTTTCCCATTTCCAGCAGACTGATATGTTTGGGGTTGTTCATGTAGATGGATCTTTCATTATAGGAATTGATCCCGTTCTCCAGAGTGCGCCGGTCCTCAGCGGAAAATTCCGGACCCGGGAGAGCCAGGCTCAAAGTCAGGTCATAATGG
>CEAH01040737.1_pt1 | contig 23099 bp, 18 predicted proteins | sample 557571 | NCBI WGS metagenome assembly CEAH01 (sample SAMEA3182092, study PRJEB8094) | gut metagenome | biome: human; feature: gut; material: Stool; isolation source: human stools | place: Canada | collected 2013-11-25
AAAACGCTCAATCACCATCATAAGTGATTGAGCGTTTTGTGCGCAAACTTAATGACATTGCCACTATGGAACGCTGACAAACATTTTCGGCTATGCAGATAAACAAGAAATGCTCGTCAAAAATCCCATGCAGCGCGTGGATGCACCGAAGAAAGTCAAGAAAGCGATTGACGCGCTGACACCGGAACAGGCAAAACAGTTTTTCGCTCTGCTTCCCTCCTGCGATCTAGACTTCCGCTGTATGCTGCATCTGTTCATTACAACCGGAATCCGACGCGGCGAGTGCATGGGCATTCAATGGCAGGATATAGACTTCAAGAACAACGCAGTCAATATTGCGCGCTGTGTCACCTATACACCGGAAAGCGGCGTAATTGTCAGCACCCCCAAGACCGAAAACAGCATTCGCACGATACCGCTTATGCCATCAACCGTCAAGCTGCTCCAAGAGTGGAAAAAGCAGACGCAAAGTGCGCACCCGAACACCATTCTGAAATCTGCGTTTCTCTTTCCAAAAGGCGAAGATGTGTTCCAGCCGCGCGACCCGAATGCTATCACGCGCCGCGTCAAACACTTTATGACAAGGAACGGTTTTCCCGACCTGTCTCCACACGATTTGCGCCATAGCTGCGCAACACTTTTGCTTGCAGAGGGCGCGGGCATTAAAAGTGTGCAGGAGATTTTGGGACACGCCGACGCAAGTACAACGCTTGATTATTATGTGAAATCCGATTTGCAGCAGATGAAAACCGCAACACAGAAATATGCAGCGGCTTTCAACTTATAAACGAAAAGCGGGTGTCCTTTTCATGGACACCCGCCCGGTATATTTCGGGAAAAACTTTTTCCAGAAGCCCAAAGCAGAAAAGGCATGGGCGCGCGCTCTTACGAAATGCGCTTGCTCAACGGAAAGACGGCTATAAACGACAAAAAGCGGTTTTAGACCAAACAATTAACACTTAATATACCCCTTATAATATATGAGTGTTAAATGTCTGAACTAAAACCGCTGATTTTATTTTTTGTTCCAGCCTTTGAATATCTCATCAAAGGCTGCGTCCATCGTCTTTTGAAGGCTCTATTCCACAAACCGGAAAATCTCCTTTTCCATGATGGATTGTTCCCGTCGCTGCTTTTCCTTTTTTCTGCGCCGATTGCTTGAATTGTCAATTCTCATCGTTTGATTTTCACCTCGCTGCTGAAATTGATTTTCACCGGGCGTTCGTCTTCTGCTTGCCGACGCAGCTGTTTTCGGAACGCATACATAATTTCTTCCGGTGTAAAACCGTCCTGATACATTTCCGGGTAGTATTCCGGAACTTTTCTGAAATAATCGTCGATTAAGGTTTTGTATGCCATTTTAATTTCTCCTTTTGTCTATCGCTGTAAAATATGCGTGATAACGCATATTTTTACAGCGTTTGTTATGACAACACGTTTGCTCAGTTTCCTGTGGAGGACTATGCGGAAGTCCATGTGCTTGACCTCCGCTTTTTTAAGGGCAATGTGGTGGAATACGCCAAGGGAAACAGCATTACCGATGCGCTGGTGCTCTACGGCACACAGAATTTTGTCTCCGACACCGCGCTCAGCGCCGCCGTATCTGCGATAAAGGGGTGATGCCGATGCAGTAAGAAAAACCTTTTTTACGCAACCAACCATATATGTACCGGGAACGTTCGACGCACCCGGTGCATTTTTTATGCAATGCCCATCACGCCTTCGTTTGCGCTCCTTCCTGCGCCTGCTCATGATCATCCTGCTTTTCCGTAAATGGCTACGATCAAGCGGAGATTCGGGCGATTGCTTCGGATCTAAAGGAGTTTGTAAAGCAGTTTTCAGAGACAAGGAAGCAGGTTGAGAAGTTTTTGGAATGTGTGCTGGACGTGGATTCCGCAGGCCGTGAACCGCAGAAACAGGCGGCGAAAAACTACCATCACGACCAGCCGAGAAATCCGGCGCTGTTCCGATTTAAGCCGATTCCGCTGAGCTTTGAACCGGTCGAACCGGGCCGCTGCGCGCCTGTTTTGTACTCGTCCGCCGTGCGGGACATGATCGACTATTCGCTGCGAAGCTGCGTCGAGCGCGGCGTGACGGTTCGCCGCTGCAAAAACTGCACGCTCGATACGTGGTCGGTAGATAAAACCGTTGAGCTGGATGCCGACATTTCGCTGGAGGGGACCAACTTCTCCCCATCCCCAGCTTCAGCGGCACGTTCCGCGGCAACGGATATTCCATCCGCGGGCTTGCTATCGGCGGAAAGCGCTCGACCGCCGGACTGTTCCTTAAAATCGGCGAGACCGGTGAGATCTATGACCTGAACGTCTCCGGCAATATCCAGCCCGGCGGCGACTGCGAGGCGGTCGGCGGCATCGCGGCTGTGAATGAAGGCCTTATCCAAAATTGCTCTTTCTCCGGGTCTGTTTCCGGGCGGCTCAATACCGGCGGCATTGCCGGGACGAACGCCGCAGGCAACCGCATCCGGGACTGCTCCGTCTCCGGCTCGATGGAGGGCGCGCGGCAGACGGGCGGCATCGCGGGCTATTCCACGGGCATCATCGAGGATTGCACGAACACCTCCGTCATCGGCTACCCGCACGTCAGCTACAACACCGGCGGCATCGCCGGAAGAAGCTGCGGCTACATCCGCAGCTGCGAAAATACCGGTGTGATCTATGGCCGGAAGGACGTCGGCGACATCGTCGGGCAGGCGGAGCCGTATGTGGAGCTGCAGCTGTCGGAAAGCTCGCTTTCCACGATCGAAGCGCAGCTTTCGGAGCTGAACGCCCTCATTGATCAGGCTGCAGCGCACGCATCCGGCGGCGCGAGCAGCGTTTCCGCGCGGCTGGGCACGATGTCCGGCTATGTGGACTCCGCTGTGGAGGATGCTAAAAATATCCGGCTGAACGTGGACGCGACCGGCAGCATCACCGGCAGCGCCGGTCCGGACGCGGGCGCAAACGTGACCGTTACGCCGCCGGAGCTGACCATTGGCGGCGAACACGAGTCGATCACGGGCGGCGGCATTGCCGCGCTTCCCGGCGCGATCATCTCCGGCGGCGGCACAGACGGCAGCGGCTCTATCTCCGCCGATGCAACGCCGGGCGAGATCCTCGCGGACGCGGGCGCTGCGGCAGGAGGCGCGATCGACGCGGCAGCAAACGCCGTCGTGACGCTGGATTACGGCGGGCTGACCTCGTCCATCAGCGGTCTGCAAAGTCAGATCAACCAGCTGAACAGCGCTGTTGCCGGTACGACCGGGCAGCTGGCTTCGGATGTTCAGAAAATCAATCAGAAATACAGCGAGCTGACCGACACCGTCTATGACGCGATGGAGGATGCCTCCAACCCGCAGACCATCATCACCGACGCTTCCGCGACGGATCCCGAGGCCATCACGCTTGGAAAGATTGCGCAGAGCACGAACAGCGGCGAAATTCAGGGCGATCTGAATGTCGGCGGCATTGCGGGCTCGATGTCGATGGAATATCCGTCCGACCCGGAGAGTGAGACCGCCTCTGAGCTTTCTCGGGATCAGAAACGGCAGTATGCACTGCGGGCCGTCCTGCTGGACTGCCAAAATGACGGCGCGGTCAGCGCCAAATACAGCTTTGCCGGCTCGGTCTGCGGCAGAATGGACCTCGGGCTGATCGCAGACTGCCGCGGCTTCGGAAGCGCGGAAAGTGAAAACGGCAGCTATGTCGGCGGCATTGCGGGGCTTGGCAACGCGACGATCCGCGGCTGCTTCGCCAAGTGTACGCTCAGCGGAAGATCCTATGTCGGCGGCATTGTCGGCTCCGGGCTCGAGCGCGGGGCGGAGGATACCTCCAGCACCGTCACCGGCTGCTGCAGCATGGTCAGAATCACGGACTGCGAGCAGTATTCCGGCGCGATTGCGGGCCGCAACGTGGGCGAGTTCCTGGAAAATTTCTTCGTCTCCGATACGCTGGCGGGCATTGACGGGCAGAGCTACGGCGGGAAAGCGGAGCCGATCGGCTATGACGCGCTTTTGGAAACGGAACACCTGCCGGACGAATTCCGGACGCTCACGCTGCGCTTTGAGGCGGACGATGCCGTCCTGACGCAGGAGACATTCTCCTACGGAGACAGCTTTGACGAGCATGTGTATCCGGAGCTGCCGCAGAAGGACGGATATTACGCGCAGTGGGACAGGACGGAGCTGGAGGATCTGCGGTTCGATACCGTTGTTTCGGCTGTCTACACGCCCTACACGACCGCCGTTTCCGCAGGCGTGCGCCGGGACAACGAGCAGGATGTGTTTCTGGTCGAGGGCGATTATGACGATAACGTTCCCCTCTTCTGTACGCGGGACAGTATAGCAAAACAATGTAAAGTCATCGACCATTGGCAGGTAAAATCGCGGTAAAAATCAGCCGGAGTTTCTCAAGGATATGTTAGGTGCTGCTGTGCGGCCCATACATGGATTCGGTGCAGAATATGCCGGAAGACAACGTTTGCCGCCTGTCGGAGCGATTCCGACAAGCGGCAAGCTGTTTTCATATATTTTGCACCAGCAGGCGGATGGATCATTGCAACCCAAAAATCCTTGCGCTGTTCGCATAGAATATTTTTTCCACATCCGCCTTTCCGAGCCCGAGGCGCTCGCATGCCAGGCGGCAGGCGTTGATCTCCTCATAGATGAAGAACGTGATCCTGTCTGCCTCCGGACCGGCGATCTCGCGCATATGGACATCCCCGTGAATGGCCTCCGGCGGGAACAGCCCCTGCGGGATCTCATTCACATAGACGCCGTTTTCGACCACGCGGCGGGCCCGCATGCGGAAGACCGGAAAATCTGAGCCGTAGATCAGGCGTTCGGGGCCAAAATGCTGCAGCACCTGCTCGACGACCCAGTCATTCGTGTTGGCAGTAAAATCCCATACGGTCTTCTCTGTGTGCTTCAGATACTCCAGCGCATGCCCGACGTCCTCGTTGGCATACGCTCTGCCCAGATGCGCAACGAGCAGCTGCAGGTCCGGGTAGTTCTGCTCGATCTCAAGCAGCTGGCAATAGTTCACCGGATCGGCCAGCCGGCCCGGCCGGGCAATGTGCAGCTGCACGACCCACTTGTTCCGGTTTGCGACCTCCAGATGCTCTTTGGGCAGGAAGTCGTAGATCCGGATCTCGTCCGCCGGAATATAGGCAGGCGAAAACTGCAGGTAGACCTTGATGCCCCTGAATACGGGGTCTGCCAGGACCGCTTGCTCCAGCTCCTCCGGGCTTTGCGACGGATGCGACAGATACAGGGCCGGGAAACGATTTTCGCGCGCTTTTTCGGCGACATAGCGATTGTTTCGTTCGCGGTCGATGGTGACGACCGGATCCCCGTAGACAACGGAGATCACCTGGTTTTCCGGGAACAGCAGCCGGTTCGTTTCCTTCAGATCCTCAATAGGATTCTCCTTTGCGACCAGACGCGGCCAGTTCTGGCTCCCCTCGCGCAGCCCGCCTTCGCGGTGAAATTCGTGCAGCCAGATATGGGCATGGCAATCGATAAATGTTCTTGGAAGAAACGGCCTCAGCACGGTTTCATAATACTGCCTGTCATAAGGCTTGATATCCAACAGCGGCATACAGATCCCCTTTCTTTTTTGCTGCTGCGTTTATTCTATCATGCAGGCCACAGAAAGCAATTGCAAATTCACAACCTCCGTGTACAAAACACGCGCTTCTCTTGCAGAAACCATAGTATTTTGGGGGAATTCCCGTGTTTTTTCTATTGCGTTTTTTCTCCCGGCAACCTATCATACAGACAGACGTTAGTCCTCATGTGGAGGGGGTCATATGATGTTCGCCAGACTTTCCGCTCTGCTGCGCCCACCGGCAGGAAGTCCTTTTACAAACGCAAAACTGTTTTCCTGGTTTCTTCCCGTTCTGCTCGAACAGCTGATTACCGCCTTGATGGGCATTGCAGATACGCTGCTGGCATCCTCGTTCAGTGATCGTGCAACTGCAGGCGTGTCCCATGCGTTCATCATCTACAATGTAGCATCTACGTTCGTTCTCGGCCTGACACTGGGCGGCGGTATCGTCACACTTCAGTATTACGGAAGCAAAAACCATCAGCGCGCCTCTGACAGCGCGCGCTGCAGCCTGGTTTTGTCTGTACTGGTGGCAGCTGCGTTTTGTGCGATCCTGATGCTTTTTCCGTCGCAGATCATATCCATTCTGATGGGAGATGTCGGCCGGGAAGTTCTCGGTTATGCGAGGATCTATCTGCTGATCAGCAGTCTTGTCCTGCCGTTTACCGCGATCTTCTGTGTTTGCGCCGCAACGTATCGTGCACAGGGCAACACCCGCGTACCGATGCTCGCTTCGGTTATGATCCTGCTCATTTCCTTCGTATGCAAATATCTTTTTTCCACTGTTCTTCCGCTTGGTGTAGAAGGAACAGCGCTGGCCAACCTGATTGCAAATGTCGTCGTTGCGGCAGGACTTATGCTCGCCATGCGTAAAAAAAAGCTTGCGGTCAGCTTTCGGCGCGCCGACCATCCGTTTTTGGAGAAGGACCTGTTCCGCAAGGTCGTTCACTATTCGTTTCCAACGGCGCTCGAAAATGCTTCCGTTCAGATTGGACTGATGCTTGTACAGCGGATCATCGTTGGCTATGGTGTGGTTGAAAGCGCAGCCCACGCCATTGCTTCCAGACTGCAGCCCTTTGCCTATCTCCCCGCATACTGCTGGGGCATCGTTTCCACCATCGTCTCTGGCCAATGCTGCGGGGCTGGCAATACAGCGCTTGCGCGTAAGAGCATCCGTCATATCATGCGTCTCAGCTTTGTATGGATGATTGCGGTCGATCTTTTCTGGATCCTGGTCTCCGATCCTCTGATCCACCTGTTTGGCGGTTCGGAGCAGGCATTGACCCTTGCGAAAAAGCTATTCATCTTCTATTGCGTCTGCACCGTGCTGATGTACTACTGCGCCTACGGTCTGCCGCAAGCGCTGCGGGGCGGAGGCGATGTCCAGTACACGATGATTGTTTCCTTGGCCACCATGTTTTTGGTCCGTATCGGTCTGGCCTATGTCCTCGGCACCTCGTTCGGCCTCGGCAGCTTCGGTGTATGGATCGCCATGGCAATCGACTGGGCGATCCGCTGTTTGCTGTATTTGCTCCGCTTCCGCTCTGAGAAGTGGGCCATGCACAGCGCTGTCTGAAACAGCCGATCAACGAAGCCAAGACCGCCGTATTCTCATGACGCGCCCGTGCAATATCAACACCCCTGCAAAAAGTCCCTGCTGTTCAGCCTGAACAGCAGGGACTTTTCTATACTTCCTTGTGAAATTGGCGCCGGTATTCCAGCGGAGACATATGCGTATAGTAGCGGAAGAACTTACAAAAAAGCTCCGGAGAACTGCAGCCGACAGCTTCTGCGATCACACTGATGGGTGTGTCCTCACTGGAAAGCATGGTCTTTGCCATGATGAGCCTCTGGCATGCGATGTACTCCTTCAGCGTCTTTCCGCTAAAGCGCTTGACGACCCGGCAGATATAGTCCTTGTTATAGCGCAGTGCTTCACTCAGCGCCACAGCTGACAGGTTTCTCCCGATATTATTATCTACGTATTCCCGGAATCGATGATACAGATCCTGCCCGGGAATGTCCATATCGGCGCAGCTGAGAACCTGCTCCAGAATAAGCGCAGCAAGCGCCTCTGGAACGTGCGGGACAAGCGGCTTCCGCTGGCAGAATTCGTTCAGATGATAGAACAGGTCGCCAACATGGGTATTCTTTCCCACAATATAGTTCCGCTCTGCATCATCGAGCGCAGGGATCGTGTTGGCTGAAAATTCCAGTTCGCTGACAATGGAGCCAGGCACTGGAATGTCGTATTCCACGCTGCATCCGGCCTTCAAAAGAATGAAGCGATCGTCCGCTACACAGACAAGCTTTCCAAATATGCGCACATGCAGCGTGCCGGTTGAACTATACAGGATCTTCGGGTACGTCAAAACGCAGGGCAAGGCTGTAAAGGGCTTTGCGTGGCGGATCCTGCAAAAAGAGATCAGCTGCACAGACGCAACCGGCTCCCTGCCCGCAATTATATCGGGATCAAAATACTGAATCATAAATCGTGTTTTTTCCTTCTGGGCGCATAGTTTCTGTAGCTTTTTTAGAAAAAAAGCGATATAGTGTTATTAACAGCAAACGACCTGTTGTTGAAATCATACCGCCGTTCCCCAATAATGTCAATAAATTCTTTTGATATTCTTCCATAACTCTTATATTTTCGAACTTTTTTGATGGAAAATTCAGGTTTATGTCTGGAGAAAAGAGTTGACGAAAGGAAAAAATACGATCTCGCTTTGTTCAGTTCAGCAAAACGCGCAGCCGTTTTTTGTGAAATATGTCAAAGCACTTTTGAGAAAAAACGATTTTTGCTTGCACGCAGCATTTCGTAAGGAGGCTTGCTTTTATGAAAAGGAGAAAGAGAACTTCAACATTGAGTTCAAAGCGCCGCGACACACTTTTCATTGTTCTCATGTTGCTGCCAGCGATCCTGATCGTGCTTTGGCAGATTTATTATCCCGTGCTGCGCGGTATCGTCATGGCATTCCAGAACTACAATCTCTACAACCTGTCAAAGGTAAAATTTATCGGGTTTGATAACTTCAAAGAACTTCTGACGCCCAGTCCCTTTAACTCTTTTATCCGAACCATAAAAAATACAGTCATCTGGGTCTTTGGTTCTCTGATCCCACAGTTTCTGATCGGTTTTGCCATCGCCATGCTGCTTCGCCGCGCGTTCCGCGGCCGCGGTGTCTATCAGGGTGTGATCTCCTTTCCGTGGGCAGTTTCGGGGTTCATCATCGGCATCATGTGGCGGTGGATGTTCAATGGTACATCCGGCGTTATCAACGATGTCCTGCAAAAACTCGGATTGATCGAACAGCCGATCGGTTGGCTGTCCAGCGGTTCAACATCGCTGCTGTCTGTCATCATCGCTAACATCTGGTATGGCATTCCTTATTTCGTGATCATGATCACGGCAGCACTGCAGGGCGTGCCGCAGGAACTTTATGAGGCGGCGGATATGGATGGAGCCGGATCTCTGGCGAAATTCCGCGTGATCACATTGCCGCACATCAAATCCGTTCTAATCCTGACCTGCCTGCTTCGTGTGATCTGGATCTTCAACGGGCCGGAAGCGATCATCGCGATGACGAACGGCGGCCCGGCCGGCTCCAGCCAGATCATGACGTCGTATATGTACACATTGATCAACAGTCTGGATTACGGCAAGGCCAGTGCCATCGGTGTGATCTGTACGGTGATCCTGACGCTCTATACGATCTTTTATCTGAAGATCACCAGCTTAAACAAGGAGGACTAGGCATGATCATTTCCTCTCGGGAACGAAGAAATCCCGCTTTCTGGGGCGGTCAGGTGGTCAAGTTCGCGATTTTGATCTTCCATCTTCTCATCACGATCTTTCCCTTCTTCTGGATGATCAGTACGGCGCTGAAATCCACGCAGGCTGAGATCTACGCCTATCCGGTCATCTATTTTCCAAAGGTCCCGACGTTCCAGAATTTTATTGATATTGCGACCAAGGGTCACTTCCTGACCTACTTTGCGAACTCGTTTTTCTATTCGGCCGTCGCAACGGTCGTCGGTACATTCATTGCCATTCTTGCAGCGTATGTCCTGTCACGGATGCGTTTTCGCGGCCGCACGGCGATTTTGTTCTTTTTCATTTTGACGCAGATGCTGCCCGGATTTGTCGGGCTGGCGCCAAAATATCAGATGTATTCCCAAATGGGTCTGATCAACACCCGCATCGGCATCATTCTGATCTATATCGGCAACGTGCTGCCGTATTCCATCATCACGCTTCGGGCCTTTTTCGACGGCGTCCCGGAGTCGATCGAAGAAGCCGCCCTGATCGACGGCTGCAGCCGGTTGGACTCGGTATTTCGCATTGCCGTCCCGCTGATGATCCCCGGGATCGCATCAGTTTTAATTTTCGATTTTGTCAACACCTGGAATGAACTGTTCAGCGCCATCCTCTTCCTCGACACAGATGATCTGAAGACGATCACCGTCGGCTTGAATGCGCTCATCCAGAAAAGCGACATTGCATGGGGACAGATGATGGCGGGAACGATCATCGCGATCCTTCCGACCATCCTGCTGTTTGCACTTCTGCGGAAGTATATGGTGGCCGGATTGACAAGCGGCGCAGTTAAGGGATAGTTCCCAAATAGCGATCGATATGAGGAGATCATAAACGTGTTATCTGACGATAAAATGATTCTTGCGCATAGCGGAGACTGTTACGATCAGTTTCTCGGCTCCATTGCACCTCCAATTTTTCTGTCATCCCTGTTCCGGTGCAAAAATCTTGAGGAATATGGTTTTTCGACACCTGGCAAGCACATTTACAGCCGCTATTCCAATCCAGACGTCAGTATTCTGGAGCAGAAGGTCGCAGAGCTGGAGCACGGAAAATACTGTCTGGCATATGCCAACGGTATGGCCGCAGCAAGCGCGGCGCTCCTAGCAAACGCGAAGGTGGGTGGACATATTGTCTGCGTCCACAATGCATATAACTGTATCCACGAGATCCTGGAGAACTTTTTAAAACCTGTCATGCAGATGCGTTATACGTTCGTGCATGGATATGATACCCAGGAGCTTCTGGCTGCGATCCAGGAGAACACCTGTCTGATCATCCTGGAAAGTCCCGGAAGCGACACCTTTACCCTGGTCGATCTGAAGGCGGTCACAGCATACGCAAAAGCACACGACATTGCGACTTACATAGACAATACCTATTGTACGCCGCTCTATCAGAAGCCTCTGGAGCTGGGTGTCGATATCGTGATGCACACTGCAACAAAGTATATGGGCGGGCACAGCGATGTGCTTGGCGGAATGCTCATCACAAACGACGACGCGGCCTATAGCCGTCTCAAACAGCTGCGAAATCTGTTCGGCGGGATAACTGCGCCGATGGAAGCCTGGCTGATCCTGCGTGGGCTGCGGACCATGAAGGTGCGTCTGGATGAGCATCAGAGAACTGCCCTGCAAATTGCGCAGGCATTGGAAAAAGACCCCCGCGTGCGCAGGGTCTATTATCCGGGCCTGGAAAGCTATCCGCAGAAGGCGCTTCGCGATGCGCAGCAAAGCGGCAGCTGCGGGCTGCTGAGTTTCGAGATCAATGGAACGGTTGAACAGGCGCGCAGTGTGGTCGAGCGGCTGAAGATCTTTTCTTTTGGTCCTTCCTGGGGCGGATTTGAAAGTCTGGTCATGATGCCGCTGTATTTCAAAACCGACGAATATACCAAATGGTATGGCGCCTCGCGCGGGTTGATCCGCATCCACTGCGGTCTGGAAGGAACTGAACCGCTTCTGGATGATCTGAGACAGGCGCTGTCCGTTCTGGACGAAGGAGGAAAAACTTGAGTCGTCTTTTCCGCTACGACGCCCCGCTCATGAAAGCGGTACGGCAGATCGCACACATGATCGTTTTGAATTTTGTGTTCATGTTGACCTGTCTGCCGATCTTCACGATCGGTGCCTCCGCAGCCGCATTGTACGGCGTTATGTGCAGGCCGTTGGATGACGATCCCGCCAAACGCTATTTTCAACTCTGGAAGCAGAGCTTTGCCTGTGCGACTAAGGCCTTTCTGCTGCTCGCCGCAGTCGGAGGCGTGGTGTTTTTTGACTATTGTCTTTCCAGAAGTATGGGCGCACAGCATGCGACCGTCATTTCTTATGTGTTTCTGGGCGCCGGATTCGTACTTATGATGGCAGCAGGCTATGTCTTCCCGCTGTGTACATTAAGGCCGGACATGCGCATAAGGGACCTGTATCGTCTGAGTATTCAGCTTATGCTGTTTTATCTGCCGCGCTCGTTTCTGATCGGACTCATTGCGCTGCTCTTCCCGATCCTGGCGCTGTATTTCCCATACTATTTTTTGCGCTTTGGACTGGTCATTGGGCTCGTCGGCTTCTCCTTCCTCTGCAAGCTCAACACTCTGCTTCTTCATCGGCCGCTGCAGCAGAGCTGCGGTGATACGATAGACTGATCTCTCCCCTGCACACCCTGTCCGATGCAGCCCTAGATGTTATCACTGTAGGTTTTGTCGCCTCAGTCCGATTGTCCTGATCTGCGGTGCAAACAGACCGGATGGAATTTCGTTATCAGGCGCGATACGCTTGAAATAAAAAAACAGGAGGAAATACCATGAAGAAAGTGATTGCTCTCATTCTTGCACTCATCATGATCCTGAGCCTAGCTGCCTGCGCAAAGGCCCCCACTGGCGAACAGCCTGCGGCTGACAAAACAGGATTAACGCCTGCCGATGCCAGCAATCCCACAAGCACAGACGGAGAAACCGTCACCCTCAGAATGATCGACACTCTGGCCAGTGAGATCAGAACCGCATCCATCCAGAAAATCATTGACGACTATCAGGCACAGAACCCCAACATCAAAATCGAGCTGATCTCCCCACCCACCGAGGGTGCAGACCAGAAGGTGCAGCAGATGCTCATGTCTGACGAGCAGCTCGATATCATCGACACCGGCAACGGCTTCCAGACCTGCATCAACAACGGGTGGATCCAGCCGCTGAACCAGTACCTCGCCGATTGGGACGAGCTGGACACCATCTCTGATGTCGCGCTTTCCAGAATGACGAATTTTGGCGACGGAGAAACCTACTGGTGCGTCCCTTACGGCATCTATCAAATGCTGCTGTTCTATCGTAAGGATCTGCTGGCCGACGCCGGCATTGAAGCACCTGACGTCTGGACGTTTGAAAATATCTATGAAATTGGCAAGCAGATCACCGACCCCGACAAAGGTGTCTACGGTTTTGCCCTCCGCGGCGGTACGCGCGGCTTCAACTGTTATGACCGGACGCTGTTCTCCTACTTGAGCGATGACGTCTGGGTCGAAAACGAAAGCTATCGTGCCTTTACAAAGGACGGCGGCTGTGTCTATCGCCTGCCCGAAGCAAAGGAAGCGCTGGAATTCTATAAACGTGTTTATGAGGACATTTCTCCGAAAGATTCTGTTTCCTGGGGCTTCACTGAGATGGTGCAGGGCTTTATGAGCGGCACCTGCGCGATCCTGATCCAGGACAACGACGTCATCGCAACGATCGAAGACGGTCTTGATCCCGAGCTGTGGGGCGTCGGCAACATTCCGATCGGTACATCCGGCTTCGGTACGCAGACCGCAGGTTACGGCGGCTGGGCCATGACCGCAAAGACGCAGTATCCGGAAGAGACTGCAAAGTTCATCAAGTTCCTGTCCAACGCAGAAAACAATGGTTACTTCTGCCGCCAGAATGGTCTGATCCCCATTCATACCACAAGTATCGAACAAGATGAGTATTTCTCCTCCGGCGCTTACACCATTTTCAACAAGATGAATGATCTTGGGTGCTACCGCATTTTCAATAACCTTGGCATCGGTTACGATATCACTGCTACATTCAACAATGACCGCGATGAGTATCTGCAGAAGTACCTGCTTGGCGAGGTCGACGCGGATACGCTGCTTGACTACTGGGCTTCTCAGTGGGAAAAGGCCGTCGCAGACCAGGGAAAGCTCTGGGAGTGAGCTGCTTCAGGATCTGAGCGATCCTTCATTTGAAAAGGGCCCCTCCACGCAGTATTTTCTGCGCGGGCTCCTTCTCCCGCGCTTCGTATCTATAAAATTTGCAGTTTCTGTCCCCTGATATGTGGCAGAAGCGAAAAGGATCCGGAGCGTCGGGAGCAAATGAGACAGTCACAGTAGAAAAAAGGAAGGATCATAGAATGGAAAACATCAAGATCGGCGTTTTTGGTACATTCAGAGGTCTGCAGTATATTGAAGCGATCAATATTCTCGATGGCGCTGAAGTCACCGCAATCTGCGACCGCGATCCGGAGAAACTGCATGACGCAAAGGCGATCCTGCGTAAAGACATAAAAGTGTGCGAAACATTTGACGAGCTGATCCACAGCGGGATCGATGCGGTCATCCTGTGCAATTTCTTCAATGAACATGCGCCTTATGCGATCCAAGCCATGAACGCAGGTGTGCATTGCCTGTCTGAAACAACGGCCGCTATCACAATGAAAGAGTGTGTGGAGCTGGTAGAGACCGTAGAACGGACCGGATGCATCTATGCTCTAGCAGAAAACTACCCTTATTTCCGCGCAAATATGGAGATGGAGGAGGTCTATCAAGCCGGAGCACTCGGCGATGTGATCTTCGCAGAGGGCGAATACGTCCACCCGATGAGCCGGCAGGAGAACGAGTTCTATAATCCGGGCCCGAAGCACTGGCGTTCTTTGACACCGTGTACTTATTATTGCACACATGCTATGGCGCCGCTCATGAAAATCACAAATCTGATGCCCAAAAAGGTCATCGGTAAAGTTGCCGTCGGCAGGCAGTATGCCGAGGAGATCGGTGCAAAAGCAGCTGACAACTACGGTCTGCTGCTCGTCGAGATGGACAATGGCGCACTGTTCCGTGTGGGCGGCTGCGGTGGATTCGGCCCAAAGGGCAACTGGTATCGTCTTGGCTGCACACATGGAGGCATTGAAAGTGTCCGCGGCAACATGGATAAGGTCCGCTTGGTCATGAATCCGTGGAATCTGGATGCAGCCACACGCAGGACGGGTACGGAATGTGTCTATACGCCTGCGTTGAAAGAGGGTGGCGAGAAGGCAGCCCGTTTTGAACACGGCGGCGCAGACTACTGGGTCACGAAGGACTTTATCGCAGATATCCGCGAGCACAAAGAGCCATATATGAACGTCTATCGTGCCGCTGCACTGTCTGCGCTTGGCATTCTTGGATGGAAGAGCGCCGTAGGCAACAGCAGGCAGATATCTGTTCCTGATTTCCGCAGCAGGCAGGAACGTGATCTGTACCGAAACGATGAAGATTCTCCGTTCTATATGAACGGCAAAGAGCCTTCGCTCCCAAACGCATTGTTTATTCTGGGTGAATAAGTCGGTTGGCAGAATGATGCAGGAACATTCCGCCATTTAGAACAATCACCCCGATAGATCCCTCAGCACGAAAGAGACTGCTTCGCCTTGTGTGAAGCAGTCTCTTTCATGTCGGTCAAACACTAGGCCATCCGTGCAGTGCATTTTTGCTGCTGCGAAAGGATTGCCTGCAGCCGTGCGCTCACTCCGTTGGGGCGTCGGGGAGTTCGGATTGGAGGAGGTGGAGGTAGCGGGCGATCTCGGGGTTCTGGGGGCCGCCGCGGCGGGTGATGCAGTACAGGCGCATGCTCTGGCCCGGGATGGGAACGCATTCGAGCTGGTAGCGCGCGCGGACAGCCTGCGGCAGGCGGCAGCCGATGGAGAACGCGTCCGTCGTGCCGACGATGCGGCAGCGCGTATCGCGCTCGTCCACCACGATCCGGTAGCGATAGCGGACCTGGTCGGCCGTGCTGATGGTGGTATAGCCGTCAGTGCGCGTGGGGAGCTTCTGGTACTCCACATAGGGATAGGCCTCGAGCAGCCGGTAGTCGAACGTCTCGGCGTTAGGCGGCAGCTTCGCCAGCAGCGGGTGGCCGCGGCGCAGATTCAGGCAGGCGGGGACCTGGTGGAGAAAATGCAGCTCGAGATTCTGATTCTGCACGGCCTGCTCGGCCGCGGGGAGCATACAGGGCGCGATGAGCGCCGCGACGACGTCGAGCTCCATGTCGGCCAGCGCGCGGATGCCGCCGTCGGCGGAGATATTGACGCATTTGAATTCCGCGGACGGGCAGTCCCGGTACTGCTGCGTCAGGCGGATAAACGCCTCGACCGCGGGGGAAAAGCTCTGCACGCCGAGCCGCAGCCGGCAGACCCGCCCCTGCGCCCGGATGGTATAGAGCTCCTGCAGCTGCGCGAGAATGACCTTCGCATGCTCCAAAAACCGCTCGCCCGCCTCCGTGGGGACGATGCCGCTGTTGGTGCGGCTGAAGATCTCATAGCCGAGCTCCTGCTCGAGCGTGCGGAGCATACTGCTGGCGTTCGGCTGCGAAAGATAGAGATTTTTGGCCGCCTGGGTGATGGAGCCGGTCCGGGCGGCCTCCATGGCGGTGCGCAGCTGCTGGATGGTCATTCGCTTCCCTCCTCGCCATAAGGTAAACCTTATGGCCGCATAACAAAGACGTATTTGTTCCTTTTTTCTGTTTCATGGTATCATAGTTTTGACCGAAATCGCAAGATTTTTCTCGTGATTTTTGTGCAGAATTTTATTTCAGAAAAGAAAGGAAGAAAAAAGAATGAGTGTCCATATGATTCTCTGTCTGGTGATCTTCGTGCTGACGATCGCCAGCTTCCTCTGGGGCAAGATCTCCATGGGGCTCACCGCGCTTTTGTCGATGGTCCTGCTCGTGCTGACCGGCTGCATCGACATCACCACCGCGCTTTCCGGTTTCTCCAACTCCAACACCATCATCATGGCCTGTATGTTCATCATCTCGGCCGGCTTCTCCAAAACGCAGATGGTGGCAAAGCTCTCCCGCGGCGTAGCGAAGGCGGCCAAGGGCTCGTTCACCCGCGTGCTGACCGGCTACATCATCGTGACCTTCCTCATCGCGCAGATCGTCCCCAGCGCGATGGCGGTCTTCGGCATCGTCGCGATCTCCACGGTCACGGCGCTGCCCATCGGCGCAGGCGCCGTCTATCCCGCGCAGTATAACGGTCTGCTCGAAAATCTCGGCGCAGGCGCGTTCCAGTTCAAGTTCTGGGATGTGGGTCTGGCCCGTCTGCCGGGTGTGATCGCGGTCATGCTGTACGCCATCCTGCTCGCACCGAAGTTCGCGCCGGAAAAGCCCGTCATTGAGACGCGCGAGGTCAAGCCCGTCGGCGCGGCTGGCGCGGTGAAGCTCAGCCCGGTGCAGGAGGTCGTGGGCTATCTGGTCTTCTTCGGCGTTATCCTCGGCCTGATCGTCACGAGCCTGCAGCTCATTAAGATCCCCGTCATCGGCGAAGACGGCACGACGACTCTCATGAAGCTCGACACCTGCGTCTTCCCGCTCATCGGCGCGCTGCTGATGGTCGCGTTCGGCATTCTGAAGCCGAAGGAGGCCTATGTCTCCATCGGCATGGGCGGCATGGTCCTGACCTACGTCGGCGTTCTCGCGCTGGCCAGCGGCCTGACCAACACCGGCACGGGCGCGCTCATCGGCAATGCCATCGCCTCGCTCTTCGGTCAGAACGCCAACGGCTATCTGATCGGCCTCGTGTTCTTCCTTGTTCCGTTCGTGCTGACGCAGTTCATGATGAACTGGGCGGTACTCAATATGTTCGCGCCCATCGCCATTCTGACCTGCACGGCCATCGGCGCGAACCCCATCGGGCCGCTGGTCCTGGTCGCGACCGGCGCGCTGACCGCATTCATGACCCCGCTGGCCACGCCGTCCGTCGCCATGTTCATGGGCATCGGCGGGTATGACCAGAAGACGATGTTCAAGATGGGCTGGCTGCCGGCCCTGATTCTCTGCATCGTCAATGTCCTCTGGGTCATGACGATCTTCCCCGCGTATTGATCGGGTACACCGCTATGAGCGATATGATCCGATCCCGCGCGCAGGCGATTTTGCCGGAGCTGACGGCCATCCGGCGCGACCTGCACCGCTACGCCGAGCCGGGCTGGCTCGAGATGCGGACCACTTCTTTGCTTGCGCGGAAGCTGACGGACCTCGGCTACGAGGTGCTGACCGGCCCTGCCGTCTGCAAGGCGGACGCGCGCATGGGTCTTCCCTCCGACGATGCGCTGGAGGCGCATTACAAATGGGCGCAGGAAAACGGCGCGGACCCGGAATTTCTCCCGGCCACGCGCGGCGGCTTCACCGGCGTGATCGCGACTATGCACTGCGGCGAGGGGCCGAGCATTGCGCTGCGATTTGATATCGACGCGCTCGGCGTATTGGAGGCGGACGATGAGACGCATCTTCCCGCCCGCGAGGGCTTCCGCTCCGTCACGCCCGGCATCATGCACGCCTGCGGGCATGACGGCCACGCCGCCATCGGCATTGGCACGGCCATGCTGCTGCGCGAACTGCGCGACCAGCTGCACGGGACCGTCCGCCTGATCTTCCAGCCCGCCGAAGAGGGCGTGCGCGGCGCAAGCTCCATCGTCGCCGCCGGGCATCTCGATGATGCGGACTACGCGCTTGCCGCCCATGTCTTCCCCGCCGGAAAGGCCGCGGGACTCGTCGACGTCGGCGTTCTGGCGGAGAACGGAACAGGCGGTCTTGCCACCTCCAAGCTGGATGTGACGTTCCACGGCCGCTCCGCCCACGCGGGCATCGCCCCGCAGGAGGGCCGCAACGCACTGCTCGCCGCGGCGACCGCCGTTTTGAACCTGCACGCCATCCCCCGCTACGGCAACACGCCGACGCAGCTGAACGTCGGCACGCTCCACGCGGGCACGGGCCGCAACGTCATCTGCGAGACGGCGAAGCTCGAGCTCGAGGTGCGCGGCCAGACGACCGAGACCAACGACTACATGCTCCGCCGCGCGCAGCAAATCGTCAAGGCAGCCGCCGAGATGCAGGACTGCACCGTAGAGCTCCAGCCCATGGGGCACGCGGATGCGCTGCGCTGCGACTGGCCGCTCTCGTCGCGCGTCGAGCGCGTCTGCAAGGAGGCGCTCGGCCTCCGCGTCATGCAGGTGAACGCGCTCGGCGGCGGCAGCGAGGATTTCTCCTGCATGAGCCAGCGCGTGCAGCAGCAGGGCGGCCAGGCCGCGTATGTCGGCCTGCTCTGCGCCTGCCCGGCGGCCAACCACAACGACCATTTCGATTTTGACGAACAGGCGCTTGCGAACGGCGCGGCCATGTTTACCGCCGTCACCGCTTCCCTGCTCGCCTGACCCCCAACAAACGCCGGCGCGGCGGGGCCGCGCCGGTATTTTCAGGAGGCTATCATGTTTGATCTTTTGATTCGGAACGCACAGGTGCTCGACGGCACGGGCGCGCCCGCCTATTTGGCGGACGTGGCCGTCAAGGACGGGAAGATCGCCGCAGTCGGAAAGCTCTCCGGCGAGGCGGCCGAGACCGTCGACGCGGCGGGTCTGACGCTCGCGCCGGGCTTCATCGACGTCCACGGGCACTCGGACTTTTTCATGCCGCTCGACCCGGCACGGGCCAGTAAGCTCCTGCAGGGCGTCACCACGGAGCTCTGCGGCCAGTGCGGGCTTGGCCCCGCGCCGGTCACGGAGCAGAACTACCCGGTCTACCACAAATATCTGTCCCAGCAGGGCATCCCCATGTATCCGGACGACCGGACGTTCACCAGCTTCTCGGCCTATCTGTCCCGCATGGAGCAGACGCCCGCCGGCATCAACCTCGCCTATTTCATCCCGCACGGGACCGTCCGGCTGGCCGTGATGGGCTTCTCCCATGACGTACCGGACGACAGGCAGCTCGCGCAGATGCGGGAGCTGGTCGAAGACGCCATGCAGGCGGGCGCGCTGGGCCTGTCTACGGGGCTTGCCTATGCGCCGGGGCGCTTTGCCGCGACCGATGAGCTGGCCGCGCTGACGGAGCCGGTCGGGCGGTACGGCGGCGTATATACCTCCCACCTGCGCGACCAGGGCGATCAGCTCGAGCAGAGCGTGCAGGAGGCCATCGACATCGCCCGCCGCGGCGGCGCGCGCGTCAACGTCTCGCACCACAAGGCCGTGGGCGAGCAGAACTTCGGCAAGGTCCGCAAGACCACGCAGATGCTGCACGAAGCCGGGATCCCGGCCACGCACGACGTCTATCCCTACGCCGCCAGCTCCACCATGCTCATCTCCACGCTGCCGATGGCCTTCGCGCAGCTCGAGCCGCAGGCGCTTCTGCAGGCGCTCGCCGATCCGGGTGAGCTTGCGCGGCTCGCTTCCCTGCTGCTGCAGGGCGGCTCCGGCGACGCCGCCGAGGCCTGCGGGCTCGACCGCCTGCTGATCGCCAACGCCACCAAGACGCCGGAGGCCGCCGGAAAGACCATCCGGCAGATCGCGCAGGCGCGCGGCGTCTCTCCGTTTGAGGCCTACGCGGCGCTGCTGCGGGAAAATGAGCTTGGCGTGCAGTACATCAAGTTCGGCATGAGCGAGTCGGACGTGTCGTACCTGATGGCGGACGAGCTTTGCATGTTCGGCAGCGACGCGCTGTATGTGCCGGGCATGAAGGTGACGCATCCGCGCTCGATCGGCACCTTCCCGTGCGTGCTGCGCCGGGCGGTGCGCGAGGAGCAGAGCATCTCCCTGCCCGAGGCCGTCCGCAAGCTGACGAGCCTGCCGGCGGAGGTCTACGGCCTTGCCGGAAAGGGCCGCATCGCGGCCGGGATGGACGCGGATCTGACGCTGTTCGACGCCGCGAAGATCACCGACCACGCCACCTACACCCAGCCGCTGCTGCCGAACGAAGGCATCCGCCGCGTCTACCTTGGCGGCGTCTGCGCCGTCCGCGACGACCAGTACACCGGCGCCATGGCCGGCAAACTCCTCCGCCGCACCCGCTGATCCCGTTTTACCCCTCACAAACACCCGCCGGGGATGGCTTTGGGCCATCCCCGGCGGGTGTTTATTCAATTCCGCTGAGTTCCCGGTAGAGGGTGCGGGCGTAGGAATCGGTCATGCCGCTGATATAGTCGGTGACCATCAGCAGACGCAGATACAGGTCAAACGCTTCGTCCCCAGTCTTTGCCGCTTTGTAATCCGATTTGTAATTATCGGAGAAGATCGCGAGGTATTTTTTATCCGCCTTGGACGGCACATAGCCATGCGCTGCATCCGAATAATCGCTGTACAGGGCCGCGCGGACGAAATGCTCCAGCAGGAAGCTCAGGATCACCTGCGCGGACAGCTCCAGCTTCAGAATGTCCGGTGTGTTGAAGACGAATTTCCCCATCGCGCCCTTCAGGATCCCGATGGTCCGTTCGTGATAGGTCTCTTTGAACAGATCATCGCAGTAGGTCCCGGCCATGATCTCCCGGTATTTATACGAGAACCGGTAGACCGCGACGTACATGAGCCACTGGCGCGCCTCATTCAGCCAGGCCTTGAAGGCGTTGGCGTCGCTCTCCGGCGTATGCTCCCGGCCGCGGAGATCGCAGAGCTGCTGGAGCAGAACATTTATATAATGTGCCGTGCCCTCCGACTCCTGATAGGAGCCTCTGTAGAAGCTGATAAATGCGTCCAGCGTAAACAGGCCCTTTTTAAACGCATCCTCCAGATCCGCCGTGGCGTAGGCGATATCGTCCGCCGCCTCGAGCAGGTAGGTCAGCGGATGGCGGGCGATCCGGCCAGCTGCTTCGCCCTCAACCGGTGCCGTGCCGACCGTCCGTGCGATCTGCGCGAACGTTTCCTGTTCTGCGGCAAAATAGCCGAGCTTGTGCCGCTTGAGATCCGGGCTGTCTTTATCGAAGGAGCACGAATCCGTCGGATACTTCACCAGCGTGCTGATGATCGCCGCAGAGATGTTGATGCCAGTGCCGCGGCGGGCCTTCAGCAGGATTCGCAGCGCCTGTGCGTTGCCCTCAAAATTCTCCAGATCTGCGATCATCTGCGGGGCCAGCCACTCCCGCAGCGGCCTGTCCTTATAAAGGATCTTTCCAAGATTCTCCCGGAACCAGTCGCCGATCACCGTCTCGCCGAAGTGCCCGAACGGCGGATTGCCCAGATCGTGCAGCAGACCCGCGCAAAGCAGCACAGAGGCGATCCCCTCCGCATTCTCCGGCGCGATCTGTTGGTACTGCGTCGTGTTTTTCGAGATCATGATGCCGAGCTGTCTGGCGATCGTGGAGACCTCAATGGAGTGCGTCAGCCGTGTCCGGACAAAATCGCTTTTATCCAGCGGGAAGACCTGCGTTTTATCCTGCAGTCTGCGGAATGCAGCGCTGGAGACGATCTTCCGATAGTCTTTTTTCAAACGCATTGATCGGATAAACCCGGAATACCGCCGGTTCCTCCGGCTCCACTGCCAGCTTTTCCGTGGATAATAAAGATGTCCATTCCATACCGGTCCCTCCCTGTCCGTGTTCTCTGTGCGTATGCATCGTCCTGTGTTTTTTCATCATACCATAGATCGTATTTCGTATCAAGAAGCAGCGCGGGCAAACGTGGACGGCCTTGGCAATCCTCATGCCATTTCACTCTGTACACGTATCATCAAAAACCGCCGGCTTCCGCCGGCGGTTTTCATTTTATGTTCAGGAAACGGAGGCAGCCTCGGCGGGCTGTGCTTCGGCTGTTACGACGCGGATCTGCTCGATGTGGTGGTTGGCGATGCGGGTGATGGTGACGTGGAGGGTCTCGAAGTCGAAGCTGGCACCGGTCTCGGGCAGGCGGCCGAACTGCTCCATGACCCAGCCGCTGACGGAGGCCATATCCGAGTCACTTTTCAGGCCGAAATGCTCCGCAAAGTCGTCAAAGCTCATCTCGGCGTCGACCAGATAGGTATCGGCGGACAGCTTGGTGATGGGTGTTTCCTCTTCGTCATGCTCGTCCCAGATCTCGCCGACCAGCTCCTCCAGAATGTCCTCCATCGTGACGATGCCGCAGGTGCCGCCGTATTCGTCGACCACGACGGCCACGTGTGTCTTGGCCTGCTGGAGCTTTTTGAGCAGCTGGCTGATGGGCTCCATCTCCAGCGCGTAGACCGGCGGGAGCAGGATCTCGCGCAGCGGCTTATCCGTCACGCCGCAGCCGACGTAGAAGTCCTTCTGGTGGATGGTGCCGAGGATGTTGTCGATGGAATCCTGATAGATGAGAAGCCGCGAATATTTCGTCTCGGTGAACAGCGCGGCGACCTCTTCCTTTGTCGCCGTGATGGGGAGGGCGGCAAGGTCGGTGCGGTGGATCAGGATATCCTCCGCGCGCTGCTCGGAGAAGTCGATGGCGTTTTTGAGCAGCTCGCCCTCGCTCTGGTCGATGCTGCCGTCCTGCTGCACCTCGTCGACGAGCATGAGCAGCTCCTCCTGCGACATTTTATTGTCGGAGCTGAGGCGGAAGACCTTCGCCAGCAGCTTTTTCCAGAGGGAGAAGACGGCGTTGAGCGGCGTGAAGACCCAGATAAGGACCTGCAGGATCGGCGCGGAGAACATGGCCCAGGTCTCTGCGCAGTCCTTGGCGAT
>CEAH01015387.1_pt1 | contig 21537 bp, 18 predicted proteins | sample 557571 | NCBI WGS metagenome assembly CEAH01 (sample SAMEA3182092, study PRJEB8094) | gut metagenome | biome: human; feature: gut; material: Stool; isolation source: human stools | place: Canada | collected 2013-11-25
CTATTTCCAGATTCACCTGCGCCATCTGCTTGCGCCTTTTCCCTTCTGGCGTCCGCTCATTCCACTTAGCGTAGCGCTGCTACGCTGCGTTTCATTCACGTTAGCCAGAATGAAAAATTCGCGGCGCATCTTGGCGCATTCTTATCTGGAAATAGTATAAGCGACAATATTCGCCCCGAACCTCTCCCGCATCGGGGGGAAGTCCGGGGCGAAACTGTATTCCGCTTTCGACTGAATGTTATGGATTTATACGCTTTTTCGCGAAGAAACCGCGCATGACTTCAGCGCATTCATCCGCCAGCACGCCCGCGCGCCAAGCGGTAACGCCGGATAGCGCCGCATCCCCCGGCAAATCGTACACGCTGCCGCAGCACCCCTGCCGGGCGTCCGCCGCCCCGTAGACGCAGGCGCTGAGCTGGCTCATCACCATTGCGCCCGCGCACATCGGGCAGGGTTCAAGGGTGACGTAGAGCGTGCAGCCCCGCAGCCGCCATGTGCCGAGTTTCTCCGCGCCCCTGCGCATACAGAGGATTTCAGCGTGTGCAGTCGGGTCATGCTGATTTTCGCGCAGGTTATGGGCGCGGCAAACTTCCTGTCCGTCGCGGACAAGCACCGCCCCAACGGGGATTTCGCCCTCTGCCGCGGCAAGGCGGGCTTCTTGGAGCGCAAGGCGCATCCAAACTTCGTCGTTTTGCATAATTCCTCTTTTATTCGTGCTTGGTTTTTCTTGTTGCTTGGAGGGAACGGGAAAATCCCCCATGAAGGATTTCGCCTTTCCTTTGTCGAATCCCTTCTTTGCCCCAAAATTCTTTGGACAGGAGGTTTCCTGATGAAACGATTGCTTGCCGCCCTGCTGGCGCTGATGATGCTGCTGACAATGACATCCTGCGCCGCGCCGGATGCGGCGGAGACGGATGATAAGCTGACGCTCGTGGCGTTCAACGTCGGCAAGGCGGATGCGCTGCTGCTCACATCGGGCGACACGGCTTACCTCATCGACACCGGAACGGAGGACAGCTGGGCGGATTTGTCCCGCGCGCTGGAAGCCCTCGGCGTAACGCACCTGACCGGCGTGATTGTGACACACATGGACAAGGATCACTACGGCGGCGCAAAGCAGCTTGCCGAAAGTGACATTGCCATCGACGGGTGGTACGCGTCCTGGGCGTGGGAGAAGGAGAAGTGGAAGAAGCATCCCGTGGTGAAGGCGGCGGCGGTACGCGGCGAGGAAATCACCCTGCTGAAGCCGGGCGACACGCTCTCTGATGGGCTGCTGACGGTCATTGGCCCGATTCAGGAGCGCGAGGAAAGCGAGAACGACAACTCGCTGGTGCTGGTTGCATCGGGCGGCGGCGGCAAAATGCTGCTGACCGGGGACATGGAGTACGACGAGGAGAACGACCTGCTGGCAGCAGGGGTGATTCCATCGTGCGATGTGCTGAAGGTGGGGCATCATGGGCGCGACGATGCAACCTCAGCGGCGCTGGTGGCGGCGGTACAGCCGAAAGTGGCGGTCATCAGCACAAGCAGCGTGATTCTGCCGGAATCCCCCGCGAAAAGGGTGCTGCGTGTGCTGTCCAGCGCCGGCGCACAGATTGTGCAGACGCAGCAGGCGGAAATCGGCGTGCGGGTAACCCTCAGCGGCGGAAACGTGACGGTGGAGTTCCTCAATAACTGACGGGCAAGCTCACAGAATGGTTCTTAACGGAAAGTTTGGGGCGCAAACAAGGGCTTCGGCGAAGCCCCAAAAAGCTGCACGCGGAAGGAGCATGAAAGCGCGACCAATTCAATCGCGAAAAGGGGTCAAGGGGGAAATTCCCCCTTGCAGGGTCAAGGGACAGCGTCCCTTGTGGGGTTTGGGGCAACGCCCCAACTGTTCCTCGTCCGACCAATCCCAAGGAAGTCGCCAACAAAGGTGCAGGCAGCGAAGCGTCCCTGCCAGTAACTTTGCGCGTCCGCAGACGCGCCTCCAAGCTGCTCTTTCTCCCCCAAGATTCCGTGAAGAACCCACAAAAATCCCCCGACTCTACGCGAATCGGGGGATTTTGCTGTATTGGGAATTAGTCGTTCAGGATGTCCTTGTTAATCGTGGCGTTGGCATCCTTCACCCACTGCGCCACCACTTCGTCGCGCACGGTGCTCTGCTTGCTGCTCAGCAAGGAGGAGGAAATGGTGTCGTGCACCGTCTCCATGTCCACCGCGCCTTCCACCACGTCGGAGGTGTACTGGATGATGTAGTAGCCGTAGCTGCCTTCAATCTTGTCGGAGTAATCGCCGACGTTTTGCAGCGCCATCGCGCCCTCGACAAAGGCAGCGTCAAACTGCGTGAAGCCCTCGCAGACCGGATAGCCGGTTGCCGCGTTCACCGCGCCCGCCTTCATGCCGGGGTCGTCGTTGTGGGCTTCCGCCAGCGTGTCCCAGTCCTGACCTTCCGCCAGCGCCGCCAGCACTTCGTCCGCTTCGGGGGTGATGTTCGCCAGCGCCTTCGCCTTCGCGTCCGCCAGCTGCTGCTCAAGGAACGCGCGCTTCGCCTTCGCTTCGGCAATCGTCACAGCCGTCGCAGCCACCGTCTCGTCGAGGCCTTCCTCGAACGCGGACACGGAGCTTTCAACCTCCACGGTTGCGGTGGGCGTTTCGGTGGCGGGCTTGAGCGTCACAGTGACCTGATTCGCCAGCTCGTCCATGTTCGCCACGCCCAGCTTCGCCATCACGTTGGCGGCGTTGTTCTGCTCGGTAATCACGTTGTCCAGCGCGGTCTGGATGTTGGACACCAGCGCGGAATCTTCGTCGCTGTACTTAATCAGAATCTGCTTGACGTTGCGGTAGCCCGCCGGGCGATAGTAGACCGTCGTGCCGTTGAGCACCGCCTTGCCATACGCGGACAGGTCGGATTCGTAGGAGGTCTTCGCCGCTTCAACCTTGCTGTTGAAGTCCGCGACGATTTCGTCCTCCGTCACGGTCACGTCCTTCACCGCGTAATCTTCCGCCTTGGTGATGAGCAGGGATTCGGTCACGCTCTTACGGACAACTTCCTCCGTGTAGCCGATTTCATCCAGCTTGGCGTTGATTTCCTCCAGCTGCGTTTCGAGGTCAAGGGAGAACTCGGTCGCCGCGCTCTTGCGCAGAGAATCCAGCTGAGACGCGGTATTCTCTTCAATCTTCGTCTTTTCTTCGTCCGTCAGCTGGTCAAGCCCCAGCTCCTTCGCCTTCGCCAGCAGCACGGAGCGCTCGACAAGGCTGTTAAGCACGTTGTCGGTAAGGCTGCTCATTACGTCCGCATTGGTGCTGTCGAAAGACAGGCCGTACCTGGAATACAGGGCGGTCATATAGTTGACCTGATTCTGAATCTGCGCCTGCACCTGTGCCTTGGTATAGGTATCATCACCCACGCGGATGACCACGCGCGCGGCATCGACCGCTTCGTCCTTGACAATCAGCGAGCAGCCGCTGAGAATCATCGTGAGCACCAGCAGCAGTGCCAGCAGAGCCTTTTTCTGCATAAACTTATTCTCTCCCATCTCTATACATTTCATTGAGGGGGTACTTTCCTTATTATAGCGCAAGTCAGCGCGAATGACAAGCAAATCCGCCGGAAAAGGTGTTAAAATTTTTTGAATTTCGGTGGGGAACGACCTCATCCGCCCCCACGCAAAAAGCGCTGCGGCATCAGCCATGCGCAGCGCATTTCATCCCCTTATGCCCGCTCCCTTGCCTTCGTGCAGCGGCTGACCAGTATGCCGATTTCATACAGCCCGCACATCGGCAGACCCAGCGCCACCTGCGACACCACATCCGGGGGCGTCAAAATCGCCGCGAGGACGAAAATCGCCAGAATGACATACTTCCGCTTGCTGCGGAGCATGTCGGGCGTCGTCAGCCCAACGCGCGTCGTCAGGTACAGCACCACCGGCAGCTGGAACGCAACCCCGAACGGCACGAGGAAGCCGAACAGGAAGCTGACGTACTTGTCAATGGACAGCATCGGCGTCGCCAGCGAATCGCCCGCAACGAGGAAGAAATCCACCGCCAGAGAATACACGGCGAAATAGCAGAACACAACGCCCGTCAGGAACAGCAGCAGCGCCAGCACGAACAGCAGGCGGAACTTCCGCTTCTCCTGCGGGTACAGCGCGGGCTTGATGAACCCCCAAATCTCCCAGATGACAACGGGACTGGCGATAATCATGCCCGCCAGCAGCGCCACCTTGAACTTCGTCACCAGCGCCTCGGACATGGTGGTGAAAATCACCTGAATCCCGCGCGCCTGAATGGGGGCGAGAATCTGCGCCATCAGCGGGTCAATCGCCAGATAAAAGACGAGGACGAAGCCGATCAGCACCGCCGCGGCGGATATGAGCAGCACTTTGCGCAGCGCCATCAGGTGCGACAGCATGGATTCGCCCGCTTCCTTCAGGCCATCGGAGGATTCGCCATCAGAGGGCTCTCCGTCGGAGGATTCTTCGTCGGGCGTCTCATTCGGGCGCTTGTCTTCCGTCTCCTCGGCAGGGGTCGTCTGCTTCTGCTTCATGTTTCGTCCTTTTTGTCCTCTTTGGACTTTTCCTCCGCCTTGTCGTCCTTCACTTCATTCTTGAAGTCCTTGATGCTCTTGCCCAGCGCCTTGCCGACGCCCGCCAGCTTGCCGCCGCCGAACAGCACCAGCGCCAATACGACAATCAGGATGATTTCCGTGGTTCCCAGACGCATGTTTGTGTCCTCCCTCAGTTCGATTTCGTGTCCTTGTCAAACTTTTCCGCGCTGTCCTGCACGGATTTTTTCGCCTCGCGCAATTCCGCGGAGACATCGCCCTGCTTCACGGCGTCCTTCACGTCGTGCTGAACATCGCGAACTTCCTTCTCCAGCTCGTCCCAGCCGGATTCCTTCTTGATTTCGTTCAGCAGGCGGCGCGATTTTTTCACCGTGCGCCCCAGCCAGCGGGCAACCTTGGGCAAATCCTTCGGCCCGACCACCAGAAAGGCGACCAGCAGCACCAGCAGCAGTTCCGAAAAACCAATGTTGAACATGGCTTGATGACCTCCTTTCGGCGCTTATGACCGATGAAAGAAAGGGAGGGCGTGCCGGGCAGCGCCCATGCAAGCCCTCCCAATGTGATACGAAATGCAGCGAATTACTTGCCGACCTTGCTCAGCGCGTCTTCCACAGCCGCCATGATGGCCTTGCTGGAGATGGTTGCGTTCGTCGCCGCGTCAACAGCCGTGGACTGCGCTTCGATAATCTTGCCCGGCACGGTGTCGTACGCCGCGTTGCACACGCCGGCGGTGTCGCCGTGGGACAGGATGTCAATCTTGGCAATCTTGTCGCCGTCCATGGTCACCTTCACCTTCAGCGTGCCGCCGAAGGACTCCGCTTCGCCGATGTACTCGTTGGGTGCGAGGGTTTCTTCCTCCGCCACGGGAGAAGCAACCGGCAGCTCCGCGAAGCCGAAGTGCGCGTTCAGCAGTTCAACCGTACGGCGCGCCACGTCGCCGCTCAGGCCGCCGCAGCGGCGCTTGCGGATGATATCGCCGCGCTCGACGTTCGCAGCCGTCATGAACTTGGTGATGGAGTCAATGCAGTTGACGCTGGGCGCCACCGTCTGCACGGGTGCAGCCGCTTCAGGCTGGTAAATCGGCAGATTGGTGGAGCAGTACCACGCGAACAGATCCTTGGTCAGCTGGCGGGAATCCGCAGACGCGCAGACCAGACCGATCATCGCCACCGCGCCGCCGAGCGCGCCGCACAGCGTGCCGCAGGTGTAGCCTTCCTTGCCGTTGGCGAACATCTCTTCCGGGATGACGGTATAGGGATAGCCAACCTTCTCGCGCAGGGCAACCAGAATCGCCTTGGCGACGCCGAAGCAGCAGCCGTTCTCGAAATAGCCTTCATAGGCGAGCTTCTCGACGTATGCCGGATCCAGTTCGACATAGGGATAGGGGTACGCGGGGACTTCCTGACCGTCCTCCGCCTGCGCCTTCAGCAGTCCGGGAACGCTGCCGACAACCGCGGCGCTGCCCAGCAGGACGGCGCTCTTCTTCAAAAATTCACGACGAGTCTGCATCTGAATAACCTCTTTTTCGTTCCGCATTTTTTGCGGTGTAATACCATTTATTATACACGACGGGATGGGATTGTCAAGACTTCAACAAAATCTCGGCGTAGAATATGCCGTCGTTTCTTTGTGAGGTTTGACAACTGCGCCTTCATTTTCTTGTGATTATGGGGAAAAAGAAAAGAAGAATGCAGCGCGGGCTTCACATGCGGTCAGTCCATCCGAACCGCCAGCACCGCCATATCCTCCCGACCGGGCAGCGTGAGCACGACACACCCGCTTACGCCCGTTTGCAGCGTCTCGCGGGTCATATTCCATGTGTCCAGCACCTCGACCCGGTATCTATGCGCCGGCGGCAGCTTGATGATTTGCTCCCGAGCGGTTTGCTGACCGTAATACCACAGATAAGCGTCCTCCGCGCAGTGCGCCGCCCAGAGATGCTCCCCGCAAAGCAGCATGTGCCGGTCGGGCGGAGCCATTCGCGACAGGCTTGCAAGGAAGGGGCGAATCCAGTCGGGACGCTGCGCTTCGTCCTGCCGCTCGGCCTCCTCCCATACGCTTTCCAGCGGCGACAGGAAGCCCGGAAGCTCCTCGATGACGCGGCGCAGAAACGCGATGCGCTTCGGGCTTTCGCCCTTCAGGACGCCGCCGCGTGCCCACCACAGCACGTCGTCCGGCGACAAAAAGGTTTCGCCGTGCGTGCAGGCGCCGCCGCCGACATAGCAGCGCCAGAAGCGCCGAACCATCTCCTGACCGGATATGCTTCCCCAGATATGCGGCAGGTCGCCTTCGTAGCAGCATTCATCGATGACGACGGGCTTGCCGTATTCGCGCAGATAACGAGGAATTTCCGTCAGCGCCCGAGTCTGGATGGAGGCATGGGTCACGTCTTTTCTTTTGAAGTCCCAGAAGCAGAAGCAATTATGGCAGGACAGCAGGTGATGATACGGATCGCAGGAGGCGACAAAGGCTTCGAGCGCCTCCCAGTCCGCAAGCGTTTTCTTCGGCATACACAGGTCGTATTCATTGGCCAGCGACCACCAGATTTCCGGCATGGCGGACAGGCGGCGGAGCAGATAGTCTAAATAACGGAAATTATCCGCCTGCGGCATGGCGGCAAAGCCCCAGCGGTCATAGGGGTGGAAGAGAATCAGGTCGAGCTGAATGCCCAGCGCGGCGATGCGGCGAAGGATGCGTTCCAGACGCTGATAGAAGGCGATGCTTGGACGCGATGTGTCCCACGAGCCATCCTCGCGGCGCGCAAAGGCGTACAGCGGCGGCTCATTGTGGTTGTAGTCGTAATCCTTGGGAAAAACGCACAGGCGGAGCTTATTGAAGGGCGCGGCGGCAAGGGATTGCAGCGTTTGCTCCACCAGCGCGTCGTCCTGCGAGATAAGCGCATAGACGGTTGTGCCGAAGGGAATATAAGGTGCGCCGTCCGCAAAGGCAAAGTGCGTGCCGACGGCGCGGACGATTCCGTGCGCCTCCGGGGAGGACGCTTCGCAGACAATTTCGCCCTCCGCCGTGACCGCGCCGCGGACTTGATAGCGATAAACACCGGCATATTGCGGCAGGAAGCGCACGACATAAACGCCCTGCCCGTCGCTTTCCCCGTCATAGAAGCCCTTGACCGTCAAGGACTCCTGCGCGCAGGAGAAGGTGGCCGTCAGGTCGATCTGCGCCCACGCGTCCGGCAAGACCTCTCCGCCGAAGCGCAATTCAAACGTTTCATACTGTTTCATGTTCATGTGTTTTTTTCCCTTCTGCCTTTCGTTGAGCCATGCACCACGCGAAGCCGTCCGCACAGCGCTTCTCTGCGTCCTGAAAGTGATTTCCAACGTTCCATTGCAGCGTATGCCGCACGCCCCGCTCGCTGAGCCGTGCGTCCTCCCGTCGGATGGCGTCGCCGACGCTCGCAAGCACGGGATTGCGGCTCTTTTCCTCCCGGTCGCCCAAGCTGAGGTAGACGACGCGGCTGCGAAGCGCGTGCTGATCCGCATATGCGCGCCAGCCGGGAAACCAGACGGAGGGCGATACCGCGGCGACGCCTGCGAAAGCATCCACCTGCGCCGCGCTCCACAGGCTGAACAGCCCCGCCAGCGAATATCCGCCGAGGATGACGGGCGCATCCGGCGAAATCGCGTACTTTGCGCGCACTTCCGGCATCAGGCGCGAGCGCAGCCAATCCAGCGTATCCGCCGCGCCATGCCCGAAGGCTTCCCTGCCGAACACAGGCGGCGCGTCCCACGGGGACAAATCCACATTCCACGCTTCCACCGGAAACGCGACGTGCAGGAAGCTCCGCGTTGTCTGCGCGGCAAGCAGCGGCATTTCCTGCGAAAGCGTGTCCCGCGCGTCAATGGGCTGAAGCAGCACAAAATCCGGCTGATTGTGCAGGGTGACAAGGCAGCGTTTCTCCGCCAGCGCTTCGGCGGCAGGGAGCAAATCCGGCATATCCGCACGACCTTTCCGTTGGATTGCATCCAGTATACCAGATTCGCCCGAAAAGCACAAGTGATACTAATTCGATTCTAAAACATGGCATCGAGCATAGCAGATTTTTCGTTCTGGCAAAGCTGAGTGAAGCGAGGCGTACTGGAGGTACGCGCGAGCGGAACGATGCAAAGCCAGGGCGGAAAAGATGCTGTGCGAATGACATGGTTTATACTATTTCCAAATGAGAATGCGCCAAGATGCGAAGCGAATTTTTCGCGCTGGCCAACGCGAATGAAACGCAGCGTAGCAGCGCTACGCTAAGTGGAATGAGCGGACGCAAGCGCGGAAAAGGCGCGAGCAGATGGCGCAGGTGAATTTGGAAATAGTATTAGATGAGAATTAGTATAAACACGAAAATTCCGCAAAGCAAGAGGAGTTCCGGGCATTGACGGCGAATTATCCCATGTTTACAAAAAAGGAGGCTTTCTATGTCCACTGCACCGCGCCGCCCCGACCTCGCGAATGAACCCGTCGGGCGGCTGATGCTGCGCCTGTCAATTCCCACCATCACCGCGCAGCTCGTCAATATGCTCTATAACCTTGTTGACCGCATCTACATCAGCTACATTCCCGACGTGGGCACGCTCGCGCTGACGGGGCTGGGTGTCTGCCTGCCGATTATCCTGCTGGTTTCGGCGTTCGCGGCGCTGTGCGCATCCAGCGGCGCGCCGCTTGCGTCCATCGCGATGGGGCAGCGGAACCACGAGAAGGCGGAGGGGATTTTGGGCAGCTGCACGGCGCTGCTGCTGTGCGTTTCGGCAGTGCTGACGGTTGTGCTGTCCTGCTTTTACACGCCGATTCTGCTGGCGTTCGGCGCAACGGAGGATGCCCTGCCCTATGCCCAGCGCTACATTGCCATTTACAGCCTCGGCACGGTGTTCGTGCAGCTGTCTCTCGGCTTGAACCCGTTCATCACCGCGCAGGGCTTCTCCAAGGCGGGGATGCTGACGGTGCTGATTGGCGCGGTGCTGAACACGCTGCTTGACCCGCTGTTCATCTTCGTTTTCCACATGGATGTGCAGGGCGCGGCGCTGGCGACGGTGATTTCACAGGCTGTGAGCGCGGCGTTCGTCCTGCGCTTCCTGACGGGCAGGCAGACGATACTGCACCTGAAGCGCCGTCTGCTGCGGCTGAACTGGAAGCTGCTTGCGCCGTGCGTGGCGCTGGGACTCGCGCCGTTCATTATGCAAAGCACGGAGAGCCTTGTGTCCGTGTGCTTCAACACATCGCTGCGCGCGGCGGGCGGCACGCTGGCCGTCGGCACGATGACCATCTGCTCCACGCTGATGCAGTTTGCGCTGCTGCCCTTGCAGGGGCTTTCGCAGGGCGCGCAGCCGATTATCTCCTTCAACTACGGTGCAAAGCGCCCGGAGCGGGTGAAAGCCGCGTTCCGGATACTGCTGATTTCGTGCTTGGCGTTCTCGGCGGTGCTGGGGCTGACGTGCATCTTTGCGCCGCAGATTTTTGTCTATCTGCTGACCCCGGACGCGGCGCTGCGGGAGTACGCAATTCCATGCGTGCGCCTATACATGGCGGGCGTGACGATTTTCGGCGCGCAGATTGCGTGTCAGCAGACGTTTGTGGCGCTGGGGAATGCGAAGTGCAGTCTATTTCTGGCGTGCCTGCGCAAGCTGATTCTGCTGATTCCGCTGGTGTATCTGCTGCCGCTGTTCATTCCGGACACGGTGTTTGCGATTTTCCTCGCCGAACCGATTGCGGATGTTTTGGCGGTGCTGTGCACGGTGACGCTGTTCATGCATGTGTTCAGAAAGACAATGCGGGCAATTGCGGCGTGATGGCACTTTCAGGCACTGCTTGCCTGTTGTGCAGGGATTTCGCTCCTGCGGGAGCGACCAAAGGGCTTTGCGATCGCCCTTTGGAAACCTTCGCATTGCACACTCTCATACTTGACTTTTATCGTTACTAAAAAGGCGCGTCTGCAAAATCTGCGGGCGCGCTTTTCATTGCTAATTGTTCATTGCTCATTGCTGAAGCCGTCCCACCTGCCGGAGCGTGCGGCGCAGGGCGATAATGCCGACGGCGGTCAGGACGTAGAATATCATTAAATACGCCGGGAAAATGCCCATGCCGAGCAGCTGTCCCAGCACGCCGCAGAGGGCGGGGGCGGCAATGGTGCCGATGGACGCGAAAGTCATCTGCATCCCCATGACCGACTGGCTGACGTCCTTGCCGAAATGCAGGGGGGTCATGTAGTTGAAATTCGGGTACAGCGGGCCGACGCCCAAGCCCGTCATCAGCAGCGCCGCCATCGTCAGGACGTTGTTGCCGGAAACAAGCAGCGTCGTCTGCGACACGCCGAGGATGCCCATCGAGATAAAGATAATCTGCCACGGGGTCAGCTTCTTCGCCGCAACGCCGGAGAGGAAGCGCCCCAGTGCCATGCCAAGGTAGAAGTACATCGTCGCGCGCGCCGCCAAATTCGCGGGCATGTGCTTCGCTTCCACCATGTACGTTGCGCTCCAGCCGCCGCAGATGACCTCAATCGCGCAGAAGGTCAGGAAGAGCAGGCATGTCATCAGCGCGCCCGGAATCCGCAGCGTCTGCGAAATCGGCAGGACTTTCATCTTCTTTTCCGCCTGAATGGACTCTTCGCCATGCGCCTTTTTCCATAAGGGCAGCGCCAGCAGGAGGATGCTGCCGATAAGCGCCTGAATCAGGCTTGCCGTGCGGTAGCCGCCGCGCCAGCCGACCGCGCTGTTAATGACGACGGACATGATGTACGGGCTGACCATCACACCAACGCCATAAAAGCAGTGCAGGAAGGACATGACGGTCGCGTTATAGTGGATGGAAACATAATTATTCAGCGCCGAATCAACGCAGCCTGCGCCCAGCCCAAGCGGAATCGCCATCAGGCACATGAACCAGAAGCTGCCCGAAAAGGAGAAGCCGAGCAGGGCGGCGGCGGTCAAAAGCGTTGAGAACGCGGTCACTTTGCCCGTGCCGAGGTGGGAGATGATGCGGGCGCTGTTCATGCTGGAGGTCATCGTCGCGAGGGAGCAGAGGATGCTCACGGCGCTCTGGGACGCAAGCGGCACGCCGAGTTCGCGGTAGAGGACGGGCCACGCCGTACCAAGCAGCGAATCCGGCACGCCAAGGCTGATGAAGGAAAGATAAATCACGACAAGAAGCAAGGTCGCCATCAGGCAAAATCCTCCGAAAAATGTGGATGCTTCGGCATTTTAGCACAGTCGGCGGCGTTTTGCAAGCATATTCTGATACGAAAAAACGCACCGCCGCGGGGACGATGCGTTTTGCAGGATTTCCGCTTTACTTTTCGCAGTAGACCAGCGCATCCACGGTCGTGGGCGTGAGGCCTTCGCGGCAGAAGTACATGAGAATATCCTCGTAAATGTACAGCCGAACGGTGATGGTGCTGCCCGGATGCACGCCGATGCCGCTCACCACTTCCGTGTTGATGAACAGCAATTCGCCGTTCTGGTCGTACAGCGCCGCCACAATCTCGTAGTCGTAGAGGATTTCGTCGGTCGTGTTGGTGAAGGTGACATCCACATAGTTGTCATCCTCTTCGTCCGGCTCAAAGTGGATTTTCGCTTCCGACGCGAGCTTTTCGTACTCCTCGCCGTCATCGACCGCCCTGATGGAGAACTTGCAGTCCGCAACTTCGGCGGTGTCCAGCGCGTCGTCGTAGATGTTTTCGCGGACATACGCGTATTCGCCGGGTTCAAGGTACACTTCATCGGGTGCGGTGCTCACATAGTTTTCGGTCAGGATGATATTGCCCTCCGCGTCAGAAGCGACGATATTCCCCTTATAATCAACGTAACCGGCAGCGTCGCCGGTGTTCTGCACCTTCGCGAAGAAGAAGCCGCGGCCGTCGTCCTCCATGTTGATGAAGCGCTGTTCCACCACGGTGATTTTCGCTTCAGGAGCAGCCTCTTCCGCGAAAGCCGCCGTCATCAGGAGCGCAGAACAGAGTATCAGGAGCATTGCGATAAAGCGTTTCATGATTTTCATCCTCCACCCATATTGATGCGTCCATTATAGCACAGCGCGCATTCTGCGTCAACAGGCGCCCCTTGACAAACCGCGCCTTTTGCGCTATGATACACCTGTGCGAGGTGATCAGGCGATCGCGTGCCAGCAATGGTATGAGGAAAGTCCGAGCACCACAGGGCAGGATGCCGGCTAACGGCCGGTGGAGGCGACTCCAAGGAGAGTGCAACAGAGATATACCGCCGCATTTCGGTGCGGTAAGGATGGAAAGGCGAGGTAAGAGCTCACCCACGGCTTGGCGACTTGTCCGTGCTGTAAACCCCATCTGGTGCAAGATGCGTATGAGGACACATGCGGCTGCCCGTCGCGTCCTCGGCATCGCTTGAGCCTGCGCGGCAACGTCAGGTCTGGATAGATGATCGTCCCTCGACAGAACTCGGCTTACGGTCACGCTCGCATTTTTTTCGCATGATTTTCGCCCCGGAAGCTGCTGATGCTTCCGGGGCGAATTTGGTATATGGCAAATGTGCAAAAGAGGGGTCAGGTAAGTCGGGGGATGTTGGCTATCCTCCGGCTGGGTTTTGTTTGCGCTGATAGGGGCGGGCAGGCTATGTGGTCGCGCCCATTTGGCGCGACACTGCACAGTGGGTCGATAAAGCAGCTTGGGGGGCGCGTCTGAGGACGCGCGAAGTTACTGGCAGGGACGCTTCGCTGCCTGCGCCTTGTTGAGCACGTTTGACAAACTGGTCGCCCGACCAACTGTTGGGGCGTTGCCCCAAACCCCACCAGAGGCGCTGCCTCTGGACTCCGCAAGGGGCAATTGCCCCTTGACCCCTTTTCGCGATTGAGTTGGTCGCTTTTCCCTGCTTCTTCCGCGTGTTTATCCTCTTTTTTTGACCTTATTTCTTCTTCATTAAGTATTCCCTCTTGAAGTACCCATCCAAATTCCCATATTCGCTCACCGTAATTTGCCCGATATGCATCCGTCGCATAATCGCCCGCAAAATGCAGATTCCATGCACCACAATATCCGCGCGGTTCGGCTGCAACCCCGGCAGCTGCTTGCGCTGCTCCAGCGTCATATCCGCCAGCTGCCGCTCAAAGCGCGCCACATCCGCCTCCGTCAGCACCGTGCCGTGCATGTAGGTTCTATCCGTCCAGTAAATGCCTTTCACCATCGCGGCGAGCGTCGTGAATGTGCCGCCCGTGCCGCGCCAGCTGCCCGGCATCGACAGCACAGAGTAATCCAGCAGCTTGTCTGCCAGAATATCGGCGGCAATCTGCTCCACCGCGTCCAAATCGCCGTGGTCGCGAATCGGAATCCGCTGGAACAATCGCACCGCCCCCATTTGGCAGGAGAAGGAGCAGCGGATGTTCATCCCCTGCCCGATGATGATTTCGGTTGATCCGCCGCCGATGTCGATGACGCCGGAATCGCCGCCGTCCGTCGCGCCGAAGAAGGACAGCGCGGCCTCCTCATCGCCGGAGCAGATTTCGAGCGTCAAGCCGGTTTCGGCTTTGAGCAGCGCCGCGAAATCCGCGTTGTTGGCGGCGTCGCGCGTGGCGCTGGTGGCAAAGAGATGCACTTTTTCCGCGCCTTGACTGCGGGCGGAATCCGCCATGCGTTTGACCGCCGCGCAGGAGGACGCCATTGCCTCCCGTGACAAGTTGCCTGCTTCGTCCAGCCCGGCGAACAGGCGCGTGCCGGCGCGGTCGCGGCTGATGCGGCGAATCTCCCCGTCGGCTACTTCCGCCACAAGCATCCTCACCGAATTGGAGCCGATCCCGATGACTGCTGCCCTCATGGTTCACCTCTCCTGTCTTTCTGGTTTACAATATGTGTAACGAAAAAGGGACTTGCAGACGCAAAGTCCCCCTTTAATCCCGAAATTCATCCAGCAGCGCGTTCCATTCCGCCTCGGTGTAGCCTCGCAGCACATCCATGCTGGCAAAGTGGAAGTGGATTTCGCCGTCGCGGACATAGCCGAACTCGTTGCGCGCGGTTTCCTCAATGTACGCATCCGTCGCAACATACGTCAGTTCTTCGCGCAAGTCCCGATTTTTCTGATCCAGCGCCGCATACTGCTGCTGCAGCTGCTCATTGCGCGTCGAGAGCGCGTCAAGCCGCTGCCGCGACTGCGCCATCACGACATAGAAGATGATGCCCAACACCACCAGCAGGATGACAACCGCCTTCCAACGCACCAGCCTGCGCCCCAACGCCCTCACTCCTTTTCTCCAGAATCGGAAGTGTTCTTTTCCTTATCTATTCGCTATGATTTTGCATATTCCTGCCTGACGGAAAACTTTTTTTCAGCCGTTTTCCAATCCAGCGGAAGATGCGCCGGATGCCCGTTTCCCACAGCACTGCGCCGAGCAGCAGCCCCAGCAGCGCGTACAGCCGCAGCCCTTCCCCGCTATGGATGAGGACGAGGAGCGCCGCCAGCGTGAGCATCAGTGCGCAGAGCACATCCGCCGCGTCGGACAGGCCGTGCCGATGCCGCCACGCGCCGCCGAGGGTCAGCGCCAAGGCGAATGCCGCGCCGAGCAGCACCATCCGCAGGAACGTTTCCGCCTGTCCCTGCTGCGCGAACAGCACCTCCAGCGTCATCCGATGGCACGGCGGAGGAAGCCGCCCCTGCGCCGCGCGCGCCCCTGCTCATACTGCACGCCGTCGATATCGCCATCCACGAGCAGCTTGCCCTCTTCCAGCTGCAAAGCGGAAACATGCAGCCCGCTGCCGGTCAGCGTCAGCCGCCCGCCCCATGTTTCCAGCACGACCGCCGTTTCATCGAAGCGGTCAACCTCCTTGACCCCGGTGAGAACCGCCTTTTTGCGATTCTCGATAACCAGTCCGCAGGGCTTCTGCGGCACTGTCGGCTCTTTCACTGTGCGCTCCCCCCTCTCCTGCTGTCAGGGTATGCGCGGCGATTGCCGATTATGCCGGATTTTCCTTCTGCCACTCGCGCAGGATGCTTTCGAGGTTCGCAAGCCACAAATCAACGTGCGTGCAGTCCCACAGCACCGTTTCCGCCACCTGACACTGCACGACGAACAGCCCCTGATAATCTTTTCTTTCGGCGCATTCGTCCATCAGGCGGCGCAGTTCATCCGGCTGATTCGTGTGCGCCATGACGTCGTTCAGGTGGTCGATGCACCCCCGCAGAAGTTCGGGGATGGTCATGTCAAAGTCGCTTTGGCGCATGATACCTTCCAGCTTCTTCAGGTGCTGCACGGCTTCCTCCGGCGGATTGCCGATTTCGTACTGCTCCATCAGCCAGAACCAGATTTCCGCCATCTGCGACCACTCATCCAGCGTCTGCCCGCCGGTAAAGACGGTCATCCCCTTATCCGCCGCAAAATCCGCGCAGGCATGAATCGCCAGCATCGGCACGCGCCCGGCGTGTTCATGCAGGTACAGCCAGTCCTCGCTCTGGAAGGGCGTTTCGCCATCATAATGGAAGCACGCCGTCCACAATCCGCTGGGCTGGCGCGCAATGTCGAAGCGGCAGGTGCGGTTATCCGCGTCGCCATAGGTATAGCGCGCGACCATGCCATAGTAGAATCCGCTCTCCTCGCCGCCCAGCTCCTCCGCGTGCTGTTTGACCTGCTGGCGCAGCTCCTCCAGCGAATACGGCGGGCGGTCATCCGGGATTTCCAGCCAATCGCAGTTTGCGAGCAATGTGCGGCAGACAGCCGCCATATCCTCTTCGCTGCCGATGGCGACGACCCTTGCCCGATGCAATTCCTTCATTGTTGAAAACCTCCCCAGAGGCTCTGCCTCTGGACTCCGGCAGGGACGCTGTCCCTGCACCCTGCAAGGGCGTTCCTCCCTTGACCCTTTCGCGCGATTCAGTTGAGCGCGCTTTCATGCTATGCCCGCGTGTTTATGCAGGATTTCGCGTCTGCGGACGCGACCAGAGGGCTTTGCGGTCGCCCTCTGGACTGCTTCGCGTCCCCATCTAAGTTTATTGGTTGGCAGCGTTGCTTTTTAGTTAGTGTACTTTTGGTCCCTCAAGCCACGGCATAAGCCAACCGCAAATAACCCCAAAAGTAGCGGCGCCGAAGGTTTCCAAAGGGCGATCGGAAAGCCCTTTGGTGCGCCCGCAGGCGCATCCCCCTGCAGCAATCAAAACCCAGAAACATAGAAGTCAAACCGCCTGAACACGCAGAAGCGAAGGCAGCCCTGAGGGCAATCGCCATGCCCTCCTCAGAACATACACACCTGACTGGTTTCGCTCAAGCCCTCCAGCGAACCGTGCGTCCGCAGCAGCTCAATAACCGCGCTGGAAATGCGCGTGCGCTCCTTCAAGTCCTCCACCGACATGAACGGGCCGCGCTCGCGCTCTCGCACAATGTTGATGGCAGCCGATTCGCCAAGTCCGCCCAAGGACGTAAACGGACACCGCAGCCCCGTTTCGCCCTCCATCTTGAATTTCTTCAGGTCGCTCTTGTACAGGTCGCACGGCAGGAACTTGAAGCCGCGCATGTTCATCTCCAGCACCAGTTCAAGGCTCGTCACGGCTTCCTTGTCCTTCGCGGACGCCTTCGGGTCAGCTTTAATCTGCTTGATTTTCTCGCGAATCGTCGCGGGGTCAATCAGCATCGTCATCGCGTCGAAGCCGTCGCCGCGCACTGTGAAGTACGCACAATAATATGCCAGCGGACGATGCACCTTATACCACGCCACGCGCAGCGCCATCGTCACATACGCCACGGCGTGCCCCTTGGGGAACATGTACTTGATTTTCTTGCACGAATCCATGAACCACTGCGGAACGTGCTGCTCAATCATCGCCTGTTCCATTTCAGGCTTCAGACCGCGCCCTTTACGGACGCTCTCCATCGTCGTGAACGCCATCTTCGGCGCAACGCCCTTGTCAATCAGGTAGTTCATGATGTCGTCACGGCAGCAGACGCACTCGCTCAATTTCGCCGTACCGTTTGCAATCAGCTCCTGCGCGTTGCCCAGCCACACGTCCGTGCCGTGGGACAGGCCGGAAATGCGCAGCAGTTCCTCCATCGTCGTCGGCTTCGTTTCGTCGAGCATTCCGCGCACGAACGATGTGCCGAATTCCGGCACGCCGAACGTACCCGTCAGGCAGCCGATATCCTCCGGCGTCACGCCCAGCGCCTTGGGCGACGAGAACAGGCTTCGCACGTCCGGGTCATCCAGCGGAACATCCTTGTAGCCGATGCCCGTCAGTTCCTCCAGCATGTGCAAAACCGTCGGGTCGTCGTGACCGAGGCAGTCCAGCTTAACCAGAATGTCGTGCATGGAGTTGAAGTCAAAGTGGGTGGTGGTAAAGTCGGAATTGAGGTCGTCAGCAGGGTGCTGCACAGCGGTGAACTGGTAGATTTCGTATTCCTTCGGCACGACGACCATGCCGCCGGGGTGCTGCCCCGTCGTCTTTTTCACGCCCTCGCAGCCCGCTGCCAGACGCTCCTTCTCCGTGTTGCCGACTTGCAATCCGCGCTCCTCGAAGTACTTCGACACATAGCCATATGCCGTTTTTTCCGCCAGACCCGTAATCGTGCCCGCGCGGAAAACGTGGTCATGCCCGAACAGTTCCTCGACGTTATGGAACGCGCGGTTTTGATATTCGCCGGAGAAGTTCAGGTCAATATCCGGCACCTTGTCGCCCTCAAAGCCGAGGAACACCTCGAACGGGATGTCGAAGCCATCCTTCACGAGCTTCTGACCGCAGATTGGGCAGTCCTTGTCCGGCAGGTCAACGCCGACTTTGTATTGGCTCTTGTCCACGTCGAAAAAGCCCTTGCGGCAATGGGTGCAGCGGTAATGCGGCGGAAGCGCGTTGACCTCCGTGATGCCGCACATACGCGCCACGAGGCTCGAACCGACCGAACCGCGGCTGCCGACAAGGTATCCGTCCGCGTTGGACTTGCTGACCAGCCGCTGGGCAATGTTGTACAGCGTCGCGAAGCCATAGCCGATGATGGATTTTAACTCCTTGTTCAGCCGGTTCACGACGATTTCGGGCAGCTCATCGCCGTAGAGTTCCTTCGCCGTGCCCCACGTCATATTCTGAATATTGTCCGCCGCGTCCTCCCAGAACGGCTGGAAGGTGTCCTCGCCCTTGGGGTGCTTGGGAAACAATTGCAGCTTGTCCACCTGATCCGCAATCTTCCGCGGATTGTCGATGACGACCTCGTGGCACTTTTCCGCGCCAAGGTAGGCAAATTCCTCCAGCATCTCGTTCGTCGTCTTGAAGTACAGCGGCGGCTGCATGTCAGCATCATCGTAGCCCATGCCCGCCTGAATGATGGAGCGGTTGATGGCGTTGTGCGGGTCAAGGAAGTGCACATCCCCCGTCGCGACGACCGGCTTGCCCAGCTCGTCGCCCAGCTGGACGATTTTGCGGTTGATGTCCCGCAGCGCCTCGTCGTCCGCCACGCGCCCCTCGCGCACCAGAAACTCGTTGTTGCCCACGGGCTGGATTTCCAGATAGTCATACCACGCCGCGATTTCCTTGATTTTCTCCCACGGCTCATTTTCCAGCACCGCGCGGTAGAGTTCGCCCGCCTCGCACGCGCTGCCGATAATCAGCCCTTCGCGGTAGCGGTCAATCATGAAACGCGGCATATGCGGGCGACGGCGGAAGTAGTCCAGATGCCCGATGGACACCAGTCGGTTGAGGTTGACCAGCCCCTCCTGACTTTTCACCAGCAGGATGACGTGGTAGCTTTCGCCGATGGCGCCGCCCTTGAGGGTGTTCAGGTCGCTGAGTTTGGTGAACCCGTGCTCTTCCTTGGCGATTTTGAACATCTTCGCCAGACAGTACGCCGTCGCGGTCGCGTCGTGGACGGCGCGGTGGGCGTTTTTGAGGCTCACGCTCAGCGCCTTGCAGACGCTCTTGAGTTTGAACGACTTCAGTTCCGGCAGCAGCTTGCGCGACAGGGACAGCGTATCCAGAATCGGCGCGTTGAACTCGCGCCCCAGCCGCCGCAGCTCCGCCTTGAGCAGCTTGCCGTCAAACGCGGCGTTGTGGGCGGCAATCGCGGCATCGCCGATGAAATCCATCAGCTTCGGGATAGCGGTCTCCGCCGTCTCCTTATCCGCCAGCATCATGTCCGTAATGCCCGTGATTTCGGTGATTTTCGGTCGCAGGGGGATTTTCGGGTTCACCAGAATCGACAGCGTATCCACCAGCGTGCCGCCGGTCATTTTTACCGCGCCGATTTCAATCACGCGGTCTTTCAGCGTATCCAGCCCGGTGGATTCAAAGTCCAGCACGACGATGGTATCATCAATCGAGCGGTCGTCCTCATCGGTGACGACCTGCGTTTCGTCGATGAGGTAGCCCTCGCAGCCCGGAATCAGCTTAATCGGCTGCTTTTTGACGGCATTGAACGCCGCCGGGAACGCCTGCACCACGCCGTGGTCGGTAATCGCGACGGCGGGATGCCCCCACTCGATGGCGCGCTTGATGAGGTCGCCCGCCGGGGTCAGCGCGTCCATGGTGGACATGTTGGTGTGCATGTGCAGCTCGATGCGCTTTTCTTCCGCCGTGTCCTCGCGCCTGATGCGCTCCATCGGCACCATATCGCGGATGGAAATCGACAATTCGTGCGCGAAGTTATCGTACATGCACTCGCCGCGCACCTTGACGTTCAGCCCCACCTTGATTTGGTTGACCTTGTCCATCACCGCCTGACGTTCCTCGTCGGTAATCGGCGGCGGCGGCGCGTCGTCGTCCTTCTTCTTGCCGAAGGGCAGACGGCGGTAGCGCATGAACGCCTTGCAGAGGATGGACGACGTGTAGTCGGTGATGGCGAAGGTGACGAGCAGCAGTTCGCCGCCCTTGAGTTCCTTCGTTTCCAGCTTGAAAATGTCGCCCTGCACGACGACCAGCCCCGCGTCGCTTGCCAGCTCCTTCATTTCCATCGGCGGATCGGCAATTGCGCGCCCCATAATCGGCTTGCCGATGGCGTGGTCGGTCATCACGGGCAGCATCGGGTCGCGCTCCGGCATGGTCTGCTCCAGCTTCTTCTCGCGCGGCGCGGACGGCTTGCGCTCCTTGTGCTCCTTCGCGGGCTTGGCGTCCCCCTGCGTCATCGCGGCGATTTGCTCCGGCGTGTAGGTAACGGTCTGCTCGCGCAGCCGCTCTTCGCGGATTTCCGCCAGCCGCTTCTCCTGATCGCCCGCGACGGTCAGTTCCACCATCACCTCGGCGGAAAAAATGTCCTTCACCGCCTGTGACAGGCGCGCCGCGACGTTCTGCCGCCCCATGTACTCCAGGCTGAACGCGTCGGGGAAGGTCAGCGTGATGCGCTTGCCGTCGCACCGCCAGTCGATTTGGCTCATCCAGCTGGCGGACGCGGGATAATTGCGGCGCAGGAAGTCGGTCAGCACCTGCTTATACGCGCTGATGTTCTCCAGAAAATCGTCCTTCAGTCCCGGCGACACGACGCGCAGCGCCAGCGGCTTTTGCGGGAAAACGCGCCGCAGAAGCGCTTCCAGCTTCAGGAACGACGCTTCCTCCACCAGCACATTTGACTCAAACGTGATGTACACCTTGCCCTGCGACTGCACATACACCACGCGCGGCGCGTGCAGCTGCCCCTTGAGCTGCGGCAGCGCTGCATACACCTGCGCGAGCAATTCATCGTAACTCATGCTTTCCTCCTTCCCCTTAAAGACGAACGAGCCAAGGGGGGGACTTCGTCCCATCTCATCTCCCCCTTGACCCCACCATAGGCTCTGCCTCTGGACTCCGCAAGGGAGTTCCTCCCTTGACCCTTTCGCGCGATTCAGTTGTGCGCGATTTCATGCTGTGTCCGCGTGTTTATGCAGGGATTTCGCTCCTGCAGGAGCGACCAGAGGGCAATGGAAACAGACGAAGTCTGCGGTCGCCCTCTGGACTGCTTCGCATCCCCTTCTAAGTTTATTGAGCGTTATCGAAACAGATTTAGTTAGTGTACTTTTGGTCTTTTAGCCACGGTACAAACCAATAAACAGGAGTGTGCACTGCGAAGGGGTCAAGGGGGCGACCGCA
>CEAH01074496.1_pt1 | contig 20849 bp, 13 predicted proteins | sample 557571 | NCBI WGS metagenome assembly CEAH01 (sample SAMEA3182092, study PRJEB8094) | gut metagenome | biome: human; feature: gut; material: Stool; isolation source: human stools | place: Canada | collected 2013-11-25
GTATATAATATATTAGAAAAATAAAACATATAAAAGGAGTGCTTAATTTGATTAATTTAGAAGAATTAAAAAAATATAAACATATACATATGCTAGGCATCGGTGGAACTAGCATGAGTGGGATTGCTACTATTTTAAAGAAATGGGGCTTTTACGTTACAGGTTCAGACGCAAATGAGTCTGAATTGGTTGATAAATTAAAAAACAATGGAATTTCTGTTGTGATTGGTCATGATTTAGATAACCTTAGAAAAGCTGATTTAGTCATTTATAGTGCCGCAATTTCTCATGATGATATTGAAATGCAAGAAGCAAAAAGATTAAATATTGAAACCATGGAAAGATCTACTTTCTTGGGAATTATCACTAAAGGTTATAGAGATACAATTAGTATTTCTGGAACGCACGGAAAAACCACAACCACATCTATGATTTCTGTTTGTTTTATGGAGGCTCATAAAGACCCTACTGTTCAAGTTGGTGCCATTTTAAAGCAAATTGATGGAAATTATAGAGTTGGAAATAGCGAATATTTTATATTAGAGTCTTGTGAATATGTAGAAAGTTTCTTAAAATTTCACCCAAGAACAGAAGTTATTTTGAATATAGACAATGACCACCTTGATTATTTTAAAGACTTAGACCATATAAAAAATGCTTTTGTAAAATTTGTTGAATTACTTCCAAAAGATGGTTTACTAGTATTAAATGCTGATGACACTAATTGTGTTGATTTGTATAAAAATACGAATGCAAAAATTGTTACTTTTGGTATTGAAAATGAGAAATCGAACTTTATTGCGAGAAATATCACTTTTGACAACAATGGTTTTCCTCTTTTTGATGTATACAGAAATAATAGTTTTTATAAGAGCATCAAGCTTTCCGTACCAGGAATGCATAATGTTTATGATGCTCTTGCTTGTATTGCAACATGTTATGAATATGGTATAGATAAAGAAGATATAAAAGAAGGTTTATTAAAATATACTGGAGCCCACAGAAGATTCGAATTTGTTGGAAGTACAAATGGAGCAAATGTTTTCGATGATTATGGTCATCACCCAACAGAAATAAAAGCTGTATATGATGCAATGAAAAAGAAAAAATTTAATAGGTCTTGGGTTGTATTCCAACCACACACATATAGTAGAACCAAAAATCTTCTTACAGATTTTGCTCAAGTTCTTTCTGGATTTGACAATATAATAGTAACTGACATTTATGCAGCTAGAGAATCGGATACTTTAGGTATTTCCTCTCAAAATTTGGTTGACCAAATTAATATTAATAGAGTAGGAAAAAAAGCTCTTTATATGTCTGATTTTAACGAAATTGCAAAATACATTAGAGATAGAGTTATGCCAAATGATATAGTACTAACAATTGGTGCTGGAACAGTAACAACAATCGGTCCAAAAATAGTCGGAAAATAATATTCCATCACATAAAATCTATATTTTTTACTATTTGTTATATATAAAAATAGTCTATTAGCATAAAATATAAAAAGAAAATATTCACATTGTTTATGAATATTTTCTTTTTATTTATATTAATATCTATTATTTCCCATATTTTTCAGTCTCTATTGTTGGATATACAAATTTTTTTCCACTCTCTGTCATTTGTCCATTAGGAAAATGATTTTTATTCATTTCATTGCTTCCAACTAGGAAATATCTATGTTTTATCGAATCTGACACATATCCAGTTCCTTTAATAACCGGGTCGTCCCAAGTTGAATCTATAGCATACCACTTTCCGTATAGTTGTACATAATTCCATTCATGTCTTTCAGTTTTTCCTTCAGAGTTTGTTGCAGTTCCACTTACTAAAACACATGGAATATCCACTTCATCTAAAATATATTTTAATGTTTCCGCATACCCCTCACAAACTGCAGATTTTTCGATTAATGCTCCATATAAATTATACACATTGTTATTTGTTATATTTTGTTCGTAATCTAAATTATTTATAATCCAGTCGTGGGCATGCATTATTTTATTATAATCTATTCCACTTAGGCTTTTAACTATACTGTCCCTTGTTTCTTTTATTTCATTTAATATCGCATGTACTTTTTCTTTATTTTCTATGCCATTTGCCAAATAGCCATTCGAATCTGCTGGAGCAATCGACAGTGCATACGTTACTTTTTTACCATATGTAGTTTTTCTCATTTTCAAATTTATTTTTGTAACATCTATAAAAAATGTATCAACTCTGTCTAACATTAAGGCATCCCATGCTGATTGAAAACTAGTATCCAACTGTTTTTCTCCATCGTTCTCATATAATACACTTGCTACTTGATTCGACAATTTTATCTCATAATTTCCAGACATCATATTTGATAAATTACTTTCAATTGCATCATATATTAATTTTGCGGTATCATCTAATTGATTATAATAATACTTATTATTTTTCACATATGCAAAATCATATTCTTTAGAATTTTCATAGTTCTCATCAATAGGAACGACCATTGTATTTTGGTTTTCCGTTGTTTCTACTTTTTCTACATTTATGTATTCATCTTGTAACTGTTGTACAACGTTTACTCCCTGTTCATAGCCTACTTTTATTTGTTGTTTATTGGATTGAATAACTTTATATATGTAAACTCCTAAAAGTAACACAATTAGTATTAATAAAACATTTATAATTATATACTGTCTTTTTTCTTTAGCACTGTTTCCCATAAAAATGGTTCCTTTCTTTTAAAATCCCTTAATATAACTTAATAATCGCATGAAGTGTGTTCTCGTCCTCTGACTTCATTGTTACGATATTTTGATTTTTCTCTTTTGTATATAGACACTTAAATTCATCATTTAATCGTATCTGTTTTTTATACATTATCTCTATATTATTACACTCTGGTGCTTCATATACTTCTTCTGGTAAAACCTCATAAGCATAGTCCAAATAATATAAATTGTGAATATGCTTGTTAATATCTATGTCTCTTCTTTGTGCTTTATATTCTTGCTTTCTTATTATAGTAGTTGGTTCTTTTAATTTCAAAGTATAATCTTCTTTGAATACTTTTTTAGTCTCACATTGATATTTTTCAATAATTTCAGGAGTTAATTCTCTTAGCTTTCCAGTGTTTATATCTACAATTGCCCACTTGCTAGTAGCAATTGTGCATAGTTCTCCGCTCTCATCATATATCTCGTAGTCTCTATATGTAAAAATTCTATTTGACTCTCTTCCCCATGTATTTATTGTTAATTCTTCGTTATATATAGGCCTTTTTAAAATTTTAACTTTCCAACCTAATAGAATCCAACTAAATCCTACATTTTCCATATCATTTAATCCAAAATGTATGGTTTCTGATTGCCTAGCCCCTGCATTTTCTAATATTTTTAATATTGCCTTATTAGTTATTTTATTGGAGTAACCAACATCTTCTAAATCTATTCTTGTTTTACTTGTGTATATTGCCATTTTATGCCTCTTTCTAATAATCTATCTATCATTATTATATATTATGAACAAATTATTTTCAATCAAATTTTAAAAATCTGGCACATACTCTTCTTCATGTTTTCCTAAATCTTGCATATATCCATTCTCTATATCCAACAGATATAAATATTGCTCTATTTCTGAATATTCTTTGTTTGTTAATTTTCTATTCAAATACTTATCTTCTTTGGCCTTATATGTTGGAAAATATTGTGCCATTACACTCACATATGCTCTTGAATTTACATTTTCTTTTAACCATTTTAATATGTGTTTCGAATTTTGAATGTGTCCTGGAAGTACCAAGTGTCTTATTATTACTCCTTTTTTTATTAATCCATTTTCGTTAAACTCCGGAGTTTCCACTTGATTAATCATTTCTAAAATTGCCTTTGTTGCTATTTCAAAATAGTTTGGTGCTTTCGAATATTTTACAGCAATCTCATTAGAATAATATTTTAAATCTGGCAAATATACGTCTATATATCCTTTCAGAGCCTTTATTGTTTCAACATTTTCATAACCATTTGTGTTATATATTACTGGAATTATAAGGCCTTTAGATTTTGCAATTTTTAAAGCTTCTATTATTTGATATGCATACATAGTTGGTGTTACTAAATTTATATTATTTGCACCATTTTTCTGCTGATTTAAAAAGATATCAGCTAGTTCTTCTATAGAAACTTCTCTTCCTTTTCCCTCTTGACTTATTTTATAATTCTGGCAGAATAAACAATTCAAGTTACAATTCGAAAAAAATACTGTACCAGAACCATTCTTTCCACTTATGCATGGCTCTTCATAATAATGTAATGATGCTAATGCAATTTTTATCTTATCATTACAACCACATTTTCCTATTTTCCCTTCCAATCTATTTACTTTACATCTAAAAGGACAGACTCCACATTGTCTTAATTCCTCTAACATCTTTATATTCCTCCATTTTAAGTTCAAACTAATACTACAATAAACCATTCCTACCCATTTGTCAATTTTTTCATTCAATATTATTTGACATTTTTCGTCACACAGCGTAAAATGGATATATCAAATAAATGGGAGAAAAATAATGTTTGGACATAGAAGTGACGGCAGGAAATTAAAAACTGTTCCACCGTTTTTTAGAGTTATACCTTGTGTAATGTTGGAAAGAAACTATGCACAAGTTTATTTTAAGCAAGATATTAAATTAAAGGAATTAGATGAATACATTGATAGAAAAGCCAAAGAAGGAATAAAGCTTTCTTACATGAATATAATTTATGCAGCTATAGTAAGAATCATTGCTGAAAGACCTTATTTAAATAGGTTTGCAATGAATGGTAGCCTATATGCTAGAAATCAAATATTTTTTTCTTTAGCAATAAAGAAAAGTTTTGCTGATGAAGGACAAGAAACAACAATAAAATTGCCTTTTACAGGAACTGAAAACATTTTCGAAATAAAAGAAAAATTAGACAAAGCAATAGAACAAAACAAAGATTACAGTACATCTAATAATACAGATGCATTAGCAAAAACCTTTAGTATTGTTCCAAATGGATTTATTAGAGCTGCTTTTAAATTTATCAAATTTTTAGACAAGCATGGTGCAGTGCCAAAGGCAATCATTTCAGCGAGTCCATTTCATACTAGCGTATTTTTAACTAATGTTGGATCTTTAGGAATTGATAGTATTTATCATCATTTATACAATTTTGGTACTACCAGCCTATTCTTTGCAATGGGTAAAAAGAAGAAAAGTTATATTTATGATGATGATGAAATGCATGAAGAAAAATGTATTACCATAGCCTTTGTTGGTGATGAAAGAATTTGCGATGGTTATTATTATGCAACTTCTTTTAAGCAATTGTCTAAATATTTAAAGAAGCCAGAATTGTTGGAACAACCAGGAGTTGTAAAAGAAGATATAAAATAAATTTATAAAAGCTGATATATTGTTTTAGTAACATATATCAGCTTTTTATTATTTTTCTATTTCTTTTCTAAAGCTTATACCATTTTCAAGTTTTGGTAAGTCTAACATATCTAATATTGTTGCAGAAATATCTGCAAATGTGCTTCTTATTCCTAAATTCACATTTTCTTTTATATTCTTTCCATATACCAATATTGGAGTATATTCTCTAGAGTGGTCTGTGCTTGGAGTGCTTGGGTCATTTCCATGATCTCCTGTTATAATAAGCATGTCATTTTCCTTCATTTTGCTCATTATTTCTGGTAATTTCGAGTCAAAATATTCTAGCGCTCTTGCATATCCTTCAATATTATTTCTATGTCCATATAACATGTCTGTATCTACAAGATTTGTAAATATCAATCCATTAGTGTCTTTCTTTATTTCTTCAATCGTCTTTTCTATTCCATCAGCATTTCCGTTTGTGTGTATTGCACTGTCTATTCCCCTACCACTGAATAAATCTTCTATTTTTCCTATTGCTACAACATTTGTACCATTCTCATGCATTACATCTAACATTGTCTTACCAAAAGTATTAGACTCAAAGTCTTTTCTATTGTATGTTCTTGTAAAATTTTCTGATTTATCTCCAATAAAAGGTCTTGCAATTACAGTTCCAACATTGTACTCTGGGTTATCTAGAATTTTTCTTGTAATTCTACAAATTTCATATAATTTTTCTACTGGAATTACGTCTTCATGTGCTGCTATCTGAAATACGCTGTCTGCTGATGTGTATATTATAGGATATCCTGTTTTTATGTGTTCTTCTCCGAAGCGTTTTAAAATTTCTGTTCCAGAGCCAACTTCATTGCATAAAACTCCTTTTACACCCGTTTTTTCTATAAACTCATCAATCAATTTTTTAGGAAACGCATTTGGATATGTTGTAAAAGCAGGATGCTTAATATAACCAGACATCTCCCAATGCCCTACTGGACTGTTTTTTCCATCTGCTTGTTCTTGTGCCTTTCCATATGCTCCTATTGTCTTTTCTTGTTTTTCTCCAACCTTAACCCCGTCTATATTGTATAGCCCTAATTTAGCCATATTGGGAACATTTAAAGACGTAATATTGTATATTCCAGCAAGTGTATTGCTTCCTTCATCTCCATACTTGTTTGCATCTGGAGCCTCTCCGACACCGAAGCCATCAAGTACCATTATGATTACTCTGTCTACCATACTTTTCCTTTCCATTGGCAAATAATCACAATTTTTGCTACGTCAAAATTTGATTCTTTCCCAACTCTTTTATTATTTGCTTGTCAAATTATACTCATACACCTTCACATTCTTTACAAAATTATCAAATTCGTTCTTGAAAATATTTATATTAAATTCGTCTTTTCCTTTTAGCTCAAGCTTATATTTATCCATATTTATAAGTCCTTCTTGAGATATGTCCATTCCTAAAGGAAGTGTTTGATTGTTATTTTCAAAGAATGTTATATTCGAGTAAAATACTAACTTTGTATTTTCTGGAACGTTTATTTTATATAAATATGTTTCTTTAGATGTAGAAGTTTTTTCTAGATTATCCAAAGTTTCGAATGGATTTACACTAAATTTATCAAATCCATCTGGATCAATCTTTTCGTTGCTAGCCTTGTACAAAGATATATCATATGGAACTTCTATCTTTTCTGATTCATCTATAAGAATTTGTCTAAGTTCTTTTAATTTCTCTATAAATACGTCCATCTCTGTATTTAAATTTACATTTAAAACTTTGTACTTATCTTTTTCCGCTTCTCTATGTTGATTATTTTTTAATGTTTTTATCTTTGTCTTATCTTGGCTGATATTTCCAAAAATATCGAAATCCTTTTCTTGAATTTTATCAATATCTTTCTTGTAGTCGTCTTTTAATTGCTGCAATAAATTTGCTATTTTTGTTTCATCTGCTTTTAATAGCTTTTCCTTCGATACTATGTTTATTCCATCTAGTACAAAATTTGATGCAAACAATGCATCTTGTTCTTTATGTGTTAATTTTTCTCTTTGTTGGCTATCTATCTTACTTGCAAAATTTTCTATATCTTCTTCATAATCAAAGGTTTTTCTAAGTCCTGTACTCGTTGTTTCTTCCTCTTCTACTTCACCTTCGGCAAGCATTTTCGACTCATCTTTGTTTGCATATTTCCAAAATTCGAATATGCTCTTCTTATGCTCATCTATCTCTTCTAAAAACTCTGTTGCATTCTTTAATTTTTTATCAATATTATCAACCTTATTTTGTAAAGCCTTTAAATCTAGTTTTGCATTTTTATTATCTTTTACATTATTATCCAGTTCTTTGCCAATCTTAATAATATCTTCTACAGTATAGCTTTTAGATTCTAATTCATCATCTTTAAAATGTTCTATATTTTCTTTATCTTGACTTAAAATATCCTTTAATCTTTCTTTACTTGCAGAATGCCCCGAAACTTCTTCGTCTTTCTTGCCTTTCTTTCCCTTAAAGAAATATTTTATTCTTCCCATAAATGTTTTCTTGCACTCTAAGAAAGTAACAATCTCTTTCTCTTTTCTAAGATATTCTAGGTTTTTCTGTTCTTCTTGCTTTTGTAAATCTTTAATATCTGCTTTTACTTCCTTAGTCTCAGTCTTAACTCTTTCGTTTTCTTTTATCTTGGAAATTGACTCTTTCTTCAAGAATTCTGGCAAAGTATCATATTCAATTTTTTCATCATTATAATAAAATTCTAAGCCACCATTTTCACCAATCTTTATTTGAAATTGATAATCTTTTCTTAAATCATATGCTAAAATGAATAATGCTTTGATTAATTTATAGCATTTTGAAGCTTCTTTTTTATCTTTGAGAATAATTCTATATTGGCTTGTCATTTTATCATATATAACAGTCTCTCCAACTATTTGCAACTGAATATTTCCTTCTTCGTCTTCTATTTCATATATAGAAGGCCAATTTTTAGTGAAAAACCACAAATAATTTTCTAAATCTTCTATCTCTGATTTTTTTAATATTACTTCCGAATATTCCTCATTACTGATAGGCACAAAAATAGTGTTATCCTTTTCACTCTTGCTCTTGCACGCTTCAATCTTTTTTTTCAATAAATAAAACATCGGCGAATTATCTGTTTCGTTTGTAGAAGCAAGCATAAAATATTTATCCGCATAATCAGAATAGAATATTTGCCACTTAAAATTATTAGCAAATTTCACATCAAATGGAATTTCTTTTTGAAAAGCTTCTTGTTCCTTTTCTATTTCTTGAATATCTGACACCCTAGTCTGATTTATCATTTTTAAAAAGTATGCATACTTCTCAAGATTTTCGTTTGCCTCTGGCTTCATATATGTAAATAATGGACTGGCAAGTTTATACCTTTCCTCTAAATCATCTAGTCTGTCCTTTGGTGTAATTAATATTTCAATATCTTTTATTTTTACGTACTTATAAACTTTATATGTAGTTTCGTCGTAAACCTTTGGTACTCTATATTCAAGTGGCTCAAAATCCTTTAAAAATTCTGGAACTTCTCCTAGTTCAAAACCAATATAGTCTACCTTTTCTCTTAACATATTTAAGTTTTCTGTTGTACCTTTTACTACTTTCCTTGGCATATTTGCTCCTCCAAATTTTGCAAATTAAATTACTGAATTAGTATATCACAACTTTATTAATAATGCTATAAAAATTTATTGTATAATAAAAACTTACGCCAATTTTTCAAAAAAGAATACAAACATATTTTTTTATATGTCCGTATTCTTTTTGATTATATTTCCTATTTTGCAAATGTTTTTATTTCTTCATCTATTTTTTCTACAAAATCTTCTAGCTTCATTGCCCCAACGTCTCCGTCTTTTCTGTTACGAACTCCGACTTCTCCTGCTTCTTGTTCTTTATCTCCAACAACTAGCATGTATGGAACTTTTTGAAGTTGTGCTTCACGTATTTTGTATCCAATTTTTTCTGCTCTATCATCTACTTCTACTCTTACTTCTTTATCTTGTAATGCTTCCTTAACTTTGTTTGCATATTCTAAGTGCTTATCTGATATTGGGAGTACTTTTACTTGTACTGGTGCAAGCCATGTTGGGAATGCTCCCTTTGTTTCTTCTATTAAAAATGCCATAAATCTATCTAGTGTTCCAAGTATTGCTCTGTGTATTACAACTGGTCTATGAGCTTTTCCATCTTCACCAATGTATTCTAGCTCGAATCTTTGTGGTAATAAGAAGTCTAATTGGCAAGTTGAAACTGTTACATCATGTCCTATTGCTGATTTTAATTGTACATCTAGCTTTGGTCCATAGAATGCAGCTTCGCCTTCTGCCTCGTAGAAGTCTAATCCTAGTTCTGTTAGTATTTCACGAAGTTGACTTTCTGCCTTATCCCACATTTCGTCATCGTCAAAGTATTTGTGTTTGTCGTTTTTGTCTCTTAATGATAATCTAAATTTGTAGTCTTTAAATCCAAAGTCTTTGTAAACATCTAGTATTAATTTTACTACCTTTCCAACTTCATCTTTTATTTGGTCTGGTCTTACGAATAAGTGAGCATCATTTTGGCACATCTCACGCACTCTTTCAATACCGCAAACTGTTCCACTGTCTTCATATCTAAAGTCATGTGCTAATTCACCAATTCTTATTGGTAAGTCTTTGTATGAACGCATTTTGCTCTTGAATATTAGCATGTGATGTGGGCAGTTCATTGGTCTTAATACTAATTCTTCGTTGTCCATTTTCATTACTGGGAACATATCCTCTTTGTAGTGATCCCAGTGTCCTGATGTTTTGTATAGTTCAACGTTTGCAAGTGATGGTGTGTATACGTGTTTATATCCCATTCTTATTTCCTTGTCTTGAATGTATCTTTCAAGCAATCTTCTTACTGTTGCACCATTCGGCAAATACATTGGAAGTCCTGAACCTACTAATTTATGTGTCATGAATAGTTCTAAGTCTTTTCCTAATTTTCTGTGGTCTCTTTGTTTTGCTTCTTCTAATTTTGCTAAATGTTCTTCAAGCAAGCTTGCCTTTGGGAATGATATAGCATAAATTCTTTGAAGCATTTTATTCTTCTCGTCACCTCTCCAGTAGGCTCCAGAAGTTGATAATAATTTAGCACATTTTACTTTTCCTGTGCTCATTAAGTGAGGTCCTGCACATAAATCTGTGAATTCACCTTGCTTGTAAAATGATAAAACTTCGTCTTCTGGTAAGTCCTCTATTAGTTCTACCTTGTAATCTTCTCCTGCATCTTTCATTAATTTAATAGCTTCACTTCTTGGAAGTTCAAATCTTTCTATTGGTAAATCTTCTTTTATAATCTTTTTCATTTCAGCTTCTATCTTCTCGAAGTCAGCCTCTGAAAATCTGTATTCTGTGTCGAAATCATAGTAAAATCCACCATCTATAGCTGGTCCAATTGCAAGCTTAACATCTTTATATAATCTCTTAATAGCTTGTGCCATTATGTGAGATGTCGTATGCCAATATGCTTTTTTTCCATCTTCATCATCAAATGTTAGAATTTCTACATTGCAGTCTTTGTTTAAGTTGTGTCTTAAATCAACAACCTTTCCATCTACTCTTCCTGCAGTTGCAACTCTTGCTAAACCTTCGCTAATTTCTTTTGCAAGTTCTATTACAGAAATGCCCTCCTTTACTTCTCTTTTGCTTCCGTCTTTTAATGTAATTATCATAAAAAATCCTCCTTTTGCATCTGGAAAACAAAAACACTCCCAAATGCTTTTAACATTTAGGAGTGCATATATGCACGGTTCCATCCTAATTTTTTACTTAATTTACTAAGCAAGCTTTCGCCAGAGTTTTCTGTGAGGTAGTTTTTCAAATATGTTTGCTTAGAATTGCTTTCAGCCTATGACAATTCTTCTCTAAAAGTAACCTTTATTTTACTTTGTCTCATTGCTTATCTATTCACATATTCTTATAATAGTACTTTTTTTGTATTATGTCAATATTATTTTAAAACTATTTTGCATCAATGGCACCATTATTTAGCATTTATTTTGAATCAATTGCAACAATATCATTTTGCAATTATTTCACATATTAAATTGCTTATTTCAGATTGATTTTCTACTGGTAAACCTTCTATTAATCTTGCTTGAGCATATAGTACTTCTGAATATTTCTTTAATTCGTCTTTATCTTCTTTGTACAATGTTTTTATTTTTTCTGCTATTGGATGTGAATCATTTATTTCTAGTACTGTTTGAGCCTTTAATTTTTGATTTGTTGGCATTTGGTTCATTACCTTTTCCATCTCTACAGATACTGCTCCTGTTGATGTAAGACATACTGGGTGATTCTTTAATTTGTGTGTGAATCTTACCTCTTCTATGCTTCCTATTGCATCTTTCATGAATGTAAACATGTCCTTGTTTTCTTCATTTTCCTTTTGTAATGCTTCTTTTTCTTCTTTGCTATCTAAGTCTAATTCACTTGTACTAACATTTACAAGTTTTTTCTCTTTGTATTGCATTAATACTTGCATTACAAATTCATCTATTCCTTCTGTTAAGTATAGAACCTCAAATCCTTTGTCTTTAACCACTTCTACCTGTGGTAATAAATCTATTTTATCCACTGTTTCTCCACACGCATAGTAGATTTGCTCTTGACCTTCATTCATTCTTGCAACATACTCATCAAGAGTTACAAGTTTCTTTTCTGTTGATGAATAGAACATTAATAAATCTTTTAAATTATCTTTGTTCATTCCCCAATCATTGTACACTCCAAACTTTAATGTCGTTCCGAAAGTCTCGAAGAATTTTGTATATCCTTCACGGTCTTTTTTCATCATATCCATTAATTCTGATTTTATTTTTTTCTCAAGATTTTTTGCAATTATTTTTAGTTGTCTATCATGTTGTAACATTTCTCTTGAAATATTTAATGATAAATCTGGACTGTCTACTAATCCTTTTACAAAGCTAAAGTAATCTGGAAGTAAATCTTCGCATTTATCCATTATTAGCACACCATTAGAATATAATTGTAATCCTTTTTTGAAGTCTTTTGTGTAGTAGTCGTAAGGTGTATGTGATGGAATATAAAGAAGTGCGGTGTAGCTTACGTCTCCTTCAACAGATGTTCTTATTACTTTTAAAGGTTTTTGATAGTCTGCAAATTTTTCTTGATAAAAATTATTGTAGTCTTCCTCTGAAACTTCTGCCTTACTCTTCTTCCAAATAGGAATCATGCTGTTTAGTGTTTCATCACTTTTTACCTTTTCGTATTTAGGAGTTGTATTTTCTTTGTTTGACTCGTCTTGTTTTACTTCAACTTCATGTTCAACCTGCATTTTTATTGGATAACGAATGTAGTCTGAATATTTCTTTACAAGTTCTTCAATTTTATATTCTGCTAAGAAGTCACTGTATTTATCGTCTTCTGTGTCTTCTTTTAATGTAAGTATAATTTTTGTACCTACGTCTTTCTTATCACATTCTTCTATTGTATAACCATCTGCTCCAGAAGATTCCCAAGCATAAGCTTTTTCTTCATTAATTGCTTTACTTTCTACTCTTACTTTTGAAGCAACCATGAAGGCTGAATAGAATCCTACACCAAATTGACCAATTATATTTACTTCGTCATTTGCTGATATATTCTTCTCTCCATTAAGTTTTTCCTCTCTTTGCTTTGCAGCTTCTTTAAATGCTAATGAACCGCTTTTAGCAATAGTTCCTAAGTTTTCCTCAAGCTCTTGTTTATTCATTCCGCAACCATTATCTTCTATTATAAGAGTTCTTTGTTCCTTATTTGGAGTTATTCTAATACATAAATCTTCTCTGTTAGCTTTTATTGTTTGGTCTGTTAAAGATTTAAAATATAGCTTGTCTATTGCATCACTCGCATTCGATATTAATTCTCTTAAAAAGATTTCTTTATTTGTATAAATTGAATTAATCATTAAATCTAGTAGTCTTTTTGATTCAGCTTTAAATTGTTTGTTTTCCATTTCTATCATTCCTTTTCTAGAATGTTTTAGACCATCTTCTAGTCCCACACATTCCACAATTAATTTAGGTTTTAAGATTAGCCTATAAACCTTAATTTGCATAGTATTTATATTTTTATACATAAAAAAACTATAATTCATTTCAGTCTAAAACGTATTATAGTTCTTATTTTTAGCAAAGTCAATGTCAGAGTGCTAATTTCACATAAAATTCACATTTTACTCTCTTCTCTTAATTTACATTTGCTTAATATTCTTCCACTGTAATTGCTGCTTTTTCTTCGTCTGCAAATCTTTTCTCTACAGATATTTTACTTACCTGATTATCGTCTTTGAATACGAATCCATTCATCGCATCTAATATTGATTTTGCTATATTATCAACATCTGGTTTTTTAGTTGGACTAATTTTATTTGCAAGCATTTCTTCTCTTTTTGCCTTGCTTGTGCTCTTAGGAATTTTTAGGTATGCTATTATATCTATTTTTATTCTTCCTTCTATTGTTGTGTAGTTTTGATATTTTAATTTGAAATATTGTTGTACTAAGAATTCATAATCCTTTGTCTTGTTTGGAGTGTACACTCTTCCAGTGTACATATTTACACGAGGTCTCTCTTTTCCAACAATTTCTCCTGGTACTTCAAATTCATATTTCATAAGTTTGTTCTGTGTTTCCTCTCATTTCATTTTCTTTATTTGAACTTTCTGCTTCAATTTGTTTTTCACCTTTATTTGTGTTTTCATTCTCTGCTTTTCTTTAGGTATTACTAATTTCTTTTTTATTTTGCGTATTATTGTTTTCTTTATTGTTCTGCTCATTTTCCGCAGTATTTTCATTTTTCTTGTTGCCTTGTGCATTTTCTTGAGTATTGCCAGCTTCCTTGTTGCCTTGTACATTTTCTTGAGTATTACCAGCTTCCTTATTGGCTTGTGTATTTTCTGCTTCTTTATTTCCTTGAATATTTTCATTTTCCTTATTTTCTATAACATTTTCAGCTTCTCTATTTTTCTCTACATTTTCTGTATTTTGTTCTGGCTTTTCCTCTGGTTTTTGCTCTTGATTCTTATCATCTTTTGAATAATTTCTCCATGGATTTTCTCCTGCAGGATCTGTTGGGTCCCATTCCCTACATGATTCAACACCTGATATTTTTTGCTCAGATGGTTTTCCCAGTGGCCCCGGATTTGAATCACTATAGAAGGTAACTAATGTTCCTGTAGAGCAATTATCATATATCCATTTAGCATTTCCTACAGTTAGCCTAATGCAACCAAGAGATGCATTCGTTCCAAGTTTATCATACTCCCAATATTCCAAACTTGAGTTATCATATTTTCTTGTATATGGTACAGAGTGGAACAATATATTTCCTGTTATCTGTGTTGCATACTGTCCATACACATCTCCCTGTAATCCTAACCAACTCCATCTATACTTTAATTTATATGTTCCGCTTCTTGGAGTTGCACCTCCAATTGAGCAAAGCATTGCCTTAACACATTTTGTGTACTCTCCATTTTCATCTTTTTCATATATATTAACAACATTTTGTTCACAGTTTACATCTATTTTATATTTTTTTGTACTAACTGTCTTATTATTATTTTTTTCTACTTTGTTATCGACTGTATTCTCGGTTTCTTCATTTAAAAATTCATCTGTTATTTCATTCTCTTCTGTATTTTGTCCCATATCAACTATTAAAACATTTTCTTCATTTTCGTATAATTCAGTAATATTCTTTGCCAATGTTTCTTTAGACTTGCTTTTTATCATCGTTACTGTAACAGCAGTTATTGCTATTACAAGTACTATTATCACTACAATTAATATAATTTGTTGTTTTCTCTTTATTTTCATTTCTTAATATTTTTCCTTTCTCGTACAAATCTTGCAAAAATAATGTGTATTTCTCTTTATCTTATGCATTTTCATTTTTCAACCATTCTTATTATAATTCTTCTCTGTAATCTATGTCAACAAATATTTCTTACTTCATTAAATTAACCTTTAGTCGGTAAATAGAATTTACTTTTTCACCTATCTAACTTTTTATTCATTCTCGTATTTTCCATTGACTATATTTTCCATTAATGCTATTATTGATTTATATAACTTTTTGGAGATATTATAATGGATTTAGAAAAATTAAGGAACTATTTTGTAAAAGTCTCAAAATCGGTCGAAAACATGAGTAATAATAATGGTAACTTGAATGATTTGAAATTAATTAAACTTTTTGTTGAGAATTTTCCTTCATTTATGGATAGAGTTTATGATGAGCCAAACTGTCAGCTGGCTCTTATTACTATGCCCGAATATAACAACTTAATTGCAACTTTAAATTCATTATTAAATAATAAAAGACTAGTTTCTAGTCATGTTAATATTTTTAGAAATGTTGCCACTGAACATGCAAATTTTGTACATTACTTTTTACTCAATACAAAATTTATATCTTCAGATGATTGCAAAAAGATTTCTAATTATTCAGAAAGAACATTAAATTGTTTTGAATTTACCACCTCTGATGTTATTGGATCAATCGCCGTTTTCCTAGCATCACCTAATAAAGGCTGTAATTTTCAATATCTTTATTTATACAAAACCAGCAATGAAATAAAGAAACATGGATTTCCTGATAACTATTATGATGCAAGTCATTTATCACTTTGCATTTTTCAATTAGTAAAAAGTATTTATACAAGTAATCCGCATTATATTACAGACTATTCTGTTGTAAGCAATGCAATAACAACTTTTAGAGGACAAAATTCTGATGATTTACTAAGAAGGCTAATTCAGGAAATTCCTGCTATAAGTAGATTAGATGCTATTTCCTTTGAACCCGAAAAAGTACAAAATCTTGATTTTAACAATAGTATGGTAATAGAACATTTACATATTCTTTCTGCTCTTGTAATTCACTCTTTAGAAACCAACAAAGATATTCAAACAATTTCAAATTACTTTACTGTATTTGATAATAAAGTCTCTAATGATATGCTGAAAAATGGATATGAATTATTAAGCAATCCTAATTGGAGAGATTTAATGTTAAATTTGTCTTCAAAACTTAATAGTATGTCTGTTTACTTTCTAAGAAGTAATATTGAGCTTGCCACAAAAGTTGCAGGTTCTTTTGACGAAATGAATTTATCAACTACAGACAAGAGTTTTGATATGACAGTTTCTACGATTTTGAATTACTGCAACTTTAAAGACAAATCAACTATTTGTGATTTGTTTAATAGTCTGCTTTCTGTAGATAAAAGCTTGCAGAATTCTGAATGTTACAAATCGTTCGAGAATTTCTTAATTCACAATCTACGTCATGGTGGTTTGAGTACTGCTCAAAAACAATCTGTAATATCAACTGCATTATATTTATACAGATTTTCTCCAAACGATTTAAAAACAGATAAACTAATTAACTATGTTGTAGATAGTAAAAAAGATGTTGCATTTTCAAATACCTTAATCAGCAACTTGTTTGCTGAAGATCTTATTAATAAAAGACTACAATCACATTCTACAAGTCAAGAAGAAAACTTGGCTATTGGCAATGAAGATATCATTTTTAATTACCTTTCTTCTATGTGCCAAAGAATTAGTTCTGGTACTCCTCTTGACGGAGATATAAAAATACTAAAAGATTATTCAAAATATTTTGAAACATTATTAGAAGATATTATGAGTTCAGATTCGAAGATGAAGCTTCTAGTTTTTGATAATAATTTTATACACTTGATTTCTTCATTTTCGTACTTGTTGAGTGATAGCAATTCATGTCCTGATTATGCACAAAAGTATATAGACATCTTTAGAAAGTTTTTTGATGTTAGTAGACAGTATCTTTCAGAGCTTTCTAAAACACCTACAGCTCTTAACAATTATCTTATCTCTCAATTTAATTTAGGAAATTTTTCTAGAGATAATTTTTCGTTATGGCAAACTGCAACACAATATTTAAAGACTCCTGAAAATTTTGAAAGTTTTGATTGCTTTGTAAATTCATATTTGCTGTCTGATAATTTAGCTCAATTATCATGTAATCCGGACTTTGCAGATGTTGTATGTAAATATTTATCTATTGGATATAAAAATGATAAAAATTGTTTTATAAATAATGATGGTTTAGATGTTATTCTGCAATTGTACAAGCTTCAGAGTTTTTCACCAGAAACTCAAAGAAAGATTTCTGATTTGATGCAAAATGATATTAAAATATCACAAATGGACTATCCAGATATGTCGGATTTTGCTAGGTATATTAATTCATGTTCTAAAATGGATTCTGCAACATTTGAAAATTTTGTTGACTCGCTTGTAAAAATACGTTTATTAATTGGAATTATCCCAATTCAATATGTAAATTACCTAGTTGCCCAATTTTCCAATCCAGAAAATCCTATAAGCAATCCAAAATATTTCGGCCTGCAAAAACGCATTATGGAAGATTTAGCAAGATATACTCTAAGAACTAATGAAATTAATTCCTATATTGCAATAGCTGGTCACTACACTGCTTTACAAGACAATACCTACCTTGGACTATGTAGCGAAGATAACAAAATTATTTATTTGAACGAAAATACTATCTCCTCTAGTACCTGTGCTACTGCTCTTAATACTGTATTTCATGAATGTCACCATGCGGTGCAGTTCAGAGATTTTTCATCTGGTTCAGTATTTTCATATAACAAATATTTGATGCAAAAGGACACTATTCTATCAGAGTTCGACGGAAAATACTATTCATCTAATTATTGGAATGTATTCTCTGAAATAAATGCAAGAGAAGTTGGTGCTCAAAAAACGGTTTCTTATTGTAGAGAACTTAACTTAGTGCCTTCTACTGTTGAAAAAAATAATCCTTGCTTTGCGAGTGATTTGCGTCAAATGCAAGATGATTCTAAATCAGAAGAATTTCATTATAATTCAGCAGAAAACAAAATTCATGGTGATTTATATTTAAACTTGAATTTGATATTTGACCCAATTATTCAAAACCACCCTGAACTTTTACAAGAATATCCTATTCTTAATTTAGAGTACCACAAAGACGGTTCTAGAAAAGGGCTTTCGGAGATGTTAGATAACTATAATTCTAAATATCAAGACATCTACAAAAATATATTTAAAAGAGCATCAATGTTTTATTCAGAAGATGAAATCTCCGAATTTTTAAAGAAGCTAAAATCTCGAGATTTAAATAGTTCTAAGAATTCATCACTTAATAAAAAAGATTCCGAATTCGAAGCTCTACTTTAAAAGTAGAACTTTGAATTTGGAATCCTTTATTTTTATTGTTTTTTTGTTCTTTTATTATACATTTGATTTTCTATTTTTCGTCGTTATTCTTTTGTTCACTGCTTTTTTTATTTTCAATTTCTTCATCACTATTTTCGTCAATATGTTTTTTCTCTTCTTTTTTCTTTTTTTCTATTTTAGTTACACCCTTTACCTTATCTGTAACTATCTTTCCAGCACTACTTACTCTTTTTGAAACCTCTTTAGCAGTGACTTCTACTTTTGCTGTTATTTCATCTTTCTGTTCTTTGGCTTGTTTCTTTATTTTTTCTTTCTCTTCTTTAAACTTTATTTTAACAGCTTGCAATTTAGGGTAAGCGTTCATCAATCTTCTATGTAGTGCAGATTTTTGATCTAGTATTTCTCTTACCTGTTTTGTTATTTCTTCCGTATTATCTTCTTTTTTACTAACACTAACTTCTGTTTTCTTCAAGAATCTAACAACAATTCCTGAAACAATATTATCGACCACAAAGATTGCAAGTAAAAACCAGAATAATATGTTTAACCAAAGTTCTGGAATCTCTTGTATTTTTCCTAGTAAGAAAGGATTTGATACATAGCTTATAAACAATCCTAGTATTCCAAATGGAATTATTGTTCCTAAACAAATTCTACCATTAATATTGAACTTTCTTTGGCTATAATCCCACCATCTAGCTTTAAAGGCCTTCTCCATGAAATAACTAGTTAAATACTCAAGAGTTCCACAAAGTAAAATTGCCATTACAAATAAAACAAATGGATCTGACATGTACCTGTTCAACAATACTGTAATTAAAATTCCTCCGCAGCCATATATTGGGCAATATGGTCCAATCAAGAACCCTCTATTTATGAATCTTTTATATTGAATTAATTTACATGTTACTTCCATAGTCCAGCCTAACACTGAATATATCATAAACAATAAAAAATAAACTCTTATGTCGTAGCCCCACACTACCATCTACTTTTCCTCCTTTTGTTCTATCTTTCTTCATTCTCTTCAATACTGTTCTTATTCTTTCTTATATTCAATTTTTTCTCTGCCTTTTTTGCTTTTCTTTTTCTATCTTGTTCTTCCATTTTTTCTTTTTGATATTTTTGTTCAAATCTTTCGGCACCGGCAACCCATTCTTTATTAGAATCATCTGCCCTGTAAATATAATCAGTATCTATTATTGCAACTTCTCCCTTTTTTAAAGAGTCTCCACCTTTTTTTGACACAAAACCTACTGAACTATCATCAACCTCAAATTGCTTTCCATTCAAAGTAGTAACATTGTCTTCCAACAACACTCCAATATTCTCCCAATCTATGTCTGTCCACACAATTCCATCGTCTCTTAATTCTTTATAAATTTTATAAAGAATTCCGCAATTGTGATTCATCTCATCATCAGTGAGCATTCTGGCTCTTGTTGTTACCTCAAAACATGCAACAACTTTTCCATTTATCATATAATTAGACCTCATAATTGGTTGCAAAATTCTTCTGTGGTTTGGCATATTATAATTCTGTCTTTCATATCCAACTTTAATTACTTTGTTGCCTAAGCCAAGAACCACGCTATATGAGCCCTCTCCTATATACTCTAGTTCAGATAATGGTTTGTTCTCACTTTCCATTAAATCTGTGAATATTGCTGAAAGTGTTTTAGAACACCCGATAATTTGATCTTCATTTTTTAGCCCAATTAAATCTGCATATTCTCTTAGTATTTCTTCTGCTAAGATTTCCTTCTTATTATTCAAAATGGTATTTAAACTTTCTTGTATATCTTTTCCCTCTTTTGCAAGTGCTCTAACCACTCTTGTTAAATTGGGATATACATCTCTTGAAATAATATTCTCCATATTTTCAATAACAAATTCTCTGTTTCCTGGATAAAAATCAATAAATTCTCCTAAAAAATCATCAACTCTATATCCAGCTTTTTTTAAGAACAAGCAGAAATTTTGCTTAATTGCTTCATTCAATTTTACAGATCTTAAATAATAAAACACAAAAAATCTTGAAACTTCTATGCTTTCTAAGAGTTTTTTCACATTTTCTAGTAAGTATTTTTCTGTTTCCTCTCTACTGCTATTTTTTATTTGGTTATATACCTTTTCCAAATTC
>CEAH01038010.1_pt1 | contig 20790 bp, 27 predicted proteins | sample 557571 | NCBI WGS metagenome assembly CEAH01 (sample SAMEA3182092, study PRJEB8094) | gut metagenome | biome: human; feature: gut; material: Stool; isolation source: human stools | place: Canada | collected 2013-11-25
GAACGAGTGACCTACAAAATGATAAAGGAGTACATAGAAGCAAAATACGGCTTCAAGGTACATACCGCATATATCGCAGAGGTAAAGAGAGATTTAGGCTTGCCAATGTATGATGCTCCTAATGCGGTAGAAGAATTGAAACAGCCGAGGAAGCATCCGACAGCAGAGAAAGTGGAAGCGATAAAGGATGCGTTGAAGCATTTTGAAGTGATTTAATGAGGATAGGCGTATCATTAGAAATAGTGGTACGCTTATTTTTGTCCCTTTTTGCAGATTTGTCCTTTCCCCTGCTTTCCAATATAATGAAGCTAAAGAAGTGGAGGTGTGCTTATGAGAGAGAAATTTAATCATCTGTATTTGGATAGCCACGAAAGAAAACTTTTGATACATAGCCTTGTAGAGTTAAAAAATCAACTTATTCAGCAAGGCAGATATACGGATTGTATTGACGAGCTTATTTTTAAGGTCATAAATGCACCGACCAAGAGAATGAAAATTGAATATGTCTAAGGCAGATTACAAAGCCGCTTATTCTTATTGATTTTAAGAGTAGGCGGCTTTTTTGCGTCCTCTGTACGATTTACATAGCCGCCTTGACAAAGCGGCTAAATCTATGCGAAAGGAGGACGCAGCTATGTCAAATTGCAAAGTGATTGCTCTGACCAACCAGAAAGGCGGTGTTGGCAAGACCACAACAGCGGTCAATCTGGGTGTGGGTCTGGCGAAGCAAGGAAAAAGAGTGTTATTGATTGACGCCGATGCACAGGCAAACCTCACAATGGCTCTGGGTTACAGCCGACCAGACGATTTACCCATTACGCTCTCCACAATAATGCAGAACATCATAGACGATAAATCTTTTGATGTTTCGCAAGGGATTTTATCCCACAGCGAGGGCGTTGACCTGCTCCCGTCAAACATTGAGTTATCGGGCTTTGAGGTAAGGCTAATCAATGCGATGAGCCGTGAGCGTGTTCTGAAAACCTATGTAAATGAGGTCAAGAAGAACTACGATTATGTGCTTATCGACTGTATGCCGAGCTTGGGTATGATAACCATTAACGCATTGGCGGCGGCTGACAGCGTGGTTATCCCAACGCAGCCCCACTATCTTTCTGCAAAAGGCTTAGAGCTGTTGCTTCGCTCCGTGTCAATGGTCAAGCGGCAAATCAATCCCAAACTCAGAATTGACGGTATCTTAATGACAATGGTTATGCCCCGTACCAACATTTCTAAGGAAATTACGGCAACGGTCAAAAGTGCATACGGTAAGAAAATCAAGGTATTTGATACCGAGATACCTCATTCTATCCGTGCGGTGGAAGCTACCGCAGAAGGCAAAAGTATCTTTGCCTACGACAAAAGCGGCAAGGTTGCCGCAGCCTATGAGCAATTTGGAAAGGAGGTGGCAGAGATTGGCGAGAAGCAGAGAAACCAAAATCGAGCTGACCGCATACGATGACCTTTTTCAGACGGACGAAAGCCGTGAGGAAGCAAAGCTAAGCAAGATACGGGATATTCCTATATCGGAGATTGACGAGTTTCCAGACCACCCGTTCAAGGTTTTAATGGACGAGGATATGGAACAGCTTGTCGAGAGTATCAAGCGGAACGGTGTAATGACCCCTGCGACAGTTCGCTTAAAAGAGGACGGACGGTATGAGCTTATCAGCGGTCACAGGAGAAAAAAGGCTTGTGAACTTGCGGGACTTGAAACGCTGAAATGCGAGGTTAAAGAACTTACCCGTGACGAAGCCATTATTGTGATGGTGGAAAGTAATCTCCAACGCTCCGTTATTCTACCAAGTGAAAAAGCCTTTGCGTATAAAATGCGGTTAGAAGCTATGAAACGACAGGCAGGCAGACCCACAAAAGAAAATTATTCCCCAGTGGGTAATAATTCTGAGTTCGCTACTTCAAGTGATGAACTTGCCGAAAAAGTCGGCGAAAGCAAAAATCAAATCTTCCGTTATATCCGTCTAACGGAGCTTGTACCCGAAATCCTGCAAATGGTAGATGAAAGGCAGATTGCATTCCGTCCTGCGGTTGAAATTTCCTATCTGACCGAGGAACAGCAATACACCCTGCTTGAAGCAATGGAGTACAACGATGCTACCCCGTCATTGGCACAGGCTATCAAAATGAAGAAGTATAACCAAGACGGCAAGCTCACTTCCGAGGTTATCCAGTCCATTATGGAGGAAGAAAAGCCCAATCAGAAGGAAAAACCTGCTTTCCGTGACGAGAGGATAACCAAGCTCATTCCAAAGACTGTTCCCAGAGGGCAGGAAACGGATTTTGTTGTCAAGGCGTTGGAGTTTTATAACCGACACTTGCAGCGGAACAAGGCTCACGAGAGATAGCCACACACCGAGGGCGAGGTCTGCCCATTTGAGTGGATAGCCATTATTTTGGATTCCCCCTCTCCACACCTCACCCCCTAACTACTGCCAGTAACTATCCGAGAAAAGAAATACTTTAAGCTGTCCATAACGGGCAGCTTTTTTCGGTCAGTAAGGCAAAATATTCAATCCAAATTACAGGAGGTAACTATGAAAATCCCTAAATTGTTCAAAAAGGCTGCGGCTTTTGTAATGGCTGCGGTCACGGCATTATCTATAATGCCTGCGACAGCGTTTGCTGCGGGTGACATCGGGACAATTTCCTTTTCTCACACCTATGACAGCAAAGGTAATGCGATGAGGTACAATTCCAGTGCGAATATCGGTGATTATACCGCAGGCGGAACAGGAAATTACAAGTACCGTATGTTTGTGGATGGCGAGAATGCGTTTTGTATTCAGCCGGGAGTACCGCTGAAAACAGGAAACACCTTGAAAAAGGCTTCCTCTGATACTTGGAACGCACTTTCAGCCAACCAGAAAAAGGCGGTTGGGCTTGCCCTGCTCTATGGGTATCAGGGCAACCGAAATAATCTGTCGGGAAGTGATGATGAAAAATGGCTTGCCACGCAGACTCTCGTATGGGAGTTTGTCACAGGCTGCCGTGAAGCCACAGGCTCATATAACCAGACAAGCACCACCGTTTACAGCCTGCACTTCGGTTCAAATTATGCCAACAGCGGAGCAAGGGCAGTGTATGACCAGATTGTTGCAATGCTGCGTGAGCATAACACCATTCCGAGCTTTATGTCGGGCGGTAAGAATGACATCACAAAGGAGCTTGCCTACAAGGACGGAAAGTACAGCATCACATTGACGGACAGCAACGGCGTCCTTTCCGATTACAGCTTTTCAAGCTCTGACAGCAATGTGAGTGTATCGAAGTCTGGAAATAAGCTGACAATCAGCTCCACCGTAGCTATCAGCGGTTCTGTCCGCATTACGGCAAAGAAGAACAATGTGCCGACTGTCAGCAACAGTGCAAAGCTCATTGCCTATGGCGACCCGAACTTGCAGGATTTGGTAACAGGTATGGAGAATGCTGATACCGTGTCTGCATATATCAATATCGAAACGCCGACAGGCACGATTGTCCTCAAAAAGACTTCGGAGGACGGAGTTGTGGAGGGCATCTCTTTTACAATCAAAGGTGATAACTTCAATAAAACAGTTAAGACAGGAAAGGACGGCTCTGTCTCCGTGGAGGGATTATTCCCTGGCACTTATACGGTCACAGAACAGTCTATTGACCGTTATGAGCCGCAGAAAACCCAGACTGTCACACTTATCGGAGGAAAAACCTCTACTGTGACCTTCAGCAATACTTTGAAGCGTGGCAGTCTGGAAATCGTCAAGACTTCCGAGGACAATCTGGTGGAGGGAATGAAATTCCACCTTTATGGCACATCTTTAAGCGGCTTGCCTGTTGACGAGTATGCCGTGACTGATAAAAACGGACTGGCTAAGTTTGAAAATGTCCTTATCAGTGGCGATACCCCGTATGTGGTTGAGGAAGTGGATACCGCAGTCCGCTATGTCGTTCCTGCTTCCCAGACAGCTCCGATTGAATGGAACAAGGTCACAAAACGCAGCTTCGACAATGTGTTGAAGAAATTCCAAGTGACTGTGACAAAGACCGATGCAGAAACAGGTTCTCCGCAGGGCGACGCTTCCCTTGCAGGTGCGGTTTACGGCATCTATAAAGGTGAGGAACTGATTGACACCTACACGACTGATGAAAACGGTCAGTTTACGACCAAGTATTATATCTGTGATAATGATTGGACTGTCCGTGAAATCAGCCCGTCCGAGGGGTATCTTCTGGATACCGCAATCCACAAGGTAGGTGCAGAACCAGAGCTATACACGGTAGAGCTGAACAGTACCGCAAACGATGTGAATGAACAGGTCATCAAAGGCAATATCGCACTCATCAAGCATACGGATAACGGGGAAACCCAGATTGAAACACCCGAAGAAGGTGCGGTATTTGAAGTGTTCCTCAAATCCGCAGGCAGCTATGAAAATGCAAAGGAAACCGAGCGTGATGTGCTGACATGTGACGAGAACGGTTTTGCCCAGACAAAGGATATGCCGTATGGCATTTATACCGTCCGTCAGACCTCTGGTTGGGAGGGGCGTGAGCTGATGAAAGACTTTGATGTGTTTATCAGCAAGGACGGTCAGACCTACCGCTACCTTATCAACAACGCTAACTTTGAGAGCTATATCAAAATCGTAAAGAAAGATGTGGAAACAGGCAATACAATCCCGTATGCAGGTGCAGGCTTCCAGATTTACGACCCGAATGGAAACCTTGTGACTATGACTTTCACTTATCCCGAAGTGACGACCATTGACACCTTCTATACTACGGCAGACGGCGACCTTATCACACCGCAGACGCTGGAATACGGCAAAGGCTATTCCCTTGTAGAAGTACAAGCCCCGTATGGGTATGTCTTAAATTCCGAGCCTGTTTATTTTGATGTGGTGCAGGAAAACTCTGAGGAAGAAAGCGGCATTACCGTTATTGAGGTAGTACGTTCCAATATGGCACAGAAAGGCACAATTACCGTAGAAAAGTCTGGCGAGATATTCAGCTCCGTGGCAGGCGATAAGGGATTGTATCAGCCGATTTTCTCTGTCAGCGGTCTTGAGGGTGCAGTCTATGAAATTACCGCAGCCGAGGATATTGTCACTCTGGACGGAACGGTCAGAGCAAACAAGGGCGAGGTTGTGGACACCGTTACAACAGGAAAGGACGGTACAGCAAAATCCAAAGAACTGTATCTTGGAAAATATGCGGTTAAGGAAATCGCAGCTCCGTATGGAATGGTGCTGAATGAGGAAGTCCATTCTGTTGAGCTTGTGTATGCAGGACAGAATGTTGATGTAACGGAAACGGCTACTTCTTTCTATAATGAAAGACAGCGTGTTGAAATCGACCTCATCAAGAGCCTTGCCATTGATGATGCCTACGGCATTGGCAAGAACGGGGAAATCTTTGATGTGACCTTTGGTTTGTATGCGTCGGAGGAACTCACAGCCGCAGATGGAAAGACCATTCCTGCGGACGGTCTGATTGAGGTCATTTCCCTTGATGAAAGCGGTCACGGAAAAGCTATCAGCGACCTGCCGATGGGCAGCTATTATGTGCAGGAAACCACGACCAACTCCGCATATATTGTCAGCGATGCAAAATACCCTGTTATTTTTGAATACGCAGGACAGGATACCGAAACTGTCCGCATCATAGCCAATGAGGGCGAAGCTATCACAAATGACATTATTTACGGCTCTGTAAGCGGTAAGAAATCTGATGAGGATGGAAAAGCTCTGGGCAGTGCAGTTATCGGTATCTTTAAGACAGGAACTACCGAGTTTACAAAGGAAAATGCGATTGCAGCTACCACATCAAAAGATGATGGTAGTTTTTCTTTTGCCAAAGTACCGTATGGAACTTGGATAATCCGTGAAATCGAAAGCCCGAAGGGATATGTACTCTCCGAGGAAGAAATCGCCGTGACTATCGGCAAGGTGGACGAAGTTGTGGAAATCGAACTTGTCAACTACTTCATTAAGGGCAATATCGCTTTGACAAAGGTTGATGAGGATTATCCCGACAACAAGCTGTCTGGTGCGGTATTTGAGGTTTACTCCGATACCAATGGCGATGGGAAACTGGATAAAGACGATACGTTGCTTGGCGAAATGAAAGAACTTGATGGCGGCGTTTACCAGATGAGTGAACTCCGCTACGGCAAATATCTGGTAAAGGAAACCAAAGCTCCGACAGGCTTTGTGCTTGATGAAAATGTGTATTCCGTATCCGTTGAGGAGAACGGCAAGACCTACACCGTGGAAAATAAGGCGGGTGTGGGCTTTATCAATGCAGCACAGAAAGGCTCTCTTAAAATCGTAAAGACTTCCTCTGACGGTAAGGTGGAGGGCTTCTCTTTCCGTGTGACAGGCGTGGACTATGACCAGACCTTTAAGACAGATAAGAACGGAGAAATCGTGATTGAGGGCTTGCGGATTGGCGACTATACCGTATCCGAAGTAAGCGACAAGGCTTCCGCAGGATATATCCTGCCTGCCGATAAACAGGCAACGGTCAAGGCGGACGCTACGGCTATCGTGCAGATGCACAATGAATTCAGGGATACCCCGAAAACAGGCGATGACTTCAATCGGGGCTTATGGGTAAGCCTTGCAGCTCTGTCTGCTATCGGTGCGGGCGGTCTCGGATTTGTTGGCTATAAGAACAGAAAGAAGAAAAAGGAGGACTAATTGATGGACGCTAAAACCATTATCGCAATCGTGCTTGTCGTGTTCATTGTGGGTGCGGCGGTATGGCTGAATATCCGTAACAGAAAGAATAAGTAAGTGGTTTGGGCGGCTGAAAGATGCCGCCCTTTCCTTTATGGAGGTAAAGATGAGAAACCTAAAAACCATTGAAAAGAAAGTCAGAGCTGTTCTGGAAAAGAATGAAGATGCCAGAAATGACGATATGGTGCTGTATCTTGTACTTTGTAATGCCTGTCTGAAGGATGCAGGGGCAATGCCGCTTGCAGAGATAATGACGCAGCACAAATATCTCGGTCTGCCGAGCTTTGAGAGTGTCAGCAGGACACGCCGCAAGCTGCAGGCACAGCATCCAGAGCTTGCAGGGAGTCACCCTGTGCAAAAAATGAGAGCCACGGGCGAAAAAGCCTATCGGCGTTATGCCAAAGAATAGAGAGGTGCTTATGGACGAAGAAAAACGCTCCAATCAGAACTATGAAATCATTGAGAGCTGTACTATCGGGAGTACAGAGCTTGTCATCGGTCACAATCCCAACTCACCCAACCCTTATGTGTGTTGGTACTGCAAGGGCGGCTCAAATTATTTCTGGGGTTATTACACGAATGAGCTTGATGCTGCACGGCAAAAGCTGAATGAACGATACCAGTCAGAGTGCCGTATGCCCTATAATCAGCCTGCCCAGAAGCAGAAAAATGGTGATGACCGTGAGCGATAAAATAAAATATGACTGCACGACCTGTCCTTATCCCCGATATAAGGACGGGTCAGTTATTTTCTGCGATGTCTGTATCCGCAAGATTTTAGACGAGCAGAAAGAAAAAAAGGAAAGAAAGGAGCAGCCGAATGAGTAAAGAAATAAAGACAAGACTTTTAACCCCGACAGAACAGAAATACACCTATGCCCAAAGTATGCAGCTTGAGGGGCAGACAGGCACTATCGGGCATCTGCGTGGTGACTTTGCCACAACGGGCTATGGCTTTTACACCACTTGGTTTGATACCAGACCCCAATGGAAATCTGACGAATTTAAGGCAGACCTTGATACGGTCATCAATGCTTTACGGGAGGATAAAGGGCTTTTGCATAACCGCTATGATATGAGTGCGTTTGCAAGGCATTTTCACGAAAGTGCGATAAAGGGCAACTATTGTACTGAGTACGGTTTCCGTGTAGACACGGAGAAACACGCTTTTCTGCTTCGATGCAATCCCACCAAAGGCGACTATAATTTTTATTGCTATTGCTATGTGAAGGAATGGCTTGATAAGCATATCCAGAAAGCAGAACAAGGTATCCGATTTATTGACCCTCAATATAAAGAACTGTTCCGTATCCCAGACGGCGGAAAGGTCATTGTCACGACTTCTTGGGGAGAGAAAAGGGAGTATCCCTGCCGCTTCATTGATGAATACCACACCGAAGTCGGCAGCAATCTGTACCACATCTGCGAGTTTGCCGAGCGTATGCAGAAAAACGGGGCGACCTATGAGCCGAAATCTGCGGAACAAACGCCGCAGAAAACACCGAAGCACAAGGATTTAGAACGATAAGGAGGATTTAGAATATGGCTGTTAATCAGAAAGCCGTCAAGGTCTTGAATAGGGTCTTGGAAGCAGGCTTTACCGATGAAAAAGCGATTGCCGCTATGACTATGGACGATATTCTTTCTATGCAGGGCATTACGGTTGCGGATATTACCCTCATCAATGACCTGCAAAAGAGCATTAAATCGAACAAGGTCATTTCTTTTCTTGGCGGTGGTGCGGAGTGAGTAAACAGAAATATTTGAAACAGAAACGATAAGGAGGTGTAGGTTGAATGGCTGCGAAGTATCAGCTAATCACAGAGTTGTATCGGCGTACAGGCGTTGCAGTTGCAAAAAATCCGCAGGCGTGGCAGGGCTTTCTGTCCTCTGCCTGCCGCAACTATAAATGCCGTTTTGACGAACAGCTTTTAATATACGCCCAACGCCCCGATGCTGTCGCCGTTGCGAAGCTCGAAACTTGGAACAGTCAGTTCAAGCGTTGGGTCAATAAGGACAGCAAGGGTATTGCCGTATTTGACCCGAAAGGTCGCAGAAATACGCTGAAATACTATTTTGATGTGTCCGACACCCACGAGGGCTATTATGGCAGCCGCCCTGTTCCGATATGGCAGATGGATGAGCGATACGAGCAGGCTGTTATGGAAAGGCTCTCGGACAGGTTTGGAGATGTGGAAAGCACTGACCTTGCTTCTGCCTTAATGGAAACGGCAAAGAACGCCGTGGAGGACAATCTGCAAGACTATTTTTCTCAGTTAAAGGACTGCACGAAAGACAGCTTTTTGGAAGAACTGGACGACTTTAATATAGAAGTCATTTACAGGCGGCTGGCAGCAAACAGCGTTGCTTTTATGCTGATCAGCCGCTGCGGTCTGGATACGAATGAGTTTTTTGACCGAGATGATTTTGAGGATATTGTAAATTTCAATACCCCTGCAACGATAAACGCCATCGGCGTTGCCACGAGCGATATTGCGGAAATGGCGTTACGGGAAATCTCACAGTCTATCCGAAATGTGCAAATAGCGGAAAAAGACCAGAATCGCACCTTTGCACAAAGAACGCAGGCTCAGTATGATAAAGGCAGACAACAACCCGAAAGGAGCGAATACAATGAGCGAAATCACTTACAGCAGACAGGGGGATTATCTTATTCCCGACCTAACATTACCGACAGAGCCAGAGCTTCCGCTTGGCAGGTACGCTTTGATGCACAGGGATTATCTGGAGAAGCACAAGCGAGTGACCTATCTCAATCTGCTGACATCGGGCAGGCTGAACGGGCATCTGCACGAGGTAGAGCAGACAGCACTCCAGAGGTTGGAGCTTCTGACGAAGCAGCTCTCAGCCGAGCAGGGCGTGACAGAGGAACTGAAAGAGAAAGCACCGATGCAGTGGGTCGGACTGATGAACAACATCCGCAACCAAGCGGAGGAAGTGATACTGACCGAACTGATTTACAAGTAAGCGTTGCCAAAGATGATGAGGTCAGGGTCAATCTTCCAACCGTAGATGAACAAATCGAAATGATAGCAAAAGCAGAGGACGAAAAGGCCTCTGCTTTTGCTATTTTCAAAGAAGATATTGACTCCGTACTTCAGAAAGGCAGCGGCGTTGCGGACGGAAAATACCGCATCTACCGCCAATTTCAAAAGGGCGAGGATAGACAGAAAAATATTGAGTTCCTTAAAAATGAGTATGGAACGGGCGGCGGTACGCACATCTTCCCCGATGGTTTCAGCGGTCATTCTTGCAGCATTTTGACAGTTGGGCTTCTACCTTTGGAGAAACGGTTACAGCTCTGGAATTAGCACCCGAAGGCACAAATTACCGAGCCAAGACGAGGTTTGCCAAGTTCTATAACCTGCCAGAGCTGATGCAGATGTTCCGTGAGGTGGCGGATATTCAGACCGCCGATATGCTAAAGCTCCCCGTGCCAAAGGTCAATTACCACAATATTAAGACCAAGCCGAGCGGGATACAGACCGAGATGGTAGCTTCCCTTGCGAAGCGGGCTGAGAAAGTCAGGGCAAGGCTTGTCGAGCCGAACATCGACAATATGCTCAAGATAACCAATGACGGGCGGAAACTGGCTCTTGACCAGAGAATGATTGACCTGATGCTGCCAGATGACCCAGACAGTAAAGTCAATGCCTGCGTGGATAATGTGTACCGTATCTGGGAGGAACACGCCGATACCAAAGCGACGCAGCTTGTGTTCTGCGACCTGTCCACCCCGAAAAATGACGGTACTTTCAATGTCTACGACGATATGAGGGAGAAGCTGATAGCTCGTGGTATCCCTGCGGAGCAGGTACGCTTTATTCACGAAGCGACCACCGATGCACAGAAAAAAGAGTTGTTCGGCAGGGTCAGAAGCGGCGAAGTTCGTGTGCTGTTCGGTTCTACTCCGAAGATGGGAGCAGGTACGAACGTGCAGGACAGGCTCATAGCAATCCATAGCCTAATATCGGGAGGTAATATCAAGGGTCGTTTAGATGCAAAAGATGTTCCAATGGCTCTTTTTCCACCTGCCGATGCAAAAATGCAGGAGTGCTGCGATTGCTTTGCAAAAAATTATAAGTTGCATAATTCAGAGTTTGTAGAAAAAACAATTAAGGAAATTGCGAATATTAGTAATTTGGTAAGCCCTACGGGTAACAAATGGATTTATAATATCGCAACAGAAAAAGGGATGCTTTTTTCATTCTAAAAGAACTATATTTTACATAGCCGAGAGGTTTTCATTTAACGAAAGCCCCTCGGCTATTTCTATTTTCTGGAGGTGATTTTATCCATTGAGAACTAACCGACCCTATGTGCAGATTGACCCTGATGTGCTTGAACGGGTACGCCAGATTGACCTGTTATCCTATCTGCGTGAGTTTGAGCCGAGCAATCTTGTTAAGGTCAAAGGCACAAGCAATGTGTACTGTACCGCAGAACACGATAGCTTGAAGATTTCCAACGGCAAATGGTATTGGTGGTCGAGAGGTTTCGGCGGCTATTCTGCCCTCGATTATCTCATCAAGGTCAAGGAATATGACTTTGTGGAAGCCGTGGAAATTCTCACGGGACAGACGATGGCGGACTGGAAGCCACCCCCTGCTCCCAAGAAAGATGAGCCGAAAGTCCTGCTCCTGCCGCCAAAGAATAAGGACTGCAACCGAGTGACACAGTATCTTTTCAGGCGTGGTATTGACTATCAGCTCATACAGGAGTGTATTGCAGACGGCACGCTTTATGAGAGTGCCGATTACCACAATGCTGTTTTTATCGGCAAAGATGAAGGCGGAACACCGAAATATGCCGCCCTGCGAAGTACTATCGGCAGCACTTTCAAGCAGGACGCATCGGGCAGCGACAAGCGGTATTCGTTCCGACTTCTGACAAAGAAGCCTGCGGATACCGTGCATTTATTTGAAGCTGCTATTGATTTACTGTCCTATGCCACTTATCTGAAATGCGAGGGCAAGGACTACAAATCGGAAAGTTTGCTCTCTTTATCGGGCGTGTATCAACCAAAGAAAGAGATGAAGGACAGCAAAATCCCCATAGCTCTCACAACTTTTTTGAGTGCCAATCCACAAATTAAGACCATAGTTCTGCATCTGGATAATGATAAGGTAGGCAGGCTTTGTACCGCTACTTTGAAGGAACTGTTGCAGAAAGACTACAAAATCGTTGATGATCCACCGCCTGTCGGCAAGGACTTCAACGATTTTTTGTTGTCCTATCTGGGAATTGCAAGACCAAAGCCTGCCCGTGAAAGGAGTGATGTCCGTTGATTGTGTAGCAGTTTTTACCCAGAACGACACTGAAATCAAATCAAAATTTAATGCTGAAAGCGAGGAATGAACCATTGAAAAAGTATGATGTAACCCTTACTGCCCATTACCGAAAGACCGTTTGCGTCTATGCGGAAAGCCCCGAACAGGCAAAGGAAAAGACAAAAATTATCCTGTTCGATACCGACCTTATCAACTTTACCGATGATGATTTTGTCTGCGGTGAAGCCGATATTACCGAGCAGAGCGAGAACGGTCTTGACGGTGCGGGCGAAAATACACTACAGGAAAATGAGGATTGTTCGGACTGTCCGTACTTCTGCCCCGTGTGTGGTGAGTGTATGTATGAGGACGATTACGAAGAATGAGATGTCTTACCAAGCACTGAATTTGGTTAGCCAAATTCGCTTGTTAGGGGGCAGCCCCTAATACCCCGTGAGAACAGAAAGGAGTTCAAGAATGAGTGAGTTCTTATTTTTCATTATCGGCACAATGCTCGGCGGTCTGTTCGGCGTTGTGTGTATGTGCTGCTTGCAGATAAACAGACTTTCCGAGAGAAAGGAAGAGGACAATGCGAAAAAGAAATGTGCAGATACTTTTCCGTCTGACTGAGGAGGAAGCCGAACACCTTAATGAGCTTGTGCGGAAATCGGGTCGCTCAAAAGAAGCCTTTTTAAGAGAAATGGTAAGGGGCTATCAGCTCTGCGAAAAGCCCGACCCAGAGTTCTATAAAATGATGCGTGAGCTGTCCGCTATTGGCAACCGTATCAATCAGCTTGCGGTTAAGGCAAACGCCCTCGGCTTTGTGGATACCCCGATGCTCCGTGAGGAAGCAAGGAAGTGGCACGAATTTCAGATTGACATTCGCAAAAGGTATCTGCTTCCACGCAGGTCATCGTAATGGCGGTCTGCGAGATATGGGATGTGCGTGGCAGGCTCGACCATCCAATCGACTATGCCGAAAATCCTGCAAAGACCGCCAATCCCAAATACACCGAAGCCGACCTGCAGGCGATGGTCGATGTAATGGAGTACGCTACTAATAAGAATAAGACCGAGCAGCGTTTCTTTGTCACAGGTGTAAATTGTGACCCGACCACCGCCAGAGATGAAATGATGATTACCAAAGCGGGATGGAGCGACACGAGTGAGATTGTCTGCTATCACGGTTTCCAGAGCTTCAAGCACGGTGAGGTTACGCCAGAGCAGGCACACGAGGTCGGCGTTAAACTTAGCCATCAGCGGATAGAGAGCGATGACTTCACCTTTGCCATTTCGTATAATTTGCACATAGGCATTTCCATAAAGGAGAAGATGCGTCATCAAGGTCTCTCGGAAGACAAAAGATGTCATTTCCGGATTTGGCTCATCGTGAATCAGTCGATACAGAGGATGCTTGATTGCCTTTTTTTACTACCGGAGTCAGTATACTTATAAATATGAACCGGCAGTCCTGCAATAGACTCCGAAAGAATTCTGACACAGGCGTAGACTGAAGTCATCTGCATGGCACTTCGTTCATTGACGGCTTTGCCAGAGTTGCTTCCACCAAAGAGAAAACGATAGGCACTGCCATTGGTACTGTTGATGGGCTTGTCTCTGGAATGAAATAGCCCCGATAAAAATCCCATAAATATTCCTTTATGCTTTAAGAGGCGTATAAAATTCAAAGTTACATCACAAAATAATTTGCGCAAATGCTTGTAATTGCAAGCAAAAACAAATATAATGAAGAAAAAGGAGGCGATACTATGGCAAATACATCTGCTGTTTATGCAAGAATAGATACTAATCTCAAGGATAATGCTGAGAGCATTCTTTCTCAGCTTGGCATTTCTCCATCCAGTGCAATTCAGATGCTTTATAGTCAGATCGTACTGAAAAAAGGTATGCCGTTTGAATTGAAACTTCCTTCTTCTAAGCCATCAGCTGTTGGTGCAATGACCAGAGAGGAACTTGATGCAGAACTCCAGAAGGGTGTTGATTCCATCAAAGCAGGAAAGGTATATTCTGCAGATGAAGTCGATGCGGTACTTGCAAAGGAGTTTGGCATATGACGGATAGCTATAATGTCGGCTATTCTGTAGATGCACTTGGTGATTTGCGTGAAATCTATTCGTACATTGCGAATGAACTCCTTGTTCCGGAGACAGCCGCAGCTCAGCTGGGGCGCATACGAAAGGAAGTTCGTTCATTGGATTTCATGCCAGCTCGTTATACCTTAGTTGAATGGGAGCCTTGGCATTCGATGAAAATGCATCAGCTTCCGGTAGACAATTTTATTGTGTATTATCTTGTCGATGACAAGGAGAGGACAGTCACAGTAGCACGAATATTCTACGGTGGTCGTGATATCGAAGGAATCATAAATTCAAATAAATAAACAGAAGTGGAGCTTTTTGTGTAAAAACAAAAGTTCCATTTTTATATGAATAAAATTCCTCTGTCATCATAGATAGAAGCGCCTGTATTATTTCCACAGCGGATTGCACGGTCAAGTCCCATAATAGTGGCGACGGCTCCATCGATTTTCTCTGTGGATTTTTCTTAGTCAGCCTTTATATTGCCTGCTGGGTCGGTGCGGATATAGATATTATCCATCATCCAACGGAGTACCGGATGACCACCGTGAGCCAGCTTTTGCTCCAGCGTTAGCTTCATAAGTTCCTTTGCCGGTGGGACATATCCTTAAATCCCTGACCGAAAGGAACAACAGTAAAGCCCATGCCCACTTGATGACAAATTCATCTTCCAGGGCAAGAAAGACTTCTTTGGGAATCTGTTCTCCACAAGCAGGGTCAATCACCTGAACGGGTTGGTTGTCTGTGCTATAGGCAAAGAGTAAGATTTCAAAATTGGGGGACTCCACATAACGATAGGCGCCTGTTTTCTGAAGAGGCACATCACTGTATGTCTCAATATCAATGCTAAGTGTTTTCACGAGATTGTCCTTTCTACAAAACAGGCAGCAGAGAAATCTCTGCCACCTGCCGTGTTACTGTTTATCTTTATTATTGGATTTGTATTTACTAATGTCACGTCGGATGTGGTATACCGCATAGCGGATAAGATAGAGAATGATTTTCCCTATGTTATAAATGATGAAGTCACATACCGCTACAAAAAAGGGGTATGCGATGGCGTTAGCAATAAATAGATTTAAGATTTCTGCAAAGCCATTCATAGATTGTCTCCTTTTGTTGAAAGATGTACTGGCGGCAGCAAAATCACCGCCAGCAGGTTAATAGATTACTTAGAGTCCTTCATGCGTTTTTCGTGGTATTCGAGATCACGCTTGTCATTTCCCTGTTCGCGCTTTTCGCGTTTGTGGTCATTGATGATACTCTGAATCATAGAGATTGCAGTAGTAAGGCCACACACGCGAAGTAGCCGATACAGATGTTTACAAGAATTGTGCTAATCATAATTGTTTTCATAGTTTGTCACCTCAATATAATCATTTTTTGCTGTGTTCATTGCCGGGCGTTTATCGCTCTCCGGCACAAGAGTAGGTTTGCCTTGTGGCTTTTCAATGTAGGCTGCAAGGAGCTCTTCAAAGCGAGACTTACCGAGCAGCTTTTGCATGGCTGTGATACCAAGCAGCTTCTTTTCGTAAGGGTCAAAACCAGCAGCTTCGACAGCTTTCGATACGTCGTCTTCACTGGTGTATCTGCGGTTGGAACGACCCTCGACCAGCTTCCAGCTGGTCCATTCTTTACCGCTGATTGCCTGCTGGAGTGCATACTCCTTGATGTCGTTGGCCCAAGAGATCAGTTCGTCGACACGGGAAAGGATGACTTCAATTTCCGAATCCTCCAACAGTGGCGGCAACTTGAAATCGTGCTGTGCGAGTAGAAGATTGGCTTCAGCTCTGGCTCGGCATTTATGATTTGCTTTACAGAATCCGCACCATTCACCGCACAGGAAGTTTTCCATCACCGGAAAAGCCTAAGTCAGCAGTAGGTTTCAGAACTTCATCGACCCATTGATACAGGTCATCCTTGCTGACCTCATAGGTGGAAACGTTCTGGTGTATGGGCTGGTAGATGGTCATAGCCATATCGTTCATTTTTGACATTTACTGTTTCTCCTTCCTCGGATTGTCTGTGTGCGGCGATGATTCTGAGATTCTTCGCCATTCTTGCGGATACCTGGCTGGTTGCAGTGAGAGTAGCAATCACTTCTGCGTCAGTGCCGCTTCTGTTGTGAAAAGTTCGATTCACGATGTTCACCTCGCTTTCTGTAGGTCGCTTTGTTTCGTCTTACACTACTCAATGGAGGTGAGATTGCCGTTTGGCCGAAAAATATAAGAAACTTTTTTGAAAAGAAAAATCGTCCCCTGAAGAAGCAGAGGACGACCATTCATATTAGATGTAGTCCTTAAGCTCGGAACGGAGCTTCTTGAACAGCTTGTCCCTACGATATACAAAGGTATTGCGAGAGAGTCCCATTTCCTTGCCGCAGTCACGTTCAGATTTTCCCTGCATAATAAGCTGACAGATAAGTCGACCTTCCGGGTCCAGTTCATTCAGCTTTGCATAGAGAGCGTGAAGAAGTTCTGCATCCTCCAATACTTCAGCGATAGCTGCAGATTCATCTGGCATATCATCAAGCCAGCTCTTTTCGTTTCCGTCAGAGTCATTTACAGTATTGTCGAGAGAAAGCTGATCGCCAGCTTTGGCATAAGGACAGGTTAAACAATCCATGTCACATAAGTAGCGTTTGCTTGCAGGGCAGACACAGCGGCCATGTTCCTGCTGACGCTTGCGATAGGCGTTGATGTCACGGTAGTAGTTCGTGTAGAACTCCTTGTTGACATCCACCCAGCTTTTGGATTCCTTGATGTAGATACGATACTCTTTACTCTGATTGTCTTTGTTTGCCATTCGATTTTCTCCTTTCGGCATTTGAACCGAAGCGGAGATAACCGATATGGCTGCCAGTGTTTTTCATAAGATGGTCACCTCATGCGGATAACTCCGCTTCTTTCCGGTGACCAGCCGTTCGTAAGCTGGCAACTCTATTAATAATGTTCTCTTGTTCATCAACTACGAACACACCACGTGGCCACGAAGATGGTGAGTTGATGAACAAGTCAGACTGGTTAACGTCTTGTCCGAGACGAGTTTTTAATAACTATCTTAAATATGCCAGATTTCAAAATAAAAACCTCAGACATGCCTATGTCCGTTTTTAGGAATAATGAGATGATTGATGGAACGGATAATGATTGAAAATCCTGGATTTACAAAAGAAAAGACCGGACATATACATGTCCGGCTACCTAAAAACAAATATGAACGAATAGTAAATTTTCTAAGAAAAATAATAACAAATATAAGCAAATAACAAGAAACTGCTTGTTTTTGCTGGCGAAAATGACTATAATATTATTGGGTAATTATATCTATACGTAACTTCGAGAGGTGAAATATGGAAGATAAGTTGAATGATAAATGGATAAACATTGAAGAAGCTGCTGAATACCTAGGTGTCAAGCCGGTGACGCTCCGAGGATGGATACGTAATGATAAAGGAATACCAGCACACAAAATCGGGAAGCAATGGAAGTTTAAATGTTCTGAACTTGATGTGTGGGTTAAAAGTGGAAAAAGCGCTATCGAGTAATTGAGACAGTAAATAAAATACAAGGAGATTCTGGCAATGGCAGTAAAGAAAACAGAGCTATATAGCTCCCTTTGGGCGAGCTGCGATGCATTGCGCGGAGGCATGGATATCAATCTTTCCTCGCAGTGAAGAGAGCGCCTCTGTCTGCGGAATATATTCTTTACCCAGTCCTCGCTTTAGCTGAATCGCGATACCTTTTTCTAAGATAGCCGCCATCAGCTCAGCAGTATTATTAAATTGTTCTGTGGCTATATTCTTATAACCTTGCTCATTCAATATCTGAAATGCATAGGACAGCATATAATAGATGTTTTGAATTGGTATCACTTAATCGTACTCCTTAGATTTTCGCTCCAATCTTTCACCTTCATAGGTTCATCAAACCAATATTCTTTCAACAAAGGTATCAACTCATATTCCACAACACCATAAAGCCAACTATTGCAGAGTCCATCAAGACACAGTCAATGCTACGGAAACAGCTAATCTGTACATATGATGAGTTTTCGGTTAACAGTATCATGAATCGGATCATCAAATCTACAGTTGAGATCCTCCTGCGCTCGAATATATCGAAACAGCGAAAGAAAAATCTTAGAAAGTTAATGCTGTATTTCAGTGAGGTGGATTTTATTGATTTGTATACGGTAAATTGGAATGTTCAGTATAATCGAAACAATCAGACCTATCGTATGCTGATCTCGATATGTTATTTGGTAGTAAAGGGTCTGTTGCAGACTCAATCAGATGGAAGCACCAAACTGATGGATTTTCTGGATGAGCAGCGTATGTGTCGATTGTATGAAAAGTTCATTCTGGAATACTACAGGAGAGAGTTTAAAAATCAGATTACCGCAAATGCATCACAGATTCCGTGGCAATTGGACAACGACGAGAATTCTATGCTGCCGGTGATGCAAAGTGATATTATGCTCCAGCGTGATGATAGAGTTCTTATCATTGATGCAAAGTACTATGAGCATAGTATGCAGGTACAGTTTAACAAGCATACACTTCACTCGGCTAACCTTTATCAGATTTTTACTTATGTGAAGAATAAGGAATACGAATTGAGAGAGAAGGACCATACGGTTTCGGGAATGCTTTTGTATGCGAAGACTGATGAAGAAATATATCCGAATAATGTATATCAGATGAGTGGTAACCAGATCACAGTCAGGACTCTGGATTTGAATTTACCATTTACAGAAATAGCAGAGCAGCTAGATACAATAGCAAAATTGCATTTCAGTTTATAAAGGAGGCCTCCTATTTGAAAAAGAAAAAAGACGAAATAACCATCCGTTCCAGTGCAGCAGAATACTTAACCTATGTTGCCTCTGTCGGTGATCAGCAGGACAGCATAGAGATGCGCTATGAGGATGAAAATATATGGCTGACACAGAAAATGATGGCCACATTGTATGGCGTGGATGTTCGTACAATCAATGAGCATATTAAAAAGATTTATTCCGACTCAGAGCTTGAGGAAGATTCAACTATCCGGAATTTCCGGATAGTTCAAACCGAAGGTTCACGTCAGGTGACTCGTGATACAAAGCATTATAATCTTCAAATGATTATTGCTGTTGGATTCAAGGTAAATAATGAGCGAGCGGTGCAGTTTCGCAAGTGGTCCAATGGCATCGTGAAGGACTACACCATCAAAGGATGGGTCATGGACGATGAGCGTCTGAAAAATGGTGGATCCGTACTTACGGTAGAATACTTTGACCGTTTACTTGAGCAGATTCGTGAAATCCGTCTTTCTGAGCGTAGATTCTATCAAAAGATAACGGACATTTATGCAACAGCTCTTGATTATGACCGCACAGCAAAAACGACAAAGCAGTTCTTTGCAAAAGTGCAGAACAAGATGCATTATGCAGTTCACGGTCATACGGCATCAGAGTTGATTTACGAGCGAGCAGATGCTGATAAGCCACATATGGGGCTGACCACGTGGGCAGCAGCACCGGAAGGTAAGATAGTAAAAAGTGATGTGAGCGTTGCGAAGAATTATTTGAGTGAGCAGGAAATGCGTTCACTGGAGCGTATTGTATCTGCTTATCTGGATTTAGCAGAGGACCGTGCAGAACGTCAGATTCCAATGACGATGGAGGATTGGTCAGAGCGACTGGATCTATTCCTGATGGCTGATGACAGAGAGGTTCTTCAGGATGCAGGAAAAATTACGGCAGAGATCGCCAAGGCTAAAGCCGAGACTGAATTTGAAAAGTACCGTGTTATTCAGGACAGACTGTTTATGTCTGACTTTGATAAATACATGCTGGAATTGGAAGAGAATGCGAAGAAGTAGTAGCATCGCCATTAAAATTTCAACTTGCCAAGATCGAGTGCATGGGAGTTGGGGCATCAGTCGTGGCGAAAAATAGCTGTTGACCTGTTCTATGTACGAAGAACAGACAAGGTGGAGACGATGGCGGTTCTCTGTTAAATTTAACTTTTATGTTGGAATCACTATAATAGTAGAAACGAATAAAAAGTTGAACTTTTTCCGTAGACGGGCGAGGTTCAGACTGTGATATGGATAGCGAATTGTATCAATACTTTTTTGCTACAGAATTTGTTGATATGTTTCCGCAAACAAACGGAGATATTTTGCTACAGTCTACATTAGTCTGGACCGGTTCCCGAAAACTGACATCAATCTGGACGTATCGTGCCATGTGGAGACGGTCTGTTTGCTGTCAAGGAAAGATAAATAAAGGCTGAAAAGTGGCGTATTTCCGGGCTTTTTGCGAGGTTAGCATCATCAGAGAAGCCTTGCGGAAAGCTCGGTTTTCTTGTATGGAAACATATCTATTTTTAGCCGGACTTGAGAAAAAGTGTATGGTTGTAAAAATGCGGTAAGTGCAAACATTGTTGACACAATTATGATGGATGAACCATCCTAGAATTGTTTCCTCATGTACCATAATAAGATGTCTTTAAAGATGAAGTCACAAGGGGGCAGGTACATCTAGCATCGTGTTAATGTGTGCCTGATACTTTGAACTTGCAGAAAATACTTGGTCATTCCCAAATTGACACTACCATGCAGTACGCAATGGTGAATTAGATGAAAAAGTGGTTGTTGCAAAAATTGCAACAACCAC
>CEAH01065319.1_pt1 | contig 20391 bp, 18 predicted proteins | sample 557571 | NCBI WGS metagenome assembly CEAH01 (sample SAMEA3182092, study PRJEB8094) | gut metagenome | biome: human; feature: gut; material: Stool; isolation source: human stools | place: Canada | collected 2013-11-25
GCCCTACATGGCGTCCGTGGGCCACGCCTGCAGGAAGATGGTCTCCATCATTTACGCCGTTATGCGGGACAACAAGGCCTATACGCCTTACATCCCAAATGAGATTTCGGCTTGACAAATTATAGCCGGTCTGTCAGTATTTTGAGATCAAAAAACGGACAGTCTCCGGCGGGGGTCTGCGCCGGAAATGACGGTTGGTGAGGGGAGTCCTTCGGATCAGCATAGCAAGACCCTCCTGACAATATAGAGTCAGGGCAGTGTGACCAGCCCTGCGTCAAGCATTTTTTGCAGCGAGAGCAGTACGCCGAGCTTGGCGTGGTACCAGGTCAGGCCACCCTGGTAGTAAACCGCGTAGGGCGGACGGATGGGGCCGTCGGCGGACAGCTCGATGGAGCTGCCCTGCACGAACGCACCCGCCGCCATGATGACCTGCGAATCGTAGCCGGGCATATCGCCGGGGACGGGGTCCACATAGCTGTCCACCGGTGCGGCGGACTGGATGCCCTTGCAGAAGGCGAGCATCCCCTCGGGGCTTTTCAGCTCGACGCATTGGATGATGTCGTGCCGCTCCTCGCTTGCGGCGGGAACGACGCGGAAGCCGAGGGACTCGTACACGGCGGCGGTGAACACCGCGCCCTTGACCGCGCCGGAGACGACGTTCGGCGCGAGGAAGAAGCCCTGATAGAGCGAGGGCATCAGCCCGAGGTTCGCACCGACCTCCTGCCCGAGCCCGGGCGCGGAGAGACGGTAGGCGCAGCGGTCCACGCACTTTTGCGTACCGGCGATGTAGCCGCCGATGGGCGCAAGACCGCCGCCGGGGTTCTTGATGAGGCTGCCGACGATCATGTCTGCGCCGACGTCGCTCGGCTCGACCGTCTCGACGAACTCGCCGTAGCAGTTATCGACCATGATCGTCACATCGGGCTTGACCGCGCGGCAGACAGCGATGGCCTCGCCGATCTGCGCGACTGAGAGCGTCGGACGCGGCTGGTAGCCCTTGGAGCGCTGGATGTGGATGAGCTTCGTTTTCGCCGAGATGGCGGCGCGGATGGCGGGAAGATCAAAGCTGCCGTCGTCGAGCAGATCGACCTGCCGGTAGCTTACGCCGTATTCGGCGAGCGAGCAGGGCGAGGGGCGGATGCCGATGACCTCCTCGAGCGTATCGTAGGGCTTGCCGGAGATGGCGAGCAGCTCGTCGCCGGACAGCAGGTTCGCGCTCAGCGCGACGGCGAGCGCATGGGTGCCGCAGGTGATCTGCGGGCGAACCAGCGCGGCCTCGGTGTGGAAGGCGTCGGCGTAGACGCGCTCTAAATTGTCGCGGCCCTCGTCGTCGTAGCCGTAGCCGGTCGAGGCGGCGAAGTGCGTGGCGTTGACGCGGTTCTTCTGCATCGCGGCGAGCACCTTCGCCTGATTGATCTCCGCGCGCGCGTCGATCTCCGCGAAGCGGGGGCAGAGCGTTTCGAGTATTTTTTCGCCGTAAGCGAGGACCTCCCCGCTCACGCCGAGGGTCTTATAAATTTCAGCCGCTGTCATATCAAGGCTCCTTTTTCAGTGTTTCGGGAAATTCCACGCCGTTGCACCTGAGGACGAAGCGCAGCGGGTAGTCGCGGTCGAGGTAGTTTTTCTCGAACCACACATAGGTCGCGACGGGGAGCTGGCGCAGCTCGGGGGCCTCGCAGCGCAGGGCGTCGAAGGTCATGCGGTCGCCGGAGAGCAGCGCCGCCGCGACGTCCATCTGCCCCTCCGCGCGCAGACGGTCGAGGCAGGCGTCCAGAATGACGGCGCAGGCGCGTTCCTCGTCCGTCTCGGCGTAGTCCTCGCGGTGGGCGAGCCAGTAGAGAAATTCATCGGGGTCGAGGTCGAGATGCGTCGTGACCTGCGAGAGCTTGTAGAAGCCCGTGCGGTCGTTCGCCTTGAGCACGTCGATGAGGTAGGCGATGAGGTTTTCGTCGAGCATCAGGCAGTCGCAGAACACCTCGAAGGCGTGCTTGCCCGCGTCGGGATCGGGGGTCGGCTCGTCCGCCTCCCCGGCGGGAGCGGGCGGCTCCTCCGGCTGCGGCGCGCCGCCGAGCGCCATGCGCGCGAAGAGCGCGCGGGCGAAGTCCTCCTCATGGAAGCCGTCTAACAGACCGTCCGGCAGCGCGTCGCCCGCCGCGCGGGCGCAGCGGCGCACGAAGTCCGGCACGCTGACGTTTTTCAGCGCGGCCTGCAGGCTCATCGCGCGCTCCTCGGGCGTTTCGCCGCTGAGGGCAATGCCCGAGGGCGCGGCAAGCGTACCCTCGCACAGCGCGTTCATATACTTGAGGTAAAGGTCGCAAAGCTCCATCGTGAGACCCCCAAATTTCAAAAGTGGATATAATGTATCATACTGCGCGGGAAAATGCAAGGGCCGCGCTTGCAAGGAGCGGACGGATATGGTAAAATCAAAATGATCTCACAATACGTGAGGAGAGAAAGAAAGGAGGAAACAGGCATGAAGCACAAGCGGAGCCTTGAGGCACTGATCGTCGGCTTTGTGCTGGCCATTGCGGTCAGCTTTTTCAGCACGAAGATAGCGGGAGCTGTGCTCGCTGTGTCGCTTATTCAAATGTTTGTTTTTTACCGCTGCCCGCACTGCGGGTACGGGCTTTACAATGTCTGCGGCATGATGCCGAGCTGCTGTCCCAACTGCGGCGAGGATCTGTAAAGCGAAGCCTGCCGCATCCGCGTGAAGGGAGTGTGAGCCATGCGTAGGACCCGCCGCAGCGGCGGATTTTTCCCCTGCCTGCTGCTCAATCTGCTGCTGAATTGGGAGGGGGCGATCCCTGCGGCGCTTTTATTTGCGCTGCACCGTTGGCGCGGCTGGCCGCTCTGGTGGGCGGGGCTCGCGCTCGCGCTGTGGATCGGCGGCATCCTGCTGTGGATGCTCGTCATCGGCTGGGCGAGCGACTGCGGCAGCTGCCGCGACGAGCCGCGGGAGAACAAAAATCCCTACTCCTCTAAGCAGTACCCGAACAGCGGGTCTGCGGCGGACAAAAAGACGGAATAGACAGAACGAAGAAATGCGCGAGCGTCACCGCTCGCGCATTTGCTCAAAGAGGGCAAGATTCTTCCGCAGCCGCTCCTCCTGCGGCGAGCGCTCGACGGCCTTTCGGCAGGCATCGGCGGCGTTTTCCGCGTCGCCGAGGTGGGCATACGCCAGCGAGAGCAGATCGTAGGGCAGACTTCCCCATGCGTCCGCCTCGCAGATGTAGGTGCGCGGGCGCTCGGTGATGGCAAGTGCGGCGCGCAGCACATCGACCAGCCCGTACCAGCGCTCCTGCGTGTAGAGGAGCTGCGCGTAGTCCATGTACGGCTCGCGCAGGTGCGGCGCCTCCGCGACGGCGCGGTGCAGCCAGCGCTCCGCCGAATCGTCCTGTTCAAGTGCGCGCAGGCAGCGGGCGATGTAGCGCATCGACGCGCAGCGTTCGTCCGCCCAGACGGCGGAGGGCAGCGTCAGGTGCCGCGTGAGCGTTTCAATGGCCTTCTGCCACTCGCCGCGGAACATATACTCCCGCCCGAGGTAGTGGCAGTTTCGGTCGTTCTGCGGGTCCTCCCGCACGGCCAGCTCCAGCAGCGGCAGGTATTGCCCGCGGGACTTCGTCTCGTCGGGGTGATGGTCGAGCTGCACGCCGGCCGCGTCCACGAAGCGCTCCGCGCCCTCGCCGGTGTAGGCAAGCGTCTCATGCACCGGACTTGCCCAGCGGTAGCAGCCGTTTTTGTGAATTTTATCCGCCCAGAACACCATGCCCTCGCTGCCGTCGGGGCGGAAGCTCCAGGTGTAGCGGTAGCGGGCGCGGGTGGTGTCCGGCTGCCATGCGCGCTCCAGCGCGGCGCGCCAGCCGGGGTGGAACTGCTCGTCGAGATCGATGGCGCAGCAGATGTCCGCGTCGGCGGGAATGAGCCCCAGCGACTCGTTCCGCGCCGTGTCGAAGCGCCACGGCGAGACGACCGTCTCGCCCACGATGGCTCCGCGTGCGCGGAGCTTTTTTACGGTGTCGTCGCTTGAGCCGGTGTCGAGCACGCAGACATAGTCGGCCTCGGACATCGAGTCCATGAAGCGGTCAACGAACTGCGACTCATTTTTGCAGATGGCGTAAACGCATACCTTCAAAGCGAATATCCCTCCCATGCTATGTAGGCGGCGCGGAATTTCCGCGCCGCGTTGCTTTGCTTCTCTCAGGTGGCGAGCAGACCCGCCGCGCGCAGACTGGCGAGCAGCGCGTTGAGCTGAGCCGCCGTGTTGCCGGGATCGGTGGTGTCTGCGACCGCCGCCGCGGGACTGATCGTCGCCGCAGGGCCGGTGGGGCCGACAGGCCCCTGCGGACCGTCAGCACCGACAGGACCCTGCGGGCCGGTAGGCCCGGTGGGTCCGATGGGACCGGCAGGACCGACAGCACCGGCGGGGCCAGCAGCGCCGGTCACGCCGGCGGGACCCTGCGCCCCCTGTGCGCCCTGCGGACCCTGCGGGCCGGCAGGACCCGTGGGACCCTGTGCTCCCTGCGCGCCCGCCGGACCGGCAGGACCCTGCGGGCCTTGCAGACCCTGCACGCCCTGCGGCCCCGTGGGACCGATGGGACCGGGAACGCCCTGAATGCCCTGCACGCCCTGCGGACCGGTCGGCCCGATCACGCCGTAGGGCGGATACGGGGGCGGCGGACACGGAGGCGGGCAAGGACGCGGGCAGCACTGCTGGTCGCAGCTGCAGCTGCTGCCGCAATTACCCTGATAACGATTGATAGCGATCACCCTCCTTGATTTTTCGGCGGTGCGCCGCCGAAGCGCAGACGATACGCCTGCGTTTCAGTCTATGCGCGAGGACACAAAAGGGTCCCGCCGTGTACGCGGCGGGACCCTTCGGGAAACGGTATTTCCTTGTGCGCGAGGCTTACAGCGCGGCGCGGAGCGCCTCCACGCGGTCGCACTTTTCCCATGCGACGCCCAGCTCCTCACGGCCCATGTGACCGTAGGCGGCGAGCTGACGGTAGATCGGGCGGCGCAGGTCAAGGTCGCGGATGATAGCGGTCGGGCGCAGGTCAAAGACCTTCTCGACGGCCTCCTCGAGCTTCGTATCGGCGACCGTGCCGGTGCCGAAGGTCTCGACGAGCACGCTCACGGGATGCGCCACGCCGATGGCGTAGGCGAGCTGCACCTGGCACTTCGACGCAAGACCGGCAGCCACGATGTTCTTGGCGATCCAGCGCGCGGCGTAGGCGGCGGAGCGGTCCACCTTCGTCGGGTCCTTGCCGGAGAAGCAGCCGCCGCCGTGCGGGGCGCTGCCGCCGTAGGTATCGACGATGATCTTGCGGCCTGTCAGACCGCTGTCGCCCTGCGGGCCGCCGATGACGAAACGGCCGGTCGGGTTGACATAAATTTTCGTTTCGCCGTCGAGCAGGCCCGCGGGGATGGTGGGCTTGATGACCAGCTCGATCATATCGCGGCGGATGGTCTCCAGCTCCGCCTCAGGCGCGTGCTGCGTGGAGACGACCACGGTGTCGATGCGCTTGGGCTTGCCGGCCTCGTCGTACTCGACTGTGACCTGCGTCTTGCCGTCGGGACGCAGATAGTCCACAAGACCCTGCTTGCGAACCTCGGTCAGGCGCTTGGCCATCTTGTGCGAGAGTGAGATGGCCAGCGGCATCAGCTCCGGCGTTTCGTCGCAGGCGTAGCCGAACATCATGCCCTGGTCACCCGCGCCGTTGTCGAGGTCGCTCGCGCCGCTTTCCTTGTTCTCATAGGAGTTATCGACGCCCATGGCGATGTCGCCGCTCTGCTCGTCGATGTTGGTGATGATGCCGCAGGTGTCGCAGTCGAAGCCGTACTTCGCGCGGTCGTAGCCGATCGAGCGGATGACCTCGCGTGCGATCTTGGGAATATCGACGTAGCAGCTCGTCGTGATCTCGCCCATGATGTGGACAAGGCCGGTGGAGACAGTCGTCTCGCAGGCGACGCGGCCGTTGGGGTCCTTTTCCAGAATGGCGTCGAGCACCGCGTCGGAGATCTGGTCGCAGATCTTGTCGGGATGCCCTTCGGTGACGGACTCGGAGGTAAATAAACGCTTTGCCATGATTCTTCTTTCCTTTCTTTTCTCGCGGGAGCACAAAAAAAGCGCTCGGCCGAATCGGTCGAGTGCGAAAACTTTTTGCTTTCCCTCATCTTTCGATTCGTTCGACGGATTTGGCACCTTGCGCTGCAGGTTGCCGTGGTATCATCGGGCCGTTCCCTCCACCACTCTTGATGAAGTATGAACTTGTCTGGTATTTGCTGAAATTATTCTACCCGGATTCCCATGTGATGTCAACAGATATTTCAAGAATTTGTGCAAATGCTTGACTTTGCCCTTTCTTATGCTACAATAGCCACAGCAAGAAATGCGAGAGTCATCGGAGGACCTGCGGCCGCAGCCGCAGCGGTCGAGAAGATGTCGGATGCGTCCGGTCAAAAAAGGGACCGGATTTTTTTTGCTCATTTTCAAGAGGGGAGAGAGTGTCATGGTATTCAGCAGCGCCAGCTTTCTGATCTTTTTCCTGCCGTGCCTGCTTGTCCTGTATTTCCTTGTGCCGCGGCGCTGCCGCTATCTGAGGAACCTTGTCCTGCTGGCCTTTTCGCTGGCGTTCTATGCCTGCGGCGGGCCGAAATTTCTGCTGCTCATGCTGCTCTCCATCGCCATCAACTACGCCGGCGGGCTGCTGGCGGGGCCGGCGCACCGCGCGGGGACGCGGCGGCTCGGCATGACGCTTGCCGTGGTGCTGGGGCTTGCGCTGCTGGGCTGGTTCAAGTACGCGGGCTTCTTCGGTGAGATGCTCCACGCTCTGCTGCCGGTCGTTCCGGTGCCGCAGGTAACGCTGCCCATCGGCATCTCCTTCTTCACCTTTCAGGGCCTGAGCTACGTCATCGACGTGTACCGCGGCGACGCCGCGGTGCAGCGCGACCCGCTCAAGCTCGCGCTCTACATCGCCTTCTTTCCGCAGCTCGTCGCCGGTCCCATCGTGCGCTACACCACCGTTGCGGAGGAGATCGACGAGCGGCATGAGTCCGTCTCCGAATTCTCCGCCGGCGCGGTGCGCTTCCTCTTCGGCCTCGGCAAAAAGATGCTGCTGGCGAACGCCGTGGCGCGGATCGCGGATGCGGCCTTTGCCGCCGTTATGCCCTCGGTGCTCTTCGCGTGGCTGGGCGCGGTGGCGTACACCTTCCAGATCTACTTCGATTTTTCTGCCTATTCCGATATGGCCATCGGCCTCGGGCGAATGTTCGGCTTCCACTTTTTGGAGAATTTCAATTACCCCTATGTCGCGCGGAGCGTCACGGAGTTCTGGCGGCGCTGGCATATTTCGCTCTCCACCTGGTTCCGCGACTATGTGTATATCCCGCTCGGCGGCAACCGCTGCTCGAGGACGCGCAATGTGTGGAACCTCTTCGTCGTCTGGTTCCTGACCGGAATGTGGCACGGCGCGAGCTGGAATTTCATCGCCTGGGGACTTTGGTTCTTTGTGCTGCTCGTGGGGGAAAAGCTCCTATGGGGCAAGGCTCTGGAGCGTCTGCCGTCGCTCGTGCGCCACGCCTACGCGATGGTGCTGGTCGTATTCAGCTGGGTGCTCTTCCGCGCCGAGACGCTCACGGCTGCGGCGGCTTACTTCGCCGCCATGTTCGGCAGCAGCGGCGTGTGGTGCGGCAGCCGCGCCGTGTATTACGCGCTGGAGTTCTGGCCGGAGCTGCTGTGCTGCTGCATCGCCGCGCTGCCGGTGAAGCAATGGCTGGAGACGGTGCTTCAAAAGCGGGACGCCGCGCCCGCCCGCGCTGTGCTGACGTGGGGCCCGAAGCTCGCGGCGATGGCGCTGCTGGCGTGCTCGTACTGCAAGCTCGTTACGGGATCGTTCAATCCCTTCATCTACTTCCGGTTCTGAGAGGAGGCGCCGCTATGAAAAAATTCAGCGAGTGGGTGATGGCCCTGCTCTTTTCCGGCACGCTCCTGGTCCTGATGGCAGCGACCATCCTGCTGCCGAAGGAGCGCTACTCCTACTACGAAAACCGCAACCTCTCCGCCTTCCCTGAGATCAGCGTCGAGAGCATCGCAAACGGTAAGGTCTTCGGCGAGCTGGAGACCATGTTCTGCGACTATGCCGCCTGGCGCACCGCCGCGCTCCGCGCGGTGACCTGGTGCGACCTGAATCTTTTTCACCGTCCTGTGGTGAACGAGGTCGTCGTCACGCCCGACGCGCTGCTCGAGGAACTCTACACCATGCCCGACACCGCCGAGGATATCGTGCGCGAGGCCGACGCCGTGGCGGCGGACAACGCCGCGCTGCGCGATCAGATCGAGGCTTACGGGGGATACTACTGCTATCTCGCCGTGCCCTGCCAGTACGCCTACTACGAGGACGCATATCCCGCCTACCTCGAAAACCGCGCCGCCTACACCGCCGCGGAGCGCGCGGCGCTCCGCGAGGCCATGGAGGCGCGGGGCATCGCCTATGTGGACATGGGCGAGATCTTTGATGCCGAGGGCCATCTGCCGGAGTTCAGCTCAAAGGTGGACAACCACTACGGCCTGCGCGGCGCGTATGTGACCTACCGTGCGGCGGCGGAGCGGCTCGCGGCGGACGGCTGCGCGCTCCGCGTTCCCGAGGAGGGGACGGACGTGACCTTCTCCGCGCTGCCCAATCCCTACATGGGCTCGCGCACGCGCAAGCTGCTCGGCCTGCGCGGCAGCGATGAAAAGCTCCTCACGGCCTCGTTCGCCGAGGACATCCCCTTCACCCGCTTCGATAACGGCGCAGCGGCGGAGGCCACGGTCTACGCGCTTCCGGGCAGCGACGCCGAGCCGCTGACCTACGGCCTCTACATGGGCGGCGACATTGCTGAGACGGTCATCCGAACCGACCGCCCCGAGCTTCCCAACGCCCTGATCTTCGGCGACAGCTTCACCAATCCGGTGGAGTGCCTTGCCTACTACAGCTTCAACGAGCTGCGCTCGGTCGACCTGCGCCACTACACGGTGCAGAGCCTGAGCGACTATATCGCGGCCTATCAGCCCGACGTGGTGCTGTGTGTCCGCGACTATCAGAGTCTTCTCCTGCGGGAGTTCAACGGAGATTTCTTCAGTTAACTGCCGCAAAAGCCGGACAGAAAGGAGGCAGACGCCTTGCGGATCACGCTTTCCGATCATTTTACCTACCAAAAGCTTCTGCGCTTCACGATGCCCAGCATCGTCATGATGATCGTCACCTCGGTCTACAGCATCGTGGACGGCTTCTTTGTCTCCAACTGCGTGGGCAAGAACGCCTTCGCCGCGCTCAACCTCATCTTCCCCGTGCTCATGGCGCTCTCCGCCTTCGGCTTCATGGTCGGCACCGGCGGCAGCGCCCTCATCGCCAAGACCCTCGGCGAGGGGAAGACGAAGGAGGCGAACGGCATCTTCTCGATGCTCGTCGCGATCCTGGCGGTCGGCGGCGCGGTGCTCGCCGCGGTCTTCTTCGTGTTCATCCGGCCGATCTCCTATGCCGTCGGTGCGACGGAGCTGACCATCGACGACTGCGTGCTCTATGGGCGCATCCTGCTCGTCTCGCTGCCGCTCTTCATGCTGCAAAACAGCTTCCAGAGCTTCCTTGCCACGGCGGAAAAGCCGGGCTTCGGGCTGAAGGTGACGGTGTTCGCGGGACTGACGAACGTGGTGCTCGACTTCCTGCTCGTCTATGTCCTTCCGTTCGGACTTGCGGGCGCGGCGCTCGCCACCGCCCTTTCGCAGGCGGTCGGTGCGGCCATTCCGCTCGCCTACTTCCTGCGCGAGAACGACACGCCGCTGCGGCTCGGACGGCCGTGCTTTGACCTGCGCGCGCTTTGGCGGGCCTGCTATAACGGCTCGAGCGAGATGGTGAGCAATCTCTCCGGCTCGCTCGTCGGCATCCTCTACAACGTGCAGCTCATGGCCATCGCGCAGGAGGACGGCGTGAGCGCCTACGGCGTTCTGATGTACGTCGACTTCATCTTCAAGGCATTTTTCTTCGGCTATTCCATCGCCGTCACGCCGGTCGTCGGCTACCACTACGGCGCACAAAACCATGCGGAGCTCAAAAGTCTCCTGCGCAAGAGTCTGATCATCACCGTGCTCGTGAGCCTCGTCATGACCGGCGCTTCCGTGACCCTTGCCGGTCCCATCGCCGACCTCTTTGTGGGCTACGACGCGGCGCTGCACGATATGACGGTCAACGCCCTGCGCATCTACTCCGTCTCGTTCCTCGTCTTCGGCTTCAACATTTTCGGCTCGGCGTTCTTCACCGGGTTGAACGACGGCACGGACAGCGCGCTCATTTCGTTCCTGCGGACGCTGGTATTTCAGGTCGCGGCGATCTTGCTGCTGCCGAGGTGGCTGGACATCAACGGCATCTGGCTCGCCGTCACCGCCGCGGAATCGCTCACGCTGCTCGTCACCGTTTCGCTCCTTGCCGCGAAGCGGAGAAAATATCACTACTGAGCCGAAAAATTCCCGCCGCGCGGCGGGAATTTTCGCGGAATTTATAATTTGGTAATGACTTTTTCCGCCGCATAGGGTACAATGCAGGATAAGCTATTTTCACGATCGGAGGGATCGACCTTGAATTCTCTGCGCCGCCGCATCGACCGCTTTTGCGTTCTGCATCCGAACTTCGGCATTCCGAACCTGATGCTCTACATCGTCATCGGCAACATCGCCTTCTATCTGCTCTCCCTGTTCTCCACACTTGACGGAGGCTCCTTTTACTCCATTCTCAGCTTCAGCTGGGCGGGCCTCAAGCAGGGGCAGCTCTGGCGGCTGCTGTCCTTCAGCTTTCTGCCGATGACCACCAGCCCCTTCTGGCTGCTGGTGAGCTGCTATTTCTATTACTGGATCGGCTCGACGCTCGAGCGTGAGTGGGGCACGGCGAAGTTCACCATCTACTACCTCAGCGGCGTGCTCCTCACGGCGCTCGGCGCGACCATCACGAGCCTGATCACCGGATACGACTGGCAGGTGGCGGGCGCGGAGTATGTGAACCTTGCCATGTTCTTCGCCTTCGCCACGCTCTATCCCGACGCGCAGGTGCTGCTGTTCTTTTTCATTCCGGTCAAGATCAAGTGGATGGCCATTCTGGATGCGTGCTACTTCGCCTACATTATCTTCTTCTGCGCCGTCTCCCGCTATTGGATCGGCGTGGTGCTGCCGCTCGTGGCGCTGCTGAACTTCTTTGTGTTCTTCGCGCCGGAGCTGGGGCGCTTTGCCAAGCGGGAGCAGACGCGGACCAAGCAGGCGGCGCACTTCCACAACGCCGTCCGTCAGACGCAGCGCGAGCAGCAGAGCCAGGGCTACCGCCACAAGTGCGCGGTCTGCGGCCGCACCGACGTCACGAATCCGGAGCTGCAGTTCCGCTACTGCTCGAAGTGCGCGGGCTACCACTGCTTCTGCTCCGACCACATTTTCAACCACGTCCACTTCACGGACGAGAATCCCTGAGGAGGCATTGTTATGGCATTGACCAGAGAACAGGCATGGGAGCTGCTCAACGAGTACAACAAGGGTGAATTTCATCTCAAGCACGGCCAGATCGTCGGCGACGTGATGCGCTGGTACGCAATAGAGCTGGGCTACGGCGACGAGGCCGACTTCTGGGAGACCGTAGGTCTCCTGCACGACCTTGACTTTGAGATGTATCCCGACGAACACTGCATCAAATCGCAGGAGATCATGCGGGAAAAGGGACTGGATGAGCGCCTGATCCGCGCGACCGCCAGCCACGGCTACGGCCTGCATTTCGACGGCCTGCCCGAGCCGCAGCACGAGATGGAGAAGGTCCTTTTCGCCACCGACGAGCTGACCGGTCTGATCGGCGCGGTCGCCCTCATGCGCCCGAGCAAGAGCGTGGACGACCTTGAGGTCAAGTCCGTCAAGAAGAAGTACAAGGACAAGAAGTTCGCCGCCGGCTGCTCGCGCGAGGTCATCGAGCGCGGCGCGGAGATGCTTGGCTGGGATCTGGACACGCTCATCGAGCGCACCATCCTCGCCATGCGCGCGAGCGAGCACGTCGATTGACACGAAAAAAAGCGGAGACCGCACTGCACTGCGGTCTCCGCTTTTTTCATGCGCGTTTTCAGTAGGGGCAGGGGAACGCGGAGAACACCGCGTGGCGGTTCATCGTGGTAAAGGGGTAGCCGTAATAAGTCTCGCTTCCGGGAACAGGCACAAAATCGCCGGTTTCGTCATTCCATTCCCGACGGGTGATGGTCTGCATGATCTCGCCGGCATCGCCGTTCCACGCGACCAGATAGCTCTCGGTGTCGATGGTGATGTCGCTGCCGCGGTCGGCCCACGCCGCGTAGAGCGCGCCGTCGGACTCCACAAAGCGGCCTGTAGCGAGCCATTCGTCGGCAAGCTCCGCGCTGACGTGCTCGCACAGCAGCGCGCGCAGCTCGTCGAGTGTGTTCACGTCGCCCAGCGTGACGCGGGCGAGGGGAAGACCGTCCACCGTGATGCCGGGCGCGCCGCTGTCCACGGGCGGGGTGGTCATGTTGAACCACGACCAGAGCGTTTTGGTGGTGTAATAGTCCGCAATGATGATCTCGTCCTGCGGCACATCGAGCAGTGACTGCGTGTGCGCGTCGAGCGCGTTGTAGAAGCGGCTGTAGGGGATCTCGAATTTCTGCGCCGAGGCGGCATAGGGTGCGATGACGGCGGGGTCGAAGACGATGGTCATGCCCTTGTCGTTGAAGTAGAAGCTTGCGTTGGCGGCAAGGTCGAAGATGTAGGAGGCGTAGTCCTCGAAGTAATACTCGCTCAGCCCCTGCGCGTCGATTTGCTCCAGAACCGCCATCGCCAGGGTGTGCGTCAGCGATTCGCCGAGGGCGCTGTCGGTCGAGGGCTGCGCGTCCAGACCGTCGAGCGTCAGAAATTCGCCGGTCGTCAGGTCAAAGCTCCAGGCGCGGATGCTCTCCCAGCCGTGTGCGCCGCCGTAGTTGGAGTAACCCCCGCCCCAGACGCTCACAAGACCGCTGTGCTGGCAGATGCTGTCCACGATCAGCTCCTCGGCGTAGTTCGCCCAGTAGGCGCGCTGCTCCTCGTCGAGGCCGGCGTAGTGCTCCCGTGCCATTGTTAGCGCCTCCTGCGCGGAGGCGTCCAGCGCGTCCGCGGCGTGCTGCATCTCGGCGTTGAAGGCAAGCGCCGCGGCGTATTCCTGCGGGACGTCGACCACCGTGTTGCTGACCGGCGGCGTATAGACCTCGTCGGCAGACGTGCGGACCTCAAGCTGCGGCAGATCGTATTTTTCAATGAGCAGCACCGTGCCGTCGTCGGCCTTGTACTCGGCTTCCTTTGTCAGGTGTTCCTCGGTAAAGACGATGCGCAGCTCGTCCTTTGCCGGTTCGTCGGGCTCGCTCGGATCGACCTTGACGGCGCAGGCGCCGAGTGACAGCGCCAGCGAGAGCGCGAGCAGGGTGGAAAGCAGTTTTTTCATGCGGTGTCTCCTTTCTGAAAGAGGGGGGAGGTCACAGAATGACCGGGTCGGTCGTCCATGCGCTGCCGGGCTTCGCCGCGGCAAGGGACGGATAGGCCAAAGTATATTGCTCCTCCGCGCGGGCGGTCAGGGCAAAGAGCCGCTGCGCGCCCGCGTCGAGCCGCCGAACCTGTGCGCTTTTTGTGAGGATCGGCGCGGCGGCGGTCGTTTTCATCGTTTTAAGCACCTCGCGCCCGCGCGCGTTGCACGCCAGCACGCGCAGATAAGGGATACGCGCGGGCAGCTCCGCCGTCAGACCGAGGAAAGCCGAGAGCAGCAGCCGCCGCAGCCGCGCATAAGCGTAGCGCTTGGACTTCGCCGCGGCGAGAATGTCCTCGATGCTCGTTTCGCGCTGCACGGCGTCGTAGAAGCGGTGGTAAAGCCCCTCGCCGCCGCCGTCGAAGGGGGCGAAGTCCTCCTCGCGCATCGCACGCAGACGGGCGAGGATCGCCCGCTCGGCGTTTGCCATCGTCACCGGCGCGCGGCCCGCCGCGCGTTCGCGCGCGCAGATCGCCGCGCTCTCCGACGTGAGAAATTCGTCGGCGCACGCGTCGTTTATGAGCAGTTGACGAATGTGGCTCGCGGAGGCGAAGCCCTCTGCCGCGCCGCCGTCGTGTCCGACGCTCCTGCGCGCCAGCGCCAGCGGCTCCATCACAGCATTTTGACGCGCGACAGCTTTGCAGTATTCCACGCCCAGAATGTCGTTCGGCTGCGCGAGCACCGCGGCACGATCTCCAAGCAGTTCGCGCGCGGCAGCTTCGCGCGCCGCGGCGAAGGAGACGCCCTCCTGTAAGCCCTGACGCAGATACGCGGCAAAGGACTCCGATTCGAGCGCCGCCGCCACGGCTTTCAGCGTTTCCGTGTCGCCGCACTCACTGCCGAAGACCAGCGTGTCCACCGCGCCGGTCGCCGCCAGAACGCCCACGCCGCCCGCGGCGAAGCCCTCGGCGGACGCGATCGCCCACGGCAGCGGCAGCTCGAGCACGAGGTCGGCGCCGCCGCGCACGGCGGCCTCCGCGCGTGCGTGCGTCCGCATGACGGCAAAATCGCCCCGCTGGACGAAGCTGCCGCTCATGGCGCAGACGACGGCGGTCTCCGCGCCGAGACGGCGGCGCAGCTCGCCGATCTGCCAGGCGTGGCCGCGATGGAATGGATTATACTCACTTATGATACCAGCAGTCCGCATAAAAATCATCTCAAAATGGTTACAATTTTGGCTCCCGCAAAAAAATTTATGGTTGTCATCACGGAAATTTTTGCTATAATAAAAGGCGTATGTATTGGTCCGTCGGACAAATTCCCACAATTCCCATCTCTATCTTACCTGAAATTGGGGCACATTGCAAGACGCCGCCCCCTGGAAAACGGAGGAAACAACATGAATGTTCTGGTCATCAACGCAGGAAGCTCTTCCCTGAAGTATCAGCTTCTCAATCCCGCCACCGGCGCGCTGCTCGCCAAGGGCCTTTGCGAGCGCATCGGCATCGACGGCAAGTTCACCTACAAGCCCCAGCTCGAGGGCAAGGAGGCCATCAAGGCCGCCGACGTCGCCATGCCCACCCACAACGAAGCCATCGCGGCTGTTCTGAACGCCCTCGTGGACGAGAAGAACGGCGTCATCGGCTCCATGAAGGAGATCGACGCGGTCGGTCACCGCGTGGTCCACGGCGGCGAGAAGTTCGCCAAGTCCGTCATCATCACCGACGAGGTCATGGCCGCCATCGAGGAGTGCAATCCCCTCGCGCCCCTGCACAACCCCGCCAACATCATCGGCATCAAGGCCTGCCAGCAGCTCATGCCCGGCGTGCCCATGGTCGCCGTGTTCGACACCGCCTTCCATCAGACGATGCCTCCCGTGGCCTACACCTATGCCATTCCCTATGAGTATTACGAGAACGACAAGGTCCGCCGCTACGGCTTCCACGGCACCAGCCACAAGTATGTGGCCTCCCGCGCCGCCGATATGCTCGGCAAGCCCATCGAGAGCCTGAAGCTCATCTCCTGCCACCTCGGCAACGGATCCTCCGTCACCGCCGTGGACGACGGCAAGAGCGTGGAGACCTCCATGGGCTTCACGCCCCTCGCTGGTCTGCCCATGGGCACCCGCGCGGGCGACATCGACGCCGGCATTCTGGAGTACCTGATGAACAAGTACGGCTACTCCATCGGTGAGATGCTGAACATCCTCAACAAGAAGTCCGGTATGGAGGGCATCTCCGGCGTTTCCTCCGACTTCCGCGATCTGGAGGAGGGCGCCGAGAAAGGCAATACCCGTTGCGCGCTCGCCCGCGAGAAGTTCGCCTATGAGGTCAAGAAGCTCATCGGCGCGTATGCCGCCGTCATGGGCGGCGTGGACGCCATCATCTTCACCGCCGGTGTCGGCGAGAACGACGCGCTCGAGCGTATGCAGATCGCGTCCGGCCTGGAGTACATGGGCGTGAAGATGGACGAGGACGCCAACAGCGTCCGCGGCGAGGAGCGCGTGATCTCCGCCACGGATTCCAAGGTCAAGGTCCTGCTCATCCCCACCAACGAAGAGCTGATGATCGCCATGGATACCGCACCCCTCGTCGGCTGAGGCAAAAAGCAAGCGGAATAAAAGGAAGCAGATGCGAAAGCATCTGCTTCCTTTTTGCGTTATTCCGCAGCCTCCGGCCGCGGCTTATCCCACGGGAGCGGGAGCCTCTGCACAAGCCCGATGAGCTGGCCCGAAATGAGCACGGTCAGCAGCGAGTAGCCGATGCGCCGCAGCGGGATGTAGGTCAGCGACAGACCGAGCACCACCAGGTCGGTGGAGAGATAGGCCCATTGGATGCCCATGCCCGTGACGTGCGCGATGCACATGGCGAGCGCGTCGTCGCCGCCGGAGGCGCCGCCCGCGCGCACGGAAAGCCCCGCGCCGACGCCGACGAACAGCGCGCCGACCACGGCGGCGAGCAGCGGCATTTCGGCCAGCTGCGGCCAGAGCGGCGGGAACAGCTCGTAGAGCTTGTAGGGCAGTGAGAAGCCCAGGGTCGCGATGAGCGAGTAGGCAATGAAGCTGCGGCCCAGCAGCCGCCAGCCCCAGCCGTAGCACAGCAGGTTCAGCACAAAGCCGGAGACGGCAGGGGAGAGGGAAAACCAATGGTCGAGCAGCAGCGTTGCGCCGAGCACGCCGCCCTCGGTGATGCCGGAGACGGAGTGGACGTGGTAGAGACCGAACGCCAGAAAGGCGCTGGAGAAAAACGCCATGCAGCAGCGCCAGCGCTCCAGGCCGTGCACGGTGGCGCGGCACTCGTTCCAGAGGCCGCGCAGGGAGGGGGAAGACAAGCTAAAACCTCGCGATCTGTTGTGGATTTGGCGGCTCAGGCGGTTGTTTCACGCACAAAGCCTTCGGGGTAAACGGTGAAGTCGTACACCGTGCCGTCCTCGGGGACGGCGAGAGAGCCGTCCCGTAAGCTGAGAAAGGGCTGGTAGATGATGGCTGTGCCGTCCGCGGCGGTGACGGTGACCTGCGTGTTCGGCATGATGTCGCTCTCGTTGGCGATGAGATACACCGGCGCAGCGCCGCTGCCGTGATAGAGAAGCTCGCCGGCCTCGGGCAGCTCCGCGCCCTCGTTGAGCCAGCCGTATTCGTTCACGGCGACGTCCGCATTTTCATCGGCGGGGACGATGCAGTAGATGTCCCAGCCGCCGGGGGCGACGACCTGCTCCGCGGGGATCTCACGCAGGAAAGGATAGGCGGTGAGACAGTCCGCGCCCTCGAGCAGGGCGGTCAGATCGGCGCTCTCCTCGCCGTTGGTCGAGCCGAGGTAGGCGCAGCCGAGCACCGCGCCCGCGGCGCGGATGGTCTCGCGCAGGTCGGCGAGCGACTGCTCCGCCTCGCTCGGCGCGGGAGAGTCGGGGGGATCGGGCTGCTCGACCGGCGGCTGCACGGAGGGGTCCTCCGCCGGCTTTTTCCCGCCGCAGGCGGTGAGGGTGAGCAGCAGCAGCGCGCTGAGCAGCGCGCAAAGGATTCGTTTCATGGGAGATGTTTTCCTTTCAGGGATTCAGAATTTTCCGCCGGAGTGCGAGAAGCCGCCGGAGTTGACGGTCGTGCCGCCGGAGAAGCTCGGGCCGCTGTCGTGGTCGTCGGACTCCGTCTTGATGGGCGTGCGCACCTCGGTGGTGTGGGTGAAGCGGTCCTCGCGCGCGGTGATCTCGGTGCCGCCGGAGACGGTGTAGCGCGCGGCCTCGGTCGCGCGGCGCACGCTCTTGAGCTGACGCTTATAGATCGCGCAGACGATGAACGCCACGATCAGGCCGAGGGGCAGACCGAACTGGAAGGCCATAAGGGCGGCAAAGAAAAGCTTATCCCCAAAGCTCAGCGGTTCATATTCCTCCTCGGTTTCGTCGGACAGCTCCACGTCGATGGGGGCGCCGTTGGCGTTGGCCTCGAGGTAGCGGCCGCACGCGGCGATGTAGTCCGCGAAGCCGCCGTACCAGTCGTCCTCACGGAAATTGTCGAGGAACTCGTCCTGCATGATGTACTTGCCGTAGTCGGTGAAGGCGGCGTTGGCGGTGTCGCCGTGGGCGAGCATCTGGAAATCGCGCTCGGCCATGCTCAGCGCGAGCATGATGCCGTTGCTGTCGTAAGAGGCGGCAAGCCCAAGCGCATCCCATGCGTATTCGGTGAAGGCGGCCATGCCGGTCTCATCGGTCTCCGTGACCGCGTCGGGGTCAATGTAGTCCGCCATGTCGTCGACGGTCACGACGTACACGCCGCAGCCGTACTGGTCGGCGACGGCGGCCGCCGCCTCGTTGAGCGCGGCGCATTCATCCGTGGAGAGAATGTCGGCGCCGTCGTAAACATAGACGTCCGCATCCGCCGCGGCGGACACGCTCAGCGACAGCGCGAGGACGAGGGCGAAGAGCAGGGAAGCATATTTCTTCATCATCATGCCACCTCCTTACAGGCTCAGGAGAAGTCCGGCAGCCATCACGCCCAGCATACAAAGACCGGTGATGGCGGCGAAGTGCTTCCAGTACAGTCCCTTGTCGAGCGGCAGGTCGCCGACGAGCTTGCCGGTCTGGCCGTTCATGGCGAAGAGAAAGCTCTTGCCGTTCCACTTCGTGCTCAGCAGCCACACGGGCATGAGCGCATAGTGGACCTTGCCGCGGTGGAGCGTGACGTTTTGGCTTTCGACCGTGCAGGAGGTGTAGTCGCCGCGGGCGTCCTGCTCCATCAGCTCCACGGCGCTCGTTTCGCAGCGGCTGTCCGCGCGATCGGCGCAGTCCTGCACGGAAACGTCGTATTTGTCGGCGAGGAAGCCGGGCAGATACGCCGTGGAAAAGGGCTTGAGCTCCTTGTAGTCGAAGGGCTCGATGGCGTCCATGTGGTCGTCGGGCATCTTGCTCGAGGCGTCCACCGGCACGCGCTCGAACCGCACCGTGCCCGCGCGGCGCACGTCGTAATGGTTCGTGACGGTCACGTTTTCACGGGCGGTGGAGTAGCCGCTCACCTTGGTGCCGTGGCAGCGGACATCGACCTCCGCGCTGCCGTCGTAGAGCCAGAAGGGGACGTAGACGCCCTTGACCTCCTCGATGTGGTTCTCATTGGAAAACGCCTTCGGCAGCAGCTTCTTGCCGCCGTAGTGCTTTTTGAGCGCCGCGACTGCGGCGGCCTTATCCAGCTTGAAGGGCAGCACATAGTCGGGCTTGAGCGCGCCGCTGAACTGCCCGGGCACGATGGTGTTGTTGCCGCAGTAGGGGCAGGAGGTCGCGCTGGTCGTCTCGTCGCAGATCAGCTCCGCGCCGCAGCTCGGGCAGGAATAGACGCGCAGCTTTTCCGCGTCCGCACCCCAGTCGCTGCTGGAGGCGGCGGTCCATTCGCCGTCCGCCGCGGCCTGCTCCTCCGCCTGACGGAACGCGCCGGCAGCCTGCGCGTCCTTCTCGGCGTAGAGCTTTTCGATCTCCGCGACCTCATAGCTCGAGCCGCAGAAATCACATTTGAGCTTGCCCGTTTCGCCGTCAAAGCGCAGCGGGCCGGTGCAGGCGGGACACTTGTAATTGGTCACCTGATTTGCCATGCTTTTTTCTCCTTTTTCAGACTTGTCATAAGGTCGGCAGGAGCCTGCCGCGCAGCGCGGCAGGCCCATTGACCGCTTTTTTTCGATTAGGCGCGGGGCTTGCCGCAGTTGGAGCAGAACTTGCCCTTGTTCACGGCGCCGCAGTCGCACGTCCACTCCGCGGCGGGCGCGGGCTTGCCGCACTCGGAGCAGAATTTGCCCGTGTTCTTCGTGCCGCAGCTGCACGTCCACTCGTTCGCGCTCACCGGAGCCGGCTTGCCGCAGTTCGCGCAGAACTTGCCCGTGTTGCCCGCCTGTCCGCACGCGCAGGTCCAGCCTGCCGCCGCGGGGGCCGCCTGCGCCTGCGCCGCCTGCTGCTGCGCGCCCTGCTGATAGAGGGTACCCATCTGCGCGCCTGCCATGCCGCCTGCCATGCCCATGCCCATGAATGCGCCGACCGCGCCGTTCGGGTTCGCCGCCGCCGTCTTCATCGCGTCGCCGGTCGCGCCCGCGAGATGCGCCGCCGCGCGGGTGGGATCCATGAACGCCGCGTTGCGCTGCATCTCCTTGATCATCTTCTCGTCTTCCTCGTTCGCCGTGACGGAGGAAACGCCGAAGGAGACGACCTCGATGCCGCGCAGGTCGCGCCACTTGGCGCTCAGCGCCTCGTTGAGCGCGTCCGCCAGCTCGACCGTGTGGCCGGGCAGCGCGGAGTAGCGGATGCCCATTTCGCTGATCTTCGCGAACGCGGGCTGGAGCGCGGTGAGCAGCTCGGTCTTGAGCTGGCTGTCGAGGTTCGAGCGGTCATAGTCCTCGCTCACGTTGCCGCAGACGTTCGTGTAGAACAG